>OLRQ01000389.1_pt1 | contig 47889 bp, 43 predicted proteins | sample 1671971 | NCBI WGS metagenome assembly OLRQ01 (sample SAMEA3136631, study PRJEB25190) | human gut metagenome | biome: human gut; feature: human-associated habitat; material: faeces | place: Austria | collected 2013
CATCAGTCCCTCATAGCCACCAAGACCGCCCGCATCGTTTATGCGGCAAACGATGGAGGTATCATGGAATTCGGTCTTCGCAGGGCACAGGGGCCGGACGCCGGACTTTACGGGGCGAGAGCTGCCATGATTGGCGGATGTGTCGGCACGTCTAATGTACTGGCCGGACAGATGTTTCATGTTCCGGTCATGGGCACGCACGCCCATAGCTGGATTATGAGTTTTCCGGATGAGTACCAGGCATTTAAAGCTTATGCCAGAATGTATCCGGACTCCTGCACCCTTCTCGTGGATACCTACGACACATTGAAATCCGGTGTGCCGAATGCCATCCGCGTCTTTCGTGAGATGCGGGAAGAGGGAATCCGGTCCAAAAGCTTTGGAATCCGTCTGGACAGCGGGGATCTTGCATATCTTTCTAAGAAGGCTCGCAAGATGTTAGACGATGCGGGATTCCCAGACGCAAAAATTTCTGCTTCCAACGATTTGGATGAATACCTGATTCACGACCTGAAACAGCAGGGTGCCGCCATCGATGTCTGGGGTGTAGGAACCCACCTGATTACGTCTAAGGACTGCCCGTCCTTTGGGGGCGTCTATAAGCTGGCCGCCATCCAGGATGAAAACGGTGTGTTTGTACCAAAGATCAAGCTCTCCGAGAACACGGAAAAGATTACCAATCCGGGCAACAAAACAATCTACAGGATTTACGAAAAGGAGACCGGAAAGATCAAGGCTGACCTGATCTGCTTTGCGGATGAGACTTTTGATGAAAATGACGATCTTCTGCTCTTTGACCCCATCGAGACATGGAAAAAAACGCGGATGAAGGGCGGCACCTATACAATGCGTGAGATGCTCGTCCCGGTTTTCATAAACGGAGAATGTGTCTATCACTCGCCGTCCGTCATGGAAATCGCCGAATACTGCCGTCAGGAAAAAGATACTCTGTGGGATGAGACGAAGCGTCTCTTCTACCCGCACAATGTGTATGTGGATCTTTCAGATCGCTTATATCAGGTTAAGAAAGAGCTTTTGGACCAGATGAGTATGGATAATTTATAAGGAGGAATCGAAGACTATGAGAATCATTGTTTTGGCAGGAGGACTCAGCACGGAGCGGGACGTTTCCCTTAGTTCCGGCGCCGGTATATGCCGTACATTAAGAGAAAAAGGACACGACGCTTTTCTTCTGGATCCGTTTCTGGGACTTCCGGACGCGGGAGACAATCTGGAAGCAGTTTTTACAAGACCTGATGCGGGGCTTTCCCTTGCATCAGGCATCCGTTCTACAGAGCCGGATCTGGAAGCGGTGAAAGCTTCCAGAGAAGACAAATCCGACTGCTTTTTCGGAGCCAATGTCATCGAACTTTGCCGTCTCGCGGATATCGTATTCATGGGACTGCACGGTGATGTAGGTGAAAACGGAAAGCTTCAGGCTGCCTTTGACGTCCTTGGCATCCGTTACACAGGGTCTGGCTCCCTTGGCTGTGCCCTGTCCATGGACAAAGAGATCACCAAGGTGATTTTCGAGGCAAATCATATTCCGACCCCAAAGGGAACCTGGATGAAACGGTCCACCGCGGATCACTCCCTTGCCTCCACCGGACTTCCACTTCCGCTTGTTGTAAAGCCTTGCTCTGGTGGTTCCAGTATCGGAGTCTACATTACACAGACGGAGGAGGAGTTTGATAAAGCAGTCAAAGAGTCCTTCCGCTATGAGGATGAGATCATTATTGAAGAATACATCAAAGGTCGAGAGCTCGCCTGCGGTGTGATCGACGGAAAGGCCCTTCCGGTCATCGAAATCTGTCCGAAAACCGGATGGTTTGACTATGCCAATAAATACCAAGACGGCATGACAGAGGAGATCTGCCCTGCCCGTATCCCGGAAGAGACAGCAAAGAAAATCCAGGCAATTTCCGAGCATGCGTTTCAAGCACTCAAGCTCGATGTCTATGCCCGTGCGGATTTCCTTCTGACAGAGGACGGCAACATCTATTGTCTGGAGTATAACAGCCTTCCGGGCATGACGGCCGCAAGTCTTCTTCCGAAAGAGGCAAAGGCCGCCGGTATTGAGTTTGGAGAGCTCTGTGAACTGCTGATTGAAAAATCGATGGACGCCCGTTACTGCGGGTAATCACCAAAGACAGGAGAAAACATATGAAAGGGTTATCACTGGCAAATATTGCCTCCGCCTGCGGCGGTACATATAGGGGTTCTGAGGACGCTCGAAACCGGGAAATCACAGGAGTGGCCATCGACAGCCGCAAAATCGAAAAGGACTTCCTCTTCGTCCCAATCAAGGGCGCAAGGGTGGACGGACACGACTTTATTGAACAGGTCATGGAAAAGGAGGCTCTTTGCACCTTATCCGAGCATCCGCTTACCGGGGCGCGGTATCCTTATATCCTTGTAAACTCCACCGAGCAGGCTTTAAAAGATCTGGCACACTTTTATCGAAGTCAGCTTGATCTGAAAGTCATCGGAATTACTGGAAGCGTGGGAAAAACGAGTACCAAGGAGCTGATCGCTTCTGTCCTAGAACAGAAATATCGGGTGCTGAAAACAGAGGGGAATTATAATAATGAAATCGGACTCCCACTGACGATTTTCCGTCTGACCGAGGAAGATGAGATTGCTGTTCTGGAAATGGGAATCGACCATTTCGGGGAAATGCACCGTCTGGCTGATATTGCCCGCCCAAACGTCTGTGTCATTACCAATATCGGATACGCGCATCTGGAAAATCTCGGATCACGGAAAGGAATTTTACAGGCAAAAACGGAAATGTTCGACCATTTACAGCCGGAGTTTGCGGTTGTTTTAAACGGGGACGACGATATGCTCCGCACGGTGACCGATGTGCACGGACAAAAACCGGTCTTCTTTGGCATCGATTCCGCCGCCCCGGTCTTTGCCTCCCACATCGAAAACAGAGGGTTAAAAGGGACGCTCTGCACCATCCAGCTTCCTGCATGTGGAGACTTTTCTGAGACCACCATCCAGGCTGACATCCCGATTCCGGGCAAACATATGGTGTACAATGCGCTCGCAGGCGCCTACATCGGGCACCTCTTTGGACTTTCCCCAGAGGAGATCGAGACAGGAATCCATTCCCTTCAGCCGGTGACCGGGCGTAACCATCTCATTGAAACGGACACCCTGATGATTTTGGACGACTGTTACAATGCCAACCCGGCATCCATGCGGGCGTCCCTCGACGTCCTTGCACTTGCCACAGGTCGTAGAGTCGCGGTCATGGGGGATATGAAGGAGCTGGGAGAGAATGAGGAGCAGCTTCATTTTGAGACCGGAGAGTATGCCGCCAGAAAGGGCATTGACACTATCGTCTGTATTGGACCGCTGGCCTGTCAGATGTACCTTGGAGCCAAGAATCTTGCTTCCGGCAATACAGTTCTTCACTATACCGGCAAGAAGGAATTTTTACACGATCTTCCGTCCTTGTTTGAGGCCGGGGATACTGTTCTTGTAAAAGCGTCCAATAGTATGAAGTTTTCGGAAATCGTGGAGGCGCTCACCGAATTCGAAGCTAACACGAAAGATGAGATAGAAAAAGGAGCCAAACAATGATAGACTATCAGATTCTTGCCCTGGATCTGGACGGAACACTCACCAACTCCCAAAAACAAATCACGCCTCCCACACGGGAGGCGTTAATCCGGATTCAGGAAGCCGGAATTAAAGTGGTCCTGGCAAGCGGACGTCCGACAACCGGGGTGCTTCCCCTTGCCAGAGAACTGCAGTTGCAACGATTCGGAAGCTACATTCTCTCCTTCAACGGAGGAAGAATTACTGACTGTCGAAGCGGTCAGACTGTTTACAATCGTCTTCTGCCAAAAGATGTGGCAAAGCCCCTCTTCGAACTTATCAAAGACGCTCCGGTCGACATTGTCGGTTACTCCAGTCGTGGTATCCTCTCCGGACTTCAGACAAATGAGTACACCAAATTGGAGTCCACAATCAACGGGCTCCCTGTTATCCATGTAGATAACTTTCCGACTTCTGTTGAACAGGAGAATAATAAATTTCTTATTACCGGAAACCCGGACGATATCGCCATGGTAAAAAAACGGCTGATTCCTTACTTTCACGGACTTCTAAATATTTACTGCTCCGATCCGTTCTTTCTGGAGATCATGCCGCAGAATATCGATAAGGCACACTCCTTGTGTAAACTCCTTTCCAGTATCGGACTCACCACAGAGCAGATGGTCTGCTGCGGAGACGGCTGTAATGACATCACAATGCTTGAAACCGCCGGCCTTGGTGTCGCTATGGCAAATGCACAGACTGCCGTGAAAGAAGCGGCAGATTACATTACATTGTCCAACGACGAAGACGGGGTACTACATGTCATTGAGAATTTTTTCATTGTTTCTGAATAATTACAACCTTTTGGCCGGGTTCCGTCGCATCGGAACCCTATGCAGTCAGAAACAAAATAAAATAGAAAATGAAAATAGCCGCTGCAACAACGGCAAGTACTGTAAGAATCTTCTTTTTCATTTTTTCACTCCTGTTATTTCTCACGAAACGTAATCTTATATTCTTTCAGGTCATATTCTTTTGCGAAGAACTCCTTGAGGATCGTCTCTGCATTGCTTTTTGCGTTTTCCAAAAGTCCGTTACTGACAGCGTCTTTTTCTGCCTGCTTCTGCATATCCTCAAATCCATCATTGATCTCCTCCAGTCTGATCTGCCGAAAAATACTCTCCTCCTCGTGGTAAACCTGGAAGGAATCCTGTTTCATCTCGCTGCTTAAGATCCTGGCCTCGGGCAGCCGTACTTCGATTATCTTATCCTTGAGATCCCAGTCAATGTCCCCAAAATCAATTCCCGCCTTGATCTCGAAATCCATGCTGTAAATATATTTGCTTTGTGTAAACGGAATCTGGATACCAAACAATTCTCTGGATCCCTCCTGCACCCCAACTTCCGTCGTGTAGGCACACTGAGTCGCCAGCTCTCCGATATCTTCAAATCCAAGCTTTGTTGTCTTACTCTCCGTGAAGAACGTTTTGCGGACGCCGAAAATCACTACCGCCACGACAACAAGAATCAAAAGGATTTTGATGATTTTCTGTGAAAGATAAAATTTCAAAAGTCCAAAGCCGCCTCTTTTTCTCGTACCTTGTTCCTGATGTTGACTCATCATGTTCTCTCCTTTGTATTATTTTCCATACTTTTTTCAGGCACCTTTCATTATTACGGAAAACCGCTCCTCCGTCAACGTTTTTTCTTCTCTCTCCTCGGCGCCGCCATCTTATAACACTGCCATATCTTCAGACTTCCTTACACAGAATATGACGGAGCGATCCACCGTACTTCTCCTTGGTTTTCCGGATCTGGTACCCTCTTTTCCGTACATTGGAAAGGCTGTACGGATTGTCCGGGTGGACGGTTACAAGAAGATAGTGGATGCCACGCTTCTTCATTTCCTTCTCGCATGCTTCCATCATCCGATCCTGAAGGTGATGCCCCCGGTATAGAGGATCCACTACCGCTGTGTCCATATGGGCACTGACAAGTAACTGTTCCTTAGAAAATCCGAGATCCTTTCCAAGATTGTACTCTACATCTCCTGGAATCTCCACAAGGAAACATCCGGCCAGAGAACCCTTTTTCGTGCCACCCTTTACCCGTGCTATAACCGCAAATCCGGTCGTCTCATCCTCCTTTAAGCAGGTCACAAGGAAATCCTTTCCTCCGTCATAAAACCAGTCAGAATTCTCCATATGAACCACGGTCTTTTTCATCAGCTTACGGATATCCGCCAGATCGGATTCCTCTGCTTTCTGAATCGTAAAATCTACCTCGTTGATCTCTCTCCATGCCTCCTCATAAGCTTTCTGCGTACCGGCATTGAAACAGATCATCGTCACCTCTTTTATCATACTTTGGGTACGAAGAAAGGTGAGGATCTCACGAACCGCCGTTCTGGAAGCTTTCTCCACCGGATACCCGTAGATTCCTGTACTGATGGACGGAAACGCCACCGTTTTCAGTCCATAAGAAGCCGCAATCTTCAGGCTGTTCTGATAGCAGGACGCGAGAATCTTCTCCTCACCCTTTGTTCCGCCCTGATAGACCGGTCCAGGCGTATGAATCACATATCTGGCAGGAAGGTGAAAACCCTCCGTAATCTTCGCCTCTCCAGGTGTGCATCCGCCAAGTTTCCTGCACGCCGCCAGAAGTCCCGGCCCTGCCGCCGCATGGATAGCGCCGTCCACACCGCCTCCCCCTAAGAGGGACGGATTTGCCGCATTGACAATCGCATCCACCTTGCACTGTGTAATATCGCCCCTGATAATCCGAAATATTCCCATCTTTACCTCCCGTATTGCAATTTTCCTCTGCTGATTTCCCGGACAACTCCGGGAATATCCCGGATAGATGCTGCCTTTCTCTCGATCCGGTTCTGGCTCTCCTCGTCCGGCTGCGTCAAATCCGGCACCATCACCACATGACATCCGGCGCCATACGCCGCCCGGATTCCGTTTGGAGAATCCTCCACCGCCACACAGTCCTGCGGTTCTTTCTGAATCTTTTCACAGGCGTACAAGTACACATCCGGGAACGGCTTTCCACGCTTTACCATATTCGCACAGATGACAGCATCAAATAACTCTAAAATTCCAATATCTCTTAGATACTGTCTCGCTCTCGTTTCATCTGTCGCCGTCACCACCGCCGTCTGGTATCCTTCCTGGCTAAGGACTTGAAGCACCTCTTCCACGCCATCCTTTTTCTCTATTCCGTGTACCCGGATATGCTCCTGCATCAGTTCCTTTCTCCGCTCCCTAATTGTCCAGTAGTCATACTGCTCTCCATATTTTTCGGCAAACCAGGGCGCCGCATATTTCCCGGCAAAGCTCCGGAACGCATAACACTCTTCAAGACTTAAAAGAAGCCCCGCCTCTGCCGCAGCCTGTCTCCAGAAGCGGGTCAGATATTTTTCTGTGTCAATCAGCACGCCGTCCATATCAAATAATACTGCCCTGATCTTTCTCACTGTTTCCAAATTCCCTCCATTTTCTCTACTACCAGAGACTTCACTGTGCCTTTCTCCTGTACGTGGAACTCAAAGTTTCCGGTCTCTGACTGCTGGTAAAATTTCTTCGCCCCCGCTGCCTGTCCGTCATTTAAGAATACTTCGCACACGTTCCGGTCCACAAATACTTCTACCGTGGTAACATCACTGATTTCCGCCGGATAGAGAATATTTTTTGCTCCTTCTCCCACGGTCCGGAAACGGCACTGGCCATCTTTTTGCTCCAGATACAGCTTCCTGTCTTTCCACTTATAAAGTGTCATTCGAAAATCTGATGGTTTCTCCATCTCTAATTTGACATAGTAGGTGTTGCCCTCAATTCCGGTAACCTCCACGTCCTCCCCGCATCCTTCGTAGACCGGGTAGCGGATAAGCCGGTAGATTCCCTGAACCGGATTCTGGTAAAGTTTCCCGTCCTTGATGTGAAGTACCCTCGGAATGCTCATACTTCCGCACGCACCGTTTGGCGATTTGACGTGCTCCTTTGCCACGTCGCTGATCCAGCCGACAGCCACCCGTCCGGTCTCCGTATCGATAGTCTGCACCGCATAGAAATCTGCGCCAAAATCATAAAGCCCTCTGGCCTCCTCATGGAACTGATCCTGATACCATTCTCCGATGTGGTAATAGATGCTGTTTTTTCTTCCGTGCCCGTCCACATGCCCGCAGTATCCGGCAGTCAATACCCACTGGTTGTCAAGACGGAAGAGATCCGGACATTCCAGAGGAAAATTCTCCTCCTCCTTTTGTTCCTCAAAAATCTCGCCACAGTACGTCCACTGCGCCAGATTGTAGGATTTATAAAGGGATATGGCCGGATGCTCTTCACCCCTGATACCGATAAGCATCTTATATTCTCCATTCTCATAAAATACTTTCGGGTCCCGGAAATCCCGGCCCTCCGGGCCTTCAATAATCCGGCTCTCCCGCTCCCAGTTCAGGCCGTCCCGGCTCTCCGTCATCACCTGATACTCCCTGAAAGCTGTCCTATCTCTTCTCTTTCCGATGTGGCGCGTAAAAAACAGTCTGAGCTTCTGCTCCTCGTCAACCAATGCCGTCCCTGAAAAAGCGCCGCCCACCAGCTCCGGATAGTTCAAAATCTCCTGCTGCGGCTCCATACACACCGGAAGATGTACCCAGTGGATTAAATCCTGGCTTACCGCATGTCCCCAGTACATATTATCCCACTCCTCAGAAAATGGGTGAAACTGGTAAAACAGATGATAATACCCATGATAAACACAAAATCCATTCGGATCATTCATCCATCCCTTTGGTGGGGAAAGGTGGTACTGGTTACGGATGGGCGTGTCATACCATTCACCCCACTGACTCCTGTCATAAAATCTTCCGTCCTGGATCATGCAGATGCCTCTCTCCAGCATCTGCTCACAGCCGCTTAAATAGGCATAGGAAATCTCGCAGTTCTCAGCCGACACCTCATAGGTCGTCCCCGGATTCACCGTAATTTTCAGCCACTTTCTGTATTGACTGATCTGAAACATTTTGCGCGCACTTCCGGAAACCATATAAAGTCTGCCTGTCTCCCCAGGTTCTGTCTTAATAAACAATTCCAGTTGTCTGTATTTTTGCGTATTAAATCTCATGTTCTTCCTCCTGTACTCAGGCGTATTTGTCATCAGCTCTTACCCTTACAGTGTATCACAAAGCAACGCATTTAAAAAGCGGTATCCCCTCCGAACGTGTAACGATTCAGCTCTCTTGTCTGATTCATTACGACAGAATCTCTCCGGAGACGATACCGCCTCTTTATCTTAGAAAAATATACTCAGCACAGTTCCTCCGATCAAAAACGCAAGTAAAAGAGCAAGCAGAACTCCCATACTGCTCCTAAGCCACCTCGGACTCTTCACAGTCTGATCGGTAATCTCATCTTCCGGCTCCACCTCAAGCTCCGTCTGAGCCAGAATCGAATCGATAATCTCCTTTGCCTCCTGTGCATCCCTTTCATCTACAAAAATCTTCTCTCCATAAATAGAATTCCCCGTATAGACATCCATGACCCCTCCGGAACCCCTTGCCTCCCGGAAGCCCTGAATATCGTTTCTCTGAAGTGCCTCTAAAAGCATCTCGGCCTCAATCCGATCCCCTGCGGTGTAAATACTGACCGGACGCATAGCCTCCACACTTTCCTGTCTTGCTGCTCTCATACAAACACCTCTTTTCCTTTACATCAGCGGAATGTATGTCAAAGATTTCTACTATTATTATAATCCTTTTATGTATTTTTTCCAAGGGTTACCCCTATTTCCCTTCCGAAAAAATATATTGATTTTCTCTTGACAATTTTCTGCTTTAGATCTATTATGATATCAAAATAATATCACTTTAACTCATGTAAGACTGAAGGAGGAAGAGTTATGGAGACAAAACAATCTTTGGTTCACGAAGAACGCATTATCAATGCGAAAAATGGATTTCTTATGTTATTTGTCAGCACACTGCTGCTGGCTGCCAGCATCGCCATGTGCATCTTGGGTCCGGTTCTTTCCGGTATGGACCGCATTTCGGGCGGGCTCTGCGGATTCCTCATCGCTCTTGGTCTTGTGCTTTTCATTGTGTCCATCATTCTGTACTGCGGACTGAAAATCTTAAATCCGAACGAAGCCCTTGTATTTGCCCTTTTTGGTAAATACTATGGCACACTGAAAAAGCCTGGTTACTTCTGGATCAATCCATTCTGCTCCCCGATCAACCCGATCGGTTCAAAGAATTCTTTCACCATGGGAGCAAACGGTCATACATCGGTCACAACGGGCACGAAAAAGATTTCCCTCAAGACTATGACGCTTGACAATGGTAAGCAGAAAGTCAATGATGAGCTTGGAAATCCGGTAGAAATCGGAGCTATCGTCATCTGGAAAGTCATCAATCCGACGCAGGCGGTCATCAATGTAGAGAACTATAAAAATTATCTCTCCATTCAATGCGACGCTATCATCCGAAACACAGCCCGCATCTACCCGTATGATACAAGCGAGCAGGGAGACGAAAAGTCACTTCGTGGCAGTAGCCAGGAAATTGCGGATATTATGCAGTTGGAACTTCAGGAGAAAGTTGCTGACGCCGGTATCCAGATTATTGACATCCGTATCACGCATCTGGCATATGCACCGGAGATCGCATCCGCCATGTTGCAGAGACAGCAGGCGGCAGCTATCATCGATGCACGTCAGAAGATCGTGGAAGGCGCTGTCGGCATGGTGCAGATGGCGTTGGATAAATTAAACGAAAACGAGATTGTCGAGCTGGATGAGGAACGGAAAGCCGCCATGGTGAGCAATCTACTTGTCGTGTTGTGTGGAAACAAGGATGCACAGCCGATTGTAAATAGCGGTACCATCTACTAAATCCAGAAAAAAGGTGGGACACATTTTGGAAAAAAATACAGCGGAAAAGGGAAAGGCCAAAAAACAAGTCCCTTTGAGGCTCTCGCAAAGCCTTTACAATGAAATTGCCCAGTGGGCAGAAGATGATTTCCGTTCCATGAACGGGCAGATCGAATATCTTTTAACTGAGTGTGTGAAATACCGAAAAAAGAACTCAAAAAACAAACAGTAACATCAAACCGGGCGGAGCCCCTAATGATAGAAACGGCATAGGCCGTCTCTTACGGAAGGGTTTCGCCCGATTTGCTGTTGGAAATTATGATTGCTCTGTGTGCCACAATCATTTCTTCTACTTTTAACTATTCTCCTTTTGCAGACGTTTTAGGACATATCTTTGCATCATCGAGTAGATAAAAAGCCAAAACAATATATAGATTGCATACATGATACCCATAAACCTTCCATATCTCAGGACTTCTGACACCGTAAACAACCTGGCCTTTAAAGTAATTCCAATAAAGAAAATTCCGCCGATTACTGCCTGGATCATCGGGAGCAGCATAAAGAAACGAAGCTGAAATCCTATTTTCTTTGCCCTTTCTTTTCTCCTCATACCAATCTTTTCCAAGAATGTATCTTCCCATTTCCATGTATCTTCTTCCTGCTTTACATAAAGAAAATACTGGAATGCTGCCATAATCACCAGTACCAGAAGAATAAATCCATTGGCTGTCCGTGCGAGAAGGATTTCGGATTCCGTATTCCGGATCATCTGCGTCCTCTCATAAAACGGCTGGATAGAACGGTCCCAGACACGATCCAGGCTGTGTTTCTCCTTTAAATATTCCAGATTCTCTGCCACCTCTGCTGATTTCCCGTCCGGTACATTCATGCAGTACAGCATCGTAGGTCCCTCTGTCAGATTCCCTTCGTGGACAGCCGAATAAAATTTCCACTCCGCCTTTGAAATCGTTTCCCTTTTGGCCCAGTTCTCCCGGTTTTGTGTACTGATCTGATTCCAGACTTCTTCAAAATATGCATCCGACAGCACAATCAGATTTTCCTGTTTCCCCTGCTGAAACGCTCCGATCAGACTGTTTCTCTCTTCACTTACAATTTCCCGTTCAGGAAATACATTCCAATATCCCGCTGTATCATAATACTCAAGCGGCTGCCCAAATCGGAGATGTACGCTGAACCTGGTCGTATCCCAATCCAGAACATTTGCTTTGACCGACAGATCCTGCTGGTAGACGGCATGCATCTCTTTCCCCTTCAATCCCAGTTTCCGAGGCTTCTGCCCCGCGTTTTTCCGCATCTGATTGTAGGTCGACTCAGAGATTGCGATATGCTGTCCCTGTGGCCATTGAACCGGACGTGTAGAACCATTCCAGTTTGGAACTGTATCACTTCCATACAGCGACGTCATCCGCACCATTGGATACTGGTAAACTGTGGCGTCCGCGTCTGCCGCAATCTGCTCCAGTTCCGAAAGATCCGTCTCATATGCCGTACACACGATATCGTACGGATACATAGCTGGGATATCCTGCCTCATATTAGACGTGATAAAGGGTGTAGAAAACAGCGCCAGGAGCAAAAACTGGACAACGGACAGATAAAACAGTACCATAACGTTCTTCCAAAACCGATAGTAAAACGGATTCCACCGGAACAGGTGTTTGTAATAGCCCGCCCCGTTCTTCCGCTTTTTCAGCCATAGCGCCATCCCACCGGAAAGCAAAAAGAAAATTCCAAGCGCCGGCAGACAATAGATAAACTTCATCTCCGTCCAGCCACGAATCGTAATCCATTTGATTGCGAGGACATATAAACCAATTCCCGATACAATCCAAAGAGCCAGTCGTGTCTCAGGCTTTCTCTCTTTTTTCCGTTCTTCATTTAATTCTGTGGAGTTTCCAAGGGAAATAAAGTTTTCCTGGTTAAAGCCAAGCGCCAGAATCATCAACATCACATAAGCTGCAAAACCGATCAGAACCTGGGAAACACTGACGACGGATGGTAACTCTATGTGTCCCTGAAAGCTCCTTGCAAATCCTCTTCGCAGGACAGCTGCCCCAATCATTCCAATCGGAAGACCGATTACCGCAGCCGCCAGCACATTGATCGAAAATTCTACCAGAAAGATGCGGTATGCAGTATTCTTTCGGATTCCGAGAATCACCATCAGCCGGTATTCTTTTTTTTGCTCCTTAATGTACCAGGAAATCATCAGCACCATCATCAGAACACTTAACACGCCCAGAATGAGGGCAAGACTCTGAAAAATCCCATGGATTCCCTGACCGAACATGAAACTCGTCTTCCCTTTACCTCCGTAAATCCGATCTGTCATAAAATATATGGCAAAAACAATATAGCAGATTGCGGCGAGCAGAATTCCGGAAATAAGAAAAACGATCTGCTCCTTCCAGTGATAACGGAAATTCTGGCGGATCACTTCATAAAATTCCGGCGGATATTTGCCTGGAAAATGGTTGGCCTTTTTCCGATGTTCCTTATCTTTTTTCTCCCGCGCCTTGATCTCCTCATACCGCTCGTTTAGATCTTCTCTCTGTTCCAGGTATTTAATACTTATAAACTCCACGGTAAACATGGCAAGATAATATAATGGAATCTTCGCATAAAGGAGTATATCGGCCGAATACGTTATAAATGCCAAAACTCCTGCAAACGTAATAGATCCCAGCGCCGGAAGCCAGGAAAACCATCGCCACCACTTCCCTGCCAGAAGCAAAAGTTCCCGAATAAGATAGAGCAGCACGAATCCGAAAGGGATAAAAAACAGAATATATTCTGGTGTAATCCCTGCTCCCTTGGTCAGTCTTTCCAGTACTTCCATCCATGTCCGAAATTCTCCATCAATATAGAATTTTACCAGACAGAACGTCAAAAGTGCTGCTATTCCGGCAATCAGTCGGATCGCAGTAAACCTGTCAAGTGCTCTTTTTCTTTTCATTTCCCCTCTCCTCCTCGTATTCGTTCCAGTTTCCCTCGATGTAAGCGGTAGATGGAATCCATCCCTCTTAGCTCTTCCTCCTGGTGCGTGACTTTAACAAGTGTCTGTTTTGAAAACAAACTTTCCATGGTATGTTTTCTGGAATCCACATCATATCCTGTCGTCGCTTCATCCAGAAGAACTATTTCAGCTTTCTTTAACAGCGCCCTCGACACCGCTATCTTTTGTCTCTCGCCGCCCGAAAGTTTCAATCCGCGATTACCAAGCATCGTTTCATATCCTTCCTCCATCTGAGAAATAAAGGAATCCGCTCCGCTCAAACGACAAACTTGTACCACGTCCTCCATGTTATTTCGCCTTCCAAGATCGATATTATCAATAACAGACGTATTATAAAAAAACGGATTTTGGCTGACTACAGCAATCTTTCCTCGTATCGTTTCCAAACCAAGTTCACGAATATCTCTTCCTTTTATTTTAATGATTCCTTGGTCCGGTTGATATAGTCCCGTAATCAAATCAAAAAGTGTTGATTTTCCAACTCCATTATTGCCGATAATGGCAACCTTCTCCCCTTGATAGATCTGGAAAGATATCCCATCTAAAACAGGCTTCTGCCCATGATACGAAAACGTCACATCACAAAACTCAATCACGGGGATAAGCTCCTTATCATTTTCATTATAGCACACCTTTTTTGAAAATATTGCCTTTTCCTCTTTCCCATTTAAAAATTCATAAAACCGCTCTGCTGAAGGTTTGATTCTGGCAAAATAGTATCTTACATCGATCAGCAACGTGATCGATCCTGTTATATTACTACAGTAAGTAATAAACGCTAATAGACTGCCTGCGGTCGTTTTTCCCATGATTACCAGATACCCTCCCAGAAGATACAAAAATCCCATAATCAGTGTATCTACACTCACTTCACAAAAAGAATACTTCTGATCCCACATGGCGCTTTTTTGATAAGACTGCAGCAGCTTCTTCTGTAATTTTTTCAATTCGTTATTCTGAAACGTATAAAGATTCCAAAGTTTCATCTCCCGAATCCCACTAATCTGTTCTTCCAACCAAGCCATAAATTGATTATTCATCAATAAATTTTCTTTAACAACTTCTTTCTTTCTTTGTGAGAAAAAAACAACGATAATAAATTTTGCCGCAATCATCGCAAATAACAAAATTGTCATTTGAGGACTAATTACAGACAGCCCGACTGCACCTGCAATCACCTGAAAAACCGCTCCTACTGACAATGCTGCTATTTCATCAAAAATGGAAGAAAGAGACTGGATGTCTGTCTGCAAGGCCTGAAGAATCTGCATTCCATTTTTCTCTTTATACATGCTGATTGGAATTCTGTATAATTTAGCAAATGCCTTTTCATTTAATCTGCCAAACATCTGATTATGTATTTTCACGAATTCATAGGATCGCAAAACTCCCATTCCCGCTACACTCACTTTCGCGGCGACAAAAAATAGTACCGCTGAAAGAAGTGCTGTTAAGTTTTTCCCAAGAATCCCTTGGTCAGTAATCTTTGTCAGCAGCAACGGTTGGGCATAGGTCATACATCCTTCTATTATAATACATACAAAAAGTAAAAGTACTTGCCTTTTGCATATGAATATTACTTGTTTCAAATCATACTTTAAAGCATCCATTCTCCGATATCCCTTTATTATCTTATGACGAAGAGGAGATTACGTTGCTGTAATCTCCTCTCCATTTTCCTTACGGTGCGATCATAATAGAAAGCATCTTTGACATACTGCTTCCAGAAGCATTGCAAAGTGATATACAAGCACACCCTGCTAAAACCTGCATCGTAGGCATTTTTCGGTATACTTTTTTGCCTAATCTTTTCTGCATATATTTCACCTCCTTCTTCCTGTGATTTCAACTGTTAATCTATAAAAATCTTAACAAGTTTTCCACCATATGTTTCATTCTCACATAATTTTTCACGCTTCCTGCAAGCAATTCACGTTCCGGAATCTGGATTGAGAATTCGTTTTCGATGTCAAAGCAGATCAAAACAAGCTCTCTGGCTGGAATTTTTATTTTTCCTCCAAAGAAATCTTCTGTCTGTAACTCTTCCTGCTTCTGAAAATCGATTCCTGTTCTCTTTAAAAGAATCTGGTTCAACTTTTTACTGATTTCTTCTTTCATTCCTATTCACATTCTCTCTATTTCTGCATAACTTTGTAACTTCTCGATCGCTGCTTCTGTTAATCGTTCTATTTCCTTCTCACTGTTTAAAGAAAAAATATAGCTATTTTCCAAACCGTCGATTGTCGATTCCACCACTGTGTTTTCTATCTCAGATGAAATGATTTTGTGTTGATTAAGAGAGGAATACATATCAACTGTATTGTTTTGAATACAGAAAAAGTCAATTTCTTCCCCTATGATTTGCTCTGTTTCTTTCCCCATATTATGTAAATCTGTCTCCTGATAATCTCCCCAGAAAACCTGTAATAAAACACAGTCCGGATGAAGGATTCTTGAAATTCCGTAAACAGAAAGTCCTAAATCTTCCGGAATTTCTCTTCCGAATGAAACGGAACCCTTTTTCATGCCGACCAAGAACAAATCATACTCCTTATTCAGCTCTATTTCCTTAATATAATGATTTGCCTTTATCAGATTTTCACTGGACAATTCCGGGCTAAAATAGTCATACACACTATAGATATCTTCCTTCTCCTCTTCCATTTCCATGTCCGTAACAATCGCCACGCTATATTGTTTTCTTTCAAAGCACGCTTTTATTTGTACTAATAACTGAAAATCGAAAAGTGCCTCCGAAATTCCAAGAATATACATCACCGAAGTATCTATGTCAAATAGTTCCTTTTTATTTTCTTCCATTTTCTGTTCCCTTCCTTAGAGAGTCTGTTTCAAAATCATATCCCAGTTCTCTCAACACGCAGTAATCTTTAAAAACATGTTCTATCTTTTTTCTCATATCTGCACAATTTCTTAATAGACATGTTTTTAATTCTTCTTTTTCTTTTTCCGCATATCGGATGCAAAAATCACAATACCGATATGCCCAGCAGTCCTTACACTGACCGGATGTTATGTCCTCGATGTTCAGAATCTGGGACGCTTTTTGAATATCAATCCCAGAGTTGATATTACCCATTCTGGCAAGTTCCACATTTTCACATACCTTTTCACAAGGATATAGGTCTCCCTCGACAGTCACAAATAGACTTCTGATCCCTGGTATACATGGGCCACCATGATGCCATTTTTTTGGAAGCTCGATATCCTCGTCCTGCTGTTTCCCTCCTCTTAGCATTTTCAAGAATTCTACCTGCTCCCTTCCGAGAACTGAAGTATTCTCTTTTCTTATTTTTCCAAGCTTACTCATCAAAAGTTTAAAATATTCGTATTGATATTCTTCTGAAAAACGGTCTGATACTGTGTTTTTCTCTTTTTTCCCCTCATCTTTTACTAGTCCGGATGTAAAAACCGCATCCTGAAACAGTTCTTCCCCTTTAAAATAATTTCCAATGCAGCTATAGCTTTCTTCCGGACTGATGACTGTATTAAAGGTAACATTAGAAATAAAGAAGTTATGATAATGCTCTTTGATATAACGTGCATTTTGCATCACGGTGTCATAGCTGCCTTTGTCACTTCCAGCAAATTTTCTGTATCTGTCGTGGATCTCTTTAGGTCCGTCAAAACTAATCGTGATTTCAAACTTTTTCTCTATCAGATAAGTAAGTATTTCGCCTTTCAATAAGGTTCCATTTGTTGTAATCTGATAATGGACTGCTTTATCTTTGGTCTGTGTTTCCATGTATTCTACACATCTCTTGATTAACTCAAATTCCAGTAATGGTTCTCCGCCATAAAATCCCACACGAAGTTCTTCGCAGGCAGAAGAATGCGACAGCAGAAAATCCAATCCCTTTTTTGCCATTTCAAAACTCATTCTCTTATTTGAATGGGTTCTGGTATAATATTTGCCAGAATACACACAGTAATCACATCGTAAATTGCACTGTTGTGTTACCTGTAAAGTGAGATTCCCGATTCTATTTTCGTACAGCGATGGCAAAAGTTTCGTGACCGGGTGCTCTGATATTTGGACATGTGAAGTTTTTAAGTACCCATATTTCTTTAATTTGCGAATTTGCTCATTTTCCTCAATATTCTCTCGCTTCTCTAACCTTTGATAAGTATCCGGAGTGACCTTCAAAATAGAATCTGTATTGACATCATACAAATAATATCCGGTAGAACAAGAAAATAAATGTATAAATGGTTCTTTATTAACTTCTTTCATATTCTTTCCTTCCTTTGCACTCACACTTATTTTTCATCACTTTATACAAACAAACTACTATTTTCCCAGTTTCTTTTCAACACTTTGTCCATCAGTTTTTATTTTGAGTCCATGAGTTTTACCCTATATACCTTTACCTCTTTTCTGTCATACTTTCATAAAAACAGGACTAATCATGGATATAAAAATCTTTGCTGAATCTGAATACCCATAATCAGTCCTTCTTATTTGTCATATATTCATTTTCTCTTTTCTTAAATCAGTCCCAGCAGATGGGTCGCCACCTGAAAGTACACCATGATGGAGCAGACGTCCACAATCGTTGTGATCAGCGGCGCCGCCATAATAGCCGGATCCATGTGAAGCTTCTTGGCAAACAACGGAAGCACGCATCCGATCATTTTGGCGATCAAAATAGTGGCTACCAGGGAGATGGATACAAGAAGCGCCAACATTGGGTCCCGATAACGAATCACCATGTATACGCCATTGACAACAGCCAGTGCGGCGCCCACCAGAATCGCCACCCGGAATTCCTTGAAAACAACCCTGAAGATATCCCCAAAATGGATTTCATCCAGCGCCAGTCCCCGGATAATCAGCGTAGAACTCTGGGAACCGCAGTTTCCGCCTGTATCCGTCAGCATCGGAATGAAGGAAACAAGGAGCGGAACCGCGGTAAACGCAGCCTCATAGTGTGCAATAATCGTCTGGGTGAGTGTGGCGGATAACATCAAAAATAATAACCATACAATTCGATTTTTTGCATGCCGAAACACACCTGTCTCAAAATATGGCTGCTCGCTCGGACTTAATGCGTTCATAATCTCCATATCTTCTGTGGTTTCATCTACCAGGACGTCCATCGCATCATCGATCGTCACGATTCCAACCATATATCCCTGCTGATCCAGCACCGGCAGGGACAAAAGATTGTATCGTGACAACAGGCGCACCGCCTCCTCCTGATCTGTATGAGTCGTCACGGAAATAATCTCCTTCTCCATCAGCTCATCCATCGTCAGGTCATCATCCATCGTCATCAGATCCTTGGCTGAGACAATCCCGATCAGTTTCCTGTTTTCCAGGACATAACAGGTGTAGATCGTTTCCTTATGAATCCCGGTCTGTTTGATGTGTTCCATTGCTTCCCGAACTGTTGTGGTACGACGCAGATCCACATACTCTGTCGTCATTATGCTTCCGGCGCTGTCCTCCGGATAGTTGAGAATCGTGTTGATCTGCGCCCTTTTCTCCCTGTCAACCTGCTCCAGAATCCGTGTCACCAGGTTTGCCGGTAGTTCCTCCAGCAAATCCACTGTGTCGTCCATATAGAGCTCATCCAAAAGCTCTTTTAATTCTTTTTCCGTAAACATTTCCACCAGATAGGCCTGCATGGAGCTGCTCATCTCTGCAAAAACTTCTGCCGCCTTGGCCTTTTCAATCAGGCGAAACGCCAGAATCATCTCTTTATCGTCCAACTCGGCAAGGAGAGCCGCAATATCTACGGTGTACATGACCTCCAGAATACTTCTGACTGCCTTGAAGTCTCTCTTCCTTAAAAGGTCTGTTAAAATCTGTCTGTTCATAGCAATCCCTACTTTCTCTTATCCATGTTTTCATGTAACAAAACGAGTCATAACTGCCTCCAGCATCCATTGCGCCTCACCTGCCTTTCCTTTCCTCGGTTCTACCCGGAGGGCCTTTTTTTCTATAGGATCGTTCTTCAGACGCCTATCCTATAGAAGAAAAAAATCTCCGGCACAAAACCGGAGATCATATCTACCTCAAACTTTCCTACGTCCAAGCTTTAGTATCACAGGGCATAATAATTGCATTAGGTTATGCCTTATCGGCGACATGACCTGTTAACCAGCGCATTGTGTCTCCACAATTTAGCGGCAGCAATCTTAGGTGGCCCAAATCCCTGTGGTAACCTCACCTACCGATTTCTTCCTTATCATACTTCGCTTCCCTGGTAGTGTCAAGTTTTTCTTTCTTTCTTTTTTATTATGTTTTATACTGATGTTACAGTTCACCCGTATGCCTAATGCCGGATGTTATGCCAGTACAAGGGACATCTGGCCTTCATGCAGACAAAGAAAGTACCATTCCCTGAATAAATCAGTGGCAACAGCCACGATAAACATGTAGTATGTTTTACGAATGGCGCTTCCGTGAACAGTCACATACTGATAAATAGTAACGATAAGGATGGTGATCTATTTGCGTATCTTAATTGCAGAAGATGAAAAAGATCTTAACCGGATTTTGACTGCGCGTTTAAAGGCCGAACACTACAGTGTGGATTCCTGTAAAAACGGTCAGGAGGTGTTGGAGTATATGGCCGGCGCGGAATATGACGCACTTGTTCTGGATATTATGATGCCTGTGCTGGACGGTCTGAGCGTCCTAAAGTCCATCCGCCGCCGGGGCTGTGCGGTTCCCGTACTCCTCTTAACCGCAAAGGATAGTATTGAGGATCGTGTGGCCGGACTGGACGCCGGGGCCAACGATTATCTCGTGAAGCCCTTTGCCTTTGAGGAACTTCTGGCAAGAATCCGGGTCCTTTTAAGGAAACCTGCCGAAGCTCCTTCTAATTGTCTACAGACCGCAAATCTGAAACTCCTTCTTGATACCCATCAGGTGTTCCGCGGCGACACGGAAATCCATCTCTCAGGAAAGGAATTCTCCTTGCTTCGCTACCTGATGCAAAATGAAGGAATCGTGCTTTCCAGGGATAAGCTGGAACAGCACATCTGGAATTATGATTTTACTGGAGGCTCCAATGTCATCGATGTCTACATCCGCTATCTCCGGCGAAAGATCGATGATGGATTTGAGCCAAAGCTAATTCATACGGTGCGGGGCGCCGGCTATGTTCTGAAGGTGGCAATATGAAACGACTTTCCTTAAAATTAAAACTTACGTTATTATATTCCTTTTTTATGACGCTTTTGACGTGTGCGGCTCTTGCGATTCTTTTCTCTCTGAGCAATAAAGAGATTCTTGCCTCCACTCAGAATACGTTAAAGAAGCAGCTTCACGAAAGCCTGAAAGATATCGAGTGGGAAGACGGCTCTTTTGATCTGGATTCTGATTTCTACAATCTGGATGGAGGGGTATACCTCTCACTCTACACAGAAAATGGCGACTTTCTATTTGGCCGGATACCTTATGGATTTTCCCTGCATCCTGATTTTTCCGATGGGCAAATCCAAACCCTGTCCGACGCCGAAAAACAGTGGTATATCTATGATCTTTCCTATCGGCTGAACGGCTACGGTCTTGTATTTGTCCGGGGCATTTCCTCTGTCACGGATGCGGAATCCAGTTTTCGGATTACTCTGAGGTTCGCTGTCATTGTTCTTCCCCTTCTGGTTGTACTGACGGCCGTGATCGGCTATCTGTTTACGAGAAGGACCCTTCGGCCTGTCCGCCGGATCACTGAAACCGTGCGTCAGATTCAAGGTGACCAGGATTTGTCCCGCCGGGTAGAACTTGGAAAAGGAAAGGATGAGATTTACCAGCTTGCGGATACTTTTGATCAGCTTCTTACCAAGATCGAGAGCGCCTTTCAGCGAGAACAACAGTTTACCTCCGACGTTTCCCACGAACTCCGCACCCCGGTGACGGTCATTCTTGCCCAGTGTGACGCAATATTATCTGATGCGTCCCTACCGGCCGAACAGCGTGTTTCGATCGGACTCATCCAGAAAAAAGCGCAGAACATGGCGCAGATGATCTCTCAGCTTCTCCTGCTTTCGCGGGCAGACCAAGGAAGACAGCAATTACAGCCGGAGCTTTTGAATCTCAGTGAACTCACCGAGATGGTCTGTGAAGAACAGGCTATGCTGTCTGAGGAAAAGAAGATTGCCATCACCACACAGATCGAACCGGATCTTTTCGTAAAGGTAGATGAGACCTTTTATATCCGGATGCTTGTCAACCTCATATCTAACGCAATTTCTTATGGAAAGGCCGGCGGCCATATCCTCGTCTCCTGCTATGAACAGAGCGGTTTCTTCGTAGGCCAGGTAGAGGACGACGGCATTGGCATTGCGGCGGAGGATCTGCCTCACATCTGGGAGCGCTTCTATCGGGTGGATTCCTCACGAAGTGCATCGGGCCACTCCGGTCTGGGGCTCTCCATGGTCAAGTGGATTGTCGAAGCTCACGGCGGAACTATCTCGGTAAAAAGTTCGCCAGGAGAAGGGAGCATATTTACCTTCCTGCTGCCAATGAAAGCGGAGTGATCCCCCCTGCCAAAAGTCGTCTAACATGTATGATCTGAGATTTATCAGATACGAAAAGGGATGTCCACAGATCCTTTCCGTGGTACATCCCTTTTATTTTCATCTAGGCGCCCCCTCGCGGCAGATGTGGCATAAGTACATCCACCATCTTCATGCTACGCCCGTTCTTCCACAATAAGCGGAATCTGCATCTCCGTTTCCAGAAGTCCCGCATGGACTCCTTTCATGCTTTCCGCCTCTTCTCTGTCAGAAAAAATCGTCACATCACCTATTCCGATTGCCAGGTAGTCTCCAATCATTCCCCGGAAATTCGGATGTTCTGTTCCATCCCCGAAGATTTGACTCTCCAGAACCTGATCTTTTGTCATCAGCAGAAACTGTCCTCCAAAAGCTTTTTCAAATTCCTGCTCAAACTGATCTTTCTTTTCTTCTTTTACAAACAGATTCAAAGCCCGTGGTTCGATGGACGGAAGCCACTTCAGACACTCACAGATCTTTGGATAGTCCGTAAGGGAAACATTTTTTGTATCCACCAGCCCATGATCCGCCGTCACGATCACAAGCGCATCATTGAGCTTCCTGCATAATGTCTCCACCTGTTCTTCCAGTCCACGGACAACTCGTTTCGTCTCTTCACTGTAGCATCCGGTCTCATGCATTGTCTTGTCTGGCTCATTCCAATATGCATAAATGTATTTCTTTCCCGGTTTCCGGCAAAGCTCCTCGATTCTCTCACAGATCGCCTCCATTGTCTGAGGAAATGGCTCCTCAAACGGCATGACTTCATAAGCCTGCCCTCCGTGTCGGTTGATTTTCTCTACCACGGTCTCATATCCGCAGTATTTTTGTGCTACATGGTAGTCTGCCGCCGGAGTGCTTGTTCCGGTCTCTGTATTTGTAAAGACGGTCACATTCTTATTGATCTGCGGAAAGAAGCAGTCCCATCCAAGCCAACTGTGCTCACACGGCTGAAGCCCACTCCGGATCGATGTGGTGGCCGCAACCGTAGTCGGTGGAAATACCGAATGATAGTCTGCTTTTTTACGTCTGAGAAAGAATCCATCCCCCTCCAGACTTCTCTCCATAACTTTTGACCCCATCCCATCCAGTAAAAGGACAACGATATTTTGATAACCTTTTCCCAAATATGGATCCAGACTTTTCAGACTCTCCCTTCCAACTTCTGTAATACCAAATTCACGCAAAATCGACTGCGCCAGGTTCGGCAGACTGTCTCTGTAATCCGGCAGTTGTTGTCTCTGTCTCATATGTAACCTCCCTCTGTAACTCTATTTCTATCACCCGATCATCCGCCTCCTGTCCTCTATGACGAGCGGTATATTGTATCCGTACAAAAGCAGAATCGATGGCCGGAAACAGATAAAACCACAAAGCATCTGCATCCCTCCCTGCTTTCGACACAAGCTTTCGCAAAACCGGATAAATCTTTTCATCCAGAAGCCGAGCTCCTCCCTGCTCAAGCGTTTCCCGAATCCGATTTTCCTCTTCCCGGCCAAATACCCGGTTTGCCAAGGATTTCCCGGCAAGAACTTGTTTCACACAGACGCTTAAAACCATCTCGCACAGATTATCCATTCCATCCCGGTAGTCCTCATCATATTCCTCCAGCATCCAGATCAAATCGGCCCTTGGAAAGCAATGAAGAAACTGCTGCTCCTGTTTCACACGGGAAAGCCATCGCTCTACACAGTCAATTCCTGTATAATCCTTCAAATCTTCCAGCACTGGATAGTCCAGTGTCAGAAGCGTCTCCTGTGGTGCGAAAATGGGATCGTACCACCGGAAATATTCTGGCATTCCTTTTGTGATTGTTTCATTCAGACAGTGCTGCTCATAGGAATCAAAATTCTTTAATATCTGGTGATATAGTCTTAATGCTCTTTTCGTCTTTTTCTCCACGCACGCTGCCCCCGTAAGATACGCCGTCTCTGCCGTCAGATTCTCCCTGTCCGTAACAGCCCATTTTCTCTGTGCTCCGGCTTCCCGGATACAGTACAGAACTGCTCCCATCAACTGCTCTGCCTTTTCATAGGAAATAGAGGTACTGTCTCCTGACGTATACTTCCGTGCCAGTCTGCCAACGATTGGCACAAGCTCTTCCATCTCATACCACACAGCCATCACCTCCAGCAAAGATCCTGAAGCGCCTCCAGATACAGCTCATAATCCCAACGCTTCACTTCATCAAACTGTCCATACTCACTTCTTCCATCCGTCACCCGGTATCCCCTGTATCCGGCCCGGATCGCCTGTGCGAAAATATCCAGACAAGTCCCCTCCAGATAGTCCAGATCCCCAAAACAGACAGTTTCATATTGCTCTCTCATAAAATGCAGAAGCTCATCATCCGTAATCTCATCCAGCATCTCATTCTTATAGAGATAAAAGATATCCTGCAATCGTACTAGGGTCTCCACATAATGCTCCTGATTCAGATACGGGCAATCGCAGAATTCATAGATCATCTTAGGCAGAATTCCCTCGCCGAATTCCACTCTCTTCTCCTTCTTAAGCGCTCTGCCCCTCTCCTTCAAAAGCAACTTAGCATCTTGCTCACTTAGTATAAGACCATAGGTCTGCGCCGTACGGTTGGTCTCCATCACTCTGGATAGCTGATTTTGCTGATCCAGTAACTGCATCCAGTTCTGTTCCATGCACATGCCTCCTTTATCGTTTGAGAGCCAAGTATAGCACCGGGCGCATGGCATTGCCAGACTTGATTTTTCGGCCATTTTGTGGTATTATAATGGTAGAAAAAGAGATGAAAAGTCTCTTTTTTCTGTTATTAAACTGGTGTTGTAATCAAACGATAGTTTCCCTTTTTCATGATTGCGACAATCTCTTTGATATTGTCTACATTCTCTTCTATCTCAATGCCTCCATATCCTACTTGATCTAGGTCATGACAGTCGCTTCCAGATATAAGCCTTAACTCCGGATAGTCCTTCCGCCACACATCCAATTTTTCATTGTGATTCCCACTGTTCGGGCGCTGGTTATACTCCACACCGTCGAGATATTCCGGACGCTGTGGAACACACGGCTCCCGAAACGGATGCGCCTGATAAAAGACTGCTCCGTAGGCATGACATCGGTTAAACACTTCACTCTGGCTCAAAAAGCAAAGATTGGGATTTTGGAATAAAAACTCCTCATCAATTCCATAAATCAGAAAATCTTCTACCCCTGGTTCCAGCCGAATCTCAACGCCAAACATCACTTTAACTCCATATCGTTTTCCGGCTTCCCTCGCCTTACGGTAACCAAGCAGATACCGTTCGATCTTCTGCTCATCCGTCTCCCCAAACTCCTGAAGCAAAAGAGGATCAAAGTGATTTGTAATGACAATCGCATCATATCCGGCTTCGCCGTATGCTTTGACAATCTCTTGGGCCTCTGCCTTCGCACAGGAACTTCCCTCACTTGTGTGAACGTGCATTTCGATTTTCATTTTGTTTCCCCCTCCATCGGTTCCATTCTATTTACATCGGAAAGAGCGTCATTTGTTCGTATTTCGCTGTTCGAACCAGCTCCATCGGAACCTGACGCAGAATCTCCTCCGTCACCTTTCCATCCCGGAGCCAGTCCTCAATCTGATCTTCTTGCAGAATCAGCGGCATCCGGCCATGGACAGCCCTCATCGATGCATTGGCCTCTGTCGTCAATATGATGAAACATTCTTCGTTATCAATAAGATCAAAAAAACCTGCTAAATAGAGGACACTCCTGTCTTTCCTTTGAAATGTATATTTCTCCTTTTTCGAATTCCATTCGTAAAAATGACTCGCAGGAATGACCGCCCTATGGTATCGGATTCCCTCCGCAAACGTCCTTTTTTCCATCACGGACTCAGCTCTCGCATTGATCAGTACCCCTGATCCATGTATCACCGGATATCCCCATTTCATTCCTGACAGTCTAATCTTGTGATCGCCCCACCGCAAAATCAACGCCCGATCTGTGGGATGAATATCCCGCTCCAGCTTCACCTTCTCTGCTTCCTTATCAATCTCCTGGGTCAGATGTTTCATCTTCTGTATCATATTCTCGCCAACATAAAACACGCTGCACATAGGATGTTTCTCCCCCCGTTCTGCCGCCTCCGACTTTCTTCTTTTTTCTTAATCTTATAATACAAGAGACGGTGCTGTATAAACACGTGCACCAAGTTCTCCATCCAGCATATAAAGCGCTCTCGGATCTGAACCGAACAGCTCGTATTTCTTAATCATATTTTCCGCATTCGTCTCTTCTTCCCCCTGCTCTTTTACAAACCAGTCCAGAAACTGCATGGTACGAAAATCCTTCACCTGATTTGCCGCATCATAGATATTGTGAATTAAACTTGTCACATACTTTTCGTGCTCATAGCCCGCATGCAGCGGATCCGCAAAAGAATGATACCTCTTATCCGGTTTATCAATCGCCTCCCATGTCACCTTACAGCCGTTATTTTGTAAGTATTTCAGAATGAGCATAGCATGATCCCGCTCCTCCTGCGCCTGGATATTGTACCAGTTGGCAAAACCGTCAAGCCCCTCTTCCGTATAATAATTCGCAAAATCCAAATATAAATAGGCGGAATAAAACTCCTTATTGATCTGTGTGTTTAATAATTCTGCAACTTTCGCATCTAACATTTTCTTTCTCCTTTTCGTATCACCTTATAGTTTTTTATACTTTTAATTCGAATTATAACAGGCTCTCATTCTCTGTCAAGAGACTGAAACTTCTTCTCCCGAACAAATGTATCATTAAAAATGATATCCTCACATTCTGAAGCCCAAGAGCCCCTTGACTGCATCAACGTCGTTGCAACGTTTTGCAACATTTCATAACATCACCATCATCCATAAGTTCCAAAATATCCCTATTTACATATACATGCCGCATACATAGATTAGAATCTGAAATCAGTTGTAACAGTTCAGCCATCACAGCTCGGATTAGCCGCTGCGTGACTAAACTGTTACAATCAGTTTATTGGATTTGGCACATCACTTGCTATATATATGGTTAAAAGATTGATGCAGCGTCCTACCGGACAGATTTAATGTCGAAAGATTCTGCAAATTTTCAAAAAGGAGAATGTAGATATGGATTATACGAATTTGCTTAACGACAGCTCCGGAAAAAAATCAAAAGTCGGAATCATTGGAGCAACCAGAGGGTATGGTTATACTCTTCTTGCACAGATTCCAAAAGTCAAACTGATGGATCTCCGGGTCATCTGTTCCAGACATCCGGATGAATGTCAGGCGGTACTAAAAGAAATCGGTTATAAGGAAAACCAAATAGTATATTGTGAAACAAAAGAAGCAATTCACAGCGCAGATGAGGATGCTGTTTTAATCGTAAGCGACTACCGTCTGATGCCGGAATGTGGAATTACAGCGCTGGTAGAATGTACCGGAAACACCACAGTCAGCGCAGATGCGGCTCTCACTGCATTAAAAAGAGGAATTAATGTGTATATGGTCTCTAAAGAAACTGACAGTGTATGTGGGCCAATGCTAAATCAGACTGCCGCTGAAAATGGAGCCGTTTATTCTCTTGTAAACGGAGATCAGCCAAGGAATCTTCTTGATATATGCTCTTGGGCAAACCTTCTTGGTCTGGAAATTATTGCGGCAGGAAAAGCCAGCGAATATGATTTCGTCTGGAACCGTGAAACGGGTATGCTTACTTATACCGATGGAAACAGCAAACCTGAATCCATGCCGGAGATCATTGATTGTTGGAGATATCACGGAAAAGAAACGCTCGATGCAAGAAAGCATCTTTTAAAGAACTACACCGAAGTGATTTCTGCTGATCTCTGTGAGATGAATCTCGTCTCCAATGTAACCGGCCTTGTACCATCCTCACCTTTCCTGAATTATCCTGTAGCAAAGACGAGTGAGCTTGCAAACATTTTTATTCCGGAAGAAGATGGTGGTATTTTGAAAAAAACCGGTGTCGTTGATGTATTTTACAATCTGCGGGAAGAAGATGAGGCCAGTTTCTGTGGCGGGGAATTCATCATCGTGCGCTGTGAAAACAAAAAAATGTGGGACATCCTGAAAAGTAAAGGACATATCATAAGCCACAACGATAACTATGCATGTATTTACTATCCGTACCATTATATGGGACTGGAAACACCAGTTTCCATCCTTCTTGGTGATTTTATGAATATAGGAACACATGCGGAATGCCGTCAGGTATCCGTCCTTGCCGGTGTCGCAAAGCAGGATATTCCAAAAGGAACACAGTTAAAAGTGGCCGGTCATCATCACTCCATCGATGGTCTTGTTCCAGAACTTCTGGAGCAAAACACCGCTAAAAATGCTGCTCCGTTCTATCTGCTTAATGGAGCAGTGCTCCTGAAAGATGTAAAAAAGGGAGAGCCTGTTACACTCGAACATGTAGACCTTTCCGGTCTTCCAACTTTTGACTTATACAAAAAAGGTACCGAATTATAATTTCATCAGATATGATCCTCATACCACAGACCGTCATATTCCCTTGTGCATTATGTCGGTCTGTATTTCTGTGTCAATACAGAAGATACAGATGAAAGAACCCGTTTTACAAAAAAGCCAGAACATTATAAAATAGAAGAAAATAATTTTTGAAAAAAATGAAGGGAGAAAGAAGATTATGTTTCGAGTTTTGCTGGTTGTCCCTTATCCCAAACTAGAACAAACCGTAAAAAAAATTTACAAAGAATACTTTCGTGACACAGAATTTGAAGTTGATATTCGCGTGATACAAGCGGAAGAAATAAAGCATATGCCATGGGATGAAGCTTATGACCTTGTAATTGGCCGTGGACATAGCGCTGCCATATTAAAGCAAAAAGACAATCAAGTTCCGGTTCTTGAAATTCCAATTACCGGATATGACATCCTTCGTGCTCTCTTAAAAGCAAAAGAACAGTATCATGCTACCCGGGTTGCCGTCATTGTTTCCTCTGCTCAAACCCATGACGAAACTATTTTAAGCTCTATTCTGGGAGCACAGGTATCAGTAAAAACATGCCAGGATTTTGAACGTGTATCCGAAATCATAGAAGATGTAAAGCAAAACAACTATGATGCCGTGGTGGGTGGATATTCTGTCACTTCACAAGCGCTCAGAAAACATATGAATGCAATTACCGTTGAAACGGGAGAAGAAGCAATGATCCAAATTTTACACGAAGCGGCTCGTATGATGGGAACAATCTACCAGGAACATGAAAGAAGAAAAATCTATGAAACCATCACGCAGACATCGAAAGAGGGAATTATCTATGTAAATGGTAAAAAAGAAATTGCACTCGTAAACAAAAAAATGCTACAGATGATTTACACGGATAAAGGATTGATACGTGGGAAACAATTACATGAGGTATATCCTTTCTTTGAAGAAAAATGTGCAGAAGCCATTCAGACGAAACAACCTGTTTATAACGCTGTCCAAAATGTAGACAACACAACTTTTACTATAGATTATGTACCTGTGATCGTAGGAGATAAAGCTGCAGGTGTAGTCATTACCTGCCAGACGGTCAAAAAAATTCAGCAGATTGAATCACAAATACGAAAAAAACTTTCCGAAAAAGGTCTTGTCGCCGCCTATACATTCTCTGATATGATACGAAAAAGTGATCTTATGGAAAGCACAGTTACTATCGCACGTAAGTTTGCTGCCGTATCTTCGAATGTTCTGATCGTTGGCGAAACAGGAACCGGAAAAGAATTAATGGCTCAGAGTATCCACAATGCCAGTGAACGGAGCAACGGACCCTTTGTCGCCGTCAACTGCGCGGCACTTCCGGAAAATCTTCTGGAAAGTGAACTGTTTGGTTATGCAGACGGTGCATTTACCGGAAGCCGGCGCGGTGGGAAAATGGGATTTTTTGAGCAGGCTCATAGGGGAACTCTGTTTCTGGATGAAATATCAGAAATCCCCATCAATTTTCAGGGGAAACTTCTTCGGGCACTTCAGGAACGTCAGATACGCCGAATCGGTGATGACAAAGTCGTTGATGTAGACACCCGAATTATTGCCGCTACAAACAGAAATCTACGCCAGATGGTGATAGACCATGAATTCCGGCAGGATCTTTTATACCGTCTGGATGTTCTGAAAGTATATATTCCGCCTTTGAGAGAAAGGACAGCAGATATTCTCCCCCTGTTCTCTTATTTTCTTAACAAGTATAACAACAAATTTGGAAAAGATATTGCAGGGCTTACACCAGAAGCACAAAAAATGCTTCGCAACTATCATTTCGAAGGAAATATCCGAGAATTACGCAATATTGCAGAACGGGTTTCTGTTATGTGTGAACATGATACCATAGACAAGCATCTGATGGAGACTGCGCTGTACCCGGAGGATGTCTTTTCTTCATCCGAACGCAAGAGAACTGATAATGATTCAGTGCTCCATGAAGAGAATACAATATCTCCAAATGTTTCCATCGAAGAAGAACAGATTCGAGAAGCGTTAAGGAAAACGGGCTGCTGAACTTCTCGGAATGGATCGCTCCACACTCTGGCGAAAAATGAAATCTTATCATATAGAATAAGTTGGCACAAAAATTGCTTTTATTTTTTATAGAAGCAATTTCGCTTTCTGAAAAAAACCTGCAATGAATGAAAGCGACAAGAAAGGAATGATAAGAAGAATATGGAAAAACCAAAAAATCGGATATTACTGGGATGTGTGGCGGATGATTTTACAGGTGCGTCCGACGCCGCAAGTTTTCTGAGAAATGCCGGACTGCGAACATTACTTATGAACGAAATTCAAAAGGATTTTCCGGTCCCTGAACAGACTGACGCAGTCGTAATTGCCCTAAAATCACGCACGGAAGCGACCGATGTTGCTGTACACAGCACTCTGGAAGCAATTAAGTGGCTGGAAAACCAGGGGACCGAGAAATTCTATTTTAAATACTGCTCCACTTTCGACTCTACAAAAAAGGGGAATATCGGTCCTGTTGCAGATGCAATTATGGAATATCTTGGGGAAACATGCACCATCTTGTGTCCTGCCCTTCCGGTAAACGGTAGAATCGTAAGAAGTGGAAAACTGTATGTGAATGGAGTGCCTCTCGATCAGAGTCCTATGAAAAATCATCCGCTTACTCCTATGTGGGACAGCCGGATTAAAACCCTGATCGAAACGCAAAGTAAATATCACGCTTACGAATGGGACACTACAGATCTTAACACAAGTGCTGAGCTGCTTCGTAAAAAATGTCTGGAAATTCCTGAAGATCATTTTTATATTGTCCCAGATTATACATGTGAACAAGATGGTCAGAAGATTGCGGATCTTTTTGGTCATCTCCGCTTTCTTACCGGAGGTTCTGGAATCCTGACGCACCTGGGTATCCGGATCTTACAAGACGCCGGCATCCGTACCAGAACCATAGCTGAGAACTCAGAAGCAGCCGATAGCAAAGGCGTCGTGATTGCCGGAAGCTGCTCTATTGCTACTTTAGCACAGATTCAGGATTTTCAAGAAAAAGGGCATCCTTCCTTTCGGATTGATCCTTTTGCCTTATATAATGGGACACAGACAAAACAGGAAATCATCGATTTTGTTCTGAGCCATCCGGATGATGAAGTTCTGATTTATTCATCCGACACTTCTGAAAAAATTAAAGAAGTGCAGAAACTCGGAACTGAAATAGTGGCAGCAATGATTGAAAGGACACTTGGCAGTGTTGCCAACGCTCTGTTACACAAAGGGTATGGGCGCATTGTAGTTGCCGGTGGTGAAACTTCCGGTGCTGTAACAAAAGTTCTTGGCTATGATGTATTCGAAATAGGTGACTCTGTGGCACCTGGCGTCCCGATCATGATACCAGTACAAAACAAGCACATCCGCCTCGTGTTAAAATCCGGTAATTTTGGACAAGTTGATTTTTTCACACGGGCTCTTGAAATGACGAGGTAATGAACGATGAACACACTTGAACAAAAAATGAATGATGCCATTTGGATCGCAAAAGAATTATTTGACCGTGGGAAAGCTACCGGTTCCTCAGCAAACTTAAGTTTTCTCCATGACGGTCATATCTATATTACAGGAAGTGGCACCTGCTTCGGAAATCTGACCACTGAAAGCTTCTCAGAAGTATCTTTTCAGGGGCAGCACCTTGCAGGGATGAATCCAAGTAAAGAACTTCCTCTTCATAAACTATACTACGAAAAATCGGAAGAAATCCAGGCAGTCATTCATGTCCACAGTTTTTATGCTACCATTTTTTCCTTTCTGGACCACCCGAACAAAACTGACATTGTTCCGGATTATACACCTTATTTGAAAATGAAAGTAGGAACTATAGGCCTTGTTCCCTATGCGAAACCCGGCAGTAACGAACTGTTTGGTTATTTTGAAAAAGCCGCGCCATTCAGTGATGCTTTTATCCTTGCTCATCATGGGCCTGTTGTTGGCGGAACATCATTGATGGAGACCTTTTTCGGTCTGGAGGAACTGGAAGAAAGCTGCAATATTGCGTGGACATTCCAGCACACATAATAATATTAACATCAAAGAAAGTACCAGAAAGGAGGCCTGCCCATGGAACAGACATTGGAACTTCTACAAAAGCAAAAACAGATTTTAACACAAAAGCAGATACAGTCGTTGACGATTCTTGCAATGGATAATGTAGAACTTGACTGCTTTTTAAGACAAGAATACCTCGATAATCCTATGTTGGAAATCAATGGTCAGTCTCCGGAAACGGTTTATGAATCCCTTCCTGTTCTACCATCTGAGGATGATAAAAAATGGAATCATCAGATGGAAGAAAGTAAGGATCTGAAAGAATATCTAAGAAGTCAGCTCAACATTGGCAACAACGATGAGCCATATGAAAGTTTACAAAAATATCTAATCGAATGTCTGGATGATTCTGGTTACTTCACACTATCTACCAAGGAAGTCGCCGGATATTTTCACACTTCAGAAGAGACAGTGACAAATTGCCTGGATGAACTGAAACTCCTGGAGCCGGTAGGTGTTTTTTCCTCGGATCTGAAAGAATGTCTCCTTCGTCAGTTAGAGGCCCTTGGATCTGAAGACCCTCTGTTGAAACAGATGATCAAAGAGCATCTGGAAGATGTAGCTCATGGGAACATTGGACATATCTCCAGATCTCTGAAGATCCCAACATCTCAGGTTCGCAAGTACATGCTAATGATTGGCACATTAAATCCCCGTCCTTCCACAGGCTTTGGTATTAAAAAAACAGAATACATTGTTCCAGATATCATCATAAAAAAGGAGGAAGACTGGGAAATTCAACTGAATGACGGTTGGATGGGAAACTATCAGATCAACGATTATTACCAGAATATGATACTCAAAACCAAGGATAATGAACTGCGAGCATATTTCCGTGAAAAAGCCTCCCGCGCAACATTTATCCTTCAAAATGTGGAACAGAGACGAAAAACACTGATGAATGTTACACAATTTTTATTAGACCAACAGCTCCCCTATTTTGAAGGGACGGGCCCCCTTCACCCAATGACAATGGCAGAAGCCGCCCAAGCACTGGGGATTCACCCTTCAACTGTCTCTCGTGCCGTAAAGGGAAAGTATATCCAATATCCCAAGGAGACTGTACCTATGAAAAACCTGTTTTCACAGAGTGTATCAGGAATATCCGGATCAACTACCCGAAATGCAAAAGAGATTCAGGAAATGATACGAAGACGGATCAGTGAAGAAAACAAGAGAAGTCCATACAGTGATCAAAAACTGAAAGAACTGCTCGAAGGGGACGGCATCTTCCTGTCAAGAAGGGCTGTTGCCAAATACAGAGAACTTATGGGGATTAAAAGTAGTTTTAACCGAAAAGAATCATAATGTTGCACAGCTTTGCACCATATGCAACGCGTGCAACATTTTATTTTAAAATCTATTGAAAACAAGTTCAGGAAAGCATAAATGAAGACCAGAAACCGGCTCTTTGGCTATTTTTACAAAGATGGCACACAAATTGCTGATTACTTTATGTAAAATCACATGCTGTGCGGCCGCAGCAGAGAACACATGATCAATGTCTAATCACATTGACTGGAAAGGACGGTTAGTATCATTATGAAAATATGTGCGACAATGAAAAAATTTCCCGGCGGAATGATGGTAATTCCATTATTGATCGGTTGTGCAGTCAATACGTTTGTTCCCCAGTGCCTGGAAATCGGTGGATTTACAACAGCTTTATTTAAAAGCGGCCAGTCGACTCTGGTAGGGCTCTTCATTTTCTGCAGCGGAGCTACAATTAACGTGAAACAAGTAGGAAAACCACTATATAAAGGCGCAGTTCTTACCATTTTAAAATTAGTAATTGGTGTCATTATTGGTTATTTGCTCAATCTTATATTTGGTCCTGCAGGTATTCTTGGTCTCACCCCATTTGCGGTTATTTCTGCAGTTACAAACTCAAATGGAGCAATTTATACCGCACTTGCAAAAGAATTTGGAGATGATACAGATGTCGGCGCCATTGCAGTTCTGTCATTAAATGACGGGCCTTTCCTTACTATGATTGCTCTTGGGACGACAGGTCTCGCTTCCATTCCTGTACTCTCCATTGTAGCTGCAATCATACCACTGATTATTGGTATGATCCTCGGAAATCTGGATTCCGACTTCCGTGATCTTCTTTCCAAAGGCCTGAATATGATTCTTCCAGTGAATGGTTTTGTATTCGGCGCTAATATGAGTCTTGTTGACATAGCAAAGGCCGGCGTTCCTGGGATACTTCTTGGACTTATCACCGTATTCTCAACAGGTGTGCTCACATACATTATTTACAGTGCAATCCGCCGAAAACCAGATCCAATGGGAATGGCTATCGGCACTGTAGGCGGAAATGCAGTTGCTACTCCTGCATCCGTTGCAATGGCGGACCCATCGTTGGAGCCATATGTAGAATCTGCCACTGCCCAGACGGCTGCCGCAGTCGTTATCACTGCAATTCTCACTCCTATCTTAACGGGATGGGTAAGCCGGAGAGCCTCAAAAAAACTCGCTCTCAAAGCGGCTGCATCTTCCTTAGAAGACAAAGAAAACTGATTTGGAAAGGACTGATTCATCAATGAGTATTCATATTATTAAAGCAGACAAGATCATTACCGGAAAAGACCTTACCTTAATGACACGCGGAGCAATTCAGATTGAGGACGGAAAGATTACCCGCATTTATAATCATGCTTCTCAGATACCTTCCGGCGAACATATTACCGTGACAGATCTGGGCGACAAAACTCTGATTCCCGGAATGATCGATTGTCATAATCACCTTGCATTGGATACGCGCATTGAACATCATCTTGTGAAAATGAATGATTGTGAATGTGAACAGACTATCCGGGCCTTAAAGACGATGAACGATGATCTTCATGCCGGAGTAACCACTGCAAGATGTCTGGGGGATCGTTTTTATATTGATGTCACTTGTAAAAAAGCACAGAAAGAAGGACGGATATCCGGTCCAAAACTTGTTGTCAGCGGCATTGGCATGCGTGCCTCTCACGGTCATGGGTATGTAGGAATGCCATTTGACGGACCGGAAGAATTTCGCCGGCAGGCCCGCGAAAATATCCTCCATGGTGTTGATTTTCTGAAAGTATTTATGACAAAGGTCATCAACGCAACATCTTTTATCTATCATTTTATGAGCCCTGAAGAGCTTCGGGCAGTCGTCCAGGAGGCAAGAAGTGTAGGAATTACCACTGCATGTCACTGCTCAGGAGGACAGGGTCTTGATGACTGCATTGATGCGGGAATCGACTGTCTGGAACACGTATATTACATCTCAGAACGCCAGGTTGAAAAAGTGAAGAACGCAGACCGATGGGTCGTATACACGCCAAGTTATGCACTAAACGATGATCTTCTCTTCAAGTTTTCTCCGAAGGACAAAGATGGGAGTCTGAAAGAAAAAGAAATCATCTGCAAATGCCTGGAAGGCGCCATCTCAGGTGGACTGAAATTTGGTATCGGTACAGACGGAATCCACCAGGGACTTGCACAAGAGGCCATTTATATCTCATCACTGGGCGCCTCCAATCAAGATGTCCTTGCCGGAATTACGGTAAATGCCGCCAAACTGTGCCATGTGGACAATGTAACCGGCTCTATCACTGAAGGAATGGCTGCTGACCTGGTAGCACTGGATGGGAATCCATTGGAAGACCTCTCTGCTCTGAAGCGAGTAGAAGCCGTTTATCAGGACGGTAAGAAAATAAACTAAAATTTTTGTTCCCATAAGTCAAGACAGTCCCGTGAACCTTAGATTTTCCAAACCTAACTTTTCACAGGACTGTCTTTTTCTCTTTGCCGTACATCCGGTTACTTTCCCAACTGGTATACAGCTTTGGTATATCCTTAATGGAATCCCCCACCTTTATACCTTTCTGAGATCATCTGGATATATATTTCTGGCACGTCCAAGATCCTGGAATACATTTACTTTTGATTTTGACGTTTTAAATCTGACCCGGTCTCCCGGTACCAGATCCGGAAACGTATTGCCCCAATAAAACAGCCAGTCACTGTTCGCCTGTTCGCCGTCCGGCGGATTATCAAGGTGCCCCTTGATCCCGTAACAACGGTACTGCTTCTGCGACAGCTCCCGGACCGATTCAATCACCGTCTCATAGTACCCCTCTTCATCTGGGTGCAGTACATAATCACCCGCTATCCACTTTTTTACATAAGAAACAAACTCCACCGTTCTTTTGTAAAACTCCGCCGTACTATGATCTTCCAGAACTTTGCATCGATGTAATTCATCGTATACCACACTCAGATCTTCCTGCTCGTCCAGCTTTCTCATCTGAATTCCCTTCAAAGGAGTCCTGTCCAATTCTTCATATTTTACAGTCAATAATGGGAAATACTGCTTGCACAAAGCCCACGCAGCTCCCATTTCCACCAGACAGAACGGGCTCTGTAAATATTCGGCTGTAATGAGAGAAATGACTGTATCACATTCCTGCATCTGCTGTCTGATTGTTTCAATAAAATTTTCACCTGTTTGCAGCTTTTCCGGAAACGCCGTACAGAACACATCTCTTCTTCGCAATCCCATTCCCAACTGCAAAAACTCAAGGAATTTTTCTGCCAGTTGTTGATTTTTAGAACTAAAACTGATAAACACCTTTTTCATGTTAATTCCTCCAATTCATCCAGAAGCCGTCCCCTTTCCTTTTGAAAACGAGTTGTTGCTTCTGTAATTTCCCGATAGTATCTCTCCTGATTTCTCCTGAGCTGTCCGCCGATCTGTTTCATTCTAGCCAGGTCATAATTCGGAACTTTCAGCGTTTGCAGACTCGCATTGCTTATTATCCGGATTGTAGTCCCCGATTGGATACGCTCCAATGCAATCTGTCCCTGTTCTGAAATTAAAAATTCAAACAATACATACGGGTCGTATTTCCTCTGATCCACCCGGATCATCGTGATATTTCCACTAATATACGCTTCCGGTGGATTTGCCTCCACAATGGCTGCTTTCAAAACCGCACCCTTTGACGTAAGTAAAATGTCGTCCTTACTGATCCGAAATTTTGCCTTGCACACAGAGCTTGTTCTCTGAATCCGGTCGGCCTGTCCAAACTCCAGCCGAGCGTTCTGAATATCTTTGATATTAATAAAAAACGCTGCTCCATTTTCCTTAATGTCCGATTTCTTCAGAAGCTGTGATCCCCTGACGATCTGCGCAATCTCCTCCAAAGTGATACCTGACTGTATCTCTTTTTCCCCGGTCCGGCGGATATATTGAAGAGGTTTCAGAGAAAATGCATTCTCCCCAATCTCTTCCCTACCGCAGACTGCACTCACTCCGGGAATCTGCTCCGCAGAATCAAACACTTTTTTCACCAGTTTGATTCCCTCCTCTGTCAGAGAATGAACATTCCGTCCTGTCCGCTGACAATATCCGCTGATATCAAGGAATATTGTTTTTCCCTTTCTCTTTTTCGCTTTGTTAAAAATGAGCAGCTCTCTCCCGGTATGATCTTTCGGATACAAATTGTTTGGAAACGTAATCACAGCTTCTAACCAGTCATTTACTACAATCTGCTCTCTTAGACTCACCTCGTTTCTCCGAATCAGGGAACCTGGAGTCACAATCACCGCCGCAGAGCCATGTTCGCTCAAACGGTACAAAGCATCCTGAATAAAAATCCAGTCGGCATAAATATTACGTTTCGTAAAGCCGTAAAGTCTTGGATCTGTACTCTGGCAGAGCTCCGTAACATTTCTTCCTCTTGGAACATCCATCACGATCATATCGTACCGCTGCCGTTCCCGTTCCTCCGGTATCGTCAACACATCCCTCTCTACAATCTCCCCTGCAGAAACTCCATAGGCGTAGCTGTACAAATTCGCCACATCACAAAGCTCACGACTCTGTTCTTCCCCGCAGAATGAGATCTCTGGATTCCGCAGCCTCAGGTAATCCCATAATTCCAAGCCCAGTCCGGCACCTCCACAACAACTGGACGCGAGATGCTTTGCCTTCCGTGGACCGAGAAGCTCCACAATCACCCTCCTTACCCCTGGTGGCGTCAACACACATTTTCCGTCCCGACCCATCAAGTCCAGTATCAAAGCAAACACCTCTCTGGGATCTTCCCCCTTTTTGCCATACCATACAAAACAGTCTATCATTTTTTTCAGTAGCCTCTGAACTGCTTCTTGCTCTACCATCTGCCAGTTTATTCTTTCAGATAACCTGCTGAATGCCTCACGCACATCATATCCCTGAATTCCTTTAATGCTCTCAATGAGGGAACCTTGCGAAACCATGGCACCACTGCCAATATCCAGTCCAAAATCATCCTGCCATTCTCCGTAATGCCAGGAAAAAGCCATTAGTAAAGACAACGAAAAAGCCTGCTCTTCCGATATCTCCCGTTGAAACTCCTTCCAGATTTCTTCAAACATTTGCGTCTCCCGCATACGCCGCCTCCTTTCTACCTATATTTCATAATTGAAATATATCACTTTTGTCTCATAATGTCAATTATGAATTATAATTCATAATTTTCTGTAAAAAAAATTGTCCTCCACCTTGCAGGGAAGGACATAGAATAATACAGTAGTTTACCTTTACTTATTTTAGAATGACGCATACTTTTTTCAACATCCAATGAAACACACTTACTATTTTTTTACTTAATTCAGGAATCTTTATAACTTTTGCAATCTTAGTTCTCAGAAATTCAACGACTAACCCGGAAATAAAAATCAACGCGGCACAAGCAAACGCATACACAACCCCTAAAATAATATTTGTTTCTGCTACAAATGTAAAAGCACCTCTCAGATAATTATTCCATATTACCTGATTGAGCTGAAATAAGTAGATACCAAAGGCTAACGGAGAAAGCTTTGCTATCACCGTGCCCTTCAAACGAATCCTTGAAAAAAGAATGACCATTAGTAATCCACTCAGCAGGATTGTGGGAGACACAAAATTCGTTAGCTGCTCATTTCCCTGAAAAACGTGTGGGCCCATGTCCAAAAAATACAAATTGCCCACATAATAATGAGAGTGAACGACTTCTTCTGTTCAAAGACCTTGCCTCTCTTTGCCAATGCTCCTATGCAATATAAGATGATGAGCCATAAAGTTGAGTAGCCACCTTGTGTTTTAAAAGCATCCGCAAACAGCCCCATACATGAAAATAAAATAATCAGTATGAGAAACGCAATTTTCGCACTTTGTTCCTCTACCGTAAACATAAATTTATTTAAAATAGGAATTGCAAAAAAGAGCGCGAAGAAAGCTGTAAAATACCAGAATTTCCCAAATGTAACAGGAAACGCGCATCTGATCATATCTGCTTTTTCCCAGACTGGATTACATCCTGCCAGAGTGAACAGCATCGTAATCACAAAAGAATAGAAAAAAGCTTGAAACCACATATCCACCAGTTTTTCGTATTTGCGTGGCCTGTCCACGGCCATGTAGCCGCTGATAATCGCGAATCCATCCACCGCACAATATGATAAAATCTCTAAAAACCAAAAAGCCTTATACTCCACTGTTCCGGCTTGGCATACCCCTAAGATTCCCCCTTGTCCTAAAGTATGTAACATACACACCATGTACATCAAAACCAGACGTAAAAGATCTATGCCATAATTTCGTTCGTATTTCATCTAATTTCTCCTCATTCCCGTAAGTAGATTTATTATAACATATTTTTGTTATTTATTATATAGCAGAGCTAAGATAGATCACGTCAAACGCATGAATCATTCCGTTTCCATATCCATCCCTTTTTTAAAAAATAATACTTCTTCCAGATACTTAATTGGACGCAGGCTAATTGCAAACATCTTCTTCATAGATAATCCCGGCTTTAGTAATTCTACCATTTTTAATATACTTAGACTCCATTTCCGGATAATATTTTGATTCTGCGCTTCCTGTTTATCCAACGTTGTGTTTGCATCCTCACGGAAGGTCACGTCCAAATGCCAATGCATACTCTCTATGCTCCAATGTCCCCTTACTCCCATCCCAAAAGTCTCTATTTCCAGTGGCAGGCTGCTGATGTAGTAACGGTATTCTTTCCTCTCCCCTTTTTCATCCTTTATTGTCTTTTTCTCCATTCCGATACTCTTCACCCCTCTCCATTCTTTCTTCTGGGACAGCCATTTGATGTCATCCGTTTGGTAATATTCCCTTCCTTCCAATTGCCCGTGTGCTTTTTCTCTCGTACATAGGTAATTCTTCTTTTCACGGATTTCACGCTCCACTTCGGGATCGCTAAAATACAGCTTTACATCTTCATAAAGCCCTGGCTGGTTTTCTTTTTGCGCAAGCACATAGTCCGCACGTTTTTTTGTATTTTTTCCGCAATGGCTTTCTGGACATCCCCTGCATCAATCGTTATAATCTGTCCTTTTATCTGGATGTTGTCCAACAATTCCGGTATCGCCGTGATCTCATTACTTTTTTCATCAACCGCTTTCTGTCCCAGGCAGAATCCATCCTTCCTGCTCCATGCGGATATAATATGGGATGCCTTTCCATCCTTACTTTTGTTGGAACATATCGTCTTTCCATCTATACAGATGAGTTTCCTCAGTGCCTGCCCCTCATTCCTGTTTAAAAGCTCCTGCCATTTCCCATAAAGCTGCTGCACAATCTCCGGGGAGACCAGGCCCATGACCCGGTTAATCGTATTGTGAGAAGGAATCCCATTTTTTAGTTCGATATATTTACGCAGATAGCCCTGTATTCCTTTCCAAACATTTCCATTTCTATCCAGTCATCTGCATTGGCCAGGGTTGCGAACAACACAAGTACCAGAATGTCTTTCAGTTTATGCCGCACTTTACGCGTCTGATGTACATCCTCTATATATTCCAACCACTCAAGTAATTCTTCCATGATACCTAATCCCCTTTTTCTTTTATCATATCAGAAAAAGAAGGTTTGTTTACAATTTATTTACTCATGCGTTTGTCGTGAGATAAGAAATCGGAAATATTCGCATAAATACAGTATCTATCAGCAATACAGTTAAAGGAAAATAAGGAAAATTACAGAGTTATAAGAAAATGGCATTTTAAATAGAGTGTCTTTTTTGTTGCCTTGAAACAGCAGACTATTTCATTTCTACTTAATTACCTTAAAACCTATTAGTCTATGCTTTGTCAAGGACTTGTTGCATGAACAGCACCCCTTTACAAAACATAGGCTAATTAGTAGCTTTTCAAAAGCAAAATGACAATTCTTATAACAGCATGATATAATACAGATAAAGACAAATTTGGATTTGTAGAATTGAACCATTAAAGGTAGGCATTTTTAAATGAGACAAATCGGAATAGTTTTGTTCACATCATTCTTGAATGTAAGTGTTTTATTAGGCTGTGAAAAGCAAGAGCCGAACATCGACTTGGCGAGTATCGGTGTATCTGATGTCGATAAAATTGAACATACAGGAACTACAGGAGGGAAAGACAACAGGTATTCGTATTCTTTTTCAGACAGTGAAATAAGTGGTTTTATAGATTTGCTGAATCAAGTGGAACTCAGCAATGCAGTAGATGAAAGCAAGGCATTATCAAATGGGGCGGTTTCTTATTACACACTCTGCTTCACAGACAGTGAGAAACTGACAATCAGTCCAGGACAATATTTTAAGATAGAAGATATGTATTATGAGTTCAAGAATTATGATGAATTGTGGGATAGTTTTATAAGATTTAACAGTATATATTAAAATTTGGTAAGTCCCAGTATTGATAGCAACCGATAAATCCCAGTTGTGTGCCCAGCTAAGGGTGTGTAACCAAGTCGGTGGGAATCCGATTTATCTAAGGTCTAGCCAGCCGGATAATAGCAAGTCTTGGGATGTTGCTGGTAACAGCAACTGACAAGCATAGTCAGCAAAAAAGTAGAGTTGCAATGCTATTGAGCGTCGAAAAGTTAACTTCAGTAGGTCGACGTCTTAACTGGTGCGGAAGGCAACATCACACAAGTCATTATGGCGAGAATTGTGTGGCGCTGTGGGGGCAAAGGGCCAATTATGCTTGACATTATGGGTATACATCAACTGGGGAGAACCTGCTGTCTTTCGGATAGGAGTATGAAGTTTTAATTGAAAACGGAGAACTTCAAACGGATGACAGGTAGTCGGGCAGTCTCATAGTACTGATGAAATCGGGTAACTCCGATGGAAGGAAGGGGACTGTATAGTAACGGCCTTTCTGAGGACATATTATCTGTTCTCGGGGACGGGGAAATAAAGAGAACCAAATTAGAAAGAATAGCTGAAATAACAGCAGAGTCAAAGAAACCTGTATTCACATCCATATATCACTTGATAAATGTCGACTTGCTGAAAAAATGTCACCACGAATTAGACGGTAAAAAGACAGTTGGCGTTGACAAAGTGACAAAGGAAGAATTTGGAAAGAACCTTGATAGAAATATCGAAGATTTAGTACAGAGGTCGAAAAAACTTTTAAACCACTTCCATCATTGAGGGTATACATATCAAAGGGAAATGGAAAAATGGACCGTTGGGATTGCCTCCTATGAGGACAAGATTGTACAAATGGCAGTGAAGAAGGTGCTGGAAGCAATCTATGAACCAAGATTTCCGAACTGCATGTATGGAGTTAAATCAAACAGAGGTTGCCACAAAGAAGTAAAAGAAGTATACCAAAGAATCTGTTATGGGAAAACAATCTACATAGTGGACGTTGATATTAAAGGATTATTCGACCACATAAACCATGACTGGGTGATGAAATCTCTGGAATGGCACATTCAAGCCCCTAACTCTGGCTGATAAAGAAGTATTTAAAGGCTGGAATAATGGAAGATGGAACATTTGAATCAACAGAGGAAGGTTCCGCACAAGGTTCAGTGATGAGTCCTATGCTAGCAAATATTTATATGCATAATGTATTGACGCTGTTGTTCAAATTTGTGGTGAAAAAGACTTTAAAAGGCGACTGTTTTCTGGTAAACTTTGCGGATGATTTTGTAGCTGGATTCCAATACAAGTCAGAAGCAGAATGGTACTATTCGGAACTGAAAGAGAGAATGGAGAAATTTAACCTTGAATTGGAAAGCAGTAAAAGCAGAATAATTGAATTTGGGAGATTTGCAGTAGCAAATAGATTTTCCAGAGGATTAGGTAAGCCAGAAACATTTGATTTTCTTGGCTTTACATTCTATTGTGGGAAAACGAGAAAGGGAACTTTCGCATTAAAGTTGCAGACATCACGAAAGAAGTTTGAACGCAAGATGAAAGAATACAAACTTTGGATATATGATAATCGAAATCGACCGGTTAGAGAAATCATAAAAGAGCTGAATGTAAAGTTTGTAGAGCACTATCGCTACTATGGAGTAACATGGAATTATAGAAGGCTAAGTGCGTTCCTACACCGAGTAAAGCAATTCCTATTCAAAGCAGTAAGCCACCGTGGTTGTAGAGGAGCCTATACATGGAGTGGTTACTGGGAGATGTTAAAATATTATCCACTTGCAAAACCAAAGACGTACTACTGCTTATATTCAGAGTGAATGTTATTATGAGGAGCCGTATACGGGAAAGTCGTACGTACGGATCTGTGAGGGGCTAGAGTTGCAAGGCTCTATCTACTCGACTGTATGGTAAATGATAAATTGAAAGTTACATAAGAGAGGAACAAGAAAATGTTGAATATAATCGGAATGTTATTCCCAGCGATATTTATACTAATATTTTATAATTTTTATATTCATTTTTGCAAAGGGGATTGCTACTTGGCATAAAAACAATTATTCTCCCCGTTTAACTGTGTCGACAAGAATAGTAGCAAAACGCCAGAATATCACGCATTACAATCATCCAAACGCTGGAGATACATCAGGAGTACATGGTCACACTACATCCAGTACTACTTATTATGTCACTTTTCAAGTAGAAAGTGGTGACAGAATGGAGATGTCTGTATCTGGCTCAGAGTACGGAATGCTTGCAGAGGGAGATGAAGGAAAACTGACATTCCAAGGAACAAGATATTTAATATTTGATAGGGAAAATTGAATTTGAAGATGTACTATGAGTAAGTTCTTGAATGATATAAGGGGTATGGAAAATAAACTCCCTGTTAATAGAAAAAATATAAATACCATAGTTATACTGTGCTTTGGAACAGCTTTGGGGACTTTTTCAAAATTTTTAGATATGATACCTATAAATAGGTTGCGATTTGTGTTTTCCTATTTGGACATTGTAAATTTTCTCAGGCGTTTTGCAATTTGGGTATTTATTGCATTGTGTATTTCTGTTTACAGTAATTCTTCCGTAAGAGCAGGTATCAATGTCTCTGCTTTCTTTGTCGGTATGGTTACAAGCTACTATTTGTATTCAAATTATATTGCAGGATTTTTCCAAAAACTACGCTATAATTTGGTTTGGATTTACAGCTATATCTCTGTTTCTGGCATTTATCAGTTGGTATGAAAAAGGGGTAAGCAATATAGCATTTGCATTATCAGCGGTTATTTTAGCAGTATTGTTTAATATGACTTTTGTATATGAATGGGGATATTTTGAAACACGTTCTATTTTAGAATTTGCTAGTCTTCCTTATTGGATTTATCGTTTTGAAACGGAACACGCTGGAGGATACTCTGTTGATGGGAGCATTTGTGATATTTCATGAATTTTTGCTTGATGTAATTATTTCTTTTCATTTTGGATAAGATAATTCTAGTTAATGCGAAAGATAGGCTTAAAAACTCATAAACCGACGGAGTGATCCGCCCACGGTGGCGGTCGCAAGACATATCGCCGCGCCAGCTTGCTGGTAAGGGGGGGGGCACTTCGACGGTTCGAAGAGCTTTAGCGAGCCGTTCAAAGCACCCATTATCTAACAAGTGAGGGCATAAGAAACTGGAAACAATAACCTGAAAGTAAAAATATCCCGTATTTATGTGGTGTATTTACGTCTTTAAGGGTGCGAGATAAAGTGTATCAATCTCACATGGAAAAACTGAATTTTTTAAGATACAGGACAGTTGAATTTAGATTGACTGTCCTTTACAAAGTTAAGCGGGGCGTTTCTTTGGACTAAACGACCACCCTCTTATCCTGCCTATATTCTATATAGTCTTATTCCGCTCAATTATAGTATCTTTCCATGAACGGTCTAAATCATCTAGTTTTCCATTTTACCAAAAAATTTTTGAGTAAACTTCTAAATAGCTCTAATTAGTAAAAAAGCTAATGAGTTAGTCTGAATCAGTTAGAAATATAGTATTTGCTAACAATAAAATTCTGAAAAACGTTTTCGGTTAGATGTTTTCAATTATCTCTAGTACCATTTTTAAGTTGTTAATAAAAAATAGCCTGGGTTTATTTGGATCGTATGAAAAAGGCATTTTGTTTTCCCGGGTTATAAGAATGCAATACCATCCTCTGCGGTAGGCTCCCAGTATATCTAATAGAGAATTGCTAACATATAAAATCTGATCAGAAGAAATATGTAGCATGTTCTCCAGTAAACAATAGATTTCTTTAGAGGGTTTACTGAAACCACAGTCATATGAATAAATTTTATATGAAAAATAATTATTAAGCTCGCAAAATTCCAAACTAGAAGGTTCGATGGAAATAGCGTTACTTAATGTGGCTAAAATGTAATTTTGCTTGTATAAATATTGAAGTGTAGGTAGTACATCATCAAATAGTTTTTGCAGTGGTTTGTAGCTATTTATAAAATTTTCAATTATTGATTTTTTGTTTAATATACTTAAATCTTTGCAGAAAGACTCAATATCCCCGTTCTGGATTCCGAAATATTGGATTAGTTTCGCTTCAAATTCCATGGAAGGATGGTTGATTAGTGAAGCAAGAGAATCTATAAAAGAAGGTGAAGATAAAGGGATAAGAGTGCCGCCAATGTCGAAGCATACAACTTTAATCATGATGTATTTTCCTTATCTAAAATCTACTTATATTGTAATGTATTATATTAGGTTACATTCAATTATAAAAATGTTATGGTGAGGTATGGTTCATAAGTTAAATAAAAGGAAATCGTATCACCATTTGCCTAATGTGATGAAATAATAATAGTCCATTCAAAAGAGACGCCTGCCTTCTATAATTCATATACATATTATGAGGCATATAAATAAAAAGTCAAGACTAAGTAAGGAAAACACATTAAATTTTCTCTATAGGATAAAATAGTAAAGTCAAGTTCAATATACTATATTATTATTAAGAGAACTCATTTCGTACTATTTGATACTTCATATAATTAAAAACTTTCTAAATGCATTTATAAACGTATATCTATAGAATTTCTTCCTCGCTTTTTACGCTGCTGTGGTCTCAGATGGGACGATGAAGTTACAGGTACGCGATCTAAATCTTGGAGGCAGTTAAAATTTTTTAGTATTACTGGCTATCAAAGAGAAATGGACCTATGTGATACTGGCCTGTTGAGCTTATAGTATGTAACCGGAGCACGTGGTGGGGAAAATATTTGATTTTATACTAAGAGCTGTAAATTTCAGAGTGATCGGCACTACGGACGAGATAGTTGGAAAGATGCATAAGCATGATGTATGCACATTTTGGATTATTATGTGGCTATGGTGAAAAGAGTATCCCAGGCACCGCAGGATCGATGAAGATCCTGAAAGACACATTTTCTAAAGCCAGACGGATGAACATATGACAATATTATGTGTTGAAGACATTCATAAAAAGTACGTACGGATTGCAAAGGAATACAACCCTGAAGTATTTAAAGAAGATAAATACTTGCCCCGCAGCATGTGGTATACAGAGGGGGATATGTGTTAGAAGTAGGTTCTCCTTCATTGTGATCAAGGCATTTTTCAGTCACACCTCACTTCAGTCAACTTAAATTTATGCAGAAAGTCCGCATGAAACAGTCGGTAAGCATGTATATGGGTGGAACAAGAAGGATTTTTCTTAAACAATATATTACGAATAAAGTTGTTCAGGAAAAGAGAAATATTCTTGATTTTTTAAAAGTTTGATAGTAGGGCATTGTTATTCGAGGAGATTTTTGAAAAATCTTTTATAGATAGGAGAAAAATCATCTCGAAATAATAAGTCTGCTTTAATTAATAGATATTATCTTAGAATAAGAATAATGTATTCTCTGTAAAAGATGGAACTAACTTATGGGCTTTAGATGGTCTCGTACAAAAGAAGGGTACTGTAGAAGGGCTAAAACAATTAATGTGCAAATTTGACTGTCGAAAAATGGTTGTCAAAATATGAACCAGTATTGATGGGGCGCCGTATGCGATATGTCGGAAACAGTCATCTTTAAACATCTTGGATATCTGGATGGTTATCTGTCCTGAAATCCAATGG
>OLRQ01000393.1_pt1 | contig 47383 bp, 37 predicted proteins | sample 1671971 | NCBI WGS metagenome assembly OLRQ01 (sample SAMEA3136631, study PRJEB25190) | human gut metagenome | biome: human gut; feature: human-associated habitat; material: faeces | place: Austria | collected 2013
AAGAGCTTGTCCATGGGCATGTATTCCTGCCCATGGACAAGCTCTTGGCGGCGGCCAGCCGATTGCTCTCCAATGGGGCGGAACATATTCCCAGTGACCTGTTGGCCGAGGGACTGGAGGCGTTGGAGTTCCAGGAACGGGTGGTTTGTGAGCACATAGCTGGCGTGGATGCGGTTTATCGACAGGATCTATATGAAGCGGAGCAGTATATTGCTTGGCGGGTCACTGAAATGTGCCAGCAGGAGCTGCATCCGCCGGAGGGCATTCCTGAACTGGTGGCTCAGGTGGAACAGGAGCAGGGGGTGCAATACGCGGAACAGCAGCGGGAGGCGGTAGAGCTGGCCGGACGAGTGCAGCTCATGCTGCTCACTGGTGGGCCAGGTACCGGCAAGACCACCTCTCTGCGGGGGATTTTGGGCTTGTTCGAGGCCATGGGTTTGGAAACCGCCCTGGCAGCCCCCACTGGTCGGGCGGCCAAACGGCTCAGTGAGCTGTGCGGCACGGAAGCGACCACCATCCACCGCTTGCTTGGGGCGGGCTACGACCCAGAACGGGGACAGCTGGCCTTTTCCAAGGACGAGGAGGAACTGCTGGATGCCCAAGCCATCATTGTAGACGAGGTGTCCATGGTGGACATCCCCCTCATGGCGGCGCTGCTGCGTGCTATGAAAAATGAGTGCCGCTTGGTGCTGGTAGGCGACCCAGATCAGCTGCCTAGCGTAGGGCCGGGCCGGCTCTTTGACCACCTGATTCGCAGCGGTATCGTGCCAGTGGTGCGGCTGACCGAGATCTTCCGCCAGGCGCAGCAGTCCGCCATCATCCGCAACGCCCACTTGGTCAACCAGGGGATACTGCCGGGGCTGGACAACAAGAACAAGGACTTTTTCTTCCTCCGCCGGCTTCAGCCGGAGCGGACAGCCCAGACCATTGTGGAGCTGTGCCAGACCCGTCTGCCCAAGAATATGGGCATTCCGGCTGACCAAATCCAGGTGTTGTCTCCCACCCGCAAATACGCCACCGGCACTACTCAGCTCAACACCATGCTGCAAGCGGCGCTGAATCCGCCAACGGCGGAAAAGCGGGAGCGGAAGCGCGGCTCTGTGGTATTCCGTGAGGGAGATCGGGTGATGCAGGTGAAAAACAATTACGATATTATGTGGCGGGAAGCGGACGGCCTGAAGGGCGGCATGGGCGTTTTCAATGGTGACATCGGCGTCATCACGGAGATCCAACCGGATGCCGGACTGCTGACCGTCAATTTTGACGGACGGCTGGTGGAGTACACTGGGGATATGCTGGTAGAATTGGAGCTAGCCTATGCGATGACCGTCCACAAGGCTCAGGGCAGCGAGTACCGAGCGGTCATCCTGGCAGTGAACAGCGGAGCCCCCATGCTGCTGACCCGTGGGGTGCTCTATACTGCCATCACCAGGGCGAAGGAGCTGTTCCTCATCGTGGGCGATGAGAACATCGTCACTGCCATGGTGGCCAACGACCGCCAGACAAGGCGGTACAGTGGCCTGCGAGCGAGATTGATGAACGGCGGTGGGGAGAACCCGCTGCGCTCCAAACGAGTGCTGGATCTGCTCCAGGAGCAAGAGCCGGAGACGGAAAATCCCTGGGCGTAACAGGAACAGAAAAAACCGTGCAGAAATGCACGGTTTTTTTGATGCGTTTATGTGGAGAAAGCGGACTCATCCGCGACAAAATTTGTCGATGTAAGCGTTCAGGCACTTCTGGATAACTTCCTTGGCCTCCTCAGCGCCCTGAGGGTCGCCTACGATGGTCTCTTTGCCCTCTAAGGTTTTATAGACGGAAAAGAAGTGACTCATCTCTCGGAATATATGCTCCGGCAGCTCGGAAATGTCTTTATATACGTTGTTGTTGGGGTCTTTGAAGGGGATAGCGATGATCTTCTCGTCCAGTTTCCCCTGATCCAGCATGGTGAAAACGCCGATGGGGTAACATTGAACCAAGCTCATAGGCAAAATCGGCTCACTGCACAGCACCAGCACGTCCAACGGGTCGTTGTCATCGGCGTAGGTGCGTGGGATGAAGCCGTAGTTGGCAGGGTAGTGGGTGGAGGTGTAGAGGACGCGATCGAGGATGATGGCGCCGGTGCTCTTGTCCAGTTCATACTTGGACTTGGAACCCTTCTCGATCTCGATGACGGCGATAAAGTCGTCCGGCTTGAGCCGGTCGGGGGTAACGTCATGCCATAAATTTGCCATAGTTGCACTCCTTTTTGTCGTTTGCACGCAGAAATGGCGATAGAATCGGAATGTGAATACTGGAATTGTTTCGTATTTTTCATTATATCATGCCTGTCGTACGGATACTACTGACAAATGAGAAAAAAGAAAAATAGAGCGCAGAAAAGTTTTCAGACAGTTTTCAGCTTCTGCGCATATGCTTATGGAAAAGTCCGTTTGATAGCAAAGGAGGAAAAGACCGTGATTGAAATCCGGAATCTGGTCAAACGCTACGGCGATCACTTGGCTGTAGATCATTTGAACCTGACCTTGGAGATGGGCAAGGTATACGGCTTCCTGGGCCCCAACGGGGCGGGGAAATCCACCACCATGAACATCATGACCGGGTACCTCAGTGCCACGGAAGGAGATGTGGTAGTCAACGGCCACAGCATCCTGGACGAGCCGGAGGAGGCCAAAGCCTGCATCGGCTACCTGCCGGAGCAGCCGCCGCTGTATATGGATATGACGGTGGAGGAGTACCTGGCCTTCTGCGCCCAACTGAAAAAAGTGCCCCTGGAACAGCAGGAGCATCAGCTCCGAGAGGTCATCGCTATGACCCAGTTGGAACCGGTGCAGAGTCGGCTCATTGGCAACCTGTCCAAGGGCTATCGACAGCGGGTGGGGTTGGCTCAGGCCATTTTGGGGTATCCGCCCATTCTCATCTTGGACGAACCCACCGTGGGCTTGGATCCTAAGCAGATCATCGAGGTGCGCAGCCTGATCCACAATCTGGCCAAGGAGCACACGGTGATCTTGAGCTCCCACATCCTGTCTGAAGTCCAGGCGGTCTGTGACCAGATCATTATCCTGCACCACGGCAAACTCCTGGCCAACGACACGCCGGAAGGGCTGGAAGAACAGCTGGGCGGTCGGCGTCTGATGCTGACAGCCAAGGGGGACAAGGAACAGGTGGAACAGATTTTGTCTCGGACATCCGGCGTCCAGAGCGCCCAGCTGACCCAGGATGGGGAGCTGACTCATGGTACCTTGCAGCTGGAAGGGGAGGATCCCAGAGAGACGCTGTTCTTTGCTTTTGCCCAAGCGGGGCTGCCCCTGTTGGATTTCCACTTGGATGAGACCAGCTTGGAACAGATCTTCCTGGGCCTGACCCAAGAACAGCCTCCGGTTCCGGACAAGCCCAGCCGCCTGCGTTGGCGCAGAAAGGCGGCGGAGCCGGTGGCAGTGGTTTCCGCAGACGAGGCAAAGGAGGTGCCCGATGAAAGCGATTTATAAACGAGAGTTGGCGGCCTACGCCCACTCTATGACTGGGTGCGTGGCCACCGCCTTTTTGTTGGCGGTGGTGGGGTTGTACTTCATGGCCTACAACTTGTACCAGGGCGCGCCGGGGTTTGCCACGGCGCTGAACGCTGCGTCCTTCCTGCTCATCCTGGTCATCCCCCTGCTGACCATGCGTTCCCTGGCAGAGGAGCGAAAGAACCGCACCGACCAATTATTGCTCACCGCACCGGTGTCCGTCACTGGCGTGGTGCTGGGGAAGTTTGCCGCCATGGTGACCGTGTTCGCTGTGCCTTGTGTGCTTTTCTGTCTCTGTCCTTTGATCCTGAAGGTCGCCAGCGGCAGCAGCGGGGTGGTCTACTTTCAGTCGGACTACGCCACCATCCTGGCTTTCTTCCTCATGGGCTGCCTGTTCCTCTCCATTGGCCTGCTGCTCTCCGCCCTGACCGAGAGCCAGGTCATTGCGGCGGTGGCCACCGCCGGAGTGCTCATCCTGCTCTATCTGTGGGACGGCATCGTGAACTTCCTGCCCACTGCCGCGGCTGGAAATCTGGTGGGGGTGCTCCTTTGCGCCGTGGCACTGGGGTGCTTGGTTTACCACTTGACGTCTAATGGCGTCATCGGCGGTGTTGTGGGCGGCGTCTGCGCCGTGGCGGCCATCGTGTGCTATGTGGTGGATTCCACCCTCTTTGAGAGCCTCCTTCCCAACCTGTTGGGCACCTTCTCCCTGACCGGAGTGCTGACCAACTTTGCATCCAACACCCTCTTTGACCTGAGCGGCCTGTTGCTCTATCTGTCCCTGACGGCGTTGATGCTCTTTTTGACGGTGCAGATGATCCAGCGCCGCCGCTGGAATTGAGGAGGTGGAGACATGGCATTGCGCAAGAAACAAAAGGACATTTCCCAGGAAAAGCAGAGCATTCTGCGGACGGCCAGAGGCAGAAACGGCCTCATGTCCACCGGCATGATCGCCATTGTGGTGGCCATCGTCATCCTGTTCAACCTGGCGGTAGGGCTGCTGCCGGCCAAAGTGCGGCAGTTTGACCTGTCCACCACGAAGATCTATGAGATCTCCGACACTACCAAGGAATATCTGGCCAACCTGAAAGAAAAGATCCACCTGATGGTGGTGGCCGAGCCGGATAAGATCGACAGCCGCATCAGTCGTTTCCTAGACCTGTACACGGCTCAATCCGACCAGATCACGATGGAGACGGTCGATCCGGTGGCCTATCCCTCCGCCTTAAAGGAATATGATTGTGAAGCAAACTCCATCGTCGTCCAGTGCGAGGGGAAGGATCAGACCTACACCATCCCCTTTGATGACATCCTGGTGCCCGACTACTACTCCAGCTACTACTCCAGCGGAACGACCTACACTAAGTTCGATGGAGATGGTCAGCTGACCAGCGCTATTGATGCGGTGGTGTCCAGCACCAGCTACCAGATCTACACCCTGACCAACCACGGCGAGGCGTCCCTGGGCACCCAACTGACCCAGCGGCTGACCAAGAGCCACTTTAAGACGGAGGAGCTGAGTCTGCTGCGGGAGGGGAAGATTCCGGATGACTGCAAGATTTTGCTCATCAACCAGCCCACCAAGGATTTGGCCAAGGACGAACTGAAGCTCATCCGCACCTATCTGAAAAGCGGCGGTCAAGTCTCCCTCATCCTGCCCAGCCAAGACTTTGACCATCCCAATCTGGACAGTCTGATGAAGGAGTACGGCTTGGCGCTCACCGGCGGTTACGCTGGGGATACCCAGCGCTACTACACCGCAGCCAACAGTTATCTGACCTTCTTCCCAGAACTGGACGTGGGCACCGAGGTGGCAGGCTCCTTGACCACCGATGACCTGGCGCTGGTCAATCAGGCGCTGGCTATGAAGCAAGTGGATGCCAAGCGGGACACCATCACCGTGACTCCCTTCTTGACCACATCGGAGAAGGGGCTGAGCGTGGTCAGTGAAAAAGATTACACCGAGGGCAAGTATGTGGTGGGGGCTACTGCCAGCGAAGTGGTGGGGCAGAAGACCACCGATGCTACAGAACAAACGGATACTGACAAGGCAGACAGCAGTGCAGAGGGTGCAGATGACGCAGAGGAGGATACGGATATTGTCTCCCGTCTGACTGTCATCACGGCCAACAGCCTGGTGGACGACACCATCAACACGCAGTTCGGCGATGCCGTCTGCAACCTGACCCTCTATCTGAACACCTTGACCTGTGCCGTTGGGATCACCAGCAATATCTCCATCCCGTCTAAGAGCTTGGAGACAGTCACCAACACCATCGCCCACGCAGGGACTTGGAGTCTGCTCTACCTGGTGGTGCTGCCCCTGGCAGTGCTCATCGGCGGCTTTATGGTCTGGCGGAAGCGGAGAAAGCTGTAAGGAGGGGCGGATATGGTCAAGAAGAAACGGCAATTACGTCTGCTGCTTTTGCTCCTGGCAGTGGCTGTGGCGCTGTTCGTGGCGGCGTTCTGCTGGAACCGCTGGCAGACTGCCCAGGAGGAAGCAGAAGCGGAAGCGGCGGTCATCCATGTGGATCTGGTGGAGGAACCTACCAAGCTGCGCTATTCCAACGGGACGGACACCATCACCTTTGAGAAGTCCGGAGAGAGCTGGGTCAGTGCAGAGGAAACGGATTTTCCTGTGAACAGCGATACGGTGGATACCTTCGTGGACACCCTCACATCTTTGACGGCAGAGCGGGAGATCTCTGTGAAGGATGACCTGTCCGCCTACGGCTTGGAAAAGCCCAAACAGTGGGTGGAGCTGACCGACAAGGAAGGAAACAGTGCGACCCTCTATCTGGGCAGCGCTTCTGGGGAGCTGTATTACGCCCAGAAGAAGGACGGGGAGACCATCTACACCATCTCCTCGGACGTACAGAGTCAGCTCAGTCAGGATCTTTACACCTGGGCCTCTTTGGCGCAGTTCCCCACTCTGTCCAGCAGCAATCTCCAGTCGGTGACGCTGGAAGGGAAACTGACCAGTAAACTGGAGATTCGTGGCGTGGAAGTGGAATCCGAAGATACTGGAGATTCCAGTGCAGACGCCAGCGCCAGCAGCTCTGCCGAAGCCACGGAACCGGAGGTGGAGTACCACTGGTACTTGACCGGCGAGGTGGACGTGACGGAGGAAGCATACCTGTCCGCATTGCGCACCGAGGTGACCGGCTTGTCCTTTGACAGCCTGGCAGACTTCCAGCCCCAAAATTTGAAACAGTACGGGCTGGACGACCCCACCGCTGTGCTCAAGATGGTCTACCAGGATGACAGCAACCGAAAACAGACGGTGACGCTGGAACTGGGCAAGACCACCAAGGACAGCGATGGCACCGAGTGCCGTTACGCCACCCTGAACGGGGACAAAACGGAGGTCTATCGCATCTCCGTATCCAAGGTAGAACAGATTTTGGCAGGCGCAAAAAAGGGCTATGCCAAGGCATCGGCGGATTATAACGAAGCACAGGCGAACACTGCGTCTTAAGGAAAACAAGGCCGGACGGAATGCCGTCCGGCCTTGCGCATTGGATGGGAAACGGGTAAAATAAAGAAAAACGAGGGAGGTGATCGGCGTGCGGGTACTCATTGTAGAGGACGAGCGGCGTTTGGCGCAGACGCTGGCTGATTTGATGGAGGCACACAACTACGGGGCGGACATCGCCTATGACGGGGAGGAAGGGCTGGACAACGCCTTGTCTGGCATCTATGACGTGATCTTACTGGATGTGATGCTGCCCAAGCGCAGCGGCTATGAGATCGTACACGCCCTGCGGAAGGAAGGGGATAAGACTCCGGTGCTCATGCTGACGGCACGGACGGAGGTGGAGGATCGTATCAACGGTTTGGACTCCGGCGCAGACTACTATCTGACCAAGCCCTTTGACAGCAATGAACTGCTGGCCTGTATCCGAGCCATCACCCGCCGGAACACCGATGCTGTGGATAACGCATTGGCGTTCGGTGACCTGCGGTTGGAGCTGGACACCTGTCAGCTCTCCTGTGGAGAGCGGTCAGTACGGCTGAGCAAAAAGGAGTTTGCTATGATGGAAAAGCTGATGGCCAACAGCGGCAAGGTGGTGACCAAGGAGCAGCTGCTCCTCTCCGTTTGGGGCTACGAGTCGGACGCCGAGGACAACAACGTGGAGGTGTACATCTCTTTCCTGCGTAAAAAACTCAAATATTTAAAGAGCTTCGTCAGCATCAAGACCCTGCGGATGGTAGGCTATACGCTCCAGGAGGCAGACCAGTGATCCAACGTCTGCGATGGAAATTTGTGGCCATTATCATGACTGTGGTCACCTTGCTTTTGGCTGCCATCTGCTCCTTCCTCTTTGTCACCGTCCGAGGCAGTCTCCAGGAGGACAGCATCTCCGTATTGCGGCGAGTCATCACGCAAAAAGGGGAGAGCGTGGTCATGTGGGATCCGGACAGCGGCGGTATCTTGAGTATCAATCCCTTTCGGGAACAGGAAGTCTCCCTGCCCTACTTCACCGTGGCGGTGAACCACCAGGGGCAGGCGGCGGTGCTGGACAGCAAGTTTTATAATCTGAATGACGAGGAAGCCCTGCTGCAAGTGGTGCAGGCGGGGCTGGACGCCCAATCGGACATCGGCGTGTTGGCGAACTACAAGCTCCGCTACCTGCGCAAAACCACCACCAGCGGTTGGCGCATCGCCTTCACCGACATGACCCAGGAGATCAGCACCACTCGGAACCTGCTGCGCAACCTGCTGCTCATCGGCGGCAGCGCCTTGGTGGGGTTCTTCTTCATCAGTCTCCTCCTGGCGCGCTGGGCCACCCGTCCGGCGGAACGGGCGTGGAAGCAGCAGCGACAGTTTGTGGCGGACGCCTCCCACGAGCTGAAAACCCCCTTGACGGTGGTCCTCTCCAACGTGGATATGCTCCAGGAATACAGCGTCCAGCCCCAGGACGCCCGCCAGCAGCGGTGGCTGGGAAATATTCGGGCGTCATCGGAGCAGATGAAGGATCTGGTGGAGGAGATGCTCACCCTAGCACGCTCCGATGCCGGCGGGCAGCAGGCGTTGGTGCACCAGCAGGTGAATTTCAGTGACCTGGTGGACGATGCCCTGCTGCGCTTTGAACCGGCGGTGTTCGAGGCGGGGAAGCAGCTGGAGGATGCCGTGACAGAGGAGCTGTATGTGACCGGCGATGGCGGCAAATTGAAACGGCTGGTGGACATCTTGCTGGACAACGCCAGAAAATACACGCCGGAGGGCGGCCACATCTGGGTGACTCTGGTGGCAGACGGACGCAATCGCATCCAACTGACCGTGCGCAATGAGGGGACGCCCATCCCAGCACAGGATCTGGAACATATTTTTGAGCGGTTTTATCGAGCAGATCAGGCCAGAACTAGCGAAGGGTTTGGGCTGGGGCTGGCCATTGCCCGGGAAATCGCCCGAGAACACAGGGGAAAGCTGTGGGCGGAATCCAGTCCGGAGCGGGGAAATTCCTTCTGCTTCAGCCTGCCCAGGGGAAAAGAAATAGGTTACAAATGACGGAGGGTGTGGTACAATAAAACCAGGCTTTCCAATCGGGCAGCCTAAAATAGAAAACGGGAGGGAATCCTATGCCAACAGCTACATTGATGAACCAAAAGGTACGTGAGATTCACTTCAACAACGATCTGGAACGAAAACACGGCACGAACCGGCAGCTGGGCAGTAGTTTTTCCTTCCAGGTGAATTACTCCCCCGATGGAGAACGCTGTGTCGCCAAGCTCTTTCTATCTGTCTTTGAGGGAGTGGTAGAGCACTCCCTCAAAGACAAAGAGAACGAAAAGCTGTTCTTTCTATCTGTAGAGATGCTGGGTGTGTTCAAGTGTGAGGGTGTGGAGACGGAGGAAGATAAGAAAGAGATCCACACCCAGTGCTATGATCAGCTCTTTCCCTATATGCAGTCCGAGGTGTCCCACCTGTGTACCGCCTCCGGCATGAATGGATTGGTGCTGCGCAAGGCCAAGATCGACCCCAGCCAGGTGGTGTTCAACAAGGCCAAAAAAGAGGAGCCAACGCTGCCCATCGTGTAAATGTTTGCAAAAGACCTGCCTTTTTGAGGTAGGTCTTTTTTTGCAGTGGGCGCGAAAAATCCCCTGTTTTTCGCACTCCGGTGGATGTAGGATTTCGCACACATCTGTAGAGTTTTCCCATAGCGCCAGCGTGCTTTTCTGCGGCTTGCTGGGTGATAACGGTGTGGAAATGGGGGAGTTGCAACATTTTTTTCTATCATTCTGCGAAAAAATATGCTGTATCCGCAGGGAAAAGCGGAATTCTGTAGATGTTTTCTTCTGCTTTGCAGAAAATTGTCATATGCAGTTGCATCATACGAAAAAAGATGGTAAACTAACTCTGCATAGAAACTTTGATAGAAATGTAACAATCCCAATAAAATTTGGGAATCTTTCTATTGAGAAAGGATGATTTGTCATGGCTCAACGTGCGGAGGGTTCGCATAAAGGCTCCAATGCCAAAAGTGTCAGCAAGACGCTGGAGATTCTATCCACCTTCAATGAATTGGCGCCGGAACAACGAACATCGGATATTGCCAACAAACTGCATATGAATATCAGCACCGTCTCCCGTCACCTGAACACCATGCTGGATTGGAACTTTTTGGAGCGGGATGATTCAACTGGTTACTACTCGCTGGGGCTGGAAATCGTGGCTCTGGCTGGCGCTGCATTACAAAATAATGACGTTTACCGTCATGCCTATCCTGAATTGCAGCAGCTGTCTTATAAGTACGGCGTCCACAGCCATATGGGAGTGCCCCGTGCAGTGGATGTGGTACATTTGATCAGTATTTGCTGCGAAAGTACCATGGAATTGTTGATTCCGATGGGACATTGTCACCCCATGTACTGTTCCGCTATGGGGCGGGCTATGCTGGCCTATATGTCCCAGGCAGAAGTGCAGAAGGTGCTTCGAGCCAGTGAACTGCAAAAGCTGACACCGGAAACGAAGATCGACCTGCGGGAAATTAACCAGGAACTGATCCATACCCGACAGAAGGGATATTGCATCCTTTTTGATGAGTTGGCCGAGAGCAAAAGTTCTTTGGCTGCGCCTATCTTTGACCGCAACCGGAATCCAGTTGCTGCCATCAGCGTCTCTGCCAGCGCCCAAAGCCTCAGTCAGCCCCAACGGGAGAGGGAGTTGGCCAAAGCGGTCATGACTGCCGCAGGGAAGATCTCTGGCAAGCTGGGGTATTATCCCAAGTAAGGGGGCGCTCAACGTGGAGGATGCCCTTTTCCCAATCCGCGACAGGTTTCATAGCGAAAAACAAAAGCCGTTTGCAGTTGACTCCTCTGCAAACGGCTTTCGTGATATGCAACGGGTGTGTCGGATTGCGAAAACGGAAACTGCTTTTTGAGAATATATTTCGCAAATTGGAAATGCCAGCTCCAATCTGTTGCTATTTTGAACCTGTCCGGTATAATACGAACCACAGAGATGAATATGGAATCATTTTGATGTCTGCGGTCAATGCAGCGGAGAAAAGCGAAAGACCGAGACACAAGTTTGGCATAAACATTGATACAAGTGAAGGAGTTTACTATGGAAAGAGTAGCAGAATCTCTAAAGAGCAAAGTGATGTCCGCCCAGCAGGCAGCACAGTTCGTAAAGTCTGGCATGGTTCTGGGCATCAGTGGTTTCACCAGCGTGGGCAGCCCCAAGGCAGTGCCTCTGGCTCTGGTGGAATCGGGTCACGCAAAGGATTTGACCATCAGTGTCGGTGCCGCAGTCAGCGATGAAGTGGACGGTGCTATGATCCGTGCAGGTTTGGTTTCCCGCCGTTTTGGTCATCAGTCTAACAGCGACTTGCGCAAGGCCATCAACAGCGGCGCTGTGGAATTCAGCGATCTTCACATCTCTCACCTGCCCATGAACATGAAGCAGGACTGCGGTCTGCATACCAACGTGGCCATGATCGAATGCACCGCTGTCAGCGAAGAAGGGCTGTATCCTGCCGCTTCCTGTGGTTCCTCTGATGCGGCCGTCGCATCCGCCGATATGGTCATTGTGGAGGTCAACACGACTCTGCCCGAAGGGCTGATCGGTATGCACGATGTCTTTGAGATTGGCATTCCTCCTCACGCAAAGATCATCCCCATCACCAAGCCTGATGATCGTGTAGGGACTCCCTTCATCCCCTGTGATCCCGATAAAATCGTAGCGATTGTCATGACGGATCGGGAAGATCCCCCTCAGAAGTTTAAACCCACCACGCCTGCAACCGATGAGATCGGCAAGAACGTCATCAAGTTCCTGAAGGGCGAGATCGCTGCCGGCCGCCTGCCGGAAAACCCCGGCCCCTTCCAGTCCGGTGTCGGCTCGGTGGGCAACGCTGTCCTGGGCGGCCTGGCTTCCAGCGGCTTCAAGGGTTTGAGTATGTACACTGAAGTCATGCAGGATGCAGCGCTGGATCTGATCGACCAGGGTGTGTTCCGGTTTGTCTCCTCCAGCTCCATCGCTCTGACCGCAGAGAACCGGAAGCGTTTCTATGAAAACATCGACTTCTATCACGATAAGATCATCATCCGTCCTCAGGAGATCACTAACCATCCTGAGACTGCCCGTCGCCTGGGCTTGATTTCTCTGAACACCCCCATCGAAGTGGACATCTATGGCAATGTCAACTCCACTCATATCATGGGCACCAAGATGATGAACGGCCTGGGCGGCAGCGCTGACTTTGCTCGCAATGCTCGGATCAGCATCTTCGCAACCGAATCCATCGCCAAGGACGGTGACATCTCCTGTATCGTTCCCATGGTCTCCCATGTGGACTCTACCGAACATGACGTGGCCGTCATCATCACGGAGCAGGGCATTGCCGACCTGCGTTGGAAGTCTCCCAAACAGCGGGCAAAATTGTTGATCGAAAATTGCGCACATCCGGATTATCGTCCCATGCTGTGGGAATACTTTGAACATGCTTGCAAGGTTTCCGCTGGCCAGCACACCCCCCACGACCTGAAGCTAGCTTTGTCTTGGCACCAGAACTATCTGGATCATGGCACCATGAAGAAGTAAGTTTTTTGCAAACCTGCCTGCCTTCTCTGACCGTATCATGGGGTGGAAGGAGAAGAACTCGGGTTTTATACGCCGGGCGGCTGTCCGTTTCAGCCAGGCTGACAGCCGCCCAACCTCTAACCACAGAATAGCTGGGTGTCTAAAAGAGCCATCCTTCATCTTCTGCCAAGATCTTCATAGAATAAGCCTTCCCCTTTGAGAAATCTTCCCCTTTCGATTTCTCGTGGTCTCGCCGGACAAGATCTGACGAGCCGTTCCCTTACCCTAGGTGAAGCGCTGTGTATTCCTCCTAGTTGGGAGAACTTGTGTTCCTTGAAGTTTCGTGCATGGCTCTTTTAAATGCCCATCTGCCCTACAAAACAAATGCAAAATTGGCGAGCGCTGTCCTGTGTTTTGTGACTCCGCAGGACAGAAAAGGCAAGTTTCAGAAGCCGATCATTTGCGCTATTATGCAAGACCGAGCTGTGATTTATGCAAAATCACAGCTCGGTTCCTTTTTTGGGAATAAAGAACAGAGCGGTTTTGCGCCGCGAAACAGAAAGGATGGAACCCACAAAACCGGAGAAAATAGGATGAGCTGGGGGAGAACTATCAGGATTGGGAGAAAATTCGTGTAGTTGCACTATATGAAAAAGATGTTGCTTCTGGTGAAAAAAGATTGCGCAATATGCAAAGACATGTTACACTGAAGTTGCTAGTGCAAATTGCACAAAATTGTTCCCATCGACCAGGCAGAAAGAGAACGAAAAAGGAAGGGTGTTTGGTTATGAGTCAATCGCCAGTGAAACAGCAGAGCAGTTCTAACGCCAAGAGTGTGGGTAAGACCTTCGCAATCCTCTCCACCTTTAACGAGGCAACGCCGATCCAGCGGACTTCGGACATCGCCTCCAAGCTGCACATGAATATCAGTACCGTCTCCAGACATCTCAACACCATGCTGGATTGGGGCTATTTGCAGCGGGATGATGCCACAGGATTTTACTCCCTTGGTCTGGAGATCGTCGCCTTGGCCGGTGCAGCCTTACAGAACAGCAGCATCTACCGCTTCGCCTATCCGGAGTTGCAGCGGCTTTCTTATAAGTACGGTGTCCATAGTCATATGAGCGTTCCCCGAGGGGTGGAAGTGGTACATTTGATCAGTATTTGTTGCGAAAATACCATGGAATTGCTGATTCCGATGGGCCATTGCCATCCAATGTACTGTTCCGCCATGGGACGCGCCATTATGGCGTACCAGTCCTCTGGGGAAGTTCAGCGGGTCTTGCGAGACAGCGATCTCAAGAAATTTACGCCGGAGACGAAGGTGGAGCTTCAGGAGATCCAGCAGGAGTTGGCGCGCACGAGGCAGAGGGGGTACTGCATGATCTTCGATGAGCTGTCGGAGAACATCGGCTCGCTGGCTGTACCTATTTTCGACCGCAACCGAAATCCGGTTGCAGCGATCAGCATATCCGCCAGTGCCCACAGTCTCAGCCAACCCCAGAGAGAGCGAGAATTGGCCAAGGCTGTGACCACTGCCGCAGGAAAGATTTCCGGGAAATTGGGCTATTACCCCAAATAAGACACTGGAAGAACGGGCGGCCGTGAAATGACTGGAGCATTTCACGGCTGCTGTTTTTTTGCCCAAAATGCAGATTTTTCGGGCAATCTGCTGAAATGGAGGGGAACGGAAGAAATTTAATATGGAAGGATTGAAAGAGCAGGAAGTTTCCTTATTTCAAATTTGATTGCATAATATGAAAGTGAAAGCGCAAAAAACAAAAACGAAGTTCATGTGTTGAGAACATATTTCGCAAAAGGGAAAAAGCGGCGCAGTCTATTGCTATTTTAGACAGCGTTGGTATAATACAGACAACAATAAAGGACAAAATCCTTTAATTTTGAGCAATATTCCCTAAATAGTGACCTGAAATGCAACCAGAATCGAGAATAGGAGATGACCTAACATGACAGTAAAAGAATTGATCGCACGATCCAAGGCCGCACAGGCAGCGTTTGCCTTTGCAACGCAGGAACAGGCAGATGCAGCTGCAAGAGCCATCTGCAAGGTCGTATATGACAACGCTGAAAAGCTGGGCCCCATGGCCGCAGAAGAATCCCGTATGGGCAGCGAACAGGACAAGATTGCAAAATGCCGCAATAAGTCCGCACTGATCTGGGAGAGCCTGAAGGACAAGAAGTCCTGCGACATCATCAACCGGATTGAAGAACGCCGTATGATCGAAGTGGCAAAGCCTGTTGGCGTGGTCGCTTCCATCATCCCCTCCACCAACCCCGTCGTCACCCCCATGAGCAACGGCGCATTTGCACTGAAGTGCCGCAACTCTGTCATCTTTGCTCCCCATCCCCGCGCAGTCAAGTGCACCAAGCTGCTGGTGGAGATGTTCCGCGCAGAGCTGAAGAAGCTGGGTCTGCCGGAAGATCTGGTGCTGGGCCTGGAAGAAGTCTCCAACGACCTGACCTCCGAACTGATGAGCGCCGCTGATATGGTGGTTGCTACCGGCGGCATGGGCATGGTCAAGGCAGCTTACTCCTCCGGCAAGCCCGCCATCGGTGTTGGCCAGGGCAACGTCCAGTGCATCATCGATGAAGATGCTGACATCGCTGACGCAGTTGGCAAGATCATCATCGGCCGCGCATTCGACAACGGCCTGATCTGCCTGGGCGAACAGACCGTGTTCGTACCCGAAGATAAGGAAGCAGAGTTTGTCGCTGAGATGAAGAAGCAGGGCGGCTATCTGGTGGAAGGCGAAGAAAACGTGGACAAGCTGCGGGAAGGTCTGTTCCCCGGCGGCGATGCATTCAGCCGTGTGGTCGTTGGTATGTTCGCAGACCAGGTTTCCGATGAGATCGGTCTGGGCGCACCCAAGGGCACCCGCGTTCTGTTCGCCAAGGCCAAGGCTCTGGGCGCAGGGGATGTGCTGTGCCGGGAAAAGCTCTGCCCGGTCATCGCTTACATGACCTACAAGACCTTCAAGGAAGGCGTTGCCATGATGGAAGCCAACCTGGAGCACGAAGGCAAGGGTCACAGCATCGCTGTCCACTCCAACACCCCCGAAAACGTGGAATACGCCGCCATCCGCTGCTGCGTTTCCCGTGTGGTTGTCAATCAGCCCTCCGGCACCACCGGCGGCGGCAGCCCCACCAACGGCTTCACCCCCACCACCACGCTGGGCTGCGGCACCTGGGGCAACAACAGCTTCGCTGGTAACCTGAACTACGAACAGTTCATCAACATCACCCGCGTTGGCTATCCCTACGATGAATCCTATCTGCCCGATACCGCTAAGGCTTTCGAAGACTGATCGGATTTCCATTTGACTGATCATTCCTGCCCGAAGCGCTCCGGCGTTTCCCTCCCACATAGAGACGCTGGGCGTTCGGGCGGGGAGTTGAGTAAACCTGATTCGAAACATGGAGAAAGAGGAATGGTTTTGAAAGACCGCTCCAACTAAAGAAGAGGAGAATTAAGATTTATGAACATGAAACGCATAATCTACCTCCTGATCGGCCCTATTCTGCTCGTTGTCAGTAGCTTGGGTCTGACCGGAGTGTTCGGCACCGCTGGTGCGCAGGCAATCGGTGTTTCCCTGTGGATGATCTTCTGGTGGATCACCCGTCCCGTCCACATCACCATCACCGCACTGCTCCCGGCACTGGTAAATGCATTTCTGAACATGGTTCCCATGAGCGATGTCATTTCCCAGTATTCCTGCGAAAGTATCGTCCTGGTCTTTGCCTCCGGCCTGATCATCATGCCTTGGGCATCCATCGGCCTGGATCGCCGTATCGCCCTGAAGGTGCTGTCCGTTGTCGGCCCCTCTATGAAGTCTCAGACCATCGTTTGGCTCTGTGCAACCACCATCTTCTCCACCGTTCTGCCCAACATCGCAGTTGTCACCCTGTTCTGCCCGATCGCTGTGGCCATGCTGAAGGCAGCAGGCGAAGAAGACATCTCCACCTCTAAAGCTGGCCTGCCCATCATGCTAGCCATCGCTTGGGGTGTTTCCCTGGGCGGCGGCGGCACCCCCATCGGCGGCGCTATGAACCAGACCGCAATCGCAGCGCTGCAGGACTTCACCGGCAAGGAATTTATGTATTCTGACTGGCTCACCCATGTTCTGCCTTACACCGTCATCGGCACCCTGGGCATCTACATCGGGATGCGTATGCTGCCCATGTGCAGAGAAGTCAAGAGACTGGAAGGAACCAAGGAATTCTTCAAAGACAGCTATGCGGAGCTGGGCCCCATGAAGGGTATTGAAAAGTTCTGCCTGGGCGCCTTCGTCCTGGCACTGCTGCTGGCCTTCACCCGCACTTGGTACGCAAGCCTGCTCCCCGGCCTGGCACCTGCATACTCCATGCTGACTCTGGGCTTCATCTGCTTCTTCGTTGTTGTGAAGAAGGACGGCCAGTCCAGTCCCCTGCTCACTTGGGAAGAAGCACAGCACGGCATGATGTGGGGTATGATGCTCCTGTTTGCTTCCGGCATGGCCATGGGCAAGCTGCTCAACGGCACCGGCGCCAGCGAAGCTCTGGGCAACATCATCTCCAACATGAACCTGGATGGCGGTCTGACCACCATCATTGTGCTGGTCGTATTCACCCGTCTGCTCTCCGAAGTGACTAACGGCACCACCGCAGCAGCAGTTGCTTGCCCCATCATCTTCGCATTCACCAGCAAACTGGGTCTGAACCCTGGCCCCTACTGGTTCATCTGCACCTTCGCTTACAACGCAGAATTCCTTCTGCCCATCAGTGTCCGTGCCGTCCCCGTGGGCTATGGTCTGGATGCACAGAAGATGCTCAAGGGTGGTATCCCCATGACCATCCTGAACATGATCATCGTCATCGTCTTCGGCTATGTCTGCATGAAGTTCATTCCCGGCTGGGGTCAGCTGTCCTATATGTTCAACTGATCTGACCACGCAAAGGAAAACATATACGAGAACAAGCCATTTTATCCCTAATAATATATCGCAAAACATATTTCCAAGGAGAAACCTAACATGACAGTAAAAGAATTGATCGCACGATCCAAGGCCGCACAGGCAGCGTTTGCCTTTGCAACGCAGGAACAGGCAGATGCAGCTGCAAGAGCCATCTGCAAGGTCGTATATGACAACGCTGAAAAGCTGGGCCCCATGGCCGCAGAAGAATCCCGTATGGGCAGCGAACAGGACAAGATTGCAAAATGCCGCAATAAGTCCGCACTGATCTGGGAGAGCCTGAAGGACAAGAAGTCCTGCGACATCATCAACCGGATTGAAGAACGCCGTATGATCGAAGTGGCAAAGCCTGTTGGCGTGGTCGCTTCCATCATCCCCTCCACCAACCCCGTCGTCACCCCCATGAGCAACGGCGCATTTGCACTGAAGTGCCGCAACTCTGTCATCTTTGCTCCCCATCCCCGCGCAGTCAAGTGCACCAAGCTGCTGGTGGAGATGTTCCGCGCAGAGCTGAAGAAGCTGGGTCTGCCGGAAGATCTGGTGCTGGGCCTGGAAGAAGTCTCCAACGACCTGACCTCCGAACTGATGAGCGCCGCTGATATGGTGGTTGCTACCGGCGGCATGGGCATGGTCAAGGCAGCTTACTCCTCCGGCAAGCCCGCCATCGGTGTTGGCCAGGGCAACGTCCAGTGCATCATCGATGAAGATGCTGACATCGCTGACGCAGTTGGCAAGATCATCATCGGCCGCGCATTCGACAACGGCCTGATCTGCCTGGGCGAACAGACCGTGTTCGTACCCGAAGATAAGGAAGCAGAGTTTGTCGCTGAGATGAAGAAGCAGGGCGGCTATCTGGTGGAAGGCGAAGAAAACGTGGACAAGCTGCGGGAAGGTCTGTTCCCCGGCGGCGATGCATTCAGCCGTGTGGTCGTTGGTATGTTCGCAGACCAGGTTTCCGATGAGATCGGTCTGGGCGCACCCAAGGGCACCCGCGTTCTGTTCGCCAAGGCCAAGGCTCTGGGCGCAGGGGATGTGCTGTGCCGGGAAAAGCTCTGCCCGGTCATCGCTTACATGACCTACAAGACCTTCAAGGAAGGCGTTGCCATGATGGAAGCCAACCTGGAGCACGAAGGCAAGGGTCACAGCATCGCTGTCCACTCCAACACCCCCGAAAACGTGGAATACGCCGCCATCCGCTGCTGCGTTTCCCGTGTGGTTGTCAATCAGCCCTCCGGCACCACCGGCGGCGGCAGCCCCACCAACGGCTTCACCCCCACCACCACGCTGGGCTGCGGCACCTGGGGCAACAACAGCTTCGCTGGTAACCTGAACTACGAACAGTTCATCAACATCACCCGCGTTGGCTATCCCTACGATGAATCCTATCTGCCCGATACCGCTAAGGCTTTCGAAGACTGATTTCTTATTGGAACCTCAAACTGCCTCTTGGCACGACCACAGCATTGCAATATGCTGTGGCGTGCAGGCAGGATCTGTGTTATAAAATTTTATAGGAGGAACAAGAAATGAACGACTTCAAATTTATGATTCCCCAGACCATCGAATTCGGCGTTGGCGCTCTGAAGAAGCTGCCCGAAATCATGAAGGAAAACGATCTGGATCACGTCTTTCTGATCTCTGACCACGGCTTGGAAGCGCTGGGTGTGGTAAAGAAGATCCAGGACATCGTGGAAGAAGCTGGCCTGCAGTGCACCACTTATCTGGACATCCAGGCTAACCCCACCTCCGCAATCGTTGCTGACGCTACCGATAAGTACAGAGAATGCGGCGCTTCCAGCATCATCGCTCTGGGCGGCGGCGGCCCCATGGACGTTGCTAAGGCAGTCGGCGTAGTCGCTACCTATGGCGGCAAGATCTTCGACTACGAAGGCAACTTCAAGGTGCCCGGCCCCATCGTTCCCATCTTCGCAATCCCCACCACCGCTGGCACCGGCTCCGAAGTGACCGCTTCCGCTGTTATCACCGACGAGAAGACCCACTTCAAGTCCACCATCTTCAGCTATTACAACCTGCCCAAGTTCGCTATCCTGGATCCCGAACTGATCATGACCGCTCCCGCTCACATCGCAGCAGCTTGCGGCGTTGACGCACTGATCCATGCGATGGAAGCCTATCTGTCCAACAACGCCAATCCCTTCTCTGACTGCTTCGCAGAAAAGGCAATGGAACTGATCGGCGCCAACCTCCGCCGCTTCGTCGCCAACAGACACGACGAGAAGGCAGCCTGTGCCATGATGGTCGGCAGCAACTTTGCCGGCATCGCATTCGCATGGGCAAGACTGGGCAACATCCACGCTCTGAGCCACCCCGTCAGCGGCTTCTTCGGCGTTGCACACGGTGTTGCAAACTCCGTCCTGATGCCCGCCGTCATGGAATACAACGCACTGGCAGACATCGGCCGTTATGAAAAGATCTACAACTATGTCAGCGTTGACAAGGAACCCGTCAAGGACTTCAAGCCTCAGATGCTGGTCGATCTGGTCACTGAGCTGAACAAGGAACTGGGCATTCCTGAAAACCTGAGAGCAGTTGGCGTGACCGAAGATAAGATCCACGCTATGGCAGTTGACGCCATGAAGAGCGGCAACATCCCTGCTAACCCCAGAGAAACCACCCTGGATGACGTCATTGCTCTGTATCATAAGGCTTACTAAGGGAATCCTTCTCATTTAGAACATTCTCTTTCTCAAGGGCACCCCAAATGGTTTCATTTGGGGTGCCTTTTCCACTGGTGAGAGGGAAGGGGAGAGATGGCGGAATTCCAATGGGGGTTTATGCAAAATGTTCTGAAAAAGACACACTAGGGAAATATAGGGAGATGTTAAATGACCCTCCTTCCACAGGGATGCCCGACCTGCGGCGATATGATCACAGTAAGGCGCCTGATCCAGCCGTGGCAAAATGGGAAAACAGGTGTCCGGCGGACAGCAGGTGCAGGGAGCAAAGGCGGGTCATTGGAACGAAAGGATGTTGACTATGCCTCAGGCGGGAGAGAACCACCAAAAAGTTTCGACGAATACCAAGAGTGTCAGCAAGACCCTTGCGATACTCTCCAGCTTCAATGAGCGGACGCCCACCCAACGTACCTCTGACATTGCCGCAAAGCTGCATATGAATATCAGCACCGTATCCCGCCACCTGAACACCATGCTGGATTGGGGGTTCTTGATGCGGGATGAGGAGACCGGACGCTATTCTCTAGGATATGAGGTGGTGGCCTTGGCGGGCGCAGCACTGCAAAATAACCCTCTGTATCGTCATGCCTATCCGGAATTGCAGCAGATGTCCTATCAATATGAGGTACACTGCCATATGAGCGTACCTCGGGGGACGGATATTGTCCATCTGATCAGTATCAGCTGTGAAAACACCATGGAACTGCTCATCCCCATGGGTCATTCCCATCCCATGTATTGCTCTGCTATGGGGCGAGCGATCCTAGCCTACCTGCCAGAGGGGAAGGCGCAGAAGATTCTAAAAAACAGTGATCTGTGCAAGCTCACGCCAGAGACGAAAACCGACTTGTGGGAGATCAAGGAGGAACTGGCGCGAACCAGACAGCGGGGATATTGTGTGCTGTTTGAGGAGTTGTCCGCAAATAAAAGCTCATTGGCGGCTCCGATATTTGATCGCAGCCGAGAACCGATTGCTGCCATCAGCATTTCTACCAGCGCCCACGGCCTGAGCAAGCCGCAACGGGAGCAAGAACTTGCCAGGGCAGTGGTCACAGTGGCAGGAAGAATCTCTGGCAAACTGGGATACTATCCAAAGTGAAATGCATTCAGGCTCCGTGGCTGCGGAGGGGATTGTATGTGGAAGTCATGTCCATGATATATGGACATGACGGACGCTGCAATCCCCTCCTTTTTATGGGTTTTGGGTCGGAACAGGAGGGAACAGGAGGGGACAGGAGGGGACAAGAGGGGACAAGAGGGGACAAGAGGGGAAAGGAGAGGGAGGAGAAATATGGAGTGAGCAAAGCGGTGTGTTGCGGGAAGGAAGGAAAAAATATTGCGCAGGAAAAAGAATCTTTTTGCATGGAGCGGGTGCTTCGTGTACAATGGGAATTGGCTGCAAAAGTTCTAAAAAATCGAAAGAGTAGAGAAAGAAAGAATGGTTGCCGCAAGGCAAGAAGAAAAAGGACGAAATGGAAGAAAAAAGGAGGCTTATTCGCTTCCAATCAAAGGGAACCCAAGAGGGGGAGTTTCGTATATGGAAACTAACGATGCAAAAAAGAAAAGCACAATGCATCCTCTGCACATTGTATCTGAAAATCACAAGCGTTTCTTGCATCATATAAAAGAGAATTTGCGTGATATGGAAAAGAAAATCAAGTCGTGAGAATATGTTTCAAACAGGGCAAAAAGGCAAAATGCCCATTGCAAGAACCAGCTGCATCGTTATATTATAGCAATGATGATGAATGACGGCGTTATTTTTTGGCGGTTTTCACAACCGGAAGATGAGACAAAAAAGGATAGAACCTTTCAAAAAGTATGCGCCCTGTTCCATGTGACAAGAGGACGAGGGGAACTGCGCTGTGATAGAAAGGGGAGAAAACCGAAGGGAAGCTCCTCGATGAAGATGGCGCAAATCCAAATCAGAAAAAGAGAGGAGAATTAGCCATGAGTAATAGAAAACGCTTCATCTGTTTGATTTTAGGCCCTGTGATCTTTGCGCTGTCAGCGCTGCTGCTCCCGAGCGTGTTTACCACCTCTGGCGCACATGCCGTTGGCATCTCCCTGTGGATGATCTTTTGGTGGATCACAGGCCCAGTACACATTACGATCACCGCCTTGCTTCCGGCCATTGCCAATGCATTCCTAAATATGGTGCCCATGACGGATGTCATCTCTCAGTATTCCTGTGAGAGCATTATCTTGGTTTTTGGTTCCGGCTTGATCACTTTGCCGTGGGCGCTCATTGGCCTGGATCGTCGCATTGCACTGAAAGTTCTCTCCCTAGTTGGGCCGTCTATGAAGTCCCAGATCACGGTTTGGGTGCTGGCCAGCACGTTGCTGACCACCTGTCTGCCCAATGTTGCGGTCTGCGCTATGTTCACACCGATTGCAGTGTCCATGCTTCATGCGGCGGGATATGATGATATTCGCAACTGTGCGCCTGGGATCCCGATCCTCTTGGCAGTTGGCTGGGGTGTATCCTTGGGCGGCACCGGCACTCCGTTGGGTGGGGCGATGAACCTGACAGCCATCTCCATTTTGGAGGAATTCACAGGACAAGAATTTATGTATGTGGATTGGATCAGCCATATTGGGCCGTATTTCGTCATTGCATTGGCAGTCTTTTTGGGATGTATGTTGCTTATGCCGCTAAAGGTAAAGAATTTGGAGGGCACGAAGGAATACTTCAAAGAGAGCTATGCGGCGCTTGGCCCGATGAAGCCGGTAGAGAAAATCTGTGGTTCCATGTTCCTTGTCGCAATGCTGCTTGCATTTACTCGTCCCCTGTATGCAGCGATTCTGCCGGGGCTCGTTCCCGCCTATTCTTTCTTGACCATTGGTTTTATATGCTTCTTCCTTACTATGAAGGAAGGCGGCCCGCTGCTGACCTGGGAGCACGCGCAGAAAGGAACGCTGTGGGGAATGATGATCCTTTTTGCCAGCGGTTTAGCAATGGGGAAGCTGCTCAATGGTTCTGGCGCAAGCGCCTGCTTGGCAGATCTGGTGTCCGAAATGAACCTGGACGGTGGTTTTACTACGATCATTGCTCTGGTCGTATTCACTCGGCTGCTCACCGAAATGACCAATGGCACTACGGCGGCGGCGATCGTTTGCCCCATTGTATTTAGTGTATCAAGCAAGCTGGGGATCAACCCCATTCCGTATTGGTTCATTACCACAATGGCGTTTAACGCCGAATGGCTCCTGCCCATTAGCGTCCGAGCCATCCCAATCAGTTATGGTCTGGATCCAAAGGAAATGCTGAAACGAGGGATTCCTGTGGCGCTGGTTCATATGGTGGTAGTCATCTTGTTCGGCTGTGCTGCGATAAAGCTGTGGCCTTACTTTAGCTACTTGCCCAATTTCGTTTCCTGATGCGCTAAAACGGCGCAATATGGAGATTGATGATGAGAGCACAGTATTTGCCCAGCGCTTCTGCGTATATAAAAAGACAACATAGCAATTCCTGCGTAAGATGATGCTGCCACACAACAAAACACACAAAAGAAAGCCATATTGTCTTCCTATCATTTTACACAGATTGTATCCGTTTGTCTACAGCAAACGGCACAAAGAAGGGATGGTTTTGAATCCAATCAAAATATATCGAACGTACTCCCTCCGCTATCCCTCAGAAAAAGCGAAACAATGACTGTCTTTCTCACCACTTGCCCGTTCTGGCCAACGGGTGAGTGGTAGAAAAACGCGATCCCTTCTTTGTCCCTCCAGCTGGAATGACGGCAGCTCGGACCGTCATTCTAGGTGGAGCTGGCCGCTTGCCTGCTGGATACAGTACAACCTCCGCCCAGCAGACACGACCACCAGATCCCCAGGAAAGCACCCCTTGCTTTCCTGGGGATCTTTTTCAAGTGAAACGTGAGTTACCCGTTCCATTTGTAGCCCACGCCCCAGACGGTTTTGATATACTCCCGCCCAGTGGCGGCCTTCAGCTTCGCACGGATCTTGCGGATATGCTCTCTCACTGTGGTGCTGTTTCCTTTGGTATTGCAGTTCCATACGGCCTCGTATAGCTGCTTCTGGTCAAATACCTGGTTGGGGTGGGTGATGAGAAATTCCATCAGGTCGAACTCCCGTTTGGAGAAGGAAAGTTCCACCTCGTTGAAAAACACGGTCTGGTCTGACCGATTGAACTGAAAGCCTGCGTAGAAAGCTGCCTTTGGTACTTGGGGCAGGTGAGCGGTAATGTGGGCGGTCAATTCGCAGAGCCGAAAGGGCTTGGTGAGATAGGAGTCCTTATCGGCCTGAAAGCCGTCTGCCTGACTTGGCTGAGGGATATGATCAGTGAGAAGGAGGAGGGGATAGGCGCCGTAGCTGTGTATCTGCTGGCACAGCTTCAGCCCATCGGGCAGAGCGAGATCTAACACAATCAAGTCAGGCTGATCCCGCAGCAGCTCCAACGCCTGAGCGCTGTTGTTGGCGGTATGGGTTCGATAGCCATGATGCGTCAAATGCTCCGACAGCAGGTCGGTGAGCATCGGTTCGTCATCAATGATCAAAATGGTGTACGCCATAGAAATACCTCCTATTCTGTAAGTATCTCCAGAAAAGATCAAAATTCCGTCAAGGGCGGATGTCGGATTTATTATGGGCGGATGCACCAATAGAATCAACCAAAAGCCTGTGAAATTTTCATGTAGTGCTGTTTACAAGGAGAAAAGGGGTGGAGTATAATGAAAAAATCGTATGGAATCGGCAGAAATTCGCCTTATTTGGAGGTGTTTCTCATGGCTATGCCGCCAGAACAGAAACTTTTTTACAATATTGCGATGGTAGGCGGGTATTATGGCGGTTATGCCTCCGTGCGCAGCTTGGTGTTAGGTTCCGCCCAGACGGGGAATCTGATTGGTGCGGTGGAGATGCTGTTGAAAGCGAATTGGAGTGGATTCTTCATTCGGGTCGGCGCATCCGTGCTCTACGCCATTGGTGTGTGGATGACCATGGTCATCCGCAACCACAGTCCCCAGGATTTGAAGGTCTGTTCTGTGTTGTTGAGCTTCTTGGGGTGTTGTGCCTTTTGGTTTATGCCCACTGAGATGGACTTGGTTTTAGCCCTCTACCCGATCTTTTTGTGTATGTCCTTTCAGTGGAACTCTTTCCCCGGAGCCTGCGGCTACGTCAGCTCCTCGGTCTTTTCCACCAACAACTTCCGACAAGTGGTGCTGGGGCTGACCGATTCGCGCTACCACCCAGAGGGGGACGGAAAGCGTAAGGCGAGGTTCTTCGCCGGTACCTTGGCCTTTTATCACACTGGGGTCGCCATCGGTGTCCTGGGCATCCGATTCTTCGGTCTGCGCTCTACCTGGCTCTGCATGTTCCTCCTCCTGCCAGCGCTGTATCAGGCTCTGCAGGAGCGCAAGGCGATCCTGGAGGCTGTCGCAATGAAGAAACAGGCGGCGCAGGCAGCTTCGGAAGCCTTGGAAGCGGCGGAAAATGCACCAGATCAGGCGGTTGCTGTTGCTGATATGGCGATTGCAACAGCGGAAGAAGCGGTGGCAGAGGCGGCAGAGGCGGCGCTGACAGAGGATACAGACGCCGTCTCGGAAGCGGAAGTAGAGGCGGCGGACAACCAAGAACAGGCATGATACGCCCATAGCGCAAAACAAATGCCCTGATGACTTATGTCATCAGGGCATTTTTCAGATTGTATTACTTTGCGTACTCCACCGCAGTGGCTTCCCGCACCAGATGAACCTTGATCTGGCCGGGATATTCCAGCTCCTTCTCGATCTTCCGGGCAATGTCGTGCGCCATGATGATCATCTCATCCTCGCTGACTTCTTCCGGCTTGATCATGATGCGGATCTCACGGCCGGCCTGGATGGCGTAGGCGTTGTCTACGCCCTTGAAGGAGGATGCGATCTCCTCCAGCTTTTCCAGACGCTTGATATAGTTCTCCACGTTCTCACGGCGTGCGCCGGGACGAGCGGCGGAGATGGCATCGGCTGCCTGAACCAGACAGGCTACGATGGTCTGAGGCTCAATGTCGCCATGGTGGGCGGCGATGGCGTGAACCACCAACTCGTTCTCCTTGTAGCGGCGAGCCAGATCTACGCCGATCTGCACATGGCTGCCTTCGATCTCGTGGTCAACAGCCTTGCCCAGGTCGTGGAGCAGACCGGCACGCTTGGCAGTGGCCACATCGGCACCCAATTCGGAGGCCAGCAGGCCGGCGATATGGGCGACTTCGATGGAATGGTTCAGCACGTTCTGACCGTAACTGGTGCGGTAATGCATCCGGCCAAGCAGCTTGACTTCCTCTGGGTGCAGGCTGTGGATGTTGGTCTCCAGTACAGCCCGTTCCCCTTCTGCCTTGATGACCTGTTCCACCTCGCGCTTGGCCTTCTCCACCATCTCCTCGATGCGGGCAGGGTGGATGCGGCCATCGGTGATGAGCCGTTCCAGTGCGATGCGGGTGATTTCCCGACGGATGGGGTCATAGCAGGAGACGGTGATGGCCTCCGGCGTGTCGTCGATGATCAGCTCTGCTCCGGTGAGGGTTTCCAGAGTGCGGATATTGCGGCCTTCCCGACCGATGATCCGGCCCTTCATCTCGTCATTGGGCAGCGGAACCACTGATACGGCCACCTCAGCCACCTGGTCAGCGGCACAGCGCTGAATGGCCATAGCGACCAGTTCACGGGCGTAGGTGGTTGCTTCGTCCTTAAAGCGATCCTTGATCTCCTTGATCTTCATGGCTTCCTCATGGGTCACTTCCGCCTCTACCTGGTTGATCAGATAGGTTTTGGCGTCCTCTGTGGACAGTCCGGAGATCTGTTCCAGTGTTTCCAACTGGGCTGCCTTGATCTGTTCCACTTCCTCCCGAGTACGGTCGGCAGCGGCGATGCGGTTTTGCAGCTTTTCCTCCTTTTTCTCCATGGCATCGGTCTTGCGATCCAGGTTTTCCTCCTTGGATTGCAGACGGCGTTCCTGCTTGGAGAGTTCCGCGCGGCGTTCCTTTACTTCTTGTTCGTAAAGGCTGCGCTCTTTATGAATTTCTTCCCTGGCTTCCACCAATGCTTCGCGCTTCTTGCTCTCAGCGGACTTGAGCGCATCGTTGACGATGCGGGTTGCCTCTTGCTCGGCGGAGCCGATCTCTTTTTCTGCTGCGTTTTTGCGGTAGCGATAGCCCAGGAACAGACCCAAGGCCAGAGCCACCAGGAAAGAAAGGACACCTACTAAAATATAGGGCATCATAGCGGTTTGATACACCTCCTGTTTAATCAAAATGTGGGGATGACAGCAGGGCTGTCAATAACATGAAAAGACGCTGTACGCAGAGGAACTCCCGCACAGCGGTACTCATTGAAAAACCAAACCCTCACGATGCCGATTCCAGAGGAATCGGCACCGCTCGATTCTTCAAAACAATCCATAGTTTATTTTAATGCCAAACAAGGAGACTGTCAAGAACATTCCGGGGCCGGAGGATGTGGAATTCTGGTGAAAAGGGGGAAATCAGGGTCATATTTTTTACTGACCACGCATAAACATACGGGAACAAGCAAGGAGGGGGATGGCTCATGAAACGAAAGAAATCAATCGGCAAAAGAAATGTCCGGCGATGGGTGGCGCTGTCCGCAGCAGCGGCTACTGTGTGGACAGTCAGCCAGACGGCAGACTGGGAGGCAGTTGCCCACAGCGGGACACAGCTCATCCAAAGTGCGGCGTGGGCAGAACAGCTGGTGCGGCAGGAGCTGATCCGGCCGTTGGAGGAGGAGTGCGGCGTAATGCTCACTGGCTGGGAAGAACTGGTGGTGGCGCAGTCACCTGTCTTGCTGATCCAGCGGGCAGCGCTTCCAAAGAACCCTTTGGATTCCGCCTCCATCCAGGAAAAACAGGAGCAGACAAAAAAGAACGTGACGGAGCAGAGTCAGGGACAGACAGCGGCAAAGAAGCCGAAGAAAAGGGCCAAAGCCCAAAAGAAGGAGAAAAAGTCCGGAAAAGCCACCAAGAAGCTGGATACCTCCAAGCTAAAGGTGGCTGACATCAACTTGGACAACCACACCAAAGGAATTCAAGTGAACATGAAGGACTATTTTAACAAGAAAGTGAATTTGACCTTACAGCCAGCCAAAAAAGGCCCGCAGATCTTGATCGTCCATACCCACACCACCGAGGCATATACCAAGGGGAAGAAGGACAAGTACGAAGAAACCGATCCGGCGCGGACGCTGAACAACAACTATAATATGGTACGGGTGGGGGAGGAGATGAAACAGGTCTTTGAGGACATGGGCTTGTCAGTGGTGCATGACACCGGAAAGCACGACTATCCCAGCTATAACGGCTCCTATGCCCATGCGCTGAACAGCATTGAACGCTATCTGAAGAAGTACCCCACCATCCAGGTGGTGCTGGATGTCCACCGAGATGCGATCATTGACAGCAAAGGGGTCAGCTATGCCAAGCGCACCAAGGTCAGTGGGGAGAGCGTGGCACAGGTGATGCTGGTCGTGGGCACCAATGATATGGGGCTGAGTCATCCCAAGTGGAAGGATCACCTGGCGCTGGCGGTGCAGATGCAGAAGAAGATGCTGGCCATCGACAAGAGTTTTCCCCGTCCCATCGACCTGCGCAGCCCGCGCTTCAACGGCCACGCCACCCCTGGCTCCATGCTGGTGGAGGTGGGCACCAGCGGGAACACCTTGCAGGAGGCGTTGGCTGGGGCGAGGTGCTTTGCCAGAGCGGCGGGGGAGCTGTATACATCCTGCGTGAAGAAGTGAAAAAACGAAGCATGGTACAGAGCCATGCTTCGTTTTTTGTGTCATGTTAGGCTGCTTCCGGCTGCTTGCGCAGGAAGTGGATGACAAGTCCGATGACAAGCCCCAAGGCGGCCGGACAGACCCAGCCCAAGCCCAGAGAGGCCAGGGGCAGCACGTTGCCCACGGCTTCCAGGGGAGCGTCCAGGTGGCACAGGGTGCGCAGGTACTCCGGCAGGGTGCGCAGCAGGTCGTACAGGGCGGCCACGAAGGTCAGGGCGATGGTGCTGATGTAGACCGCACGATCGTGGCGGAAGAACTTGCCAAACAGAGCCAGCAGGATGAGCACGATGGCCAGGGGGTAGAGGAACATGAGGACGGGGATGGAGTAGTCGATGATGGCGCTCAGCCCCAGGTTGGCGAACAGGAAGGAGATGGCGCTGAAGATGATCGCCCAGATGCGATAGGCAGGGCCGTTGGGAAAGAGGGCGGAGAAGGTCTCGGCACAGCTGGTGATGAGGCCGACCGCCGTTTTCAGGCAGGCCAAGGTCACCGTAGCAGCCAGCACCAACAGACCGGCGCTGCCCAGGTAATGGCGGGCGATCTGTGCCAGTGCTACGCCGCCGTTGGCAGCCGGTTCAAACAGACCGCGGCTCTGGACGCCTACGACAGTCACCGCCAGATAGATCAGACCCATGAACAGGCAGCTGAAGATACCAGAGCGGACGGTGCTGCCGGCCACGGCGCTGGGGTCTTCCACGCCCAGATCCTTGATGACCTGGACGACCACGATGCCAAAGGCCAGACTGGCCAGGGCGTCCATGGTGTTATAGCCTTCCAGGAAGCCGGTGAAGAAGGGCTGGGAGGCGTAACCGTCCAACGGTTCCACTTGAGCGATGGCGGCGCCGGGATGAAGCAGAGCCACGATGACCAGGATGCCCAGGAAGAGCAGGAAGGCGGGGTTGAGGACTTTGCCGATCCAAGTGAGGATCTTCCCTGGACGAAGGGAGAAAAAGAGGGCAACGGCAAAGAACAGGATAGAGAACAGGAGCAGATAGAGCCAGGTCCAGTCGTTCTGGGGCAGGATCTGTTCCAGACCTACGGTGAAGGAGGTGGTGGCGCAGCGGGGGATGGCGAAAAAGGGACCGATGGTCAGGTACAACAGGCAGGTGAAGAACATCCCGTAGGGGCGTCCTGCCTTGCTGGACAGGTCGAACAGGCCGGTGGAACGACTGATGCCCAGGGCGGCTACGCCCAGCAGGGGCATCCCAACGCCGGTGATGAACAGCCCCACAAAGGCCAGCCATACATTGCTGCCTGCGTGCTGCCCCAAGGCTACGGGGAAGATCAGGTTGCCTGCGCCGAAGAACATACCGAAGAGCATACTTGCCACGGAGACATATTCCCGGAAGGAAAGCTTTGTTTTCATATGATTTGATTCTCCTCTTTTGCGTGTTATCCCGGCGGATACCGGAACGTGAACTGCCTATAGTATAGCATATATATCAACAAACCGTCAAATTATCTTAAAAAAGGGAAACAGATTGTAATGCACGACCAGATGGGCGGAACTTGGCTATTGAGAAAAAAACCTCCTTGTGCTACAATCAATAAATGTATCGGTATTGATCAAAAAACGGAAAAGCTGAACCGTTGCAACATAAGGAGAGCAAGAAACTATGAAATTAGGTATTGTGGGTCTGCCCAATGTGGGCAAGAGCACCCTGTTTAACGCCATTACCAATGCAGGCGCAGAGTGCGCCAACTATCCCTTCTGCACCATCGAGCCGAACGTAGGCACGGTGGCTGTGCCAGACGCCCGCCTGGACTGGCTGAGCGATCTGTACCATCCCAAAAAGACCACCCCCGCTGTGATCGAATTCGTGGACATCGCCGGTCTGGTCAAGGGCGCCAGTCATGGTGAGGGGCTGGGCAACCAGTTCCTGTCCAATATCCGCGGCACCGAAGCGATCATTCATGTGGTGCGCTGCTTTGATGATGAAAACGTCATCCATGTAGAAGGCAGCACCGACCCCATTCGGGACATTGGCATCATCGACTTGGAGCTGATCATGGCCGACCTGGAAATGGTGGATCGCCGCATCGACAAGGCCAAGAAGGCCAGCAAGGGAGACAAGAAGTTCCTGCGGGAAGTGGACGTTTTTTCTGCCCTTCGGGAGCATCTGAACAATGGCGGCAGCGTCCGCAGCTACGAGTGTGAGCCGGAGGATATGGCGCTCATCGCTACCAGCGACCTGCTGAGTCTGAAGCCCATCATCTACGCTGCCAATCTGGATGAGGATACTTTTGGTGGGGACTATGAGTCCAACCCCTACTACCAGCAGGTAAAGGAGCTGGCGGACAAGGAGGGTGCTCAGGTCATGCCCGTCTGTGCCCGACTGGAAGAAGAACTGTCCCAGATGGAAGAGGACGAGAAGGCCATGTTCATGGAAGAACTGGGCATCCAGGAATCCGGTCTGGATCGTCTCATCAAGGCCAGTTACACCCTCTTGGGGCTCATCTCCTTCCTGACCTCCGGCGAGGATGAATGCCGCGCCTGGACCATCACCCGCGGCACCAAGGCGCCTCAGGCGGCCGGTAAGATCCACTCTGACTTCGAGCGGGGCTTCATTCGGGCGGAAGTCATCGCCTATGACGACATGGTAGCCTGCGGCAGCGAAAAGGTGGCCAAGGAAAAGGGTCTCATGCGCAGTGAAGGCAAGGATTATGTGGTGCAGGATGGGGACATTATCCTGTTCCGATTCAATGTGTAAAGAAAGCGTGAGATAATATGATCTATAGTTATCCTTATACCATCAGCATCAGTCGATCAGGCCCGGACAACCAGTTGACTCCGGCCTGTGCTATGGATCTCCTCCAGGACTGCGCCACCCTGCACACCATGGCGGCAGGGGCAGGCCCGGACAAACTGAAACAGCAGCATATCGCGTGGGTGGCCAACAGCTGGAACATCTATTTTGACAAGCCCTGTCACTTTGAAGATACGGTACAGCTGGTCACCTGGGCGCACAAATTTGATCGGGTGTTCGCCCATCGAAATTGCTCCATCACCAACGTCGATGGGGAACTGTGCCTGCGGGCGGATTCCCTGTGGTTTTTGATGGACCTTGAGAAAAAAATCCCCCTGCCCATGAAAAAGGAACAGGCGGAACACTATGAGACCCATCCCAGATTGGAGATGCCGCCCATGGTGCGTCGGCTCAAGCTGCCGGAGGAGTTGGAAGCTCGGCCGGAGTTTCAGGTGCCTCGGTATGCCATTGATGTGAACCAGCATATGAACAACGTTTGGTATGTACGCTTCGCAATGGAATACCTGCCGGAAGGATTCCAGCTGGGACAGCTAAAGGTAGAGTACACCCAGTCTGCTCGACAGGGGGAACTGGTGTATCCCAAGGTGGCGCAGCAGGGCGGCACCGTTTGGGTGGCGCTGTGCGATGCCGAGGGCAAAGCCTACGCTAAGGTGATTTTTGAAGCAAAAGCGTAAAAAATGAGAAATGCCCGAACAATGTGTTTTGTTCGGGCATTTTTTCATGCTAAAGCGCCAGTCAAAACCGCCGCATGGAGATCCATGCGGCGGTTGCCTTTATAGCTGAAAGACGATGCCGGCCACAGCGGCCAGGGCGATCCAGAGGATGGGGTGAAGGGTTTTGGTCTTTTTCCAGTTTGTGAAGAATACCAGGAGCACAGCGATCGGAACACATTTCCAGTGGATGGCTTGCAGCAGGTTATGGGACTCGCTCCAAGTGGTGGAGTTCCAGAAGGTGATGAGTACCACGCTCCAGCAAGCGGCGCCGATCAAAGCGGTAGAGGCTGGACGCAGGCCGTAGAAGAAGCTGTCCACATAGCGATTGTCACGGAAGCGATGAAGCAGGACGGATACCAGGATGATGACGATGATGGAGGGCGCCACCAAGCCCAAGGTGGCGATGACACTACCGAAAGGTCCCCCAGTGGTGAAGCCTACATAGGTGGCCATGTTCACCCCCATGGGGCCAGGAGTGGCTTCAGAGACGGCGATCATGTTGGCCAGCTCTTGGCTGGTAAACCAGCCGGTGCGGGCGCCCATATCCTGTAGGAAGGGGATGGTAGCCAAGCCGCCGCCAACAGAGAAGAGGCCGGCGTAGAAATATTCTAAAAACAGTCGTAAGTAGAGCATTATGCCTGCCACCCCCTTGCACGGCGCAGACCCAGTCCCACCAGACCGGCAGCTATCACCAACAGGGCGGGAGACAGTCCCACCAGGGTGGAGAGAAGAAAGACACAGACAAAGAGAATGCCTGTGGGCAGATTGATCACCGTGGTTTTCCACAGCCTCATGGTGGCGTTGAAGATCAGCACGCAGACGCAGGCACGGATGCCGGCAAAGGCGTGGATGACCACGGGAAGATGGGCGAAGTTGGAGAGGAAGGCGGCAATGACGGTGATAATGATCAGGCTGGGGAAGATCATGCCCATGGTGGCAATGATGCCGCCCAGGGCACCCTTTTCCTTGTAGCCGATAAAGGTGGCGGTGTTGACCGCAATAACGCCTGGGGTACATTGGCCGATGGCGTAGTAGTCCGTCAGTTCTTCATCGGTAGCCCATTTCTTCTTCTCTACGACCTCTCGCTGGAGTATAGGGAGCATGGCCAGGCCGCCGCCGAAAGTGCAGACGCCCATTTTTGCAAAGGTAATAAATAAGTCAAAATAAAGATTCATAGCGTTGCGATAGGGTTGCGTCCCGAATGCGGCAAGGCATTCGGGACAGGGTTGATATGGAAAATTTTTTGTGTTGAGAGGTCGTCTAATTCCTGCTGCCACAAGGTAGCCACAGCATCAGAGGGCATCTGCCAGTCACCCCCCAAAATCGGGGGAATTTTGGGTTCCTTATGAAATTTCACATCCTCGGGTCGAGTGAATCGCCCCTGCGGCAAGATTTTGCCAGCGGCAAAACCTTGGGGCGGCGACAGGCTCAGTGCGAAAATGGAAGGCTTACAGGTCTTCTAATTCCTGCTGCCACAAGGTAACTACAGCATCAGAGGGCATCCGCCAGTCACCCCCAAAATCGGGGACTTTTGGATCCCTCATGAGATCTCACCTCCTCGGGTCGAGTGAATCGCCCCTGCGGCAAGATTTTGCCAGCGGCAAAACCTTGGGGCGGCGACAGGCTCAGTGCGAAAATGGAAGGCTTACAGGTCTTCTAGTTCCTGTTGCCACAAGGTAGCCACAGCATCAGAGGGCATCCGCCAGTCACCGCGGGGGCTCAGGGTTGCGGAACCAACCTTGGGGCCGTCTGGGACGCAGGAGCGCTTGAACTGCTGACTGAAGAAGCGGCGGTAGAAGTTTTTCAGCCACTTCAAAATGGTATCATGGTCATACTCCCCGTTGAATACATACTCTGCCAGACGGAACACCTTCTTAGGCGGGAAGGCGCAGCGGATGGCGTAGTACAGGAAGAAATCATGCAGCTCGTAGGGGCCGACCAAATCCTCGGTGAAGTGGGTCATCTGGCCGTCCTCGGTGGTGGGCAGCAATTCGGGGGAGACAGGAGTGGCCAACACATCGTCCAGGACGGCGGACAGCTCCGGATTGCTCTCTCGGTTCAGGTCGCTGACATAGTGGGTCAGGTGGCGCACCAGGGTTTTGGGGATGGAGCAGTTGACGGCGTACATACTCATGTGATCGCCGTTATAGGTGCACCAGCCCAACGCCAGTTCGGACAGGTCGCCGGTGCCGATGACCAGGCCGCCGTTCTTGTTGGCGATGTCCATTAAAACCTGGGTGCGTTCCCGTGCCTGGCAGTTTTCATAGGTGGTGGAGTGATCGCTGGGGTCATGGCCGATGTCAGCAAAGTGCTGCATGACCGCTTCACCAATGTCCACCCGACGGAAGGTCGTGCCCAGCAGCTCGCCCAACTTGGTGGCGTTGTCCCGGGTGCGGTCGGTGGTGCCGAAGCAGGGCATGGTCAGGGTGACGATATCCGTGCTGGGACGCCCCAGCATCTTCATGGCGTTGCTGGTGATCATCAGTGCCAAGGTGGAGTCCAGGCCGCCAGACAGGCCGATGACGGCGCATTTGGCGTGAGTGTGCTCCAGACGCTTTTTCAGTGCCAGAGAGACCATGGAAAAGATCTCCCGACAGCGAGCGGTGCGGTCGCCCATGTCGGCGGGGACAAAGGGGTTGGGAGCGTAATAACGGGTTAGCTTGGTGGGGGTCAGCTCCAGGGAGAACTCCACTTCCATCAGGCCGCCGTCCTCCACCGGAAAGGTGGTGATGCGCTGACGCTCATAGATCAGCCGGTGGACGTCCACCTCGGTGGACACCAGACCGGTCTGGAACCGGCTCTCTGCCAGCAGGGCGCCGTTTTCGGCGATCATGTCATGGCCAACGAACACCAGGTCAGTGGTGGATTCCCCTTCGCCGGCATCGGCGTACACATACGCACAGATGAGGCGGCCGCTCTGGTCAGAAACCATGTTCCGACGGAACTGATCCTTGCAGACAGTCTCATCGCTGGCGGACAGATTCAAGATGACCGTAGCGCCGGCGGTGGCCAGGCCGCTGCTGGGGGGCACAGGCACCCAAAGATCCTCACAGATCTCCACGCCAATGCACAGCTCCGGCAGTTCCTGACAGCGGAAGAGCTGATAGGCACTCAGGGTGACGGTCTGATCACAGAGGGTGATCTCTGCATCCACATCCTGTCCGGACACAAACCAGCGAGCCTCGTAGAATTCACTGTAGTTGGGGATGTTGCTCTTGGGCACCACGCCCAGGATCTCACCATGTGAGAGCATCACAGCGCAGTTATACAGCTTGCTGCGGCAGCGGATAGGCATACCAACAGCGGTGATCAAGTCCAGCTCGCTGGTCTCGTTGAGGATATACTCCAGCGCACGCTCTGCGCCTTGGAGCAGAACAGGCTGGAGAAACAGGTCGGCGCAGGTGTAGGCGGTGATACACAGCTCTGGCAGCGCCAAAACCTTGACGCCCTGTCCTGCGGCTTCCCTCATCAGAGCAACAATTTGCTCTGCATTGTACATACAGTCGGCCACCCGAATATTGGGGGTGCCGGCGGCGATCTTTACAAATCCATCCCGCATAAAAGTTGTCTCCCTTATCTTAAAATTTCAGTTTGAAGTGCATCGTTGATATCCGGTATTACTTTACTCCAAACAGGTGAAAAATGCAAGGCTGCCCACTGGTTTCTTCCCGTTGGGGCAGAAAAAACCGCCTGAGCTGGTACAGGCAGTGGAAATGGTCAAATGCGTTTTGGACGGCGGTTGGCAGGGGGCGCAGCGATGTCGGTTAGACCCAGGATATAGTCGGAAGAAGGGAACAAAGGGGAAATGTTAAGGATTGACAACAATAAACGTTTTTGGTAAAATAGTGGAGAGAAAACCAGGATTTTCTTGTGTGAAGGGGAGAAATCCTGGATTTTCTCAAAAAAAGACCCGCTTGCTTTGAGTGTGTGCAGGCGGGTCGATTTTTATTTATAGCAATGGATTTTTAATGGAAGCTCTTAGTAAGCCAGCTTTTCCGTCAGCCAATCCTTCAGTTCAGCGATGGGCACACGAACCTGTTCCATGGTGTCACGGTCACGGATGGTGACGCAGTTGTCAGCAGGGGTGTTCTCGTCGCCCACGGTCTCGAAATCGACGGTGATGCAGTAGGGGGTGCCAATCTCGTCCTGACGGCGATAACGCTTGCCGATGGAACCGGTGTCGTCATAGTCCACCATGAAGTACTTGGACAGCATTTCCTGAATCTCACGACCCTTGTCGCCCAGCTTCTTGGACAGGGGCAGGATCGCAGCCTTGAAGGGAGCCAAAGCGGGATGGAAGCGCATGACCACACGGACGTCATCGTTGCCCTTCTTGTCCTGACCCACTACTTCTTCGTCATAGGCTTCCACCAGGAAGGCCAGCACCACACGGTCAGCACCCAGGGAGGGTTCGATGACGTAGGGGATATAATGTTCGTTCTTGGCCTGGTCGAAGTAGGTCATGTCCTTGCCAGAGGTGTTCTGATGCTGGGTCAGGTCGTAGTCGGTACGGTCGGCTACACCCCACAGTTCGCCCCAGCCGAAGGGGAACAGGTATTCAAAGTCCGTGGTCGCCTTGGAGTAGAAGCACAGCTCCTCCGGGTCATGGTCGCGCAGGCGCAGGTTGTCGTCCTTCATGTTCAGGTTCAGCAGCCAGTTGTGGCAGAAGGTGCGCCAATAGGTGAACCATTCCAGGTCGGAGCCGGGTTCGCAGAAGAATTCCAGTTCCATCTGCTCGAACTCACGGGTACGGAAGGTGAAGTTGCCCGGGGTGATCTCGTTCCGGAAGCTCTTGCCGATCTGGCAGACGCCGAAGGGCAGCTTTTTCCGGGTGGTGCGCTGGATGTTCTGGAAGTTGACAAAGATGCCCTGTGCAGTCTCCGGACGGAGGTAGACGGTGTTCTTTGCGTCCTCGGTGACACCCTGGAAGGTCTTGAACATCAGGTTGAACTGACGGATGTCGGTGAAGTTGTGCTTGCCGCAGGTGGGACAGGGGATCTCATGCTCTGCCACGAAAGCGGCCATCTCCTCCTGGCTGAAGGCGTCGATGGGCTTGGGCAGCTCGAAGCCGTTGTCCTCGCACCACTGTTCGATGAGCTTATCTGCGCGGAAGCGTTCCTTACATTCCTTGCAGTCCATGAGGGGGTCAGAGAAGCCGCCCAGATGGCCGGAGGCAACCCAGGTCTGAGGATTCATGAGGATGGCGGCGTCCAGACCCACGTTGTAGGGGTTCTCCTGAACGAATTTCTTCCACCAAGCCTTCTTGACGTTGTTTTTCAGCTCCACACCCAGAGGGCCGTAGTCCCAGGTGTTGGCCAGGCCGCCGTAGATTTCGCTGCCAGAGAAGATGAAGCCACGGCCTTTGCACAGGGCAATGACCTTATCCATGGTTTTCTGCTTGTTATCCATAATCGTTTCTCCTTCTTTTACCGCCGCTGGCTGTGTGACCGTTGTTGCTCCCAGGTCACTGCGGCGGGAATTGATAGTTATCATGCACTTGCGGCACTTGGGCAATAAAAAATCCGCTCCGAGCAATCTAATTGCTCAGGGCGAACGAAAGTCCGTGGTGCCACCTGAATTCCCGGCCAAGCCGGACACTCACAACCCGATAACGGTGGGTACCGGCGGCGTTTACTGAGGCGCTAAAATGCCTGTTCCTGCCACAGCTCCGGGACGCCTTCCCTGTGTTCCATCCGCAGTCTTTCACCAGCCGACCGCTCTCTGATGCTGGAAACACGGGTACTCCTCCCCGTCAATGCCATTTGGTATTGTGAAAATCCTATCATCTTTTCCCGCTCATGTCAAGCCGTGGAAGGGAAAAGTCGTTGTGACCGGTACACTTCTGTGGTATCCTGAGAAAAAAGGAGGGGATTTCTGTGGAAAAGTGGGAGAAATGTGCACTCCGAACGGCTAAAAAACAGATGCGCAAGGCCATCGACCCGGAGCAGCGGACGCTGTGGGACAGCCGAATTGTCCACAATATTGTGGACAATTCGACGTATCAGAACGCCCAAATCCTCATGAGCTACTGTGCTATGGGGGGGGAAGTGGATTTGCAGTCCCTCCATCAGCTGGCGCACCAGCAGGGGAAACAGGTGGCTTTTCCCTATTGCACCAGCGGCACCGAAATGATCGCCTTGGAGCCGCTGGGGCCGGAGAGCTGGGAAAAGGGGTGTTACGGCATCTGGGCGCCCGTCCCGTCTCGTTCCCGTATCATCCAGCCTGACCAACTGGAGCTGGTGCTCTGCCCCTGCACTGCCTTTGACGGGCGGGGACACCGCTTAGGTATGGGCGGCGGGTACTATGACCGGTTTTTGCCCCGCTGTGAAAGGGCTGTCATTGCTGCTGTGGCCTATGAGTTGCAGCGAGTGGATGAGTTGGAGACGGAGCCTTGGGATGTGGCGATGGATTTGGTTTTTACGGAAGCGGAATTGTCGTAAAATGCGGAAAAATCTGGACAGGTATTGGATGTTCGTGCTATCATAATGGCGTTGCCTTTCGCCTCTATCACTTTTTGAGTGGAAGGAGGTGATCCATTGTGATAGCACAGACAGTACAAGGTATTGTCATTTCTGTTGTGGCGGATGTTCTTGCGTACTACTTAATTCAGTGCCTAGACCGATGCATTCGCAAATGGCTGAACAGAAACAAAGACTAAGGCAGCCAGCCGCAACGGTCTAGCCTGCCGATAACAGGTAGAAACGCCCTAGAGAGTCGCATTCTCTGGGGCGTTTCGTTTACCATTGTGATAGCGCAGACATTCATTGTCTACTTGGATGATACCACATATAGGAATCCATTGCAAGAAAAATTTGTGCCCTATGTGAGGTGATGAAAAAGAAAGGCAGCTTCGGCTGCCTTTCCAAAACGTGATAGAAATCAGATCAGTTGGATGCGGAAACGGAACCGTCCGTTCCATCCTGTGCAGTGTTGGTGCTGCGCTCACCATCGTCCAAGACAGCGGGATCATAGTCGGTCTTGATGCTGACCAGTTTGCCGTCCTTGTCCAAGGTGTAGATCGAGCCAGAACCAACGCAGCTGGTGGAACCGCCGGTCAGGGCGTATTCCTCCTTCAGCTTGCCCTTCAGGTCGTCATAGCTGGTGGTGAACTCCACGATGCCGGCAGCGTAGGGCTGGAGCAGGTACTCACCATCAATGAGCACCAGGCCATCCTTGGACAGGTAGAAACAGCCAGTCTCCAGCATGGACTGGACGGATTCATCATCGGCTTTTACCTTGTCATAGAAAAAGGCATCGCCGTCATTCTGGATGGCATCCACGAACTTGACCACATTGTCGATGGCCAGGGTGCTGACGCCCTCGCCCAGATCCTTCATGGTCAGGACGTTGCCGGTCTTGGCATCATAGTTCCGAGCGAAGGTGACCAGACCGCCATGAGCGCCGCCGGTGAAGGCATAGCTGGCGAACAGGGCGCTGACTACGCCGGTATCCTGGCGGGCAGGTTTGCTGTCCAGGGAGCAAACGTAGGGGGTGAAATCTTTCGATTGCCCATCGTTCTGGAGGTATTCCTTGTAGTAGGTCTTAGCCTCCTCCTTATAGTTCCTGGCAGACTGTAAGAAGTCCGCCACCATCTTATCCAGATCCTTCTGAATGGTCTTTTCCACTGCGGCATTCTCCGGATAGGAGATAGAGATAGGCGTGTACCGGATGGTGACGACCACGGTGCCATCGTCTGCCTTGATGTCCTCGCTGACCTGATCGCCGCGGGTCAGAACGGGAGCGCTGTCAGCGGGCTTGGTAGAGGTGGGAGCGCTGGAAGCAGCGCCGGTACTGGTAGTGCTGGTGGTGCTGGCGGAACCTGTTGCCGGAGTCTTGCCGCCGCAGGCGGTCAAGGAGAGGGCCATGACCATGGCAAGACAAAGGGGGAGCAGTCGTTTCATCCTCATAACCTCATTTCTACATTAAAATAGATAAAAACAGATATTTCACATCGAATCGGTGGAGGGGACGAGAGAGGTTAGCTGGACAGAGAGAAAGTCTTTAAAACCTTTTCAATCTGTCCGGAAAAAGCGCTGTAGCGCTGGGCACTTTTCTGGTCAGCACCATCGAACTGCACATCGGTGGGGTAGACCACCACATAACTGGTATTCCGGTCGATGCTCAGCAGCTCATAATCAGGCAGTTGCTGATAGGTGTTGTCTTGGTAGGATTGAATAGAGAACAATCGACCGCCACCCATGGTATCATAGCACCCTTTTTCATAGAAGGTAACCGAATTGGCGGTGCTGGTCACATAGATCTGCTTGTCCCAGTTGGCCGGAATGGTGAGCATCCAGCCCTTTCCCTGGAACGTCCCCGCTTTGGTCAGGGTCAGCCCGTTGGCTTTCGCAGAGGCGGAGATTTCGGGGGTTCCGTCATCGGCATCCGAGGAGGCCGCCGGATCAGCGCTGTCCTGACTGCTCTTTTTGCCAACATAGCCTTTGGGCAGATAGTGTTCCTTGAGAATGGAGCCATAGTCAGAATAGGCAGTGGGGAACTCCAGCACCCCCATGGAATAAGGTTGCAACTCATATTCACGGGAGAGAAAGACAATGGATTTGTCGGTCATATAAAAGGTGGGGGCAATGGTGGCGTCAAAGCCGTACAAGTTTTGAGCGTTTTCTGTGCCGTCCAGCACTACATGACTCAAGTTCTCCTGGTAGCCATCAAAGAGAGAGTCGGCCTGCAAAGCAGCCTGCTCCGATACCAATTCCATCGCCTTTTCCCGGAACCCATTGCCCAGGTCGGGGAAGGTCAGCAGCTGACCGGTTTCCGTGTCGTAGTTCCATCCGCTGCGCCAGTCGCTGCCGTGTGCACCGCCAGCGTCCTGAATTTCATCGGCTACTAGGCTGATCACAGTGTCATCACTGCGGGTGACAGTCAAGTTCAATTCAGAAGTGCAGGGGGTGGCGTCCTTGCCCAACGCTTGATAGTCGCCTTGGGCGATGGTGTAAAGGTCTTCTTTCACATAGGTGAGGTCTTTATCCACCAGGGCATTCAAACTCGTTTGAATGGCGGACTGGGCGGCGGAGTTACCAGAAATGGTCACCGTGGGACGATCATATGCATAGGAGACTAACACATGACCATCCTCTGCCTTAATCTCATCTTTCACTCGGTCAAGTTTGATTTGGATGATGGTGGAGTCATCGGATTTTATCGTTGTATCAAGGGCAGATGCGGTAGCAGAAACGCTGCCAGGGATGCTCTGTGTGGTACAGCCGACTAAGGCGAAGACTAGTAAACTGCTCAACAGACTGGCGGGGAGGAGCTTCACGCAAAACCCTCCTTTCGTAAAAAAGTTAACATTCACGCTAATAGTGTACCGGAATTTGACCGCTGGTACAACAACAATCTTGTTACAACTTGCAGGATTTATTGACAAATGGAAACAAAAATTGTGAAAAGCGAGAGATTACATTCATTTTTCAGGGGATAAGTGGGCAACTTTTCCTGAAAATGAAAATCCGCCCCGCTGCCAGCGCAGCGAAGCGGAGAAAGTGCTATAATTGCTTTTCCAATAAAAAACGTACCGGAAGACCCTGTTTGCGCCGCCACCATACATAGTTGAGCACGTTGCCCAGGTTGACAATATTGCCGCAGAGATAGAGCCAGAGCATCAGGATGATCACCGAAGCCAGGGAGCCATACACGGTGGAATACCGCGTGGACAGGCTGATGAAAACAGAAAACAGGCCGGATGCAGCAGCCAGCAGGATGGAGATAAAGAAGGCGCCTTTGAGCACCGGAGGCCGCTGGTGGCTCCAGGGGGCGGTAACCCGGTAGAGCAGAGCCAAAACCAACAGAGCGATGCCAAAGAGAATCATCAGGCGAATCCAGCGCAGATTTTTGGGCAGGGGCAGCATGGAAAACTGGGTTCGGAACCAGTTGAAGAACCAGTTGCCTGTCAAGACAACTACGATAGAACCATAGACCATCACCAGCAGCAGGACGGAGAAAATGAGAGAGGTCAGCAGGTACCAGACCCCACGGAAGGTGCGCCGTCCGTAGATTTCGGCAGAGATGGACATGAGACTGCGAAAGCCAGCGGAGGAGGCGGTGATGGACATAATCAGTCCGGCCAGGAAAAGACCGCTGGACTGGTGGGGGAATACATAGGAGATATAATCGGAGAACAAGTCCATGATTTGGGCAGGGAGGACGGTCTTCAGGAAGCTGATGACTGAATTGGCGTCCAAGTGCAGCCAGCCAAGGGCGGAAATGACCATGATGAGCATGGGAAAGACACTCAACAGCAGGTAATAAGCCAGTTCCGCAGAGCTGCGGGAGACTCGGCGATCCAGATAAACCTCAATCACATCTACGATAAAGGCCACCAAAGGATAGCGGACTTTAAGTCGATCCAGATACTGATAGAGTTTTTCTTCCAAGGCCATATCACCTCCATGTCTTGTCCTGGTTCTTTTAAGATTCTATAAAAGATATGAGGTTATTATAAGCGATAGACGGAAAAAAAGCCAGCAAAAAACCGTCTGTGTATCAGACAGACGGTTTAGTGCATCACAATTTGTGTTTCGTTAGCCCTCGATGGCGTTGAGCTTGATGGTCAGCTGATGCTTCTTGCGAGCGGCCTTGTTCTTGTGCATCAGGCCATTGGCAGCAGCCTTGTCCACGTGCTTCACAGCGACCTTGTAAGCCACAGCGGCTTCATCCTTGGTGCCTTCCGCGACAGCGGCATCAAACTTCTTCAGTGCAGTCTTCACAGCGGAGACAGCAGCCTTGTTACGAGCGGCCTTGGTCTGGTTAACCAGCACGCGCTTTTTAGCGGACTTGATATTGGGCAAACCAAAAACCTCCTCTATTGGAAAAGTAGCAGGGACAAAAAAGACCCGTGCAAGTCCTAATTATAGCATCCGAATGGCCGGATTGCAACTCTTTTCTCCACTTTTTTTCTTAACCTGTGGATAACTTTTGTCACCGATGCCCAAACTAGGCAGAAAGAACAGGAGGGACACAAGATGGAGTGGAAAAAAGGGGTTCGGACGGACTTAGCTGTGGAAGCGCTGGAGCTTGGGGAGGAGACGGACGGGGCAGCTCTGCCAGGGATGCGCCACCGAGCCTTTGAGCGTTGTGGGATTCCTGTCACCGAGGTAGAGATTTTGGACAATGACGCCGCCCAGCGGCTGGGCAAACCCATTGGACACTACCTGACCTTGACCCTGGGCGAGCTGCCGGGACGGATGGGGGACACCTTTGAACGAACGGTGCAGGCGGTCACTGAGACCCTCATGGGGCTGCTGCCCCAAGGGGACAGCAGCCCTGCCTTGGTCATCGGCCTGGGCAATCGGAACATCACCCCAGACGCTGTAGGCCCCATCGCTATCGATCACACCTTAGCCACCCGCCATCTCATCACCCAGGCGCCGGAGTACTTCGGCCAGTGGCGTCCTGTGGCGGCGGTGCATACCGGCGTGGTGGGCAGCACCGGTGTGGAGAGCGCCGAATTGATCCAAGCCTTGGCACGGGAGATCAAACCAGCAGTGGTCATCGCCGTGGATGCCCTGGCCGCCCGTTCTGCTGCTCGGCTGGGCAAGACCATCCAGATTGCTGACACCGGCATCATCCCTGGCTCCGGTGTGGGCAATGCTCGGGCGGCGCTGAATCAGGATACTCTAGGCATCCCCGTCATCGCTATGGGGGTGCCCACGGTGGTGGATGCGGGGACGCTGGTGGCGGAGCTGACCGGTCAGGAACGGACGGGACAGGAGGAGCTGGAACGGATGATGGTCACCCCACGGGAGGTGGACACCGTGGTGACGGACATTGGTCGTGTGACCGGCTGCGCCATCAGTCTGGCCTTGCAGGAGGGACTGGCGCTGGCGGATTTGGAATTGCTTCTGTCCTGAGTTTACAAACGGTTTACAAAGCCGTCATGATTCTGCCGTAATTACCCGTTATGCTATACCTGTACCAAGAAAGAACCTCGTTTTTAATTGGTTAATTCTCTCTCTTCTCTCTCTTTTTTTCGAATGATGAAAAGCGTCTGACTGCAACAGTTAGACGCTTTTCGTTTCATTTTGGATGGAAAAAACAGCGGAATAGTGCAATAAAAAATGATATTTTGCAAGTTGATAATTGTTAAAATTCATACTTGCGCTTTTTGAGAAATAGGGTATAATGAGGATCATCAAAAACAAGCAGAGCAAAGGCGCTGGCGAGAGATCGTTGGCGCCTTTTGCTTTTGGAAGGAGGAACTGGTATGTTAGGCGTTAGCCTACTGTATGTTGGGGCTGTCCTGACCATCAATGGGATTGGGCGGCTCACAGAAATCGATGGAAAATCCCTTGCGGTGATGAATTTCTTCACTGGCGGACTTTCCGTCATCGCAAATGTGATCCTGCTGGTATGCGGCGAATATTATGCAGCTGCTACCGGGTTGCTGTTCGGCTTTACCTATCTGTTCATCGGTTTGAACGCTGTGTTCAACTTGGATGGACGCGTATTGGGGTGGTTCAGCCTGTTTGTGGCCATCAATACCGTTCCTGCCGCTCTGCTCTCTCTGTTGCAGGATGCGGATCCCTTGTTCTTTGTCATCTGGTTGGCATGGGGGATCCTGTGGCTGCTCATCTTCGTGGAAAGTGTCCTGAAAAAGGACTTGCATCATACAGTTCCAGTTCTGTTGATCTTGGAGGGAATCGGCACTGCCTGGGTTCCCGCCTGGCTGCTGTTGCAAAATGTTTTGTGACGGTAATGTGAAACAGAGGGACGCTTATTCCAAATTATCATTCATCGAACCATTTTTTTGAAGGAGGTTTTCATTGTGAGACACGGCGATATTGCATCTAGCAAGAATACTTTGGGCATTGCAGTTGTAAACTATAAGATGCCCCGTTTGCACTCGAAGGAAGAGATCATGGCCAACTGCCAAAACATCTCGAATTATATCAAGGGTCTGAAGACCGGTCTTCCTGGATTGGATCTGGTCGTCTTTCCGGAGTATAGCACGGAGGGGATCCTGTATGACTTCGATGAGATGATGGAGCTGTCCACCACCATTCCTGGCCCGGAAACGGATGTTTTCGCGAAGGCGTGTATTGAAAACAATGTCTGGGGTGTTTTCTCCATTACTGGTGAGCTGCATGAGGAACATCCTAAGAAGGTTCCGTATAACACTTTGATCTTGATGAACAACAAGGGCGAGATCGTGCAGAAGTACCGTAAGATCATTCCTTGGACTCCCATCGAGGGCTGGTATCCTGGTGATCGCACCTATGTGAGTGAAGGTCCTAAGGGGATGAAGATCAGCCTGATCATCTGTGATGATGGCAACTATCCGGAGATCTGGCGTGACTGCGCTATGCGCGGCGCGGAGCTGATCATCCGCAGCCAAGGTTATATGTATCCGGCCAAGGATGAGGAACGTCATATGGCACAGGTCATGGCATGGGCGAATAACTGTTATGTAGCAGTGGCCAACGCCACCGGCAATGACGGTGTGTACTCCTATTTCGGTCATTCTACGCTGATCGGCTTTGACGGTCATGTCCTGGGTGAATGCGAGACTGAGGAGAACAGCTATCAGTATGCGGAGATGTCCATCCCTGAAATCCGAGATGCCCGTAAGAACTGGCAGTCTCAGAACCACCTGTATAAGCTGCTCCACCGTGGTTATACCGGCACCATCAACTCCAAGGAGGATCGCTATGGCGCCAAGGAATGCCCGTTTGAATTCTATCATACTTGGATCAACGATCCGGCGAAGGCACAGGAGCAGGTGGAAGCCCTGACCCGTGATATGCCGGGAACGGAGGATTGTCCCATTGCGGGGATTCCCCATAAGTAAGAACGCTTGGATAGAGCGTAGTGCTTATCATATAAAAAGCTCCTTGCAGAACTTCGGCTCTGCAAGGAGCTTTTTGATCGTTTGTTTATGGATTGGTTGAACCGGTCAAGTCTCCGGCGCACGTTCCATCGCAGTGAACACGGCTTCAAAGGCTTCGCTGGACATGGTCTCATGTTCCAGCAGGTACTGTGCGGTGGTCTCCAGCTGGGGGGCGTAGTCGGACAGAATCGTTCGGCACTGAGCGTAAGCCTTGTCGATCAGCGCTTTCACCTCCTGGTCGATGGAGGCGGCGATGGTTTCGGAGTAGGGCTTGGTTTGTGCCATAGAGCGGCCGATGAATACCTCGCCCTTGCCGTCGTCGTAGACCACAGCGCCCAGAGCATCGCTCATGCCGTACTTGGCCACCATAGCGTGGGCAATGGCGGTGGCACGCTCCAGATCGCTGGAAGCGCCGGTGGAGATGTCGCCCAGGAACTGCTCCTCTGCCACACGGCCGCCCAGCAGGGCGACGATGTCCTCGAACAGCTCGTTCCGAGAGCGGAAGGAGCGATCCTCCTGGGGCAGGGAGATGGTCATACCGCCAGCCTGACCACGGGGGACGATGGTGATCTGATGCACTGGGTCGTGGGTGGGCAGGGCGTGCATGGCGATGGCATGACCGGCTTCGTGGTAAGCAGTGAGCTTTCGGGCATGGGGGGTGACCACATGGCTCTTTTTCTCTGGGCCTGCGATGACCTTGATGATGGACTCTTGCAGGTCAGCCATGGTGATGAACCGCTGGTTCTTCCGAGCGGCCAGCAGGGCGCCCTCGTTCATGAGGTTCTCTAGGTCGGCACCGGTGAAGCCGCTGGTGGATTTGGCCAGGGTTTCCAGGTTCACGTCCTCTGCCAAGGGCTTGGCGCGGGAATGGACTTGGAGTACTTCTTTGCGCCCCTGGATGTCCGGCAGCCCCACATAAACCTGCCGGTCAAAGCGGCCGGGACGGAGGAGCGCCGGGTCGAGGATGTCCACTCGGTTGGTAGCAGCCATAACGATGACGCCGGAGTTGCCCTCAAAGCCGTCCATCTCCACCAGCAGCTGGTTCAGGGTTTGCTCTCGTTCATCGT
>OLRQ01000396.1_pt1 | contig 47256 bp, 57 predicted proteins | sample 1671971 | NCBI WGS metagenome assembly OLRQ01 (sample SAMEA3136631, study PRJEB25190) | human gut metagenome | biome: human gut; feature: human-associated habitat; material: faeces | place: Austria | collected 2013
ACTGTGTTCATCAGGTCGCGCGCTCCTGACTTACACAGTTTATTTTACACTCTCATTTTGTGTATGATTTATCAAAATCAATCATGTTACTTAAAAACATAAATAACCATTCATTATATTATTGAAAATCTTAAAGTAACTTCAGTAAATCTATTGGGTTTTCAAAAGTATATTGACTAGGAATATCTTGACAAGCAACACTTCCCCATTTAGCTAGTCCAAAATCAATGTTGGCATTTAAAGCAGCTTGATAATCTGAATAGGCATCTCCAATATAAATCACCTCATCAGAATTCAAATTTAATTTTTCTATACATTTTAATAAAGGCTCTGGATGAGGTTTATGATGCGTTGTATCATCTTCTAAAATAACAGCTGACATATATTGATCAATGCCTTTAGAAACAATATCAATTTCATATTGATCTCTTAACTTTGAAGAAACGATTGCTTGTTTAATTTTATGATTTTTAAATGTTTCTAAAACTTCTTCAAATCCTTTATAAAGGGTAGCTTTATCTTCATAGTCATTAACATATTGCACCCATCTAGCATAGGTTTTTTCTTGATCTTTAACACCTAATTCTTCCATGACCTTCATACCTGGATAGGCTGCAAATTTTAAAACTTGTTCAAAAGTCCAATCTTCTCCCGTTTCTTCTTTAATGATTTTCATCAATGGATACATGTTCATATTCAATGTATTTAACAAAGTTCCATCAATATCATAAATAATTGCTTCATATTTTTTCATTTCTTTCAATCCTTTCCTTTAATAAATAAACAACCCCTCTATAAACTAATCCATCAAATAGCATAGAAGAAACATCTTCATGAAAATAAAGATTTTCAAAACAACTTTGATTTATTTCATTTAATACTTTTTCAATAATATTTTCTTCATATCGCCATTTTAAATCTAATGAGAGTTCTAAACGCTTTGGATCAATCATTGTAAAAACTATACTTAGCAACAAACTAAGAATCTCATTAAATTCTTCTTGGTTTTGACATTCACGAATTTGTTGATTGATTGTTTTCCCTTTTAAAGATATCAACCCTATTTCCCCCATGATTCCACTTCTTCCATAAAGTGGTTCATCTTTATAGAAATAAGAACTTCCTATACCTACTTCATTAATATACAAATAATAAGTAGAATCTTGTTGATAAGTAAAATAACATCCTTGATGAATCATCTTAACATCATTTTGTAATTGAAGAGGAATGTTTATTTCTTTTTTGATATCTTTTAACCATTGATGTTTTTCAAGAACATTATGATGATCCGTCACATAGACATCTTCATAAACAATACCTTCTACTGCTATTTGACAACAATGTATCTTTTCTTGATCAATTAAATCTTTGATAGTCTTTTTCAATTCATCCTCACTTTGATAAAATAGAATACCCTCTTTTTTTATTTCATTAAAATTTCTTAATTGATAAATAACTTTATCTACTTGAACATAAAGACAAAGAATCAAATAATTATTTTCATTTAATGCAAAGCGTGTTGGACATCTTCCTCCACTTGATAAATCATTTCCTACTTCTTGAATCAATTGTTTTTCTTGAAGCGTTCTTACCATATTACGAATACTTGGTTGGGATAATTGTAGATTTTCTACCAATTCATTCATTGTTGAACTGTTATGATGATAAAGATATTTTAAAATAGCTAATAAATGTTTTTTCTTTGTTTCTTTTAATGCATTCATATTCTCACCTTTACTTTTATTATACTATAATAAAAGTAAATTAAAAGAAAAACCAGAATCATCTGGCTTTAGGCTTAAAATAATATGTCATATCCACACCTTCATGTTTTAACAAAGCGATTTTTTTATCAATACCTCCTGCATATCCCGTTAAACTGCCATTTGTACCAACGACACGATGACAAGGAATAATAATTGAAATAGGATTATGCCCTACAGCATTTCCCACTGCTTGTCCTGACATTTTTTCTTTATGCATTTTTTGAGCTACAACTTTTGCAATTTTTCCATAAGTTGTGACTTCACCATAAGGTATTTCACAAAGTATCTTCCACACTTCTTGTCTAAAATCACTACCTTGTGGTTTTAATGAGAGTTCTTTAATATTTGGTTTTTCTCCTTTGAAATAACGATTTAACCATTCTTTTGTTCTATGCAGTATTTCTATTTGATCATTAATAATGGGGTCTTCTTTTAATGTTGCTTGAAAATATTTTTGCCCTTCTAACCACAATCCTATTAAATTTTCTTCATCACTTACTAAAAATAAAGTTCCTACGGGTGATTTATATGTTGTTTGATAATACATAATCTTTTCTCCTAAATATCTTGTATATTATTTTGATGACTAAAAAGCTGTTTTTGATAGTGTTTTGGTGTAATGCTCATTCTTTTTTTAAGCTTTGAATAAAATGACTGACATCGTTAAAACCAACTTCTAAAGCAATTTGTGAAATGGTTGTTTTTTCTTTCCCTAATAGTTCTAAACTTTTTTTAATACGATAATTGATTAAATATTCATACGGTGTTGTTTGAAGAACTTGCATAAAAAGTCTTCCACAATGACCAACACTCATATTTCCATAAGAAGCAATTTCTTCAAGAGAAATATTTTCTTGATAATGTAAATGAATAAAAGCGAGACATTTTGTAAACTATGATGATAATCTTGTAAAGTATTTTCTTCATGATCTGCTTGTAATAAAAGATAATACATAAATTGAACAAGTTGTGTTGCTAAATAGTATTCTTTATGTTTTTCTTGATAAAATTCAAAAGATACATGATTGATGTTTTTAATAATGTCGATTATTTCTTTTTGTTTTAAAAGACAAATTCCAATGTTCATTTGTTCAATTTCTTTTTCCATAGGACTTTTTTCATAAAAATTAATAAAACTTTTTGGAAAAAGAAAAGAACGATAATGTGCTGTTTCTACTTCGATAAACTGATGAAATACTCTTTGAGAAATAAAAACAGCTTCTCCTTGATGAACTTCTATCGTTTTTCCAAGTGAAATAATTTTTATAATTCCTTCTAAAACATAAGTTATTTGCATATCTTCATGCCAATGCATTTCTTGAAAACGCATACGCGGTGGAATTGTTTTTTTATTATTACAATCAAGAGCAAGAAAAGGAAAATTGGTATGAATACGTGGATTTTTTACAAATAAATCACAAGAGTTATAATCTTGCATCCAATCACCCCTTTTCTTTTATTTTAATCTATTTATTTAAAAAATTCATTAAAATCTTTTGGTGATTCTTTTCTATTTGATAAAGTATATGTACGTTTTGATTACATCACTTTTCTTCATTTTTCCTCCACATTTGGTAATAACATTGAACAAGCAAGAGCAATTGCACAAACAATTGTCATAATAATAAAAGCATAATTTAAACCATAAGCATCTGAAACATAGCCAAGAACAGGACATAATGCTGCGCCAATACTTACCGCTAAACCTAAAGTAATACCAGAGGCAAATCCAGTATGACTAGGTATATACTTTTATCCTAAAACAACCATTGGACTATAAGAAAGACTTTCACCACATGTCATGAAAATAAGCATTATTAAGGCAATCACGAAATGACTTGTATTAGTAAAAATAAAGATTGCAGGTAAGAAGATACAAAAACTAAGACGTACCATTTTACGATGTCCAAAACAATCGGCAATTCCTCCACCTAAAAGAATAGCAATCGATCCTATTCCATAAAAAACACTCAATAACATACTTGCGAATGAATTTGATTTAGAAAATTGTTGAATAAAATAAAACGCTAAGAATGTGGAAATTCCATTAGAAAGAATAGAACGACTAAAAACAACACCACATAATTTAATAAAACCACTCCAATCATCCTTTTGTTCACTTTTTACTTCTTCTTTCTTTTCAACTTCTAAAACATCCAAATTTTCAAAATCTTTATTAAAGAAAGAACAAACAATTCCAAAAACAATACCAGGAATCAAGAAAAGAATTGTTCCTTTCATCCCAAATAAATTCATTAAAAAAGCTGTATAAACTGGTCCTAATGTAAAACCAACCTTACCACCAAAAGAGAAAATACTCATTCCTTTTCCTTTGGCATTTTTACTAGAAACACTATTGAAAAGTTTGGCAGCTTGAGGATGGAACATCACTACTCCAATTCCACTCATAATGACTACAATCCATAATCCAAAGAAATTAGAAATAAAACCCGTAACTGCCATTCCACCTGAAGCAAGTAATACGCCTAATGTCATATATAATAGTTTATTCTTTTTATCCGATAACATCCCAATAAATGGTTGAACGAAAGCTCCAAAAACATTTGATACCGTAACTAACATGGCAGCTGTTGTATAATCATAATGATATGTTGCAATTAAAAATGGTAATACAGCAGATAAAATACTTTGATTAATGTCTGAACATAAATGTCCTAAAGATAAAACATATTTATAGGGAGATATCCACAAAAAGCACTAAAAAATATAACAATATCAACATTTATATAAGAATATAAAAAAAAGATGCCGAAGCATCTTTCTCATTAATAATTTTCTGCATGAACTTCAAAGTATGCTTGTGGATGATTACATACTGGACAAACATCAGGTGCTTTTTCACCAACAACGATATGTCCACAGTTACGACATTCCCAAACTTTGACTTCACTTTTAGCGAAAACTTCTTGCATTTCTACATTATGTAATAAAGCTCTATAACGTTCTTCATGATGTTTTTCAATTTCTCCAACTTCGCGGAATTTAGCAGCAAGTTCTGGGAAACCTTCTTCTTCTGCAGTTTTTGCGAAACCTTCATACATATCAGTCCATTCGTAGTTTTCACCTTCAGCTGCAGCCGCTAAATTTTCTGCTGTATTTCCAATACCATTTAATTCTTTAAACCACATTTTAGCATGTTCTTTTTCATTATCAGCTGTTTTTAAAAATAATGATGAGATTTGTTCAAAACCTTCTTTTTTAGCTTTTGAAGCAAAGTAAGTATATTTATTTCTTGCTTGAGATTCTCCCGCAAATGCTTCCATTAAGTTTTTTTCTGTTTGTGTTCCTGCATATTTATTAGCCATATTATATCTCCTCTTCTCTGTTCCTTGTTAGGAATAATTCCTACTTATATATTAATTCAACTCATCCTATTTGTCAATAAAAATGAATAGAAATAAAAGTGAGGCTATTTAACCTCACTTCGTTCAACCCATTTAATACATACATCTTTTCCATATTATAAACTTTTTTTAAATCTTTATTAATATACAAAAAAATCTAACATTTGATTGTTAGATTATTTGACACCGTGTGTTGTATTTTCATCATAATGATATGTATCAACCATTTGATGAACTTCTTTTCTAATATTACTATCTTCATCATAAGCCACTTGATAAAGATGATCTAATTGATCAAAGAAATCATGAGATAACTCAATAGGTTTACCAATATGAATCATCTTATTAGGTGTTGTTTGCATACCTTCTTCTTTCATCAACATTTCTTCATATAACTTTTCACCAGGTCTTAGACCAATAAATTTAATTTCAATATCTACATTTGGCTCTAATCCCGATAATTTAATTAAGTTTTTAGCCATATCTAAAATCTTAACAGGTTTTCCCATATCTAAGACAAAGATTTCCCCACCATGAGCATAAGCACCTGCTTGTAATACAAGTGAAACAGCTTCAGGAATCGTCATAAAATAACGAATAATATCAGGATGAGTAATTGTAATTGGTCCTCCATTTTGAATTTGTTTTTTTAAATAATGGAATAACTGATCCATTAGATCCTAATACATTTCCAAAACGTACAGCTACAAATTCTGTTTTTGATTTCTTATCAAATGATTGAACAATCATTTCACATAATCTTTTTGAAGCACCCATAATATTGGTTGGGTTAACAGCTTTATCTGTTGAAATTAAAATAAACTTTTTAACTCCATATTGATCTGCAGCTTTAGCAACATTTAAAGTTCCAAAAACATTATTTTTAATTGCTTCATGTGGTGCATCTTCCATTAAAGGTACATGCTTATGAGCTGCTGCATGATAAACAATATCTGGATGGTAATAAGCAAATAAATCATTGACCTTATTTTGATCTCTAACAGAAGCAATCATTGTTTCTAAATTTAATTTAGGATATTTACGTTGTAATTCTAATTGAATATCATAAGCATTATTTTCATAAATATCTACAATAATTAATTGTTTAGGATGACTCTTAGCAATTTGTCGACATAACTCACTACCAATAGATCCTCCACCACCAGTAACCATGACAACTTTATCTTGAACATATCCCATAATTTCTTCTAAGTTTACTTTAATAGGATCTCTTCCAAGTAAATCTTGAACTTCTACATCTTTTAATTTTTCTAAAGTAATTTCATCATTTAAGAATTGATAAATACCTGGTAATTTTTTTAATTTACATTTAGTTTCTTTACAAATATTTAAAATTTCAGAAACTTCTTTATCATCAATAGAAGGTAAAGCAATATAAATTTCATCTACATGATATTTTTCAGCTTGTTGCAAGATTGCATTTCTTCCTCCAACAACAGGTACATTATGGATTCTTCTTCCTTTTTTAGATAAATCATCATCAATAAAACATACCACTTCTTTATTGATTTTTGGTGTAACTAATGTTTCTCTTAAAATCTTTTCACCAGCTGAACCAGCACCAATAATCATGACACGACTTTCTATATGTTCTCCTCTACCTAATAAATGGTGTCTAGAAGCATATAATCTTAAAAAACGATATCCAAATCTAGCTCCACCAACAAGCATAAGCAAGATAAGTAAATAAAGGAACACCGTACTAATAGGTGGTGTCATCGGACAAATCGTACATAAAATACAATAAACAATCGTACTTAAAAATGATGCTATAATAACATTTAATAATTCATTGACAGAAGCATATCTCCATAAACTATCATATAATCTTAATAAGACAAAAAAGATTAAGCTACTAACAATTAAACCACTTAATAAATAATAAGAATATCGTAAAAAACTTAATTCTATATGACCGTTATAAGCAATAATAGATGATAAAAAGAAAGCAATAATGACACTTAAAATATCAAAAGCGACTAAGCAAGTTTTTCTTATTAAAATCTGACTTCTTTCTTTTGTCATAAAATCCCCTCTCTTAATTTTTGACATTTTTATTTTCACTTTCTAAGTAGAATAATAAAACATTAACTATAATCATTATAATGTCCAAAATAAAAATAACAATAATTATTTTGTTCTTTTTACTAAACGACATTATTTGATACTCAACAACACTATCATTCATTTTTTGTATTCAAATACTACCATATCAATATTCTTAATACAATTCATTTCTATTGATTTTTCAAACTAATTGATAGATAATATCAATTAGTATTGGAGGAGATTTCATGTCTTTTATTGATATACATGGTCATTATGCTTGGAATATTGATGATGGTATACCATCTTATGAAGATGCAAGAAAAGCTTTAGAGCTTGCTAGAGAAAATAGAATAAGTGCAATCGTTGCTACACCACATGTAACTCCCGGTGTTCATACTAAAGATGATATTCATGATTTTATTCAAAGAATTGATGATTTAAGGATGCTAGCAACTGAATATAATATTGATATATTAGATGGCTGTGAATTATTTCTTAATCATGATTATCAAAAAGCTCTAGATCAAAATCTTTTTATTCCTATCGAAAACACACAATATGTTTTAGTAGAATTTGATGTACGAAAAGAAATAGGAAATGAACAAGAAGTAGAAGAAAGATTATATGATGTACAATTTAAAGGTTATACTCCTATTATTGCTCATGTTGAAAGATATTTTAAAAATGGACTAGATATTGAAAGAGTAAATGGTTTTATTGAAAGTGGTTGTATTATTCAAGTAAATGCTACAAGCTTTTTAGGGTATCATGGTAAACAAGCTAAAAAAATAGCTTTTCAACTATTAGATGAAGGCTTGATCCATGTAATTGCTACAGATACGCATCGAGCTACTGGTTCTCGAAAACCTTGTTTAAATAAAATATTTTATTTACTTGAAAAAAAATATAATTATCATGCTATTCATACTTTAATGTCAGAAAATCCTTTACATATTTTAAAAAATGAATGGTTAGAACCGGTCTATGCAAGAGAATCATTTTTTAAAAAATTAGCTAAAAAACTTAAATCTAAATAATTCAAAAGGAGTCAACAAAGACTCCTTTTATTTATTCCTATAAAAACTTAAAAAGTAAGCGTCAATTTATAAGCATAGAATAAAAGAAGTTTAACAACTTTTATTGTTTAAACTTCTTTTGTAATTTATTAAAATACTTTTTTCTTTTTTAAGATAATAATTGCTAGTAATGATACCAAACATCCCATTGTAAGTAATTCAACTGGTGTTTGATCACCTGTTTTTGTACTCTTTTGAGTTGTATTTTTGACAACAGTTGTCGTAACATTATTTGTTTTGTTGTTTGCATCATCTTTTTTATCTGTTGTTGGTTTTTGACTTGAATTGTCATCTTTTCCAGTATCTGGTTTTGAATTATCATCTTTAGAATTACTAACTGTAAATACTGTTTCAACATTTCCTAATGTAGAAGTAATTTTGATCGTATATTCTCCATTATCTAATGTTTTTAAATATTCTTCACTTAAAATAATGTTTACTTTGTTAGAAACATTTTCAATTGTATAGTATTTTGTATCTAATTCTTTACCATTAACAAATACTTTTAAAACATTTCCTTTAGAAACATTCATTGTAATTTTCAATGGTTTTGAATCTTTAACATCATATTTACTATTTTCACCAGCAATAATTTGTGCTCTTTCTTGAACATTAATTAAAGCTGTTCCAACTTTACCATCAATTCCTGAATATTTAACACTTACTTCTTTTGTATCTTTTGTGATTTTTTCTTTTGGATTTTCAAATACCCAACCTTCAGGTAATTTAATTGTATCTAATGTATCACCAACGAAACCATTTAATTCTAATCCAGATTTTTCTAAATCTTTTTCGAAAATTCTTTCTTCAACTGTAAGTAAAACTTCTCTTCTTGTTCTTGCAGCTGTTGTATTTCCTTTTTCATATACTGTGTAATATAAATTATATGTTCCTGGTTTTAATGATTTTAAGGCTTCTTGATCATCTTTACCTGTACATAATAGTGATACATGTGTATTTCCACCAACATTTGTGAACATTGGTTCATCATTAATAGAGTAATCAACAACAGTTCCTTCATCAACAGTAATACCTGCTAATAAATCTGGCATGTCTCCTTCTGTCATCGTAACATCTTTTTCACCACTAATTTTATAAGCATTTGCATAGAAAGTATCCGCATCTTTTTGTTGTTGTTCATTTCTAGCATAGCGAACATAATCTACTTCAAATTTTGTTCCTGCTAAGTTTTCACCTGCAGCACCAGGCCAAGCTCCACCTAAAGCCAAATTAAATTCAATATATTGCGGTCTATCGATACATTCTAAAGCTCTTTGATCATCACTATAGTCAACTGTTCTTACAATTTGATCATCTACATACCATTCAATTTTTCCTTTTGACCAATTGATTCCAAAAACATGATAATCATCATTAAAGATACCACTTGGTAATGTATAACAAGTACCATGTCCAGCATACTTTCCATCATCTTCACCATTAGTACCATAATGAAGTGTTTGATAAACTTGTTTATTACCATTAACCCCACCAGCAGTTCCATTACCAATTAATTCCATGATATCTATTTCACCACTATCGGGCCATCCAATACCTTGAGCAATGTTACCATCTAAATGAAAATCAGAACCTAAGGTCCAAAACGCTGGAAATACTGCTTGACCTTTAGGTAATTTAGCTTTCATTTCAATTCTTCCATATAAGAATTCTTGTTTACCATGAGTTCTTACACTTCCTGAATCATAAATAACTTTTCTTGTTGTATCTCCTTGTGTTACTTCATATTGATCTTCTGTTTTTCTATTTGTTGCTTTAATAACTAAATTTCCATCTTCAAGATAAACATTATCTTTACTATTTGTATAATGTTGTTGTTCTAAACCACGAATATGTCCTAATTCATAACCCCAATTCTTTTTATCTAATTCACTTTCATTAAATTCATCAGCCCATACAAGATTATAATTGTCATCTTCATTTGTCACTTCTGTTAAAGAAACATTATCAACAAATACTTTTCCTTTATATGTAGCATCACTTGTTGATTCAGTCCATTTCATAAAACAAACTGTTAAATCAGTAGAATTTTTACCATTAAAAATACTTTCTTGGTCTCCTGTATCGATATCTAATTCAATATCTTGATATTGTCCTTTATTTTCTTCTGTACATTTTACTGTAACTTCATTGTTATTTACAAGATATTGTGCATTCTTTTTTAAGTTGACAAACATTGTTTGTCCTACTTCTGTTAATTGCACTTTTGCCTTTAGTTTATATTTTGTATTTTTCTTTAAATTAACTGTTTGATAAATATTAGCATTTCCATTATTTTCTGGTAAAAAACCACACCAGCTTCCTTCATATGAACATCCTGGCCATTTTGTAAATCTTGCATTTGTGACTTGCCATGATGTACGACTATTTATTTCATATCCTGATGAAGGATTTGTACCATTTTCAAAAGAACCATTTTTAATAAGTTCTCGATCTAATTCAATTAAATCTTGTTTATCATTAGGTAAAACAGTAAGTATAACTGCTCTTCTTGTTGATGGTTTTGTAGAATCAGTACTACTTCTAGCTGTATAGTATAAGTTATATTTACCTGGTTTTAATTTCTTTAAACTTTGTTTATCATTTTTACCTGAACAAACTAAATCAACAGAAGTAAGTCCACCTTTTGATTTAAATGAATATTCATTATCAATTGAATAATCTAAAATACTATCTTGATCAGAAGTCACACCTTCTAATAAATTAGGTGTTTCACCTTCTGTCATTGTCACATCATGTTCACCATTGATTTTGATTGCATTTTCATAGTATTCTTTAGAATCTGTTTTTTGTTGAGCATTTTGACCATAATAAACATAATCAATTTCATATTTTTGCCCTGCAAGATTATCTCCAGCATCTCCTGCCCAGTTTCCACCAGTTGCTAGATTCATTTGAATATATTGTGGTCTGTTAAAACATCTTTTATATTCTTCATTATTGCTATAATCAATAGATCCTACAATTTTATTATCAACATAAAATTCCATTTTATTTTTAGACCAATTAAGACCAAAAATATGATAATCATCATTAAAGATTCCTTCTGGTAATGTATATGTTGAAATAGATTTTGAATGATCTACATCTGTAGCTGAACCAGCATGTAAAGTTTGATAAACTTTTTTATTACTTTTTCCATTTAAATCTTCATTTTCTGCACCAATCATTTCCATGATATCGATTTCACCGCAAACTGGCCACGAAGCACCTTGTTCACTGCTAATTCTACCATCTAACGTAAAATCTGAACCTAATGTCCAAAAAGCAGGGAAAGCACCTTTTCCTTTAGGAAGTTTTGCTTTCATTTCAATTCTTCCATATAAAAATTCTCTTTTCCCATGAGTTCTAACACTTCCTGAATTATAAATAACTTGTCTATTTCCTCTTGGATTTTTATATTGATCTTCTTTATCACGATTAGTTACTTGTAATACTAATTGACCATCTTTAACATAAACATTTTCTGGATCATTAACATAATGTTCTTGTTCAACACCTCTAATAGAACCTAATTCATAATCCCAATTTGATGTATCTAATTGATTTTCATTAAAGTCATCAGCCCAAACCATTTCATATTGATCATCTTCTGAAGCGTCGCTTACTGCTTTAACTGATACATCATCGATCCATACTTCTTCATCAATAATATCTTGATTTCCATTTCTTTCTGTCCATTTAATAAAAGCAATAGATCCAGAAGTATTATCACCTGAATTAAAAGTAAATTCTACATCTTGATATTGACCTGCTTTATCTTCTGATGAAGAAATCGTCGTTTCAATCGTTTTTCCATTATTATCTTTTAATCCTGCACTTAATTGACCATTTTTTACTGCTAAAAATACTTGACCTTTCGCATTAGAAATTTTTACTTTTCCTTTAACAACATAATCTGTATTTTTCTTAAAACTTACTCCTTGATAAACTGCGGCATTATTAGAATTTGATGATAACTTTCCATAATAATTTCCATTATCATTTCCAAATGTACCTGTACCTGTTTTAGACCATGAAGCACCATTATTATCAAAACTTCCATTAACAATTAAATCACCATTACGATCTAATTTAACTAAATCATACTCATGGGCAACTTGTGAAGTTGCACCCTGAGTCGTATTTTCAGCAAAAACCATTGCTGAATACGAACTAAGCATTGACATTGACGTCAATACAGATAAAACAACTTTACTTATCTTTTTATTTTTCATATTATTTCCTTTCCTTGCTTATCTAATAATTGTTACTCTTTTTTTAACAAAAAATAAAGACCAAATAAGATACACTAAAAAAAGTGTAAGTTATTTGGTCTTGCCTACTTAAAGTAACAATCCATATTTACATCTTGTATTTTAACATAGAGTTTTTGTCTATGCAAGGGGTTACATTTAATTTAAATCAATTAAAAAAGTTGAGTTTCCTCAACCTTTTTATAAATTTTCACCATTAGAAGCAATAACTTTCTTATACCAATCATAAGAATCTTTTTTGCTCCTTTTTAATGTTCCATTACCTTCATTATCTCTATCTACATAGATAAATCCGTAACGTTTTTTCATTTCACCTGTTGTAAATGAAACACAGTCAATACATCCCCAAGGAGTATATCCCATTAAATCAACACCATCTTCTTCAACAGCTTTTTTCATTTCTTCGATATGAGCTCTTAAGTAATCAATACGATATGGATCATGACAAGAACCATCTTCTTCTTTTACATCAATTGCTCCAAAACCATTTTCTACAATAAATAATGGTTTTTCATATCTTTCATAGAACATATTTAATGCATATCTTAATCCTTCTGGATCAATAGCCCATCCCCAATCTGATTCTTTAATATATGGGTTTTTAACTGAATGTTCACTTGAACCATCTGTTGATTTTGAAACATCTTTTGTGACTGTTGAATCTACAACATTTGTCATATAATAACTAAATCCAATATAATCAACAGTACCTTCAGCTAATGCTTTTTTATCTTCTTCAGTGATATCAATATTGAATCCTTTTCTTTCAAACATTTTTAAGGCATAAGCAGGATAATGTCCACGACATTGTACATCGCAGAAGAAGAAACGATCATGCATTTGTTGTTGTGCTAATACTTGATCAGCTGGACGACAACTAAATGGATAAATTGGAACCATTGCAATCATATTTCCAATTTTGAAATCAGGATTGATTTCTTTACCAATTTTTACTGCTTTAGCAGATGCTACTAATGTATGATGTCCACAGATATACATTGCTTCTTCTGGATTATCATAGTTTCCAAAATGAGCTCCACTGTTTGTCCAACCAAAGATATCGTTTTTAAAATTCATTTGGTTATTAATTTCATTGAATGTCATCCAATATTTAACTTTATTTTTATATCTTTTGAAACATACTTCTGCAAATTTAACAAAGAAATCAATTGTTTTACGGTTCATAAATCCACCGTATTCTTTAGCTAAATGATAAGGCATTTCAAAGTGTGATAATGTGATAACAGGTTCAATACCATATTTTAATAATTCATCAAAAACATCATCATAGAATTGTAATCCTTCTTCGTTAGGTTCTTTTTCATCCCCTAATGGGAAAATTCTTGTCCAAGCAATAGAAGTTCTAAAACATTTAAATCCCATATCCGCAAACATGGCGATATCTTCTTTATAATGTCCATAGAAATCAATACCAACATGGTTAGGATAGTATTTACCTTCTACTACACCATCAGTGATTTCTCTAGGTACACCATGTGCTCCTGCAGTCATGACATCCGCTACAGAATATCCTTTAGAAGTATTTAATACTCCCCCTTCAAATTGATGAGCAGCTAACGCTCCACCCCATAAAAAGTCTTTTTGTAAAGCCATATACTACCTCCGTCTTCTTTTTTCATCATTATACCATAAGGTTATAAATCTATAAAATATTCTCTTATCATTTAAACCAACATTTACAAAAATCAGCTTATAAAAGTAATCATTGTAAATAATATTTACAAAAAAGCTAGAGAGTATTCTCTAACTTTTAAAATAAAACATAAATATATTGATAAATAAGAAGCTTTAATGATGAATTATTTTCTTGAATCAATGTTAAACACTCTTCAACATAATTTCTAATTTCATCTAATTCCTCTTGTAAAATCACAGTATTTGAATAAGCTGCTTTTAAAGCGATATATCGATAATTATTTTCTATTTCTGAATTATACTGTTTTAATTCATTTAAATAATCATAATAAGCAATATATTTTTTATTTATATTTTCTTGAGATAAAAGTTTTTCTCTTTGTTTTAAAAGATATTTTCTTCTTAAAACAAGGATAATAGTTGCAATAACAAAGAATAACACAAAGATTATCACAATAAATATAACTTTATGATCTTCACTTTGGTTTTGTACTTCTTTTTTCTTTATATCCTTTTTAGTCTTTTTCTTTTTTTTCTTTTCTGTTTGCTTATTTTCACTATTACTTTGTGTATTACATTGTGATTTTTGTTCTTTATTTTCAGGATTTGGTTCACTACTTTGTGAGTTTTGTTGACTACTTTGACTTCCACTACTATTTGAACCTTGTTGATCATTTGAATTTGATTTTTGTTCTTCAATATTTTGTTGATTCGTTTCTTCCGCTTTTCCAGCTGCCGGTTCATCCATCGGCTCACTTCAAGAAGAACCACCAGATCCCGGAGTCGCTTCAATCATTACCCAACCAACACCTTTTACATAAACTTCGACCCAAGCATGTGCTTTTGCTTAAGTAACAGTAGCAACATTGCCCCCTTTAAAATCACTTTCATCTAAAACATATCCCGTCGTATAACGAGCTGGAACATTTATAGTACGTAATAATAAGGCTGCACTTGAAGCAAAATGCATACAATAGCCTTTTTTATTTTCTAACAAGAAATATAAAACAGGATCTTGATCACTTGGACAACTACCTGAATGTAATGTATAAACACATTGACTAGCAAGTAGATTTTTAACAAGTGTTACTTTTTCATAGATTGTCATTTCTTCATGATAACCCGCTTGATTTAATAAATTTAATAATTGATTTTTTATATCTTGTGAAACACCTAGATAATTTTCTTCTACAAATTGATCATATTGAGGTGTTGTATAATCCCCTAAAGCATTTAATAAGTCACTAGATGAAACACCTATTTTTACATTCGTATGTCTTGATGAACTTTGACCTTTTGAATAGCTATCTAATTTAAACGTTTCTCTATCATAACTATAATAAGGAACTCTTTTGAAATGTAAATAAGCTAAATGATTTCTTTTAGCGATAAAATGTTCATGTGTTTTTTCAACATCTACATGTCTCATTCCTGGTAAAGAAATGACTAAAGATAGAATTGGTAAAATAAGTAAAATATATGTACAAATAAGCAAAGAATAAACAGATGTCGTTAAATATAAAAATAACACAACGCCTAATATACTAAAGTATTTGATTCTACCATTTCTCATATTTTTATTTTTGGTTCCTTTACTTCTTTTAAAATACTTTTAATAACGTCTTGAATAACAACACCTTTAACTTTTGCATCATAGGTTAAAATCAAACGATGTGACAATACATCATAAATAACTTTTTTAATATCATCAGGAATAACATAATTTCTATGATCCATATAAGCTATTGCTTTCACCATTTTTAATAAAGAAATAGATGTACGTGGAGAAGCCCCTTGTTGAATCAATTCATGATCACGTGTTTTATGAATAATTCTTACAATATAATCATAAATCTTATCATCCACATAAACTTGATCTACTTGTTTTTGTAATTCTATTATATCTTGCGGTTTACATACAGATCGAATGGTATCTAAAGGATTTTCTTGACTTTTTCTTTTTAAAATTTCAATTTCATCTTCTAATGAGGGATACCCCATTGAAAGTCTCACCATAAAACGATCTAATTGTGAATCTGGTAATAATTGTGTTCCTGCTGATCCATAAGGATTTTGTGTAGCCAGGACTGTAAATGGTTGTGGTAATTGATAAGTGATACCATCAACTGTTGTTCTTCCTTCTTCCATTACTTCTAATAAAGCAGATTGTGTTTTAGGAGATGTTCTATTTATTTCATCTGCTAAAAATAAATTACACATGATAGGTCCTTCTTTATATTCAAAATCATTGTTTTTTTGATTATAAATAATAAAACCTGTAACATCTCCTGGTAAGACTCGCTTGTAAATTGCATACGATGAAAATCTAAAGATAAAGCTTTAGAAAGTGCTAACGTTAAATTTGTTTTCCCAACACCAGGTATATCTTCTAATAAAACATGACCCCTTGCTAAAATACAAGCCAATATTTTTTTAATATGTTCATCTTTTCCAACGACCGCCTTTTTGACCTCGTTAATTACTAATTCTAATTCATTCATTCTTTTTTCTCCATATTGCTTTCATCATAGTCTCTTTCAAATCACTAAAAAAAAAGAAAACCTCGAGAATATCCCAAGGTTTTCTATCAATGATTGTGAGTATATTTTGATATCCTATAAATTAGAATACCCCATTAAATCTTCATCAACTGCACGTGCCACTTCACGTCCTTCTCTAATTGCCCAAACAACTAAAGATTGACCTCTACGCATATCACCAGCAACATACAATTGTTTTTGATTTGTTTGGTAATTTTCATCTGCCACATTTCCTCTTGGTGTAAGTTTTACATCAAAAGCTTTAGCAACATAATCTTCGCAGCCTACAAATCCTGCAGCAATTAAAACAATATCTGCATCTAATGTTTTTTCGCTTCCTTTAACAGGAACCATTTGCATGCGACCTTCTACTTGTTTTGATTCAAGTGAGACAATAACGACTTGTTTTACATTTCCTTTATCATCTTTAATAAACTCTTTAACAGTTGTTTGATAAAGACGAGGATCATGTCCAAAGACAGCAATAGATTCATTTTGTCCATAATCTGTCTTTTTCACACGTGGCCATTCAGGCCATGGATTTGAATCCAAACGTTCATGAGGTGGTTCTAGCATCATTTCTAATTGAATAACTGATTTACATCCTAAACGAATAGCTGAACCAACACAATCATTACCAGTATCTCCACCACCAATAACAAGTACATTTTTACCTTTTGTTTCAACAAAAGTTTGATCTTCTAATTGACTATTAAGTAATGATTTAGTAATTCCAGTTAAATAATCAACCGCAAAGTAAATACCTTTGGCATCTCTCCCTGGTGCTTTAATATCTCTAGCCTTTTTACTACCACAAGCAAGAATAACACGATCAAATTCTTTATATAATTGTTGAACTTGTTTTCTATTTTCAATACCGGCATTTGTTTTAAAAACAACACCTTCTTCTTCCATTAATTCAATACGACGATCAATAATATGTTTTTCAAGTTTCATGTTAGGAATACCATACATTAATAGCCCTCCTAAACGATCTTCTCTTTCAAAGACTGTTACTTGATAACCTCTTTTATTTAATTGATCGGCTGCTGCAAGTCCTGAAGGGCCTGACCCAATAATTGCTATTTTTTTATCAATACGATGTTTAGGTGGATGGGGTTGCATCCAATTGGAAGCATAAGCTGTTTCAATAATTGCATTTTCATTTTCTCTTACGGTAACGGGATTTCCATTTAATCCACAAGTACATGCTGCTTCACATAAAGCAGGACATACTCTTGATGTGAATTCTGGAAAATTATTTGTTTTTAAAAGTCTTTTTAAAGCGGCTTTATAATTTTTATGGAAAATTAAATCATTCCATTCAGGTATCAAGTTGTTTAGTGGACAACCTGATACCATTCCTTGAATCATTTTTCCATTTTGACAGAAAGGAACTCCACAATCCATGCAGCGAGCTCCTTGGCATGATTGTTCATCACGAGATAATGGTTTATGAAATTCATTAAAGTTCTTAATACGTTTTAATGGTTCAACTTCTGTTGATACTTGTCTTTCTATTTCTAAAAATCCTGTTGGCTTTCCCATAATCTACATTCCTTTCTTAAAAGCATTGAATGCTTCTACTTTTGCTTGTTCATTTGTAAGTCCTTGTTGTTCAAATGAACTAATAAGTGACATCATACGTTTATAATCATGAGGAACAACTTTTTTGAAGTGTGCAACTTCATTTCCAAAGTCATCTAAAATCTTTTTCGCAACATTTGAATTTGTATATTGATAATGTTTTTGAATCATTTCTTTTAATTGATCTTCATCATAACGTGATTTCACATTTTTATATTCTACGAGTTCTTTATTGACATGTTCATAGAATGTATTATCTGGATCATAGACATAAGCAATACCTCCAGACATACCAGCAGCAAAGTTACGCCCTGTTTTTCCTAAAACAATAACCATACCACCTGTCATATATTCAAGACCATGATCTCCAATACCTTCAACAACGGCATGTGCTCCTGAGTTACGTACGGCAAATCTTTCACCAGCAATTCCATTGATATAAACTTCACCAGATGTTGCTCCATATAAAGCAACGTTACCAATGATAATATTATCTTCTGGTTTAATTGTTGAATCTTTTGGTGGTACCACAATTAATTTACCACCTGATAAGCCTTTTCCAAAGTAGTCATTACTATCTCCATAAAGATGTAATGTTAAACCTTGAGGAATGAAAGCACCAAATGATTGACCACCTGCTCCATAGCAGTTAACTTTGAAAGTATCTTCTTCTAATGATGTTCCATATTTCTTCGTAATTTCTGATCCAAAGAGTGTTCCAAATGAACGATCGATATTTGTAACATGGACATCAATTTCTTTACCTTGATGTTTATCTAAAGCTTCTTTAAATTGTTTATAAAGAACTGTTGTATCTTTGACTTCATTTAATTTGAAATCATATTCATTATTTTTTTCATGATGACTATGTTTACTAGAAGTAAATGGATTATTTAAGATTTTTGATAAATCAATATTTTTAACATCATCCTTAGGTTCTAATAAATCACTACGACCAACCATTTCATCAACTGTTTTGAATCCAAGTTGAGCCATATATTCTCTTAATTCTTGAGCAATGAAACGCATAAAGTTTTCAACATATTCAGGTTTACCTTTAAAACGTTTTCTTAAAATAGGATTTTGTGTAGCAACCCCTACTGGACATGTATCTAAGTTACATACTCTCATCATAACGCATCCCATTGTTACAAGTGGTGCTGTCGCAAAACCAAATTCTTCTGCTCCAAGTAAAGTAGCAATTGCAAGATCTCTACCTGTCATGAGTTTACCATCTGTTTCAATAACAACACGGCTTCTTAAATCATTCATGATCAATGTTTGATGAGCTTCTGCTAAACCTAATTCCCATGGAAGACCTGCATTATAAACTGAGTTTTTAGGAGCAGCCCCTGTTCCTCCATCATATCCTGAAATAAGGATAACACCTGCACCTGCTTTAGCAACACCGGCAGCAACTGTTCCAACACCAGCTTCTGATACAAGTTTAACTGAAATACGTGCTTCTTTATTAGCGTTCTTTAAGTCATAAATCAATTGTGCTAGGTCTTCAATTGAATAAATATCATGATGTGGTGGTGGTGAAATTAAGCTAACCCCTGGTGTAGAGTGTCTTGTTTTAGCAACCCATGGATAAACTTTACCACCTGGTAAGTGTCCACCTTCTCCTGGTTTTGCTCCTTGTGCCATTTTAATTTGAATTTCATTGGCACTACATAAGTATTCACTTGTTACTCCAAAACGTCCTGAGGCAACTTGTTTAATAGCTGAACATTTACTATCACCATTAGGAAGTGTTTCAAATCTTTCTGGATCTTCTCCACCTTCACCACTGTTAGACTTACCATGTAATCTATTCATTGCAATCGCCATTGTTTCATGTGCTTCTTTTGAAATTGATCCATAAGACATCGCACCTGTTTTAAATCTTCTAACAATTGATTCCACAGGTTCAACTTCTTCAATTGGAATTGATTTTGTCTTTTTAAATTGCATTAAACCTCTTAAGTTTAAATGTGCTCCTTCTTCATCAATCATTTTTGAATATTCTTTAAATAATTGATAGTCACCTAAACGTGTTGCTTGTTGTAATTTATGAATCGTTGCTGGATTATATAAATGTTCTTCTTTTCCTGATCTTTCTTTATGATCACCGGCGCTGTTTAATGAAATGTCTACATCTAATCCAAGTGGATCATATACTTGATCATGTCTATATTCGACGTCTTTTTCAATATCTTTAATTGTTTTTCCTTCAATACGACTTACTGTTTTAGAAAAATATTTATTCACTAAATCACTTGATAAACCGATTGCTTCAAAGTTTTGTGATCCACGATAAGATTGAATTGTACTAATTCCCATTTTAGAAGCAATTTTAACAATACCATGTAAAATACCACTATTATAATCATCAACGGCTGCATAATAATCTTTATCTAATAAACCTTGATCAATTAAATCAAAGATTGTATCTTGTGCTAAATACCCATTGATAGCTGAAACACCATATCCAAGTAATGTCGCATAATGATGTACTTCTCTTGGTTCAGCTGATTCAAGAATTAAAGCTAAACTGTTACGTTTTTTTGTTCTTACTAAATAAGAGTTAACAGCTCCAACAGCTAATAATGAAGGAATTGGTAAATGGTTATCATCTACTGCCCTATCTGATAAAATAACAATATTACATCCTTCATGATAACGTTTATCTACTTCTACAAAAACACGATCAATTGCTTTTTCTAATGAAGTATTTTTAATATATGTAATATTAACTTCACCTACTTTAAAGCCTTCTTTTTTCAAGTTTTTGATTTTTAAAATATCTGTATTACTTAAAATAGGGTGATTGATTTTTAATAAATGACAGTTTTCTGGTTTATCTTCCAACATATTTCCATCTCGACCAATACAAATACTTGTTGAAGTAATGATTTCTTCACGAATCGCATCGATTGGTGGATTGGTTACTTGTGCAAACAATTGTTTAAAGTAATTAAATAATGGTGGATGTTTTGTCGATAAAGCTGCAATTGGTGTATCATTTCCCATTGCTACAATATTTTCATTACCAGTTAAAGCTAAGTTTTTAATATAGTTTGTATCTTCGTAACTATAACCATGAATCTTTTGTAATTTAGTTAATTCTTCTCCTTCGTATCTTTCTACTCTAATACTAGGAATTCTCATATCTTTTAAATTAATTAAATTGCTTTCCAACCATTCTCCATAAGGTTGTTTTGTTGCATACGTTTCCTTTAAAACATCATCTTCAATAAGTTCACCTTTAACAGTATCAACTAATAACATTTTTCCAGGTCTTAGTCTTTCTTTTAAAACAATATCTTTAGCTGGAATATCTAATGATCCTACTTCTGAAGATAATACTAAATAATGATCTTTTGTAATGTAATAACGTGATGGTCTTAAACCATTTCTATCTAAGATAGCCCCCATGATGTCTCCATCACTAAATAAGATAGAAGCTGGTCCATCCCAAGGTTCCATAAGTGTAGCATTATATTCATAGAAATCTTTTTTTGCTTGTGACATGCTTTTATCATTTTCATAAGGTTCTGGAATACACATCATGACAGCTCTTGGAAGTTCCATACCTGACATTACTAAAAATTCCAATGTATTATCTAACATAGCTGAATCGGAACCATTGACATCAACAACAGGATATACTTTTGAAGTATCCACAACATCTGTTTGCATGTTTTCTTCTCGACAGAGCATGTTATTCGCATTTCCTTTAATTGTATTGATTTCACCATTGTGAACAATAAATCTATTAGGATGGGCTCTTTTCCATGATGGCATTGTATTTGTTGAGAAACGTGAATGAACTAAAGCAATGGCACTTTTATAACTTTTATCTTGTAAATCTTTAAAGAATAATCGAAGTTGTTGTACTAAGAACATTCCTTTATAAACAATTGTACGACTTGAAAGTGAACATACATAAGTATCTTCAAATTGACTTTGTTCAAAAATTCTTCTCACTTGATATAATTTTCTATCAAAATCTAAACCACAATTTACACCATGAGGTTTTTTAATAAATGCTTGGACAATATATGGCATGGCATCTAATGCTTTTTTCCCTAAAACACTAGGTACAGTTGGTACAGCACGCCAACCTAAAAATTCTAATCCTTCTTTTTTAACAACTGTTTCAAACATTTTTTTGACACGTAAACGTACTTTTTCATCTTGAGGCATAAAGAACATTCCAACTCCATAATGTCCTTTTTGAGGTAATGTAAAATCTTTAATAATCTTTTGAAAATATTCATCTGGTATTTGTGTTAAGATTCCTACACCATCTCCAGTTTCCCCTGCTGCATCCTTTCCAGCACGATGTTCTAATTGTTCAACGATTTTTAAAGCATCATCTACTGTTTTATAAGTTTTTAATCCTTTGATATTAACAACGGCACCTATTCCGCAGTTATCATGTTCAAATGACTGATCATATAAACCTACATTTTCTTTGTTCATAAAGGTTCCTCCTTTTTTTGTACAGTTAGAATAGCACATTTAGTAATATGTGTAAAGATTTGCGTTTTTTTTATGATTTTCCTAAAAAATAGCTAGATTGTATACATTTTTTAATGTTTTATCAATGATTTGATAATCTTTTTTTAGCAAATTAATAAATTTATTACAAAAGTGAGAAAAAATTTTTTTATTTTTTTTTTATTTATTGGCATTAAATGATAAAAAGAGTAGAATAAATGTAGTATTAATATATGGAAAGAGGAGAAAAATATGGAAGGTATGTTTATTGTCGAAACTTCTGCTAGACATATTCACTTAAGTGATAAAGATTTAGCAACTTTATTTGGTGAAGGTCATCAATTAACAAATAAAAAAGATTTATCTCAACCTGGTCAATTCGCTTGTGTTGAAAGAGTAAAAGTAATTGGACCTAAAGGAGAATTAAATATGTCTGTTTTAGGACCTACAAGAAAAGAAACTCAAGTAGAAATTTCTTTAACTGACGCTAGAAGCATTGGTGTTCAAGCATTAATTAGAGAATCAGGAGATATCGAAGGAACTGCTGGATGTAAATTAGTTGGTCCTGCAGGAGAAGTTGAAATTCCTTGTGGCGTGATTGCTGCAAAAAGACATATTCACTTAACACCTGAAGATGCTGAAAAATTTGGAGTAAAAGATAAAGAAATCGTCAAAGTTGAAATTAATACAGATGGACGTTCTTTGATCTTTGGTGATGTTGTTTGTCGTGTAAGCGCTTCATATGCAACAGCTATGCATATTGATACTGATGAAAGTAATGCAGCAGCTTGTGGTAGAGAAGTTTACGGTAAAATCATTAAATAAGAAAAAGAATGGTTTTAGATATAATTTCTAAAATCATTCTTTTTTTATACCTATAATATCTTACTTCGACAAATTATGATATAATCTTCGTGGGTGATGACATGAAAATATTAGATACTCTTGGAAAGTCAAAAAAGGCTATTGGTGGTGTTATAGCAATTATCGTTTTAGTTATTGCAATCTTTTTTGCAGGTGTTCATTATGCAAGTGGTAGTAACAATGATAAAATTACTTCAACAACCATTAAAAATCAATTAACTGAAATTAATGAGCTTGCACTTTATTCATATGATTATAGTAAGGTAGGAAAATTTTCTAATAAATTATCTTTTAATGGTTGGAAAATTCCTTTAACACAAAAAACTTTTATTATTACATATAATGGATCTATTAAAGCAGGGATTGATTTAAAACAGGCTAAAATAAGTATTGATAATGATCAATTAAATATTACTTTACCTGCAGCAAAAATTTTAAGTCATGAAATTGATGAAAAATCTATTGAAGTATATGATGAATCATCAAATATTTTTAATCAGATAAGTATTAACGATTATAAATCTTTTGCAACTAAAGAAAAGAAAAAAAATGAAAAAGAAGCTATTTCTAATGGTATTTTAGAAAAGTCTAAAACAAAAGCTGAACAAACCTTAACCACATACCTACAGGCTATTCCAGAAATTAAAGATCATTATAAATTAAATATTACAATTGAAGATGCAAAAACCGATGAGTAACAAACTCATCGGTTTTCTATTATTTATTAACAGCTTTTTTTAATGCAGAACTTGCTTTAAATGCAGGTGCTTTACTTGCAGCAATTGTCATTGTTTCACCAGTTCTTGGGTTTCTACCTGTTCTTTCACTACGAGTACGAACTTCAAAATTACCAAAACCTTTTAAAGAAACTTTATCTCCTTTAGCTAAAGCATCAGTAACAACTTCAACTAAAGCAGTTACGACTTTATCTACATCAGTTTTTGTTAATTCAGTGCTTGAAGCAATAGCTTCTACTAATTCAGTTTTATTCATTTTTATTATCTCCATTTCTCGAAATTTAGGATAATAAATCCTAGTCATATTCTACTACGTTATCTATTTATTTACAATAAAATAGTATGTATCAATTATAATTCTTCTATAAATTGTTCACATATTTCTTTGGACGTTGCCCATGATGTAACTAGACGTATACATGTATGTTGGTCATCTATTTTAAACATATACGTTGTTATATAGTTTTTATTTATTTTTTCCAACGTTTGTTGATCAACGATTGGAAATATTTGATTAGAAGGACTTTCAATATACATCTTATAGCCTTTATCTTTGAATCCTTTTCTTAATATATCAGCACATTCATTTTCATGTTTTCCTATTTCTAGATATAAATCATTTTCAAATAAAGCATTAAATTGAACTCCTAATAATCTTCCTTTAGCAAGCATGGCACCTTTTTGTTTAATGTGATATCTAAAATCGGTTTTTAATTCATCATTAATAATAACTAAACATTCACCAAATAAGGCTCCCATTTTTGTACCACCAATATAGAAAACATCACTATAAAGCGCCATCTCTTGTAAAGTTGGTGCATCTTTCAAGACAAGTGCACTTCCAAGTCTTGCTCCATCTATAAATAAATATAAATTATTTTGTTGACAGCATTCATATATGCCTTTTAATTCTTCTAAAGTATAGTACGTACCATATTCTGTTGTTTGTGAAATATATACCATTTTAGGTTGCACCATATGTTCATCAGGATGTTCACGCATGATTTCATCAATCATTTCAGGAATCATCTTTCCATCTTGATGTGGCTTTGTTAAAATCTTATGCCCGGTAAATTCAACAGCTCCTGTTTCATGAACATTGATATGTCCACTATCAACAGCAATAACAGCTTGATAATCTTTTAATGCTGAAGAAATCATAATCATATTTGTCTGTGTACCACCTACTAAAAAATGAATATCTACATTTTCATTTTCTAATATAGCTTTTATTTTATCTTTAGCTTTTTGACAATATTGATCTTCCCCATATCCTACTGTTTGAATAAAATTTGTCTTATTTAAAGCTTCCATCACTTGTGAATGAGCTCCTTCTAAATAATCACTTGCAAAGTTATACACCTTAACCTCCTAAAGAAAATAGGAAACATTGTTTCCTATAATTCTTCTCCATTTGTTTCAATTACTTTTTTATACCAATAATATGAATCTTTTTTGTATCTATTTAAAGTACCTGAATTTTCATCTTCTTCACGATCAATATAAACAAAACCATAACGTTTTTGATATCCGTTTAGCCAGCTTAATAAATCAGTATAAGACCATGTACAATAAGCAAGAACACGACAACCATCATCACATGCTTTTTTAAGTTCTTCGATATGACGTTTTAAATAATCAATACGATATGGATCATGAATTTGTCCGTCTTCTAATTTATCAAATGCACCTAAACCATTTTCGGAAATAACGATTGGTAAATCATAACGCGAAGTAATTTCACGACAACACATTCTAATTCCCATTGGATCAATTGTCCAATCCCAATCTGTTGTTGGTAAAAACTCATTTTGTGGTTTTTTATAAAGACCAGGTACACCTTGAACTTTAGCGGTACCTTTTTTACCAGTGTTATTCATTGTATGATCACTACCAACACCATTAATATCATTATATTCAACAACACATGTTTGATAATAGTTCACACCCATGAAATCAATAAGTGAAGCTGCTTTTTTCATTAATGCTTCATCACCTTCTTCGAAGATAGGAGCACATCCTAATGATTTTAAATATTGAATAGCAGCACGTGGATAACGTCCATAAGCATAAGCATCCATCCAATAATAATTTTGTAAATCATCATAGTCCGCTTTAGCCATTGCATTTTCAGGTTTACGATCATAAGCATAACTTGGACTATAAGCAAATGAAGCCCCTACTTTTGCTTCTGGATGAAGTTCTTTTAAAGCTATAACACTTTTAGCATGTGCAATATTGGCATGATGATTGACTTGATAGAATGTTTTCATATCATCTACTTTTCCTGGTGGATGCATTCCTTCTAACCATCCATGTCCTGTAAAGATATTTTGTTCATTCATTGTAATCCAATATTTTACACGATCTCCATATCTTTTAAATAATGTTGTGGCATAATTTACATAATCATCAACAATTTTTCTGCTTTCCCAACCATGATATTGGTCTTCTAAAGCTTGTGGCATATCCCAGTGATAAACTGTAACCATAGGTTCAATTCCATATTTTAATAATTCATTGATAAGATTATCATAAAATTCTAAACCTTTTTCATTGACTTCACCATTTCCATTTGGATAAATACGTGTCCAAGCAATTGAAAAACGATATGTTTTCAATCCCATTTCTGCCATCAACTTGACATCTTCTTTGTAACGATGATAATGATCAACGGCCTTATCACCTGTTGTTGCTTTAAAAGTCTTTCCTGGAATTCTTACAAATTTGTCCCAGTTGGAAACACCTTTACCATCTGCATCCCAGCCACCTTCTACTTGATAAGCAGCAGATGCACTTCCCCAAAGAAAATCTTTAGGAAATCCTTTTGTTTCTTTAAAATACATTCTTTTTCTCCTTATTTCATATATTTTTTGATAAACTGACTTAATGTTTGTTTAAAGTCATCGTTTTCAACAAGTTCATATAAGTATTTTTCATCTTTTAAGACAAACAATACTTTTTCTCCTCTATTTTTATTATATAGCGGATAAACCATCTTTAATGGTACAAAATCGTCATCTTTTGCATGAAAATACAATGTAGGTATATCATTGTGTCTAACATATTTTGTTGTATTTTCTTTTAAATCAATATGCACAGCTTTTTTAATATGGTGTGCAATAATTGAAATTGCTGGATATTTTGAAATCTTATAATCTGCTTCTAAACGATATCCAATAATATCATATGGTGACGTATAAGCCCCATCTGAAATAATAGCTTCAACATTTTTTAAAACATGTCTACCTGAAGCATTTAAAATTGTATTTGCTCCTTGTTCTTTACCATACATTAATATTTTATGATCTTTCCCATAAGTTTCTAATAGGTACTTATTCCAACATACTAAATCATTGACATCCTTGATTCCAAATCCTCTAATATAACCATCACTTTGTCCATGTGCACAAGCATCTATTAATAAGATTTGTGCTTCTGGCAAATGGTCTTCAAAATATGGAACATATAATTGCATATCTTTTGCCTGTAAACCAAATGGATGTGAAATTAAAACTGTCATTTGAGGGTTTTCTTTAGGAATCAAAATTCCTCTTAATTGAATATCTTGATCATTTTTTATATAAATATTTTGACTATTGAATTTTGTTTCTAAAATACTTGGTCTATCTTCTTGTTTATGATGTCTGTATAATAATTTTTTTGCATATTTTTTGGATAATGTGTAAACAGATGCTGCTGCAGTAGAAACACCTCCTAAAACTAATAATCCTTTAATTGCTGTTTTATTATTCTTTACCATTTGAATATTCCTCCTTATATTCTTCCATTAATAATCTATTAATATTAGCTACCTGTTCAAATGAAGTGAGACGATATTCATCATGATTCATCCTTGCTGCATAGAAACGAATTGCTTTTTCTAATTCCAAACGCATAATTTCTTTATATTCTGGTGGAAATGTTGAAATTGGAAAACATACAAATAAGAATGTATTATAATCTTTTGAAAATAAATCGATAAGTAAATCATATCCTTCTATTTCTAAAATTCTATTTCCTATTTCTTTTTGTAAATCATGATTAGCAAAAGTCAACACATCATTCATTACAAAACGTAGAATATCTTCACATGCATCAATATATTGTTCATGATTATTTTTATAAAGTGATTTGAGATATGAAATAACAATATTATTTTCTAACTGATCTGGATTTAATCTTTCAAAATGATTAAATAATCTTTCAGCAACTTCTTTATTCAATAAAATAAGGTTTCCAAATTCTTTTATAATTGAAAGTGTAAATCTTGGCATTTGACATAAGCGCTCAAAGATTTCTAATAATTCATCTTTAGTTGATTTAAAAAATCCATCTATATGATTTGTCATTTTCTTTATGGTCTCTTTAAAATATTCTAAATGAAATTGATATTCAGTATCTAAATATTTTGCATTTACTCCATCCCATTCATATTCATATAAAATTTTATCTAATAAAAGAGCTATTGAATCCATAAATTTTTTATAATTTTTATTATATAATAATCTATCTAAATATGGATTAAAAAATGTATAAAATTCATCAACAGTTTCTTGGTTTGTACCAGAATGATATTCTAAGTAATCTAAAATATTTCGATAATCTAAAGGTTCTAGTATTGTATTAACTGTATGTGTTTCAATAAAATGCTCAAAAACATGACAATGTAAAATTGTTTTAAATTGATTAAAATAAAGAATCTTATTTAAAGCATCTTTTATAATGTATTCTTGTTCTTGTTCATGAAGATTAACAGAAAATGTTGGTACGATTTCATCTCCAGAATAATCTATAGTAACAAATACATCGATTGCTTTAAATTGAATATCTAAAATATAATAATGAAATTTATGTTCAAATTTTTTTGTTTGTACTGCACTATGACACCTGTATCTTCCTATATATGTGCTTTTATGGGTTTCTAAATATTTTTCAATACATTTTCTTGCCATCATTTTTTCTCCTTTATATTCTTATTTTACCATTTTTGATTATTGATGAAAACAAAAAAAGGAAATCAATCAATGAGTTTCCTTTAATTATCATCTTTATAAAAGTTTCTAATTATATCGGATTATAAGAACTATAATCTATTTCCTGGGAAATATAGCAAATATTGTTTTATTTATAAAAAACTTCATGTAAATATAGTCCTTGTGGTTTAGCTTTAAATAAACACTTTTTTTGTCCCTTACTTTCTAGTAACTCTTCTAAAAATTCTTTAGTAATTCTGTGTGCCCCTACTTGAATCAAGCCACCAACTAAATGTCTTACCATATATCTTCTAAATCCATTACCTACAAGCTTAAAAGTAACAATACCTTGATTATTTTCAATTTCAATTTGATAAAGTGTTCTAATTGTATTGCCATATTGATCAACAGCACAAAAGGATGCAAAATCGTGTTCACCAATAAAAATTTTTGCAGCATTCCTCATTGCTTCTATATCTAATTCTTTTCCATATTGATAAATATAATTTGTTTCGAATGGAGAATAATCATTCATACTTAACATATAATGATATTCTTTCTTAATAGCAGAATAACGACTATGAAAATTTTCATCAACTAAGAAACTATCAATAATATAAATATCATTAGGTAAAAAGTGATTAATAGCCCTTTTCCATTGTTTTTCAGGCATTTCCCTTAAAGTATCAAAGTGAAAGACTTGTCTTCTACCATGAACTTTAGCGTCTGTTCGACCACTTGCATGAATAACAATATTTTCATCTTTACAAATATTTTTTATAGCTTTTTGAATTTCACCTTGAACTGTTCTAAATTGATTTTGAACTTGAAATCCGTGAAATTTACTACCATCATAACTTACAATACATTTTATTCTATTCATTACATAAAACTCATTATAATCACACCACAACATACACCTAATGTTATTAACATTGATAACGTATCTAAATGCGTCCATGTTAAAACTTTGTATTTTGTACGTGTTGCTTCTGGATTATAATTTCTACTTTCCATAGCGTTAGCAAGTTCTTCTGCCCTTTGAAAAGCAGAAATAAATAAAGGAATAATTAATGAAATAATTGATTTTATTTTTTCCATGAAAGATCCCTCATTAAAATCCGCACCTCTACTAGCCTGTGCTTTCATAATTCTTTTCGCTTCATCTAATAAATCAGGTATAAATCTTAATGCAATTGAAATCATCATAGCAAGTTCATGCACTGGAAAATGAAATCTTTTTAATGGATTTAATAAACTTTCAATAGCTAGTGTTAATTCTAAAGGCTTCGTTGTAGAAGTCATTAATGTTGTTAAAGTAATAATCAATACAAGCCTTATAAAAATATAAGCAGTTTGTAATAAAGCACCTGAGTAGATACTAATATTTCCTATTTTTATTATAACATCACCTGTTTTCATTAAAAATATATTAAAAATCATCAAAAACAACATCATAAAGACCATCGGTTTTATTGCTTTTAAAATATGAGAAAGTTTAATTTTAGAAACTAACGAACATAATAAAACATAAATTGCTAAGATACCGTATCCTATAAATCCCGCATCAAAAAAAACAGAAATTAAAAATATGAAAACAGCACATATTTTTAATCGTGGATCTAAACGATGAATTATTGAATTCCCCGGTATATATTTACCAAAAGTCATATTATCCATGAAGTTCACCACCAATCGCTTCAACTAAATCATCAATATCATTGATAGATGTATCTAGATGATAGCCTTTTAGATTTAACTGAATAATAAGATTTGTGATTAAAGGTAAATCTATTCCTAAATTTAATAAATAATCACTATCTAGAAAAATATCTTTTACTTTCCCAGCTTTTTCAACTTGTCCGTCATTCATTACAACAACATTGTCACAATATTCTAAAACATGGTTCATATCATGAGTTACTAAAACTACTGTTTTACCCATTTCATGAATTTTTTTAAATAAATCCATCATTTCTTTAATCCCTGATGGATCTAATCCAGCTGTTGGTTCATCTAAAACAAGAATATCTGGATCCATAGCAAGTATTCCAGCAATCGCTACCCTACGTTTTTGACCACCTGATAAATCAAATGGGGACTTTTCTAAATAAGTTTCATCTAAACCTACCATTTCAAGAGATTTTTTAGCTATTTCTTTAGCACTATTTTCGTCAATTCCAAAATTCATTGGACCAAACATTATATCTCTTTCGATTGTTTCTTCAAACAATTGATATTCTGGAAATTGAAAAACAAGGCCTGATTTTTTTCTAAGACTTTTTAAATTTTGAGGCTTATTATTTTGTGAAATAATATAATCATCTATTTTTATTTCTCCACTTGTTGGTAATAATAAAGCATTTATATGTTGGATAAGTGTCGATTTCCCACTACCTGTTTGTCCAATGATAGCTGTAAATGAACCCTTTTCTATTTTTAAATTCACATTTTTAAGTGCATAATATTCAAAAGGCGTATTATATCCATATATATGATCTAAACTTTTGCATGTAATTGACATAGTTGTTTCTCCAATTCTTCTACATCTAATGTATCTTTAATTTGATAACCTTTTTTTTGTAATTTTCTAGCAATTTTTAATGAAAAAGGAATATCTAATTTTAATTCTTTTAATAATTTTTCATTTGTTAATATTTTTTGAGGTTTGTCACAATCTACAATCTCTCCTTTATTTAAAAGAATAACTCGGTCAGCATTTTTTGCTTCTTCAATATCATGCGTTATTGAAATGATTGTCATATTATTTTGTTTCTTTAACTCTTTTACTAATTCATTTATTTCTTTTCTACCTCGTGGATCCAACATACTTGTTGCTTCATCTAAAATAATGATAGATGGACTCATCGCTAAAATACCTGCAATCGCAACTCTTTGTTTTTGACCACCGGACAATTTAGTTGGTTCATGATCCAAAAAATTCTCCATTCTAACTACTTTAGAATACCTATTAATAAGTTCATCCATTTGTTCTCTTGGTACACAAATATTTTCTAGTCCAAAAGCTATATCATCTCTAACAGTAGCACCAATAAATTGATTATCTGGATTTTGAAAAACAATTCCTACTTTTTCTCTTATTTTATATAAATTTTCTAAATTTAATTGATAATCATCGATATAAATTTCACCAGATTTTTTTTCTAATAATCCTATAAGTAATTTAGCAATTGTACTTTTACCACTACCATTATGTCCTAAAATAGCTACATATTCACCTTTATGGATTTGAAAAGAAATATTGTTTATTGTTTGTAATCCAGGTTCGTATTCAAAACATAAATTTTCTACCTTAATTATTTCTTCCATTGTCTTCTCCTCATGAACGTGTTTAGTTCATTCTATAATTTATAAGGAAACAAGTCAAATAAAAAAGGACTGAATTTCTTCAGTCCAACATCATTATTTAGTTAATGATAAGATTGCCATTGGTGCATTATCACCTTTACGGTTATATGTTTTTAAGATAGTAGTATATCCACCATTAACATCTTTGAATTTAGGTGCAACGTCATCAAATAAGATTTGAACAGCTGTTTTTCCAGTTGCTTCATCAACAACTTTGTGCATATCTGCAGCAGCTTGTCTTCTTGCATGTAAGTCTCCACGTTTACCTAAAGTAATTAATTCATCAACAACACTACGAACTTCTTTAGCTCTTGTTACAGTTGTTTCAACTTTTCCGTATACAATAACTTCAGTAGCTAAACTACGTAACATAGATTTTCTAATATCTGAAGTGCGTCCTAATTTTCTATTTTTAGCCATGAGATTAACGCTCCTTTTCGAGTATTCTGAATTAATCGATAGGTTTAAATCCTAAACCTAATTCAATTAATTTTTCTTTAACTTCTTTTAATGATTTTTTACCTAAGTTTCTTACTTTAATCATGTCATCTTCTGATTTAGAAGCAAGATCTTGAACTGTTTGAATACCAGCTCTCTTTAAACAGTTATATGAACGAACAGATAAATCTAATTCTTCGATAGTCATATCTAATACTTTATTTGTAGTATCATTTTGAGTTTCAGACATAACTTCCATATTCATAGCCATATCAGTTAATTCAACAAACATATTTAAATGTTCAACTAAAATTTTTGCTGCTAATGAAATAGCTTCAAATGGTTTTAGCGAACCATTAGTTTCAACTTCTAATACTAATTGATCATACTTAGCACTTTCTCCAACACGAGTTGGTTCTACAGAGTAAGCAACTTTTTCAATTGGTGAAAAGATTGAATCTGTTGGAATAACACCAAGAGTGTTAATATTTACTTTATTTTGATCAGCAGATACATATCCACGATCTTTTTTAGCAAATAATTCCATATATAAGTGACCACCTTCTGCAACATGTGCAATTACCATGTCATTTGAAATCATTTTGACTTCAGCTGGACATTGAATATCAGCACCAGTTACAGTAGCAGGACCTTTTACATCAATAATCATTGTAGCAGTGTCTTCACTGTCTACATCAAAAACTAATTTCTTAATATTTAAAATCATTGCTGTGACATCTTCAACGACACCATCAATTGCGGAAAATTCATGGATTGCTCCTTGAACTTTGATTGCATAAACAGCAGAACCAGGTAAAGAAGAAAGTAATACTCTTCTTAAGGCATTACCTAAAGTAATACCAAATCCTCTTTCTAATGGTTCAATGACGAACTTACCATAATTTTCAGTTTCGTCATAATGATCTATATTAAAGTTTGCTTTTTCGAATTTATGCATATGTTCCCTCCTCTATAGGAATGTTTTGTATTCTAATTTACTACAATAATACTATCCACGAGGACGTTTTGGTGGACGACAACCGTTATGTGGAATTGGTGTTACATCATTAATTGAAGTAACTTCTAATCCAGCAGCTTGTAAAGCTCTAACTGCTGCTTCACGTCCTGGTCCTGGACCTTTTACATTTACATCTACAGTTTTTACTCCATGTTCCATAGAAGCTTTAGCTGCAGCTTCTGATGCCATTTGTGCAGCAAATGGTGTTGATTTTCTTGATCCTTTGAAACCTAATGCTCCAGCACTTGACCAAGTTAATACATTACCATGTTCATCAGTAATTGTTACAATAGTATTATTGAAAGTAGAATGAACGTGTGCAACACCTTTTGCAATATTTTTTCTTACACGTTTTTTACCACGTGTTTGTTTTACTCTAGCCATTTCCTTTCAACCTCCTATTATTTTTTCTTTCCTGCGATTGGTCTAGCTTTACCCTTACGAGTTCTAGCATTAGTTTTAGTTTTTTGACCACGAACAGGAAGTCCTTTACGGTGACGCATACCTCTGTAGCTTCCGATTTCCATTAAACGTTTGATGTTTAATTGAACTTCTCTACGTAAGTCACCTTCAACTTTAATTTTTTCAACTTCTTTTCTGATTTTTGTAACTTCTTCTTCAGTTAAATCTTTAACTCTTACATCTTCACTGATACCAGTAGCTTTTAAGATTTCTTTAGCTGTAGATTTACCGATACCATATACATAAGTTAATGAGATAACAACACGTTTATCACGTGGGATATCTACACCTGCAATACGAGCCATTTTGTTTCCTCCTAAATACTAACCTTGTCTTTGTTTATGTTTTGGGTTTTCGCAAATAATCATTACGCGCCCTTTTCTTTTAATTACTCTGCATTTATCACACATTGGTTTTACAGATGGTCTTACCTTCATCCTGTCTACCTCCTTTTGGAAGATTTTTTATTTATGTCTAAATGTAATTCGCCCACGTGTTAAATCATATGGAGATATTTCAACGGTAACTCTATCCCCCGGTAAAATGCGAATGTAGTGCATACGGATTTTACCAGAAACGTGAGCAAGAATTTCCACTCCATTTTCTAAAGCCACTTTAAACATTGCATTTGGTAATGTTTCTAAAACAGTAGCTTCTACTTCAATAACGTCATCTTTTTTTGCCATCGTTCTTCAACTCCTTTTATTAAAGTTTTGTAAGAATTCTATAACCGTCATCAGTAATGACGATTGTATGTTCATAATGAGCAGCTAACGAATGATCCTTTGTAATAACAGTCCACCCATCATCAAGAGTAACTGTTTCTTTTGCTCCTAAATGTGCCATTGGTTCAATAGCCAAACACATACCTTTTTTTAATCTAGGACCTCTCCCAGGAGCTCCGTAATTAGGAACAGCGGGATCTTCGTGAACGTTTGTTCCAATCCCATGACCAGTATAATCACGAGGAGTAGTACATCCGTTTTTAGTAAGATATTCTTCAATTGCATGTGAAATATCAGAAAGTCTAACTCCTGGTCTTACTTGTTCTAATCCAGCAAATAAAGCACCTTCACAAACATTCATAAGTCTTTTTGTTTCATTGCTTACATTTCCTACTGCATAAGTCCAAGCACTGTCACCATGATATCCTTTGTAACATGCTCCAACATCAACTGAAATAATATCTCCATCTTTTAGCTTTCTATTACTAGGTATTCCATGTACTACAACTTCATTAATTGAAGTACATACACTATTTGGAAAACCATAAAGATGTAGAAAGGAAGGTGTTGCACCATGTTCCCTAATTATTTTATCACAAATTTGATCAATTTCGTTAGTAGTTATTCCCGGTACAATAACTTCTTTCAATTTTTCATGAACTAAAGCAACAATTCTACCTGCTTCAGTCATTAATTCAATTTCTCTATCATCTTTAGTAATTATCATTAATAAACCTCCAGGCTTTCATCGATATCATAAAGACGTTAAACATAACTTCTTAACTTTGATAACTGCTTCTTCAAAATTAATTTATTTCTTTAGATATTTATGAATCCATAAAAGAAATCATTATTATTTACGAATATAACCATGATATTCTTTTCTAGTAATATATGTTTTGATTTGTTTTACTGTTTCAAGTGCAACTCCTGTAACGATAATCAAACCAGTACCACCAAGTGATAGGTTTGCATTTTCAGTTTGTGTCCAAATAATTGGAGTAATAATTGGAATTGCAGCAATAATACATAAAGTAAGCGAACCAGCAACAGTTACTTGATTAAGAACTCTTTTAATGAAGTTCTTAGTTTCAATACCAGTTCTTACACCAGGTATTGATCCACCATTTTTCTTCAAATCATCACTAATTTTTTCAGCATCAATTTGTAAGTTTGAATAAAAGAAAGTAAATCCTATAATCATTAAAATATATAAACAGAAACCAACAGGTTCTTGATAATTAAATATAGTATTTATCATCTTAGTTGTACTAGATGCTTTCATGAAACTTACTATTGTTCTTGGTGCTGCTAGTACTGAAGAAGCAAAGATTACTGGTAAAACACCTGAACTATTAATTTTAATAGGCATATGTGTTTGTTCCCTAGTTCTCATTGTTACACTTGTACTAGATGCATAATTGACTGGGATTTTTCTTATTGCGCCTTCAGTAAATACTACAAAGACTACAATTGAAAGATAAACCACAACAAATAATACATACCAAGCAATATCTAACCACATTCCACTATCATAAGTGACGAGGTTATCATAAGTTGTTAAGAATGCATTTGGTAAGTTTGAAACAATTCCTGTAAAGATTAGTAATGAAACACCATTACCAATTCCTTTTTGAGTAATTTGATCACCTAACCAAATAGCTAACATACTTCCAGCCATCATAATGAGCACTACATAAATATATGACCAGATTGAAGTATCAACTAATATATTATAACTTGTATCAAAGGCATAAGTTAAAACTCCACCTTGTAACGCAGCTAATAATAAAGTTAATACACGAGTAACACGGTCTTTTTTCTTCTTACCTGTGTTACCTTCTTTACGCCAGCGTGTTAACGCTGGAATAACATCCATCGATAATAATTCAATTATAATAGATGATGTAATGTATGGTGAAACACCTAAAGCGAAAAGAGAAAATCTTTCCAAGGTACCTCCACCAAGTAAATTCATGATTCCGAAAATTCCATTTGTAGCATCACTACTACTTAATGAACCTACATTAACACCTGGAATTGTAATTCCTGCACCTAAACGGTACACGAATAAAATTCCAAGTGTGAAAATGACTTTTCGACGAAGTTCACCCTTTTTGAATACATTCTTCAAAAAAGTTAACATCTTAAATCACCTCAGTTTTTCCACCTGCAGCTTCAATTGCGGCAACAGCTGATTTAGAGAATTTAGCAGCTTGAACAGTTAATTTCTTTTCAATAGCTCCATTTCCTAATACTTTAACACCATCTAATTCTTTTTTGATGATTCCTGCTTCTTTTAACGCAGCAGCGTTAACTGTTGCACCATCTTCAAATTTATTTAAAGTTTCAAGATTTACGATAGCATATTCTTTACGAGTAAAGTTTGTAAATCCTCTTTTAGGTAAACGCATGAATAATGGAGTTTGTCCACCTTCGAATCCTGGTTTTTTACCTCCACCAGATCTAGCTCCTTGACCTTTTTGACCTCTACCTGCTGTTTTACCATTTCCTGAACTTGTACCACGTCCAACACGTTTTCTTGCTTTACGAGCGCCTTCAGTATATTGTAATTCGTGAAGTTTCATTGTTACACCTCCTATTATTTTTCTTCAACTGTTACTAGGTGTCCAACTACTCTAATCATACCTTGAGTAGTAGGGTTATTTTCTAATTCAACAGTTTTATTAATTTTAGTTAAACCTAAAGCTTTAAGAGTCTTTCTTTGATTTGGTAAGCAACCAATTGGACTCTTTTTAAGTGTAATACTTACTTTTGCCATTTTGTTTGCCTCCTATCCAAAAATTTCATCAACAGTTTTTTCTCTTAATTCAGCAACTTCATTAACTGTTTTTAATGAAGCTAATCCTTGCATTGTTGCTCTTACCATGTTGATTGGTGTTCTAGAGCCAATACATTTAGATAAGATATCACGGTAACCAGCTAATTCAACAACAGCACGAACTGGTCCACCAGCGATGATTCCAGTACCTTGAGATGCTGGTTTAATAAATACATTTCCTGATCCGTAAACACCGTTTACTTCATGAGGAATAGTACCATGTACAGAAGGTACTTTGATAACATTACGTTTAGCATTTTCACATGCTTTTCTGATTGCATCAGGTACTTCGTTAGCTTTACCAGTACCAAATCCAACTCTACCTTTTCTATCTCCAATAACAACTAAAGCAGCAAAACGCATTCTACGTCCACCTTTTACTACTTTTGTTACACGGTTAATAGTAACAACACGTTCTTCAAATTCTTTTTCTTCTCTTCTTGGTGCTCTTCTTTGACCATTTCTTCTTGGTTTTCTTTCACCATTGTTAGTTCTTGGTTTACGTTGTTCCATATTGACCTCCTTCTAGAATTCTAATCCAGCTTCTCTAGCAGCTTCTGCTAATGCTTTTACACGACCATGATAAATATATCCACCACGATCAAATACTACATTTTTAATTTCTTTTGCAATTGCTCTTTCTGCAATTTCTTTACCTACTGCAGTTGCAGCAGCAATGTTTCCACCGTTTTCTAATTTCATTTCAACGCTTGATGCGCTAACTAATGTAACACCATTGACATCATCAATAATTTGAGCGTGAATATGAGCATTTGAACGGAAAACATTTAAACGTGGACATTCTGGAGTTCCACTAATTTTTCTACGAACTCTAGCATGACGTTTTAAACGTACATCATTACGAGATTGTAATTTAGCCATAAAGATAGCTCCTTTCTTACTCTTAGACTACTTCTTACCAGCAGTTTTTCCTTCTTTTCTGATGATTCTTTCATCACTATATTTGATACCTTTTCCTTTATAAGGTTCAGGTTTTTTCTTAGATCTAATTAATGCAGCCATTTGACCAACACGTTCTTTATCAATTCCAGAAACTACGATAGTATTTGGATTTGGAGTTTCAACTTTAACTCCTTCTTCAGCTTCGATTTCAACTTGATGTGAGAAACCGATATTTAATACTAATGTATTTCCTTTCATTTGACCACGGTATCCAATACCAACGATTTCTAATGTTTTAGAATATCCATTATGAACACCTTCGATCATGTTAGCAAGTAAAGCTCTTGTTGTACCATGTAATTGTTTTACATGTTTTTCTTCACTACTTCTTACTACAGTAATTTCATTACCTTCTTGTTTGAATGAAATTGCTGGAGAAAATTGTTTCACTAAAGTCCCTTTTGATCCAGTAACTGTTACTGTGTTATCATCAGCGATTTCAACAGTTACTCCTTCAGGTACAGTGATAATTTTATTACCGATACGAGACATCAGTTATACCTCCTGTATAATTTTTTTATTACCAGATATATGCTAATACTTCTCCACCAACTTGTTTAGCTCTAGCTTCTTTATCAGTCATTAAACCTTGTGAAGTTGATAGAATAACAATACCTAAACCATTTAATACTCTAGGAATTTCGTTTACTTTTGCATATACACGTAACCCTGGTTTAGAAATTCTTTTTAAATCAGTGATTACTTTATCTTTTCCTCTATATTTTAAAGTGATAATAATGTTTGATTCAGCACCTTCGCCTTCAACTTTATATCCTTTAATGAACCCTTCATTTTTTAAGATTTCAGCGATTCCAACTTTTAATGTTGAAGTAGGAATACTTACTTCTTCTTTTAACGTATTATTTGCGTTACGGATTCTTGTTAACATATCTGCAATTGGATCTGTCATTACCATTTGCGTGTCCTCCTTCCAATACGGATTATTTTATCATTACCAACTTGCTTTTTTTACACCAGGAATTTCACCTTTATAAGCTAATTCACGGAAGCAAATTCTGCAAAGTTTGAACTTTCTAATTACTGAATGTGGTCTACCACAACGTTCACAACGTGTGTATTCACGTACTTTATATTTTTGAGGACGTTGTTGTTTCACTTTCATTGATGTTTTAGCCATTTATTAAGTCCTCCTTATTTATGGAAAGGCATTCCTAATTGAGCTAATAACTCATGACCTTCTTCATCAGTTTTAGCTGTTGTTACGAATACGATATCCATTCCTCTTAATTTGTTTACTTTATCAAAATCAATTTCAGGGAAGATTAATTGTTCTTTAACACCTAAAGTATAATTTCCTCTTCCATCGAATGAGTTATTTGATACACCTCTAAAGTCTCTTACACGAGGTAAAGATACATTTACTAATTTATCTAAAAATTCATACATTCTTTCACCACGTAAAGTGACTTTACAACCGATTGCTTGACCTTCTCTTAATTTGAAACCAGCAATTGATTTTTTAGCTCTAGTGACAACTGGTTTTTGACCAGTAATTAATGTTAATTCATTAACTGCATCATCTAATAATTTTGAATTAGATACTGCATCACCAACACCAATATTTAATACGATTTTTTCGATTTTTGGTGCTTGCATTTTAGAAGAATAATTGAATTTTTCCATTAACGATTTAACTACTTCGTTTTCATAACGTTCTTGTAAACGATTCATTTGCTATCTCCTTTCAATTATTTCTTTTTCTTAGAATCAACTTCTGCACCTGTTTTTTTGTTAACACGTACTTTAGTTTTCTTTCCATTTTCATCTACAGATACTTTATATCCTAATTTAACTGCAGATTTTGATTTTGAATCATAGAATGCAACATTAGAAACATGAATTGGAGCTTCTTTGTTAACGATTCCACCTTCAGGATCAGCTTGTGAAGGTTTAACATGTTTTGTTACCATGTTTACTCCTTCAACGATTACTCTTTCTTCTTTAGCAAGAACTTGTAACACTTCACCTGTCTTACCTTTATCTTTACCTGCGATAACTACAACAGTATCACCAACACGGATTTTCATGTGCCACGCCTCCTTATAATACTTCTGGAGCTAATGATACGATTTTCATGAAATCAGCATCTCTTAACTCTCTTGCAACTGGTCCAAAGATACGAGTCCCTCTTGGAGACTTGTCATCTCTGATAATAACACAAGCGTTATCATCAAATTTGATGTAAGATCCGTTTTCACGTCCTACAGCATATTTAGTTCTAACGATAACAGCTTTTACTACTTCACCTTTTTTAACAGTACCATTTGGAGCTGCTTGTTTAACTGTTGCTACAACAACATCTCCAATACTACTTGTTTTTCTATTTGACCCACCTAAGTTACGAATTACTAATACTTCTTTAGCACCAGTATTATCAGCAACTTTAAGTCTACTTTCGTTTTGAATCATTCCGGTTACCTCCTTTTAGAGTTTATTAAACTGTTTCTGCTTTTTTTACGATTTCTACTAAACGGAAACGTTTTGTAGCAGATAATGGTCTTGTTGACATGATTTTAACTGTATCTCCAACTTGAGCAGTGTTGTTTTCATCATGTGCATGAAATTTTGTAGATGATTTCATACGTTTACCATATAACTTATGTTTTACATGTGTTTCAACTAGCACTGTAATAGTTTTATCCATTTTAGTAGATACAACTGTACCAGTATAAACTTTACGATTATTTCTTTCCATTTGTATCTCCTCCTATTGGTTTAATTCTCTTTCTCTAATCACTGTTTTAATACGAGCGATTGTTTTACGAACTTGTCTAATACGTGCAGTGTTTTCTAATTGTCCTGTAGCTTGTTGGAATCTTAATCCAAAAAGCTCTTTTTTGTATTCTTCAACTTTAGCTAATAAAGCTTCAGTATCTAATTCTCTAATTTCTTGCGCTGTCATAACTATTCACCCTTTCCAATGATTTTACATTTAATAGGTAATTTATGAGATGCAAGTCTTAAAGCTTCTCTTAATGTAGCTTCATCTAAACCAGCAACTTCAAATAATACTCTACCAGTTTTAACTACTGCTACCCATTCTTCTGGAGAACCTTTACCTGATCCCATACGTACTTCTAATGGTTTTTTAGTTTTAGCTAAATGAGGGAAAATTCTAATCCATACTTTACCACCACGGTTCATATAACGGTTGATGGCAATACGTGCTGCTTCAATTTGACGAGAAGTAATCCAAGCACCTTCAGTTGCTACTAAACCAAATTCACCAAATGATACTTTGTCTCCACCTTTAGTTCTACCTTCGTAGCTAACACGGTGAGGTCTTCTGTATTTTGTTCTTTTAGGCATCAACATGATTATTTATCCCCTTTCTTTTTTTCAGGAAGGATTTCTCCCTTACAAATCCAAACTTTAACTCCTAATTTACCATAAGTTGTATCTGCTTCTGCAGTCGCATAATCGATATCAGCTCTTAAAGTATGAAGAGGGACATTCCCTTCAGAGTAACCTTCAGCACGAGCCATATCAGCTCCACCTAAACGTCCTGAAACATTAGTTTTAATTCCTTTAGCTCCAGCTCTCATTGCTCTTTGAATAGCACGTTTTTGAACAGTTCTAAAAGATGCACGATTTTCTAATTGTTCTGCAATATTGTTTGCTACTAATTGAGCAACAACATCTGGATTTTTAATTTCAACAATGTTAATGAAAACTTGTTTACTACTTACTAATTTAGATACTTCTTTTCTTAAAGCATCAACTGCTTCACCATCTTTACCGATAACTACACCAGGTCTAGATGTGTGAACAAAAATTGTTACACGATTTTTTGATCTTTCGATTTCAACTTTTGCTACTGAAGCTGTTTTAAGTTTTTTAAGAATATAATCACGAACTTTAATATCTTCATGTAATAAACCAGCGAAATCTTGATCATTTGCGTACCATCTTGAATCCCAATTACGGTTAACACCAACACGTAAACCTACTGGACTTACTTTTTGACCCATTCTAGTACCTCCTATCTTTCATCAACCACACAAGTAATGTGGCATGTTCTTTTTAAAATTCTTGTTCCGCTACCTTTAGCTCTTGCAGCGAATCTTTTTAAAATTGGACCTTCATCAACGAAGATTGCTTTAACATATAATTTTTCTGCATCTGCATCATTGTTGTATACTGCATTTTGAGCTGCAGATTTAACAACTTTTGAGATTGCAGGAGAAGCAGCTTTATTAGTATATTCTAAGATACCAAGTGCTTCTTTAACTGTTTTACCTCTTACTAAATCAACTACTAATCTTGCTTTTTGAGGTGATACACGAATTGTTTTAGCTACTGCTTTTGCTTCCATGTTCTATTCTCCTCTCTATTTCTTTCCTTTTTTATCGTCAGCATCATGACCATGGAAAGTTCTAGTTGGAGCGAATTCTCCTAATTTATGACCAACCATGTCTTCAGTAACGTAAACAGGAATATGTTCTTTTCCGTTATATACTGCAAATGTATGTTCGATAAATTGAGGGAAGATTGTTGAACGTCTTGACCAAGTTTTGATAACTTCTTTTTTACCTGATTCATTTAACGCTTCTACTTTTTTCATTAAATGAGCATCAACAAATGGTCCCTTTTTTAAACTACGTGCCATTTTTTCTTTCCTCCTTATTATTTACCATTGCGACGACGTACGATTAATTTAGTCGAAGCTTTTTTGTTCTTTCTAGTTTTAACACCCATAGCTTTTTTACCCCAAGGAGTCATTGGTGCTTTACGTCCGATAGAAGTTCTACCTTCCCCACCACCATGAGGGTGATCATTAGGGTTCATTACAGAACCACGAACTGTAGGTCTAACACCTTTCCATCTCATACGTCCTGCTTTACCATAGTTTACTAAACCATGATCTTCATTTCCTACTACACCAACTGTAGCTCTACATACTGATAATAATTTTCTAACTTCACCAGATGCAAGTCTTACAGTTACATATTTTCCTTCTTTACCTAAGATTTGAGCAGACACACCAGCAGATCTTGCGATTTGTCCACCTTTTCCAGGTTGCATTTCAATATTGTGAATTACAGTACCTTCAGGCATATTTCCCATTGGTAATGCGTTACCAACTTTGATGTCTGCTTCTTCACCAGAAATGATTTCCATTCCTACTTCTAACCCTTTTGGAGCTAAAATATATCTTTTTTCACCATCTACATAGTTAATTAATGCGATGTTTGCTGATCTATTTGGATCATATTCAATAGTTGCAACTTTACCTGGGATATTATCTTTATTTCTTTTGAAATCGATAATACGGTATTTTTGTTTGTGTCCACCACCATGATGACGAGTTGTGATCACACCTTGGTTGTTACGTCCACCGTTTTTAGATTTTTTTGCAACTAAAGATTTTTCAGGTTTATTAGTTGTAATTTCTTCATAAGTTAATGAAGTCATATTACGACGACCGTTTGTCACTGGCTTATATGTTTTAATTGCCATCTTTAGTTTCCTCCTGTTTTTCTTATCTGGAACGAGTTATTCCAATATTTTATCAATTAATCTTCATCAAAATAATTGATTGAGTTTCCTTCAGCTAATTTAACGATAGCTTTTCTTCTTTTGTTAGTTTTACCTTCATATCTACCCATTCTTTTAGCTTTAGGTTTAACATTCATGATGTTAACTTTTTCAACTTTTACATTGAATAATTTTTCAACTGCGATTTTAACTTCTGTTTTGTTAGCGTCTAAATCTACATCGAATGTATATTTATTTTCTTCAGTTTGAAGAGCTAATGACTTTTCAGTAAGTACTGGTTTTTTTAATACATCTGTCATGTGTGCCATTATGCTAATACCTCCTCAACAGCTTTAATTGCAGCTTCAGTCATAATTAACTTATCGCTGTTTAAGATATCATAAACATTAACATGTTTAGCATCTAATAACTTAACTCCTGGAATATTGCTTGCTGATTTTTCAACATTTAATGTGATTTCATCAACAACGATTAATGTTTTTACTGGAGCATTTAAGTTTTCTAATACTTTAACCATTTGTTTAGTTTTTGGAGCTTCGAATGAAATTCCATCGATTGCTGTAAATTCATTATCTTGAACTTTTGAAGATAATGCTGATTTTAAAGCTAATCTTCTAACTTTACGGTTTAATTTGAATTTATAACTTCTTGGTGTAGGACCGAAGACAACTCCTCCACCTCTCCATTGTGGAGCACGTGTTGAACCTTGTCTAGCTCTACCTGTACCTTTTTGACGCCATGGTTTTCTTCCACCACCAGCAACTTCAGTACGGTTTTTAACTTTATGTGTACCTTGTCTTAAAGATGCTCTTTGTAATAAGACCATATCAAACATAGCTTGTTTATGTGGTTCAATACCGAAAACTGCTTCATTTAATTCTAAGTCTTTAACTTCTGCACCTTCTTGGTTAAATACTTTTACGTTAAGCATTCTCATTTCCTCCTTCTTCAAATTATTCTGCAGCAGCTGCTTCTACAGCTTCTTCTACTACAGTTTCTTCAACTTCTTCTGGAGTGTAATCTACTAATTCATGTACTGGATTTACTTGACCAGCTTTTTTGATAGCAGTTTTAACAACAACTAAACCTTTTTTAGGTCCTGGTACTGAACCTTTGATTAATAATAAGTTGTTTTCTGGATCTACTGCTACAACTTCTAAGTTTTGAATTGTACGAGTTACATGTCCCATTTGTCCTGGTAATTTTTTACCTGGAGCGATTCTGTTTGGAGCGATTGGTCCCATTGAACCAACAATTCTATGAGCTCCTGAACCATGTCCTTTAGGACCAATGTGTTGTCCATGTCTCTTAATAACACCTTGATAACCTTTACCTTTTGAAGTTCCTGTTACATCTACGACTTCACCAGCTACGAAGCTATCAACAGTAATTTTATCTCCAACTTCATAACTCATCATTTCGTCATAACGAAATTCTTTAATGAAGCGCTTAGGAGCTGTGTTAGCTTTGTTTGCAATTCCTTTTTCAGCTTTGTTTGCTAATTTTTCTCTTTTATCTTCGAAACCAACTTTTACAGCATCATAACCATCAGTTGCAACTGTTTTCTTTTGTAATACTACATTTTCAGTAGCTTCTACAACAGTAACTGGGATTAAAACACCATCAGTAGTGAAGACTTGAGTCATTCCAATCTTACGACCTAAGATTCCTTTCATGAGTTACACCTTTTACCTTTCTTATAATTTAATTTCGATATCTACACCGCTAGGTAATTCTAATCTAGTTAAAACATCAACTGTTTCTGGTGTAGGATTCACAATGTCGATTAAACGTTTGTGAGTTCTGATTTCAAATTGTTCACGTGAATCTTTATATTTGTGAACAGCTCTAAGGATTGTATATACTTCCTTTTCAGTAGGTAATGGTACTGGACCAACTACTTGAGCACCTGATTTTTTTGCAGAAGAAATAATTTTTTCTGCTGACGCATCTAGAATTTTATGATCAAATGATTTTAATCTAATTCTGATTTTATTATTTGCCATGATATTCTCTCCTTTCAAATTCTTATAGGATTTGATTCACTCGTTACGAATTACCTGAAACATGCCGTTTCATGACAACGCTTTTCGGTGTTTCAGCAACCTCGCACTTCTCCGTGACATCAACATGGGTATTATATGATAATTATACCTATAATGCAATACTTTTTTTATTTTTTTATAAAAAAATTTACAAAGAAATAATTTTGGATAAATAACCATCTTATTAATAGAATAGATACTAATTTTGAACTCTTAGCTTTTATTATTTAATAAAAATAATCGTTCATAAATGGATAGTTATTAAAGCAAGTTACCTCTAAATGAAATAATCAATAAAAAATATATCAATGCTTACATTTGATCACTATAAAAAATAGAATATTTAATATCAATGATCAAATACATACTAAAAAAGCCATACCGCAATGGTATGACCTGTCAAGGATCATGTAAAAACATAAAAAAAAGAAGGAACTGGCAACGAGCTATTTTCGCACAATGTACTATCTTCGCC
>OLRQ01000405.1_pt1 | contig 46569 bp, 54 predicted proteins | sample 1671971 | NCBI WGS metagenome assembly OLRQ01 (sample SAMEA3136631, study PRJEB25190) | human gut metagenome | biome: human gut; feature: human-associated habitat; material: faeces | place: Austria | collected 2013
TCTCCGGGAGAACGTCTTCCAAAATCGGCTCTATGCTCACAAATGTGTTGCGCCGCGCCGGCAGGAAGTTGAACTTATGCATTTCATCTTCCCTTGTTATTGATGTTCCGTAAAACATATTCTCCCCATCAGGAAGCATATCTAAGTCTGCATATCTCTCCGTGTTTTTTGTAAGGAATAAATAATTATGCTGTGGATGCTCCATACAACACTGGAACACTTCATCGATCCAGGCATCCGGAACCCAGTCTCCGAACAGGTCTGCCATGGCTCCAACAAAAATGTTCTGCCCCATCTTCAACTTATCGAGCGTATTGAAGCGGTATCTGTGCATTGTTGGCTCAAATCCAAAAGGATAAATGATCTGTTTTCCGTTTTCCCCGATGAATGGATCGTCCAGTATGTAGCCGCCTTCATCTTTCCGGTATTTATCTGTCCTTGTCATATTCAGTTTCACATTCCCTGAAAATCTAAGGCTCATGGTTCTTGCATAACAATACTCGCACCCATGCCGGCATCCGGTGATAACATTCAGCGTGTGATCGCAATATTCTATACGGCTTCTATTCACAATTCTCACCTCCATGTATCCTCTTATGGCATTCATTGCATAACAACTGTCCGTTCCCAACATCCAAGGCTCTTGAAAAATCTTGGTGGAGACTTACAATATGGTGCGCTTCAAGACCGTCTTCTGCTCCGCACATCTCACATTTACCACCAGCTTTTTGATAGACTGCTTTTACCCATGCCATATATTCTTTACTTCTTCGGAATTTTCTGATCTTTTCCGTTATCCCGCCTTTCCAGTTGGGATTGTCTTTGCCTCGCCTTGTCTCCGACATTCTCCTTTTGGTTTCATCAGAGTGATGTTTCCCCGTCATAGAACCCGGTTTCCCTTTTCTTGCCTCAACGGATTTCCTTATAGACTCTTCACTCTTCTTTTCCCCTGTCATTCCGTGCATTCGAATGCCATATTTACGCATCCAGTAGTGAATTGTTCTTGCATGACATCCCGCAATCTCAGCCATTGCGTATATGCTTCTCACCTCATCGTATTTACTCTGTAGCCATGCTTTGTCCTGATAAACCGGTCGGTTCATACTCTCTTGCCTCCTCCATGCGCGGCAGCTTATCAAGCAGATTACACGCTTCTTCAATCGCCTGTTTGCGATAATCAAAATGTCCGTAATCATCTTTCACTCTTATCAGAATTTCAACAATTTCTCCGATCTTCATCTATTCTGCCTCCCAATATTCCACTGTGTATTCCATCTGTGGCTTCGCTTTATCTTCCGTTCCTCGAACCATACGTCTCCCGATCTTTACGGCATATCCTGCTTTTGCCAGTATCGATACCAGTTGCAGCCGATCCTCTTCATTCCACTGTGCCGATCCTTTCCGTATGCTCCTGATAATGTTTGTTCCCATATTATCCGCACCTCCTTAGCCCTTTGTCTTTGCCCTTTTCAATAGTTTCCAACATTTTCTTTTTGAAAGCCTCGGTAAAAGCTTTTACTTCCGGTGTCATTCCGCAATTTCGGGATCCCCGGCACTGTACGATATCGTTGTCTCTCCATTCCATTGTGAAATATGGCTTGTCCGGTTCTTTTTCCTTCCGGATAAAGAAAATGTTGGTTTCCCCTCTGGCCACTCTGTCAACGTAGGTGCCCACACAATGATGCAAGGCTGCGCCCTCCGCCTTAATATCCTCCGCACTGGCAGGAACAACCAGAAGCAACCCTTTTCCTTTGATCTGGAAAGCGTTTTGAATATTCCCGTTTTCTCCAAGAATTTCCTCTAGTGCCTTCTTGGTCTCTGCCATCCGCTTCTTGGCCTCACGTTCCCGACGCTTTTTCTCCGCTACTGCCTTCTTGTCCAAGAATTTCTGATATTCTTTTGCAGTCCGATCATGGACCTTCCTGAAATTTAGGGGCATATAAAAAAACATATTATTCAGATCGTATCCAAGTTCTTTACACCATTTCAGATACTCAAGCCAGTCCTTTGCCATATTCTGTTTTCTTTCAATTCGCGGATCTTCCCGTTCTTGGTATCTCATGTATGAGTACCCCCAACACACCCCCTGTTCACCAATCGGATAGTTTTCGCTTTCTTTTGTAATATACTTCACAATTTTATGAAGCGTTGTTTTTCTGTTAGCCTGTTTCAATAAATCCGTATTGCACCCGAACGTTTCATAATACTCTTTGAGCTGCTCCGGTTTAAACTGTAAGCCAATCTGCTGTGCTACCTGCAACAGTCGAAGTATATCGTGGTTCCCATCAACAGCTTGCAATATTCTTGTATTGACCTTTGTAAGTCCTAAAATTTCATATATGGTATTCCCTTTAATATTTACCTTACCTGTCTGATAGCCACTATATCGTGAATTAATAATGCCTTTTGCAATCTTATTGAGTCCCATTTTGCAGATCCATTCCATTTTCGGAAATTCTATATACTTTTCGATTGCATCCTCATATCTCATAGAAACTGTAGGAAGATTTGTCGAAAGCACTTCCAAGGCCGAATATTTCATGGGAGTGTGTTCCCACGCCTGCGGTAGATTTCTCGGATATAAAATGCATTCCATGCAGGCAATCTTCCCTTGATCCGGACACCAGCGACAATTACCTCTCTGCTTATACACTCCCCACTCATAGGATTCACATTTTGGTTTTCCTTTTGGGAATGTATAAATAGCTCTGCTATTTTCAGAAATATCTCTTTCGATCCGCTCTTTATGTACTACCACATCCAAATAACCATCACTTTTCATCAATTGATGTGCGTGGAAATATCGGAATACAAACCCATCTTTTGTCGGATCCACATATACGAACCACCGTTCGTCATGTGTCTGTGCAGGCATTCGGCCTTTCGCTTTAATAGTTACTCTACTACCACAGAATGGGCAGATTCCTTTCTCATTGTTCCGCAGACGAATCTTTTTTCTATCCACAATTCCGGTTTTCTTACAATGTGTACACTCACATAATGCCTTGCCTTTTTTTACCTCCTTGTAAATCAGGTATCGCGCAAAACTCATTCCTGTATCCCACACCCAATCGAAAAATTCTTTCGGTGCATCCTTTATCGGATTCATTATCACATCGATCTTGTCAGTTTCTTTTTTATGCTTTTTTGCCAGACGTTTATCCATAACCTCTTGCTGAAATCTATGTATTTCTATCCATGGGCTGTATTCATCATCAGGTCTGGAGTACTCTCCAAAGAAATCTTTTGCTATTTTTAACTCTTCATCAGATTTCATGAATACGTTGAGCCTATATGAGTTTTTATGTTCCTGCTGATTCCACACATAATCCGTAAAAGAAAAGTTATACATTCCGTTGAATGATGCTGTAAGCCATTTTGTCTTTGACGTTTTCAAATCTTGTGTGATATAATCTTCGTGTGACAGAAATGTCCGGAAAGCTGCTTCTGTTTTTCCTTTCTTGAGGGCTTGAATCTCAAAGAAAATCAGAAGCAGTATTTTTTTGTCATCAATTAACTCTGCTGTTACGATATGTCTCATATCTCCAAGCCGATCTGCAATTTCTATCATTTCTGGAGTTGCGATTGGTCTTGGAATAGCAGATAATTTTCTTTTTTCCACATCTATCCCTCCCTATAACAAATCAAATAGTGACATCTGACCTTCTGGCTCTTTATTCTTCGTTGCCCTGTTACCCTTCTTATCTGATTCCGCAGATTCCTTTTCTACGTCCTCCGTTTTAGTCTTTACTTTCTTTTTCGGTTTTCCATGTTCAGATTTACTCTTTTCTTCTTCCGCTTTCCTTTTTTCTTCCCACTCTCTACGCTCTTTCTCCTTTTTTTCCTCAAGCGCTTTGTCATCAAGCCGAAAATAATCCTCGGCCCATTCGTAAACCACGTCATCTCGCACGGCAACGAAAGTCCCTTGTGTTTTCTTTCTTGCTCTTTCACGTATATACACGAAGCATTTTCCCCATTTTTTATGTTTCTGCAATATATCTTCTGCCATCCCGGAATCCTCTTCGCATCTTTTGAGCAAATGAGTAATAATTGGCTCCGCAAACTCCTTATCATTTGCCTGCTTCAGTTCCTCTTCCAACTTCTTTTTTGCTTTTATCCGGATATCTCCATCGCTTGTTTTGCTATCAGATTCCTTATTTTCCATCTCCTGTGCCGTAATATCATCTTCTGCATCAGCAGCGTCCGCATTCTCTGAATATGACACCTCAAACCTTTCTTCGTTTTCCTCACCCTCTAGCTTCTCGCGATTAGATTCATACTCACTCTTCAACCGATCATTCGTTACATCAAACAGCGTGTTTCCGTCTGCATCATAAAATACCGTGACCGCATCCCGTTTGAGGATTTTGTACTCTTTTTCCCGTATTGCAATCTCACATTCTTTCCGGTCGCTTATATACTCCCCGCTCTCCAGATACTCTTTAACTACTTCATTCCACGGCCATCCATATGTATTGTCGTCTTTCTGTTCGGATGTAAAATGTCCTACATTTTCTCCCATTTTTTCTCCTCCTGTTCGTCAAAGTTAAAAAACATAAAATAGCGTCCTTTTTCCACCGATTTTTTAGCGTTTCCCGCATCACCGAATAAGCTTCGCATCAGTGCGCTCATTTGCACTCCAGTCCGTCTCATTTTCCATGCCTGATGCATGAATAGCGGAGTAATCCAAAGCTCCTGCCCCTCGTTTTCCTCCGGGAATAGCACATGTCCTGTCTGAGGATTGGTAAGGCTATTTCCAATTGCGATATATCCAGGGCATCCGAGTAGCGAAATCTGGATATAAGCCATCTTCGCAACCACGGGATCCACATCCTGGCCAATAAACAGTGCGTTAGTTTGATAATTCACCTTGCGCTCCCGGAATGCAGCTGCCGCCGCTATCAGCATCGCTCCAGCTCCAACGCATGGATCGCAAACGGATATGTACCCCTTTTTCTCAATCTCTGACTGGCAACCTTCCCCAATTTGAATTTTCGCCATAAATTCGCATACATGGTATGGTGTGAAAAATTGTCCGTGCCAATGGCTCCCAAGGTTAAGATTCATGTATAGTCTTCCAAGAAAATCCTGATTGGGGTTTTCATCTAGCGCCTTTGTTATTGTTCCAAGTATCTGTGCCGGAATGTCTACACCTCCAAGGTCTTTGATTGCTCTTTCGTATTGTTTTTCCCGCCTTTCAAACGGTTCTTTCCTGCGGTCAACCGCATTACACATACTGCAAGCCATAACAGTCATAAGATCTTCCCACACCTGCCACGTGCTCCGGGAGTATGTAAGCTGATCAAAAAGCTTTAGAAATTCTTTCTCTCGTTCATTGACCGCCCCAACATGCTTTATCCTCGCCACACAGTATCACCCTCCTATATCAACCGATAATTCAGCTCTTTTCCCTGCAGCTGAATGATATTGCCGCGACACATTTCTATGATCCTGCTCCCGATTGCCTCATCAAATACTAAAAGGTCATTCGGTGATTTTTCTGTACTGATGATAATTGGCATATTGTTCATGTATCGGTAATTCACAATCTCATACAAAATGTTGCTGTCCGTTTCTGTCAGCTTTCCTTTCAGCAAATCGTCAATGTATAGCACACGAGCTGATGTATATTGATTTAGTTCCTTGTTATAGTTCTCTTCGTCAATTATGTTCTGCTTTAATTTGGTGACGACGTTTCTGTATGCCATATAAATTACTGCTACTCCTCTATTCATCAGTTCACTGCAGATTGCAGTTCCAAGGTGCGTCTTCCCTGCTCCGACCTGTCCGCAAAACATTATTGAATTGTATCGATCATGCTCAGTCTGCTCAAAATTTTGTACATACCGTATCGCTTTGTTCTTCGCATTAGAGAGTTGCGCATTGTTCCTTGTCAGGAAATTTTCAAAGGACTTTTTCTGAAACTCTGCAGATATCCCGCTCCGTTTCATCATCTCTCTTGCTCGCCGTATTGCAAAACATTCACATCTGATTACGCCCTCATAGCCGTTTTCGTCTGTCTGAAGAATAAATCCTGTATCCTTACACTTCGGACATTCATATTGAACGGTTGGCGATGTGCCCGACGGATGCTCTCTCTTAATCCTGTCAAGCATCACTTGTAGTTCATCCATTCAGGTCACCCCTGCTTTCATTCACAAGGCGATTTAGAGTATCCTGGCTATATCCGCTCTCTGATTGTCTCGAAATATATCCTCCCGGAGCTGTCCTCGAAACCGGAGCCCGATCCTGCGCCCTGCCAAGCCAACTGGTGATGAAGCGCTTTATTCCTCTTGACGTTTTCCGGTTCTTCGGATTGCTGTCAAGCCACGCATACATTTTCCGTAGTTCCTGCTCTACATCCACAGCCGGATACAGAGTTCTAAGGGAATTGAGATAATCAATCGTGACATCAAAAGAGCCTGAGCCCGTAACCAGCGGAAGCGAGATAAATACTTCCGGTCTGGAGGTTATTACCTCCGGGCTTATAGTATCTTTCTCTTTCTCTTTATCTTTATCTTTCTCTATCTCTATCTCTTTCTCTACGTTACACTTTTGTTGCTCCGTGTTGCATATTGTTGCATTTGTGTTGCATTGCAACGCTTTTCTTTCTCTACACGCCCTTGAACGTTGTGTGCTTGCCGCCTCTGAACCCACCATATTTCCACATTCTGTCAGTATGTACTCTGTTTCATCAATCAACTCCATTAACCCTTGTCGAATCAGGAACAAGACCGTTACTTTTACGTTTTCTGAATCTTCGTCAAGATCCAGTGCCAATTCCTCATAAAAATCATCTTCTACACCCTCGAAGTAGAGCTTCCCATCATTCTTCATCGCAATAAGCAACATTTTCAAATAAATGATTGTGTAGGTATCCCCTCCTGCGATCTTTCGCAGTTTCTTTATCGGCTTCTGCCGGAAGAATCCCTCCGGCAGCTTTAACCAATAGTATCGTTTTCCCATTTACTTCCTCCTTGGACTTCTACGGTTATTTGCCTGTTCTTTTGGTGTGGCCCATCTGCAATTTTCAGGCGTGTAATTCCCATCATTATCAATCCTGTCTAAAGTCAGATCTTCTCTGTATCCATGAGCCATCGCCCAGGCATAGAATGAGTTGAAGTCCTTATTCCATTCATCACAAACGGATATGCCTCTTCCCCCATACCGTTCGTAATTTGATTTATTAGGGTTATTGCATCTTTGTCGCATGCTTCTCCATATATCGTAAATTCGTGTGTATCGCTTTCCATGAACAGTATGTGCTCCATTGGAAACAATTTTATTTTTCACGCATCCACAGCTTGTTGTATGTCCCCGTCTTAAATTGTCTGCGAATACTACAGTTTCATTTCCGCATTCACACTTGCAGAGCAACTTTCTCCGGTAATATTCCGTTCTTCCTGCATCTCCGATTACAGTGAGTTTCCCATACTTTTTTCCAAGCATTTCGTTCCACTTCATTTGCCAAATCACCCCCACTGTACATGGCTTCCATTTTCATCTTTGGTGATAGTAACAGACTGTTCGAATCTGGCTTTAAATTCCGGATCGTGGGTAATTGCCATAATTTTTACATCAGGATATCTCGCTTGAATTGCTTCAAGAGCATCCACGTACGCCTCTGTTCCATCACTGTCAAGGAAGGGTGCTTCGTCTATGAACAACATTCCGAGCTGGATCCCCGCCGCCGTCGCCTTGATCTCCGAAAGAGCAAGGATTACAGCCAGTGAAGCCTTCACTTTCTCCCCACCGCTCTTTGAAGCGTAAGGCAGGGTTGTCTTCCCGTATTCGTCTATGAGTACATCCAGAGTGGCTTTATCGCCATCCTTGCCTTTAACAGTTCGTTCCATCACAAATTCAACTCCCATGGTTCCACCAGTCATCTGACCGAGAATATTATTCGCAGTATTCGTGATATGCGGAATGATATTTCGGACAATCTGGTGTGGAACTCCATCTTGAGAAAACGCCTGCTTTAGCACTTCATATCGAGCCGCTGTCTCCGCTTCCCGGGAAATATCCGCTTTGAGCTGTTTGATTTCCTCCTTGGCTTTTCTGGTGTCTTCTCTCCGCTGAAGCAATACACCTTTTCTTACCTGCAAAGAAGATACCTTTTCCTCCAGCTCAGTCTTCTTTCTTTCCAATTCGGAAAGCTTTTCTTCCTTTCCTGCCGGAATCCCAATCAGTTCTTCCCGTAAGCAGGAATGTTCCTCACACAACTTGGACCATTCTTCTTTTTTTCGCTGCTCCCGCTCTTCAAAATCTTTCAACTTTTCTTCCACATGCTTCTTTCTCTCCACATAAACAGGAATATTTGCTTTCTGTTCTGAATACACTCTGAGTTCATCTGCCACACATTTCGCTTTCTGATATTTTTCAACTGTTTCAGTTAGTCTTAAAACGCTTTCCGTTATTCTCTCGCTTTCTAATTTGACCGTAGAAACGTTTTCTATACATGAACCTATTGTTTTATCGTTGGAAGCCATTTCCCCCTCTAAACGGGCTCTAAGCGCTTTTCTACTGTCCATTTCCTCTTTCCGTTTCTGGTAAGTCTCCAAATCAGCGATTTCATCCAGAATTCCTTTTTCCTGCTCCTCAGAATATCCGATGTCGGCAATCTCCTTTTTCTTCTCAGAAGCATATAAGGCATATTCCTCTTTTGCAGCCTGGATTCTGCCGTTTATGGATGATATTTTTTCCTCCGTTTGCTCAATTTTCGCCACATCTTCTCGAGCTTTTTCAAGGAAACGACATGTTGCATTTTCAATATCAGAACACCCGGAATTATTTATAAATTCCTGCTGTTTCTTGTATGCTTCAAGATCCGCCTCTGCGAGTTTCATCTGTGTGGACAAGTTATGCACCTTTTCTGTAATCTCTGTATGTCTTTTATTTACTTCCGCATATACTGCCGCACACCGGTCTTTTTTCTCGTGGACACCCACAAGCTCTTTTCGTTTTTCTTCAAGCTCGGAAAGCTTTCGCAAAATCAACTCTTCATCCTCACTGCTGATTGCGGAAAGTTGCTCATTGATCGCTTTATTCTGCATCTTGGTAGTACTGATTATATTTTCATACCGCTGAATCTGGCTATTTTTTTCTTCCAGCGCCCTCTTACACGACTCATATTCCATAACATCAGAAGCGAAAGCCCTTACGGTTTCCTCCGCCATCTCATACTCTCTTGCTTTATCCAGAATCATTTCTGAATTTTTCAAGAAAGCATCACATGTTTCCCTTTCTTCCTCTGCCGAAACCTTATCGGAGCGTATCAAAAGAAGTTCTTTGTTTACAGCGTCGATTACACGCAATAATTCATCGCTCTTCTCCTGACCCGCTTTATAGTCAGCAATCTGTTTTCTGCATACTTCGATGTCTTGATCTGTCATCTGCCGGATTTGCGCCAGCTCCGAATTTTCCTTTTCAAGCTTCTCAAATTCGTCATCCGGATCCCCTTTTTCCTCAATAAATTCCGTCTTTACTTTCACGGCCTCTTTTTTCGATAATAGGCTTCGACGTGTATCTGCCAAAAGTTTCTTTGTCTCCTGCTCCATCAGTCCATAAACTGAAAGCCCCAGAAGATTCCCAAGAATAGTCATACGTTCCTCTTTCTTTGCCTGTAAGAACAAACCATACTGGTCCTGCATAATTAGAGCGCAGCTACGAAATGTCATCGAGTCCATTCCAAGGATTTTTTCTATTTCTGACTGTGTATCTTTAATCCGTTCCGCTGACAGATTCAGCCACTCCTCGCCATCCTTCTGAGAAATATTTAGCGTTGCCCTACCGGATTTCGTTCTTGTCCTTACAACACGGAACCGTTTCTCCCCAATATCGAACACAAATTCTATTGTTCCACTCCTCGCATCTTCCGTTCCCCGGATCCATGCCTTATTGTCTCCTTCTCTAGTTTCCTCGAACAAGCAATCTGCAATCGCATCCATAAAGAGGCTACTCTTTCCAGCTCCGTTTACACCATTGATTGAGCAAAAAGAGATATCTGTAAAATCAAAGTTTTCTTCTTTGTAATTCCGGTAATTCTTAACGGATATTGAGACTGGGCGAAGGACACCATGATTTTCTGAAGTCGTCTCTGATTTTCCTACGGCAGCTATGATTGGTTCTGCAAGCTCAACAACCTTATCAGGATTTTTGACACATTTCTCGGAAAGCCATTTTTTTAAGTTCAATAGAGGATCGCTTTCTTCAGATAAAAGCCCTCGGTTCGTCACATCAATCATGCTTTCCGCTTCTATATCCGCCACATAGAAAGCCCCTATCTCATAAAGGTCTGATTGCAGGACTGGTATGTTGAGTGCCTTTTTCTGATCCGATGTACAGCTATACTTAATCCTTACAATCTTATCTGCCACAGTGAATGGATAACCCTCAGCAAAAAGGAATTCTCTTCCTTGCTCAAGATAGTTCTCAACATCCTCTTTGGTCCATGTAATGGTCTGAAATTTTCTGTACGGAGTGTCATATCGTTGCCCGGATTTCATCTTGTCTCCATCAAATTCATGCACCCAAAACCCCCGGGACTGTCCTTCATCATTAAAGTTCATGGCATTTATTGCACCGGAATAAAACACATTTTCTAAGCCTTCCAGCATTTGCGGCCTGTGTATATGCCCCAGAAGCACCGCCGAATAGTCCGCTGTCTGGATGGATTCCCTTGGAATGACCGGCTCAAAATTTGAAAAGAAAGACGTCTGTCCGGATTCCATATTGCAGCCAGGAACTGTATAGTGCGCCATGAGGATAGATGGTTTCTCCCGGTTCTGCGAACACTGAGCCCTCAGCCCCATAACCATATCGCTGATATACTGTGTCCACGTCGTATTTTCCTCTTCGGAAGACAGCCCTGGAAACCTCGCCCTGAACTCCTGCTTATCAAATCCCGGAATGCACGCCACATCCGCGATCGGAGTCGAGATAACCTGCGGCGTGGTAATCACTGCAACTTTCTTATTCTTTTCAAGCATCTTCGTCAGCACCCGGAACTGATTTTTCCCATCGTGATTAGGAGTTCCTCTCATAACAACTACAAATTTACTGCTTTCTGAAAGTCCTTCAATAATATCAACTGCCACCAACATTTCATCTGAATATCTTTCCGGTCCAACTTGTTCCTGATGGAATATGTCCCCACTGATGCAAACGAGGTCTGGACGCTCATCTTTTGCTATAGATACCATGTATTTTAAGCAGTTAATTGTGTCCAAAGATCTTAAATTAATCCCATCCTCAATAGGACCCTTAAACTTTCCAATGTGCCAATCTGCAGTTTGTAAAATTTTCATAGATTTTTCCTCCATCTGTAATGTCTTCGATTTTTATTTTGTTCAGAAGCCGTTGCCCATCGACAATTTTCCGGATCATAATTGCCATCATTGTCTATACGGTCTATAGTCAAGTCATCAGAATATCCGTGATTAATAGCCCAATCCTTAAATTTCAAGAAATCATTACGCCATTCATCGCACATGGTTATTCCTCTTCCCCCGTAATGTGGAAAATCTTTTGAATTGGAATTAAAGCATCTGTACTTGATTCCTTTCCAAATACTGTAAAGCCTAGTTTTCTTCTCTTTATGCGTAGTCTTCGCTCTTTTATTGGTTTCTGCAACAACCTCTGAATGAAGACATCCGCAGCTTTTACTTTTCCCGCTTTTCAACGAATAACCAACAATATCCACTTCTTTCCCACAATCACATCGGCAACGCCACACGGTATTTCCTTTTTCGTTGTTCTGCACACGCCGAATGACAACAAGTCTTCCGAAGCGCTGTCCGGTTAAATTATTTGGTTTGCTCACCGTACGCCTCCTCTCTGGCATTTGACGCACAATGGGCGCCCGTATTTATTCAGCGAGTATTCGTATACTTTCTCAGTGATTACAGCCCCACATCCGTCGCAGGAATATCCTTCATTCTCCTGCGGAGCCGGCGGTTCTTTCGTATCCGGTACATTCGGAATTTCTTCCGGGATATCCGGAATATCATCATCCGGAGCATCACTCTGGAATGCCGGATTATTTGCAAACGCTTCTGCATCGAAAGTTTCTTCGCTGTCAAATTCAACTTTTCTAACCGGCAGTGCCGCTGCGCCAAACATATTGTTCACAGAGCTGATTCCCTGCGCGAGCATTGCCTGACGTACCGCCGGATCCGAATAATCTGGAGAAAAAACCACTGTGGGAATTGCGAAATTCTTTTTCAATTCCTCTTTTGTGTATGTTCCTTTCACACCGAGTAGAGCTCGGATTACCCTAAGTTTTGCTCCAGTAATTGCCTTTTCCGCCCACGTTTTCTTTAGTAGCGCCATATTTACCATAACCGACCGCTCAATATATTTATCCCGATCCGCTTCGTCAATCACATACGCATCAACTGTTTTCCCCCACTTATTCTTTGCTTTAGTCCATGTTCCCTTGAAGATTTCTGCCGCAGCTTTGGCCTGCTTTTCATCAGTGATGCCTCTTACGGCTTTATCAGAAAATTCAATCCTATACTTTTCTTCCTCATCTTCAAGGCAGATTTCTTTCTGGTCTGTCTCCGTCCGGCATGTCCCGTCCGCTTTTCGCATCGCGCCCTGCGCATGTGCCCGGTACGTTACCCGGTTAATCCGTTCCCCGTACGTCTGCTCAGGGTTAAACTGGATGCCCGCCGCCATAGCCATCTTATTAAGAAGTGGCTTCGACAATGAAAAAGCATCCGCATAAATCTTGTTCCCTCTGTCATCTTTTCTGCCAGTGTCAACGGAACCAACCTTGAAAATATCTCCGCTTGTTTCGCTCAGATCCACTGCCACTTCTTCTACATGGAATTTATAGAACGGGTTGAGTTGAACGTCTGTTGCGGTTGGGATTAACAGGATATAGCCTTTGTACTCTTTTATTACTTCCGGCAATGATGCCATAACATCTTTCATATTGATTTCCTCTCTTTCTCATGCTAAAATGAAATTGCTTTTAATAAAACGTATGCTCTTGATTGGCGAAAGTCAGCGTCAGCGTATATTCTGTTAAAAGTTCTGACTTGATAGCTTCAATCACTAATTCGGCCAGATAGCCCGGTGTCCGTCTAACGCCGTCGCAATCGCCAAAACGCTGAATTATTGATTGAAGCTTTCTGTTTGCCACACCAAGCGCTTTTTCATAAAGTTCTGTTGGTATCTCTAGTTTCATTACCTCTTCAATCATTTTCTTGTCCATAACCACTCCCTAACTCTTTCTAAAATCAGGAATACGAAAATTGCGATAAACGCCGCTGCGAAGTACTCACTTCCAACAGCGTCATATCCTCTGATTTCTCTTAGTTTTTCAGAAACAAAGTGAAGAAAAATGAGTCCTAATGCCAGCGATACTGTAATTTCTGCCGCCGCAAAAGCCGCTTGTTTTACGAACCGGAGTACACATCTATTCATCTTTCGTTTCTTTATCCGGTCTCCTTTTTTATTAGGATTGCTCAATGGATGTTTCGGATACGGAATTATCGTTACCTTTTCGTTCTTTAAATCGTAAAGTCTTAAATATTTCATACAACCTCCTCAAATTTAATCTTCATTTGACCGCTTTTCTCTACTTTCAGCATCTTTAATAACTTTGTTTCTTTTTCTCTTTCGAGCTCCCTTTCCTCTCTGCAGTCGCATTTTTCTCCCGGATCGAGTTGGCAACCGCAGTCAGGACAAATGTAACCGTACACTTTTCTTCTTACCTCCTCAGTTAATCATGCAATATTCATCGAAATACTTTTTTGGAATGCGCCCTGCTGGGTATGCTTTTGTAAGCTTTCCTGCATCAATACATTCCTTTCTCATCGTGCGGATCACATCGTATGCTTTGGACTTGCTTATGCCGAGTAATGTCATAATGTCGCTTGCCATATAGTACGACCTATCCTCCGCTGTTATTTCTTTTAAAACTCCGCTTGACATGCCGCTCCCTCCTTTATTCCAAGTTCTTCTCAGCCCACATCCTTAAACTCTGCGCTATTTCACTTACCTCATCAAGCGTTTGAATTACCTTATTCAGATCGCCCTTTTCATCCTCTGTGATAATTCCATCTTCAGTAATATCCAAAAGCAGCTCTTTTGCCGCCGATATTTTCCGAAAAGATGACAGCGCCTTGATACTTATCCGATCCAGCCCTTCCGGTTTTATATCCGGAAAGTCTTTTCCAAGCGGGCACATATGTTTGCAGTAATAAAGTTTCAGTTCTGGCGCACTGTAAATATCCGACATCATAAGTACTTCATCCGGAAACGGATTTTTACTTCCAAGCTCAATTCTGGCCAGTCGGCTTCGGTCTATCCCAAGTTCTTCTGATGCCCCTTCTCTACTAAAAAGGCGGTCATTGAACGCAGCCGCGCGATATCGTGCTTCAGCAAAGACGTTTCCGGCTGCTTTTGTTATATGCTTTCCCATTTACCTGTCCTCCTCTGTCAGATACAATATAATCAAATAATATTTTCCGTATAAGGAACCGTGATGTTACGATCTTTGCTGATTATCTTCGCAATTTCCGGTGCGTATACACGCCCATTTACTACTCCGGACACGTAGTTTCTGCTTAGCCCTACGCGTTCCGCGAGTTCCGTAACATTAAGATCATCGTCAATCATCGACTTCTTAACCTCTTTACACCACGTTGGCAAAGTTCGTTTCACAATTTCACCTCCCATTGGCTTATAAACATTTGTTGTTTACATTTGTTTGATATTGCATTAGAATAACGGTATACGTTAACAAACACAGAAAGGAGTAACTTACATGAATAATCAATCCTCATGGTCGGAGCAGTTGCAACGTATCGGGTTATCAGAATTTTCAAGTGCCAACCGTAAAATCCTATCCGATATCGAAAACAGTGGTGTATCATTTAACAATGCTTCGATTTTACAGGCTTCTGCGGAAGCTGTTATCAGAGCTGTCGCTGTTATGATCGAAGAAAATAACAAGGCTCTCTTATCCGAAGCGGACTAATTATTCAGTTCTACTTTGGGTGATTGCCGTCACTCTTTTTAAAAAATGTTTTAGACATTTGGTTATTACAGTTTTAATAATAATAGCGTTTTCGCTAAATGTCAATAGTTTTTTAGCGATTTATCTAAGGAGTTTTTATGATCGAACGCATTTTGTGCCTAATCGACTCGTCAGGACTTAGCGATTCCGCTATGTGCAAGGAGTTAGATCTAGGAAATGGAATAATCGGGAAATGGAGAAAAGGAATTCAAAAGCCGTCTACTGATGCAATTATAAAAATCGCATCATACTTCAAAGTGAGTACAGACTACCTATTGATTGGATCTGAAACTTCCAAATCAATATATTCGTCAGAAGATGCTGAATGGCTTTCACTGATCCATAAGCTCCCCCGTGATGCTCAATTAGAATTTAAAGGAGAATTGAGAGGATATCTCAAAAGATTAAATCACAAATATGATGAGGAATTAAAAGAAGCAAAATAATCCCCTTCGAGTGGTACCGGAGGGGGAGAAAGGAATGAAATGACATGAAAAAATTATTAGTTGCATTATTTATTTCAACAGTTCTTCTAACAGGATGTTCGTCATCTGTTTCTCAAGAAGATTATGATGCTAAAGTAAAAGAATTGGAGAGCGTTCAAAAAGAATTAACCGACTTAAAAAAGGAGAAAGCACAGGAAGGAATAGATCAAGCTGGTGCAAAGGCTTGGGTTTCCGAATCTTTCGGAGATAATGCCAATTGCACTATTATGGATAATGACTTATATGTTTCGTTAAATTCAGGATATACTTTGTCAGAGAAATCCATAGAAGCTTTATGGAGCGATATCAATGCTGCTCTCTCATTATATGGCACTTATTATCGAGAATCTCCAGAACAGCTACCATATGATTCTGTTACAATCATTGTCTTGGAGGAAGAAACCGGATTGGATATGATTTCTTTTCAATTTATTAAAGCTGCTGATGGATCATTTTCACAGAATACTTCAATGGTAAATCTTCAAGATATAAAAGAAATTGTTCCATATTTGAACAATGCGCTGAATTAAGGCCACCGATATGAGTAAAGTTGGAGAAAAAATAAAAGTGCTCCGCATGGAGTCAGGCATTACCCAGTTGCAGCTGGGAGATTATGCCGGTTGTTCGGGGCAGGTAATTTCAAATATAGAAAGGGGATACACTAATCCCTCTGCCGATGTATTAAAAAAGATATCGGAATACTTCCATGTTCCTTCAGATTATTTATTAGGAAAATCAAAATCCCAATGGCTTGCATTGGATCCGGATACGACAATGCCATATATCGGAACTCGCGTTTCAGATCTGCTCACTCAGGCCGGTATCTCGACGGAGACATTCGCCGATGCGGTTGAGGTTACGCCAGAGGAGGCGGAAGATATTTTGAACGGATCAATTACACCGAACATCGGAACCTTGGCCAGGATTTCAAGATTCCTAAATACTTCCATGGACTTCCTGATCGGGACCATTCCATACCCAACGATTGTATCTTCTGAAGATGAAGAGGACATCATCCTATATTATAGGACAATGTCGAAATCCGGACGGCGTTTGTTGATGGGAGCATTGGAAGACTTTAAAGACAGATAACTTTCATGAAAATATAATGTACTTAACCGGGGAACCGTTGAGGTGCTATGCAGCCGCCGGACGCAAGAAAGGAGGCTGGTGCTTATGGTTACATACAGTGACTTGTTTACTTTTGTCATCATGCTTTGTGCTGTTATAACCCTTGTTGTAACAATTCTTAGGCACAAAAAATAGCGCCCCTGCTCTGGTAAAGTAAGGCGCTATTTTTTATAGTTACATATTTTACCGGCGGCCAGGTGTGCACTGGCCAACGGTTCCCTTGTTAAGTACATTATATAAAACATGGGGCCATTTGTCAAATCTTATGCGACAAGGAGATTGATTATGCCCGCATATAAATATCAGACCAAAGATGGTAAGACAAAATGGTACGCAAACTTTTACTATAAAGATTGGCTCGGAGAGCGAAAGCATAAATGCAAACGTGGATTTGACACGAAAGGAGCTGCAAAAGAGTATGAGCGTATGTTCTTGGATAAATACTCCAAGAGTCCAACTATATTATTTGCATCAATGACCGCAAACTATATAGAAGATATGGAGTCCAGACTAAAGCCAACTACATTGAAGGGCAAAAGGTACCTCATCGAAACAAAAATACTTCCTTTTTTCGGCCAAATGCAGATCTGCGATATCGATGCAGACCTTGTAAGAAGATGGCAAAATGGTCTGATAAACTACCGGAACGAGAAAGGAGAGCCTTATGCCGAGACTTATCTTCATACAATAAACTCGCAGCTATCAGCCATATTCAACTATGCAGTAAAATACTATAAGTTGGGAATCAACCCATGTTATGTGGCCGGAACCATAGGGGAAAGCCGTGCATCCGAAATGAACTTCTGGACCAAAGAAGAATTTGAACATGCTATGCAGTTCGAACAGAAGACCTCATATATCGTTGCTTTCAAGATTCTATTTTATAGTGGAATGCGCGAGGGAGAGCTGCTTGCACTAACACCGGAAGATTTCCCGAGAGACATTGCAAGCGTCGATGTGAATAAGAACTATGCGGTAGTTGACGGGGTAGAGTATTTTCTGACGCCAAAAACAAAGCGCAGTATAAGACAGATTACAATACCGGATTCCCTTCATGAGGAAGTATTGGAGTTTATAGACAGCATGAGTCTGGATCCGGAAGAGCGTATATTTTATTTCAAAAAGGGTGGGCTCTACAGTGAATTCAAAAGAATGATCAAGAGATCGGGAGACAAGGAAATAAGGGTACATGATCTGCGGCACAGCCATGTGGCCATGCTGGTTAATATGGGTTTTGCGATTGAAGAAATCTCTCGCAGGCTCGGCCATGATTCTATCAAGACAACATGGGATACTTATTCCCACCTGTATCCGGGCACTGATCGAGAGTTAGCGGAACGGATAGAGGACCTTATACAGAAGGAAAACATTCCTCCAGATGATCCTGAATATGAAGAGAATGACATATCGTTTGATATGGTACCTGGTTCTCCACTCGGCCGGATCAGTCAGAGCGTATTGTCTGTAGCTGCACAAGAAGGAAATGCACATATCCGAAAAAACAATAAGAACATTTTCGCAAAGTATGGCATAGATATCGAATCAGAAATCGTTTATGGATATAAGATGGAAACATATCTTGACCTAATCGCTTTCGGAGATTCCATCATACAAACGATCTCATCATTCCGGCCGGCCGAATCACTGAAGGATTTCATACTGGCATTATTCTCTGATGCCATAACCTCATGTGAGTTGTCGCAGGGAAGCATAAAAAATCTTGATAAATTCATTGTCGAAAATACCATTCCAAAGTACGAAAAAATATATGGAATAGGTGTAAAATAGTGATTTGAACATCACTTTAACATCACGGAGAAACAAAAAATCCCGGGAGCCCTTTATTTTCAAGGGTTCTCGGGATTTGCTAATTATTCAAACTCAATCGTTCCTGGTGGTTTGCTCGTCAGATCATAGAATACTCGATTGACTCCCTTTACCTCATTGATGATCCTGCTCATTACTTTCTGCAGTACTTCGAACGGAATATCAGCCGCCTCGGCTGTCATAAAATCAATAGTCTTCACTGCTCTAAGCGCCACCGCATAGTCATAAGTTCTCTCATCTCCCATAACTCCTACGGAACGCATATTTGTCAACGCCGCAAAGTACTGATTGATGTCCCTGTCCAGTCCAGCTTTCGCGATCTCCTCCCGGTAAATTGCATCTGCATCCTGCACGATCTGCACTTTCTCCGCAGTCACTTCGCCAATGATCCGGATACCAAGTCCTGGTCCCGGGAATGGCTGACGGAATACCAGATCTTCCGGAATACCAAGCTCCAATCCGACTTTTCGAACCTCATCCTTAAAAAGATCCCGGAGCGGTTCGATGATTTCCTTGAAATCAACGTAGTCCGGAAGTCCCCCTACATTGTGATGAGATTTGATTACTGCGGACTCTCCACCGAGACCACTCTCTACAATGTCCGGATAAATGGTTCCCTGGGCAAGGAAATCAACAGCTCCAATTTTCTTTGCTTCTTCTTCAAATACACGGATGAATTCTTCACCGATAATTTTGCGTTTCTGTTCCGGTTCTGTCACGCCAGCTAGTTTGCTGTAATATCTTTCCTGCGCGTTGACACGAATAAAGTTCAAATCAAAGTTTCCTTTTGGTCCGAATACTGCTTCTACTTCATCCCCCTCATTTTTGCGAAGAAGTCCATGGTCGACGAACACACATGTAAGCTGTTTTCCAATGGCTCTGGAAAGCAGACCTGCTGCTACGGAAGAATCCACTCCGCCGGACAGAGCCAGCAGAACTTTACCGTCTCCTACTTTTTCTCTAATATCTGCAACCGCATTTTCTACAAAAGCATCCATCTTCCAATCACCAGAACATGCACATACACCGCGTACAAAATTGTAGAGCATTTCTTTTCCTCGAACTGTATGAAGTACTTCCGGATGGAACTGAATTGCATATAGCTTTTTCTCTGCATTTTCAGCGGCTGCGACCGGGCAGTCCGCCGTATGCGCTGCAATCTCAAATCCAGGCGCCACCCGCTCAATATAATCAAAATGGCTCATCCAGCAAGTTGTAGAAGACTCCACTCCTTCAAACACTTTGGAATCTTTTTTATCAATCAGAACCTCTGTCTTACCATATTCTCCGACCTCTGGCTTTGTCACCTTTCCACCGAGCACATGCATCATCAACTGTGCCCCATAGCAAAGTCCGAGAACCGGAATACCAAGCTCAAATAATTCTTTTGTATATGTTGGAGAATCTGCCTCATAGCAGCTATTCGGGCCGCCGGTCAGGATGATTCCCTTTGGATTCATTGCTTTGATCTTTTCAATATCAATTCGGTAGGAATAGATCTCGCAATATACATTACATTCACGAACACGTCTTGCTACAAGCTGATTGTATTGTCCGCCAAAGTCAAGCACGATTACTAATTCGTTTTTCACGGGTTTTCCTCCTTCTTTTCCTTTGTGGTTCTTCTATTATAAAATAGCCCCCTGCGATTTACAAGTGGATTTTCTCCGCTTACTGCACTTTTCCCACATCAATCCACTCCATAAAGCCCGAATACCTCTCCAACTCCTCCACTGTCAAATCTACGGCACTTTGGCCACTTCCGGCTGCAGGGAACACTCGTTCCATCCGTTTTAGAGATACATCAAGATATACCGTGACTCTTTGTCCTGTAGCGAAAGGACAAACACCACCCGGTTGGTGACCGGTAGCGGTTTCCACCTGAGCCCGGGGAATCATCTTTGCTTTCTGCTGAAATTTTGCCTTGTATTTCTTATTATCAATCTTCGTATCTCCCGCCAGGACAATGAGAATCGGCGCATCATCCACATAAAAAGACATCGTCTTTGCAATCTGACGTGGTTCACATCCAATCGCCGCAGCGGCTTCCTCTACTGTAGCGCTGGACTGTTGAAACTCCATGACCCGACTCTCCATGTCCTGCTCTTTGAAATATTGTTTCACTGCTTCTAGTGACATCTGCCCACCTGCTTTTTCTGTTTTCTCTATATTGCTTTTTCTGTTTCAAAAGCTTGAACCAGTTTATTCCTAAGATCCGTCGCATGACTATACTCAATATACTCGATACTTCCCAAATCACTAATAGCCTTTGTTGCCTTATCTTTTACAATATACACTGGCTTTCCTAATCCGTATGCAAGCCCTAATTCTAACATCACATTCGGATTCAGTCCGGATATATTAATGATCGCCATTCTGCACGCCTGAATCTGCTCACAAATTTTACACATGATATCCTTACATGTAATCTCTTCGTCCGCCTTATAGTGCTGAAATCCGGCTGCATTCAAAGCCGGCACAATCCCATATAAATAGCTGTCTACATAATCGTCTGAAAATGGCATAGCAATAAAGACCTTATTCCTTTCATAATCGGGCCGCTTCGGGCATCTTTGAGATCCGATTTTAAAACATTTTCTCATCTGATGAGCCGGAATTTTTTCTTCCGTCATTTTTTCTCTTTCTTCATTGATTTCTGACTTCACCTTTTCAATCAGGTTTTTCACAGTATTCAAAAACCATTCCACTGTTTCGGCTCTTACTGTTTTTTGCGTAGAGGATAAGTCATGGGATGCGTAAGAGAGATGACTGATGTGAAGTTTAGTAAAGGTATTATATTTATCCAACAACTGATTATATTCTTTAATCCAGGCACCATAAATCTTTGTGTAAATATAATCATTCTTTTGGGAATAAATTCTAACTTTCTGATATAAATTATTAAGTTCAAACTCCAAACTTTTCATATCTTTTGTATTCATCTTAATTCCTCCAAATTCCATGGGAAAGTCATTTTCCGTTTTTACTCTTATCAGACAATATTACTAACATTTTGTAATTTTTATCTATCTTCTCTATTGTATCATGTCTCAGCCAACGGAACAATGTCAGAATACCGGCAATCTCTTGCCTTTGCAGACAAACAGGCGTACCTTCGGTATGCCTGTCTGTCACATCCCCATTTAGGGACCATCCATTTTTTCATCACTGTTTTTGTTTTCTAATGTCCGGCTTCTTGTCCGGACTGTTTTTCATCAGTTTGACCAGTCTGCTTGTTCCCAGTCTTTCCGCACCCAGGCGAATAAACTCTTCCGCATCATCAAAGGAAGAAATGCCTCCCGCTGCCTTGACTTTGACGTTCTTCCCTACATGGGTTTTCATCAGCTTCACATCCGCAAACGTCGCTCCCTCAGTAGAAAATCCAGTGGACGTCTTGATGTATTCTGCGCCGGCTTTCGTAACAATCTCGCACATTTTGATCTTTTCTTCCTCAGTCAGCAGACAGGTCTCAATGATTACTTTCAAGATCCGGCCATTGCACGTTTCGTGGATTCGGCGGATTTCATCCTCGATTTCCTCGTACTTTCCGTCTTTTAAGTGCCCAATATTGATGACCATATCGATCTCAGAAGCCCCATTTGCGATGGCGTCTTTCGTCTCAAAGACTTTCGCTGCCCTGGTGCTGTATCCGTTCGGAAATCCTATGACGGTACAAATCGGAAGTTTTCCATCTACATATTCGGCCGCTGCTTTCACATAGGAAGCCGGGATACAAGCAGAAGCGGTATCGTATTTCATAGCGTCATCCAGGATCTGTCGGATCTCCTCCCAGGTTGCAGTCTGTGTAAGTAACGTATGATCTACATGGGTTAAAATCTCTTTTGCTTCCATCTTTTTTTGCATCTTCTATTCCTCCCCTGTCCTGGCCCACTTTTGTTCTAGGATATCTTTGATTTCCGGGTCAAATGCCGTCTGGGCGGCATTTCGTAGTAACGTGAAAATGAGCTCATCGTCCCGGCCGTACTGCTCGTATACTTTTGTCAGTTCGTTTGTCATAGTTGTGCCGCTGACTGTCCGATTGTCTGTGTTGATGCTCACCTTGATTCCGGCGTCTACAAACTGCCGGAGCGGATACGCTTCCCATCCGGCGGCCGCCTTTGTCTGGAAGTTGCTTGTCGGACACATTTCCACACCGATTCCAGCCTCTGCATAGGCTTTCATCAGCTTCGTATCTTTCCAAAGCGCGATCCCGTGCCCGATCCGTCTGGCTCCCAGTTCATAAGCCTCCCGGACATTTTCCACATTCCCTGTCTCACCTGAGTGAATGGTAAACGGCATACCAAGACGTCTGGCCTCCTCAAATAGGGGCCGGAAACATCTTGTCGGAAACGCCGATTCATCCCCCGCCAAATCCAGCGCACATACGCCCATCCCCAGATACTCTCTGGCACACCGTAACATTGTAAGATTCTGTTCCTCACTGTGGTGCCGCATGGCACATGTGATGATACCATACCTGACATGAAAAGCTTCTTTGGCCCGCTCCATACCGTCCCTCACCGCCTCAATGACCTGGGCACAGGGCAGTCCGTCATGGGCTGAGAGCATCGGGGCAAACCTCACTTCAATATATTCGATCTTTTCTTTTGCAATCTCTTCTACAAAACGATAGGCTCCATCCGAAAGCCCTGCCGCATCCTGGAGGCACTGCACAGGCAGGTCAAACTTTTTCAGATATTCGGTTAAGCTCCGGCATTGCTCTGATATCGTCAGCTCCTCATCAGACACAGCTCTTCCCAAATGCCCCTCAATGATGTCCTTTGTCAGAGAACCGTCCAGATGACAGTGGAGATCCAATTTAGGAAGGTTTGCGATATTCATAATCTCCCTCCTTTCGTATTCTTTCTGTCTTCTTTTTAGATAGTTTCAATGATGCGGGTTATCAAGCGTTTAAAGTCCTTAGAAACCCGGTCTGCACTCTCCTGCACCTCCATATGATCCAATTTTTGTTTGCTCATACCGGCTGCCAGATTCGTAATACAGGAAATACCACCGATTTCCATGCCCATATGACGGGCTGCCATGGCCTCGCAGGCTGTACTCATACCGACTGCGTCACCGCCCCAGCTTCTGCACATTCGTATTTCGGCCGGCGTCTCATAGTTCGGCCCGGTAAGCTGCACATAGACGCCTTCTTTGAGGTTCATTTGACAGGCAGACGCCGCCTCTTTGATCACAGTCCGAATCCGGGTACTGTACACCTCACTCATGTCCGGAAACCTTGGCCCCAGCTCATCCAGATTTGGCCCGATCAGCGGACTTGGCACACCGACCGCAATGTGGTCAGTAATCATCATAAAATCTCCTGGACAGAATGTTTCATTGATACCTCCGGCCGCATTGGTCAAAATCAACTGTTTCGCACCCAGCAGCCCCATCAGTCTGGTTGGAAGGACGACGTCAGTCATCGGGTACCCTTCATAATAGTGGACCCGGCCCTGCATAATGACAACCGGCACCTCGCCTACATACCCAAACACAAAGCGCCCTTTATGTCCCTTCACTGTAGAAACTGGAAATCCTTCGATTTCTGTGTAATCCATCGTCGTTTCGATATGAATCCCGTCCGCATAATCTCCAAGCCCGCTCCCTAGAATCAGAGCCACCTTGGGGCTGAAATCCGTTTTCCCCCGGATACTTGTAAGACAGGTCTTTAATTTTTTCTCCATTTATTTTCACTCCTTTTCTACGGATGCTCCGCCACACCTGCTATTTTCCTCTTCCTTCATTTTTGCCGCTGCCCTTTATCACAGCGTGATGGTAGCTTCTTTTCTGTAGTAGATCCTTACTTTAGCTCTCCGAGCAGGGAAGCGCCTATTGTTCCCTCCGGCATGGAGAGTCCAAAGTTATCAAGGATAGTAGCCCCAATCACCGCAAATGTATCCTGCTCCGACAACCTTCCGCCGCCTTCCATACTCTTGGAATAGGCCAGAAACGGCACCTTTTCCCTTGTGTGGTCAGTCCCGGTATAGGTCGGATCGTTCCCGTGGTCCGCAGTGATAATCAAGAGGTCATCTTCTCTTAGCGTTTCCAGAAGTACCGAAAGCCCTTTATCAAACTGTTCCAGTTCTTTTGCATAGCCTTCCGGATCCCTGCGGTGCCCCCATTTTGCGTCAAAATCCACCAGATTGACAAAGCACAGCCCGTGGAAATCCTTCCCCGCGATCTCGTTTGTCTGCTCCATCCCGTGAATGGAAGACTTCGATTTATATGCTTTTGTGATTCCCTCCCCGTCAAAAATGTCCCGGATCTTTCCTACAGAGATCACATCAAATCCATGATCTTGGAGTACGTCAAGCGCTGTCCGCATCGGAGGTTTCAGCGCATAGTCGTGTCGGTTACTTGTCCTTTCGAACTCGCCTTTCTTCTTTCCGATATACGGTCTTGCTATCACCCGGCCGACCCTCCACTCTTCTCTCATAGTAAGTTCTCTTGCGATCTTACAACAGCGGTACAGCTCCTCAAGACCGAATGTCTCCTCATTTCCACAGATCTGCATTACCGAATCCGCCGATGTGTATACGATCATATGTCCGGTTGCGATCTCCTCCTCACCCAGCTCTTCGATGATCTCCGTCCCGCTGGCGCTCTTGTTTCCGATCACTTTATGTCCTGTTCTTTTTTCCAGCTCTCCGATCAGTTCCTTGGGAAATCCATGTTCTGTAAAAGTCTTAAACGGCTTTTTTGTCTCAATCCCCATGATTTCCCAATGTCCGGTCATCGTATCTTTTCCGTTACTTTTCTCTTTCAATACCGCCTGATAGCCAAGAGGACGTGCCACTTCCGGCACCTGCCGAAGCGGTGTCAGATTCGCAAGTCCCAGTTTCTGAAGCGTGGGAATCTGAAAATCTTCCACTGATTCCGAAATATGCCCCAGTGTATTAACTCCAATATCTCCAAACTTCTCCCCGTCCGGCATGACGCCGATTCCCAGGGAATCAATTACAATAACAAATATCCGTTTTTGCCGTCTCATTCTTCTCCTGCCTTTCTTCCAGATTTCCAGGTCCAAATCCCATTGGCATGAAATCTTTCAGTTTAAAAATCCGATAGTCTTCTGTCCCCTTTGCCAATATAATTTGGAACTCTTCTGGCAAGCAAAATTCCATCATCACCTGTCTGCATACTCCGCAAGGAGGTGTGAAATCCTCGATCCTTCCATTCGGTCCTCCTACAATACAGATTGCCTCAAAATCATGTACCCCCTCACTGACTGCCTTGAACAAAGCGGTTCGTTCCGCACAATTCGTCGGAGTATACGCCGCATTTTCAATGTTACATCCGGTATAGATCATTCCATTTTTTCCAAGCAAAGCGGCTCCCACCCGAAAGTGGGAATACGGCGTATAGGAATATGCAAGCTGCCCGATGGCGATCTCAATCAATTCTTTTATTTTTCTTTCTGTCATAGCGTTTCCTCCTTATTTTCCTGCCTGTTTATCCTCTTTTATCAGCTTGCGAATTGCCTGTACTGCCACTCGTATCGCCATATCCGTATCATGTACAACCGGATTTTCCAGTCCTTCCTTTTCTCTCTCCTGGTTTGCCATAACAAGGAAACAGGACCCTGCCCGGACTCTTAAGTGGCTTGCTATTACAAAAAGAGCTGCCGATTCCATTTCGGAAGCAAGACATCCCAGTCGTTTCCACGCCTCCCATTTATTTAAAAGCTCATAGCTCACCGGCATCCGTTCCGGGGAATGTTGTCCATAGAAAGAGTCCTTGCACTGTACGATTCCTACATGGTATGTCTGCTTTAGCTCCTCAGCCGCCCGCATCAGTGCATAGGTCACATGAACGTCCGCCACGGCTGGAAATTCCACCGGCGCATACTCCCGGCTCGTCCCTTCCATTCTGATTGCGCCGTTTGCGATCACCACATCTCCGCTTTTAATATCAAGCTGCATCCCGCCGCAGGTTCCGATTCGAAGAAAGGTATCCGCTCCGGACATTGCCAGCTCTTCCATAGCAATAGCCGCGGACGGTCCCCCAATTCCCGTAGACGTCACACTCACTTTCACGCCGTCCAAATATCCTGTGCATGTGACAAACTCCCGGCTGTCCGCCACCAACACGGCGTCGTCAAAATATTTCGCGATTTTTTCGCACCGCTTCGGATCTCCCGGAAGAATCACATATTGTCCGACATCTCCTTTCCCAACCTGAATATGATACTGCTTGCTCGCATCCTCTGAATACTTCATCATCCTACCTCACTTTCCCTGTTATGCAGGATCATCTGCCCTTTTGACAGATCAAGAAGCCTTGTTTGTCCCCTCTACACTTCTTCTACTTGCATCTTACTCGTAAATTCTTCTCCCCAAAAGGACTAAAGTCTCTTTTTCTTAATTAACGTGATTTTTCACAATTTTATTCCTCATATTTTGTGCAAAACAACTATGTTTTTTCACTGTTTTAGGTACCACTTTCTCGTTTTCGTTATCATTTTCTATGGAATCAGTATTTCCCTCTGCCTACTTGACAGTTGTCTCATTTTGTGCAAGGATTTTAACAGTACTTAACACAGGAGATGTAAATGTTATGAAAAGGAAAATATTAATCGTGGACGACGAACAGTCCATCGCTGATCTGGTTGAAGTCTATCTTTCCAACGAAGGGATGGAAGTTCTGAAATGTTATAACGGACAAGATGCCCTGGATTGTATCAAAAAGGAAGATCTCTCCTTGGCGGTCCTGGACGTCATGCTTCCGGATATTGACGGCTACAAACTCTGCCAGGAGATCCGTAAGGAACATTTTTATCCTGTCATCATGCTGACTGCCCGGACCGAGGACACAGACAAGATCCTGGGACTTACCATCGGCGCGGACGACTACATTACCAAGCCTTTTAATCCGCTGGAGCTGGTAGCCCGAGTCAAGACACAGCTTCGCAGATATGAACGGTACAATCATCCGCTCCCGACAGACGTCCAGTCATCATCTGCCGCGGAGCCGGAGCGGGATTCCCGCATCGACATCAGGGGACTTACCATTGACCGGGATTCCCACAAATGTTCCCTCAACGGAAGCACGCTTTCATTGACTCCGCGGGAGTTCTCTATTTTGTGGTATCTGTGCGAGAATAAAGGACGGGTCATATCCTCGGAAGAGCTGTTTGAGCAGGTCTGGGGAGAAAAATTTCTGGATAATAATAATACGGTTATGGCTCACATCGGGCGGCTCCGGGAAAAGATGAAAGATTCCGGCCGCAGGCCTAAATACATCAAGACCGTATGGGGAGTGGGGTATCAAATTGAATAAACAGACAGGCAATCAACTTTCTGAACAACTGCGGAAACAGCTTTTGCGCCGCTTCTTTTTCTCCTACCTGCTCTATGTAGGGATCGGCGGTTTTTTATTCCTTCTCGTGTACTGGTATTATCATACGCAGATCTGGTACGGTTATGAATGGTTTTATCAGATTACCACTTTTATCAATCAGTTTCACGTGATCTTTTTGATCTTTTATATGTTGGCCGGAGCGCTTATTTGCGGCTACCGGTATTTGTCCAGATCCTGCACCTATCTGGATGAGCTTCTGACTGCCTCAGACAGCCTTTGGAAACACCAGGAAGATACAGTTACCATGTCGGCTGATTTACGGGAAGCTGCTCTGCATATGAATGAGGTACGGCTGAATCTCATTGAAAGTCAGAAAGCGGCCGAAGCGGCGGAACAGCGCAAAAATGATCTGGTAGTCTATCTGGCCCATGATCTGAAAACACCTCTCACTTCCGTGATCGGATATTTGACGCTGCTGCACGATGAAAAGGAGATCTCCCCTGCCCTGCAGGAGAAATACTTAGGCGTTGCGCTGGAGAAAGCAGAACGTCTGGAAGATCTCATCAATGAATTTTTTGACATCACCCGGTTCAACCTGACTCATCTGACTCTGGATGTGAGCCGGATCAATCTGACACGGATGTTGGAACAGACATTATACGAGTTCGCCCCGATGTTTGCGGAGAAACAGTTGGATACATCCGTCCAGGCTCCTGCGGATCTCTATTTTCTCTGCGATCCAGACAAGCTTCAGCGTGTCCTCGATAATCTGCTTAGAAATGCCGTCAACTACAGCTTTCCGGAATCAGTCATAAAGATCCGCCTCTATGTGGATATGGGAATCCTGACCTTGATCGTGGAAAACGAAGGCTCTACCATTCCGCCGGAAAAACTGGAACGGATCTTCGAGCAATTCTTCCGTCTGGACTCTTCCAGAGCCTCCAGAAACGGTGGTGCAGGCCTTGGTCTTGCCATCGCCAAGGAGATCGTCGAACTTCATGGTGGTAAAATTTCTGCCGAAAGCCATGACAACCACGTAATTTTTCAGGTGGATCTCCCGTATTCATCAGGAAATCGTTAGAATTTTGTGTGAGAAAAAGAGGATTTCTGTTCCGAAATCCGAGAAAACATTCTATTGCCTTTTGGTATAGTAAAAGCGTGCCAGGACAATCGGCTTCGATTTTCCGACACGCTTTTTGATTGTAAACTCACAAATTGTAACAGAAAAAGGAGTGAATTTCCATGAATACCTATCGAAACATACATGCACGACAACAAAAACACGGCCGATCAAGAAAAAAGCGTACCGGACATCTGCTTCATTTTATTCTTCCGATGCTGTGTCTTATCCTTTTGCTATGCACTTTGGCATCCTATATACTGAACAGAGCAGGTGCGGGACTTGACGTCATTTCTCCAATCTCTTCTCTCTTCCATGGCTCCGCGCGGGATGAAATCAGCCACTACGCCTCCTCCCACGGATATGATATCAGCGACTATCCCCAGTCCCTGATCGACCTGTATGACCGGAACCGTGAAACAAAAGACTTCGTCTTTGAGTATCCGATGAAGAAATCCAAGACCCCGCCCATTGACTTAAGTGACCTCAATACCAGTACTGTCCCACTTCTCATGCAATGGGACCAGCGCTGGGGATATCAGCAGTACGCAGGGGATCTCTTCGGACTCAGCGGCTGCGGACCTACCTGCCTTTCCATGGTCACTATCTACCTCACCGGGAATACCGACCGCACTCCGGCATGGATGGCAGAATTTGCCGCCTCCCACGGCTACGCTTCGGATGGAAACGGTTCTTACTGGTCCCTCTTCTCCGAAGGTGGCGCTTCCTTGGGACTTGACGTTACGGAAATTCCTCTGGATGAACAACGTATCATAGATAATCTCCAGGTTGGAAACCCGATTGTCGCCGTGTTAGGCCCTGGGGACTTTACCACTACCGGACATTTCATTGTCCTCACCGCATATCAGGACGGGCAAATCAAGGTGAACGATCCCAACAGCAGGGAGAACTCTGAAAAGCTTTGGGACTATGATCGGATCAGCGGACAGATTAAGAACCTTTGGGTATTCCGCTAGCCACATTTGACGATCGCTGTCCTTACATCCGCTTCTGCTAGAAAGGCTGTAGCCTTTCTAGCAGTGTATCATGGCTTTGTCAAACGGAGAACACCTTACTGGAATTACTCATATAAAATCACTTTCTCCTACGCTCCCAGGAAACACTGCTTTGGTGTATTAGCATCGATCCATTCCTGACTTGGCTTCGCCAACCCCTGAACCGCACCGGAAATCTTTTCTTGAATCAGCAGTGTAATCGGCGCCACCGGATCTTTATGAATAATGAGCATCACAATGGAAATGACAAACATTGCTCCCATTAATACAGTATTAACAATCGGAAGTACTGTCGCCACGGCAAAGGAACCGGCCAAAGCGGTAAAGCCCAGAGCAAATTCTGCCGCCCCAAGAACCACCGCAACCCCTGTAAATATTGTATTGATCACAGACAACGCTTTCTCCACATCGGAATAAGATCCCGGATTCTGGAACATTTTATTTAGTTCCATAATTTCAGCCACAAACGCAATTCCCATAAGAGCTACATTAAACGCCTGGAAAATAACTTCTGTCACCACAAAACACCGGCTGCTCTTTTCCAGCGTCATTGTTGAATACTCTCCCTCGTTTACCTTTCTCGCGTATCTTGTCGCATTCTCCTCCACATTACTCTTCAGATCAAAGGGATCTCCACTGTGAAAGGAAACACTCTCCAATGTATCAAAGCTTCCTCCTCCAACCTGATAACGGTAAAACGCATTCATCCTCTCAGCAGGAGATGCCGCCGTATCAAAAATAGTATTGACCGTTCTCCACAGTACAAAATTTCTGGCTATTGAAAATCCCGCCTGAAGCACAGACAAAATGGATTCTGCTTTCTGAAATGTAGTCAGATTATCCCAATTCATAAAAATATTTCCAAACGAGGCTGCTCCAACCAGTATGTTCACAGCAGAGAAAAACTTAGAAACCGCGGGAACTGTGGGATTGTACGTCAGGAGAGCGGAGGACATGCTTCCACTTGCTATCATAAACTGCATTAACTCCTGAGCCTGAAGAACAGACCATTGTACAAAAATCTCTTTTGATTCCTTTAAAAACTTCTGCATTGCTTCTTCTACATCTTTGGGGATGGTAATCTCTTTATTTTTAAATTTATCATAAAAGCTTCCATAAAGTGCTATTAACAACTTACAATAATTCTCGTAATCTTCCGCTCCTTTAAACGTGTCAATCATCTGAATCATATTGTAATCCGCAAGCTTGGCATACAGTGCCAGAGAGTAGGAGGACTGAAAAACATTTCCATCGGAGTCCGTCAAAACAGTACCATTGATACTATCTTTTATGTCATGGTTTCCGGAATCCAGAATTCCCAGTACCTTGATAATATTTGTTACCCATGCTGGATCTATCGCGTAATTCATATGTAGAAGCTGTATTGTCTCCACATAATTATAGTACATCCGCTCTGCCCAATACTCACGGGCCGTCTGATTTTCCTTCTGACCCTCATAATTTGTAGTAGGATCCTCCAAATAATCTTTCAGGTCCGGATTAATTGACAAATACACGTACTTATCAATGATGGCCGTCAGATGATGATACTCCGTCTGTGAAGATAACACTTGCTTCTTGTTATCATTTTCCTTCTTGCTCGTGTCCCCGTCTTTCACCTCCTCTGGAATGTAAGACAGGTAGAACCTCGATTTTATGAGAGCCTCATCCTCTTTTTCTCTTCCGCCAAACCCTTTTATAATCTCCGCATCCGTTCTTTTTGCAAGTGTACTGGTCAGTATGATGGGAGCCAGTTTCCGTAGAAATTCAGGAAGATACCCCTTCCTGAGTTTATGCTCCGGAGCTTCAGCCTCTTCAATTTCCGTAATGATATTCCTGCTTACCTGATTGATTGCTTCCAGGCTTGCGGCCGTTGTCTTCCCAAAAATATCCGCAAATTTCATACTTTTATCTGAGTTTGAGATACCTCCGCCATAATAATTAACCAGATCCATAAGAAGTTCTGATGTTTTATACGAACAGTACTGCTGCCCATCGAATGTTGTTTCCACGATTTTCCCCTGCTCGTCCTGAGTCGATATGATGACGGAAGGCGGTCTGATCCCGCAAAGCTGCTCTAATGTTAGAGGTTTTTTATCCATGTGCAGTTCCCTGCATCTGCCTTTCAGGCTCTCTGAAATCACAGCGTTCTGTCTGAATCTCTTTCTTGCCTCATCCAATCCATCTGGCACAACAAGTTTCCCCTTTGCAGTATATGAAACCTCCCTGCTTCTGTTTTCTATAATACTTCCCTGAGAACCAGAAAGGGTGATGGAATGTATATACAACTTCTCTTTAGAACCGGCCTGATTCTCAAGGTATTCATTAACACGGATCCCATCCAGGTGCAGCATCCATCCTGTCCCCATCTTGAACATTCCAAGGAAATTCTGGGATTTTCTTTCCTCCCGGGTCTCCGGAACAGGAATCAGCGTCTCTCCGTTCCATTTTATACCACAGTAATAATATTTTTTTCGGCTGCCCGATGAGTCCTCTTCCACAATGCAGTCTATATCATACAACTCAATGACCGTATCCGTCTCCTCCGTACGATAGGCAATCCGATAATCTCCTTGAAAACACTCCGGGGTTGTTCCTCTGTCGTGAATCGAAATCTCAGAAGCCTCGTAGGAACAAATATGCTGTTCCCCCTCCTGTACGGTAGCCTCGCACGTTCTGTACAAGGAATCAAAGATCATTTGTATTGACAGGATATGAAACTCCGGATAAACAGGCTGCCCCTTATCATCCTTTAAAATCGCATAGGCGTCGGTCTTCCAGTTGGTGATGAGATTCCTTGTTTTTTCATCGTATGATACCGAAAGGATTCCCTGGTTTTTCTGCTCCTCTTCTCCAGAAGGAACCGGTATGATCTCTTCTCCGTTTTGTTTCAATCCACAGTAAAAATAAGACTTCCTGCTACTGTCTATTCCCATACCAAATGCCGCATCCAGTTTCTTTTCTTTCCCCTCAGCCTGATAGGTCATTTCATAATGGAGCAGGGAAGACGCTTTACATAATGTGGTTTTTCCATTTTTTCTGATTATCACATCTGCTGTCAGACCGTGGTGGGCAAGGAAAATGCTCCCCTGCTCCTCTCCATCTTCATAAAAGAACATATTTTTTGAAAAATAATGATGAACCGGTTTTTCATCAATATATAAAACCCCACCCAAAATAGAATACTTTCTTTCCAGCCCCATATCATTACTTTTTGCCTCTATCCTGATTTCAGGAAGAGAAAGGACATTTAACTGCTGGGTCAGTACTTTTTTAATTTTCATTTCAAAACCTCCTCTTGTAACTGTGACATAGATAATTCTCCAAACATGTCACTGAAAATATCATAGTTCTGCTCTATCATGTGCCGGAACCTCTTTTGTTTTTGAAAACTCATACTGTCCAGAACCCTTTTTATTCTGGCAATCGTGATCTCTGGATAATTCAACAGCACCAGAATTCCATTGGCATAATAGGACTGGTATCCCTGCCTGAAATGCAGATCATATCCGGTAAAAGTTTCCCTGCTTTGAATATCCGCATACTGCTTCGTTATTTTCCTTACAATTTCCTTGCCCTTGAGCGTATATACGATATCCCCTACCTGCAATTTTGTCGCATGGTAAAAAGAATTGATGCTGTTCGTCGTTTCAGGGTCAAGGCTTTTCCATCCCTCCTCCGTCAAAACAGCATGTTCCAAAGACATAAACGGCGGAATATCATTGATTCCGTATAGACAGGTTATATGCCTGTTGATTACTTTTTCATCCGAAGTAACAGAAACCGTTCCATTTTCACTTAGCACTTTCATACCTTCCCGAATCTGTGAAATGGGAATCTCTCTTCCATCACTCAGACAAATTTTCGTGTCCCCTGTCACACACCCTCCACTTGGGCGGGGAGCATCGTACCAGTTTCCATAAGACTGATTGTGAATATGACAATCCGGAATGTTTTTCATTTCAGGGATACAGCTTTTCACTTCCTGATCCTGGAGCCAGCTCCAAACGGCCCTCCCCTGATCATACTCGCTATGATAGACCTCTCTTACCTCATGCACGACAAATACATCGTGTGTCGCTGTGGCAATGCCCCGGTTTCTTTTCTCCTGGGAAACCCAGTTTTTACTGTCTGTAACAGTATGAATTGCATTTTCTACGTAAAGGCGCACCGCATCTTCCAGAACTGGTGATTCTACATATTCATATAGAGTTTGTTCACCGGTGTAGGAACTTACGATTTCATTTCCTAAGACATCCTCCCATTTCTGACAATATAAAGAAAATGCTTTTTCATAGTAAATTCGGACAAGCGCAAAACAAAGTCCAATACATTCCTCCATTTGCTGCTCTTTCATTCCCATGATAAAGTTTAATTTGGAAGTCTCTGTATAAAAACTCTCCATCAACTGTTCATTTACACTCACACCAATGTGGGACAAGTATCTCTGAAACACATCCTTCCAAAGCGACGGATTCCCTTCAAATAGCCTGCCGACTTTATCCTTGTATTTCATGTCCCGGATTCCCTCTGTCGTACCGTACATGTTGTTGCCTGTCTGGCTGATCGCAAATAGTAGAAGATTGATTGCTACTTTCACCCACGTTTTATCAACATCTGCAACTTTTTTGGCATCTCCGAAAAAAGTACTTCTTGTTTTTTCGTGGCAGCCTTTTATAATAGTTAAGACGTCCTGATTCTTAAATTGTGTAAAATCGTTTAACTTCATTAATTGAACTACTTCCCCTGCTTCCATCTTCACACCTTCCTTTCTTTTCTCTGTTACACTACCAATCCTGCGGATCATAAAAAGGAGCCGGAAACCACATTTTTCACTCTGTTGATTTCTGACTCCTATCAGTCCTTCGTTCGATACCGATTTATCAAACTGCCACTATCTTCTTTTTGACTTCATATACGGTAAAACTCCCGTCCTTCTTTCGTTTAATCTCCGCATTGTTTCCTCGCTCAGTAATTTCACATACTGCATTCCATAAACAGACTGCATCCTCAGTTTGCTGCGCGCTTACTTTCAACTCTTTATTTGACATCAAACTCATCCCTATCTTCACCCTCCGGGTAATCGCAAAATCATCATCAGCCTCACGGATAAGGGAAAGAAAACCGTTGATACAGCTCTGTGCTGCCCGACAGAGTCGCTCTGCTGAAATCCTGCTTTGCCGAAACTCTTACAGATACCAGATTCTGGCCAGTTAAATCTGTTCTGTAATTCGTATTATAGCAGTCGAACATGTGTTCGTCAATAGTTTTTTATCTTCTGAAAATAAAATTTTTATAGTTACATTGCTTTGATGACTTCCCCAAAAGAAGATAGCTTCATAATCCCCTCTTTCTGCAAAAGAACTGAATTATAGAATCGGGAAAAGCCTGTACAAAACATAAGGTCTGTACGAACTTTAGCACCTCTTATCTTGAAACAGATATAGCCTGTTCATTTTGGGAAGATAGTGTGTCGGTATTATCCCTTTTATCTGTACCGCAAGCTGTAAGACCAATACAGCAAAGAACAGCTATAAAAAGCCGATTCGTTTTCGCATTAAATTTTCCCCTTTCTGTCACTAATCATTCCAACAAACATATCAACCGTTTCCGGTGTCTGATGATCGAAAAACAAACTTTCCTTGGTATCTAATTCTGAAATTTTCTTCATATCTTCATCAGAAAGAAAAAAGTCAAAAATTTCAATATTTTCTTTCATTCGCTCGATATGGGTTGATTTCGCTAAAGCGACAATATCCCTTTGCATGAGCCAGCGTAACATAACCTGTGCCGTTGATTTCTGATACATTTCAGCAATATTCAACAATACAGGATTATCGAACATATTGTTTTTTCCCTCGCCAAATGGTGCCCACGCTTCCATTTGGACATGACGTTTTACCATGTTTTCCTGTGCTGGTATCTGCTGATGTAATGGATTGACTTCTACTTGATTAACCTGTGGCGGTATCTCATTGAAAGCAATCATATCCGTCAGCCTATCGGGTGCAAAGTTGCTTACGCCTATAGCTCTGATTTTGTCCTCTTTGTATAACTCCTGTAAAGCCCTGTAAGCACCATAATAATCACTAAACGGCTGATGTAAAAGGACTAAATCAAGATAATCGATTTTCAGCTTCTCCATAGATTTCAAGACGGATTCTTTGGCTTGTTCATACCCATAATTGTCAATCCATACTTTCGTTGTGATAAACAAATCTTTTCGTGGCAATCCACATTTGCTGATGGCGTTTCCGACTTCTTCTTCGTTAAAATAAGACTGTGCTGTGTCGATATGACGATAGCCTACCTTTATAGCGTCTAACACACATCTTTCACAATCTTCCTTTGCAATCTGGAATACACCAAAACCGAGTTTTGGCATTTTTACTCCGTTATTTAATGTTATATACTCCATAATCATAACCTCCTTGACATCTTGTGTTCTTCAGAATACAATCAGATTGTAAAACTCGGTAGTAACTACCGGTCAAGCATTTTTTGAAATTTCTGAAAAAATTTGAGGAGTTGAAAACATGTATTCTATGAAAGCAGTATGTAAGGAAACGAATATGCCTTATGAAACCTTAAAATTTTACTGTAACGAAGGACTTGTACCAAACGTCAAAAGAAACAGTAACAATTATCGTGTTTTTGATGATGAAGATATCGCATGGATAAAAAGTCTTTCCTGCTTAAAAAAATGTGGTATGAGCATTGCGGAAATGAAAGAGTATGTAGCATTATGCCTGCAAGGGAAAAAAACTATCCCCGAAAGAAAACTAATGCTTCATCATAGAAAAAAGATATTATTGGAAAAATTGCAGGAAATAAACAATAGTATCGAATATATCGACACAAAGCAGAAATTTTATGATGATGTACTTACGGGGAAAAGACCATACCTCAGTAACCTCATTAAGATTTCAAACGATTAGATACGGGTAGAGTTATCCCTACTTACTCTTATCTGCCACAGTCAGAAAAGAAAAGGGTCATTTAATTGAAATCAAGATTATGACTTTAGCAAAATAGGACTTTCTGAAATTTCAGAAAGTCCTATAAAATCTGCTTTTAGCAATTACTCGATGATTGTAGCAACACTTTACGCATAGATTTTTCATGTACTTTTCTCAGTGTTTTCAGTACTTATAGAGCCTAAATCTAATAGAAATATGCTCTATTTCACTCTTTACGCAAAATATTAGTATCGTTTTAGTATCACCAAGAATCACAACGGTTTCCTCTAATTTCCCTTGAACATAACCCACCAATGTGCTATATTGTAAATAGAAAAAGGAACAACCGCCCACAAAGTGGTTGACCTTAAAACATTAGTGACACATAGAATTGCCACCCTGCTACCGGCCAAAGTTTCGGGGTGGTTTTTCTATGCCTTATATCATCAGTGACAAATCAAATAAATGAATGTCAGCAGTGACAGAATGAACATACCAAAGGCCATAAGGTCTTTGAAATCAAAATGATTCTTGTTATTGTCCATCAGCACCACCCCCATTCTATGTAGAATAGAGGTCAGCCACCCTGCAACGCAGTTGTTCCTTTCTATATACTACCACAAGCACAAACCATGTACAATATACTATTTCAGTATCATTAGGACACCCTGCTATATATGCGGAAAATGTTAAGTTTTGGCAAGTTCTTCTATATAGACGGAAACACTAAGTTTTTCTAAGTTTTGGCGCTCTGCTATATACTCAAGAACATTAGGTTTTTTAAGGTTTTCATTTCTACAAAGCCTTGTCGATCTCTTCTTCATGGAATAAGTATTTGAGAAACAAAGAGATTCTTTACAAACGAGAATAAAAATGTTATATTATACATACCATAGAGAGACTTCTTCGAGGTGAAAAATGCGTCGTCATGCGCCACATGCTTTATGCAATGGGCAAAAGAGATGCTGGGAGTGACGCTCCAGCCGAAGAAGTCTCTCTTTTGTTCATGGAATCAAGTCTGATAGGCTCACAAGTGCGTTGCTATGGATTTTCATAACACGAGTTTTGGAGCATCCCACCCGGTCAGCTATTCTTTCCCATGTCATAGGTTCCATATAGGTTACATATACACAGTAAAGTACTTCTCTTTCTTCTGGATCTTCCACTTTCCCGATTATGTCACGTATTGTTCTCATTATATTCTCAGAAAATCTTCGTTCTTCCTCAAGCTGTTCTAAAAGTTCTCTACCGTCCTCCAAAAGATGTTTTAAGCTGCCTTTTTGCTCATATGCCTTATTGTATTTCATAAGCTCTTGGATGGCCGAAATCGAGCTTTCCACATTCCCTTTTCGCACTTCTGCTGAAAGACCTATGTGCCATGCTTTTCGGTACTGTTCGAGAAATCTTTTACTACTTCTTCGCTTTCCCCTTTTTAGGGTGTCCGAAATGTCCGAATACTCCTTCTGCATCAATAGCCCAACGCCTCCCGTTCAACCTCACTTGTCCACGTCTGGCGAAACCTGCTTAATCCTACATGATGGATCGGAGCCGGAGACAGATATTCTTCATAATACCGCCGATAATGGTAATGCCTGGATCTCTGACGTAATTTTCGGATTCCTTCGTTCTGTATCTGCCTTGCCCGGTCTGTACTGACTCCGATCACGCTGCCTGCTTCGTTCAGTGTCATCCCATCTTGAAACCTTAAACGGATGGCCGCGGCCTGCTTCTCTGGAAGATCATCTACAGCAATCCACACTTCTCTTGCCATTCGTTCCGCATCAACCGCCCTTATTACATCCTCTTCTAAATCTTCAGAAGAGGAGAGTACATCAAGAATGGACATAGGTCCTTCTTCACCCTCAACAGGGGCATCCAGGCTCCCTATTTGCCCGATCCTAATATCTTTTTGCAACTGCTCATATCTTTCATACCCTATGCCAAGAATCGAGCAGATTTCCGCTTTTGACGGCTCTTCCCCGAAGCGTTTTTCATACTCGGTTCTTGCCTTCTGGTATTTCAAGATCATGCCTGCGGTATGCGAAGGAAGACGAACCGTCTGGCAACATTCTTCAATATAACGTATGATCTTGTTTTTTATCCAATATCCGAGATATGTTACAAATGCGGAGCCTTTAGAACAGTCAAAGAATCTCACAGCCTCACACAGTCCCAGATATGCCTCCTGCATGAGGTCACAGAGTTCAGCAAATCCTGTATATTTCTTTGCGATCTTGTAGGCCAGTCCGCTATTCTGTTCCCAAAGCCGAAGCATATTGTCTGATGTATTTTCGCCTGCCTGCACTCGTGCTACAAGCTGTTCATTTTCCATCACATACGCCACCTTTCAAAACACCCCAGACGCTAGGAGAAAAACGCCCGGGGTGCTCTTATCAATTATGCTGATGGCTTATTCTCTTCGTAGTAAATAGCCATCTTCTTATTATCCAGTACAAAGGCATCATATACGATGCGCCCCTCTACCAGCTCGCCGCTGATCCCAGGTGGATCCTGATGTACTTTGTACTCTTCCAGCTTCGTCGGTGCTACAGTAGCCACAGGATGAGCGATCATAAAGCCGAAATTCTCCGGCAAACGTACCTTCGGCACTTTAATGACCGTCAGCCCGTCAAGGTTGGCGATGACTCCCTGTAAACGCATCTCTGCGCTGACAGACGTTTCCATGATGATATCCGGGCACTTCTTCATCAAAAGATGTGTGTCTGGTGTCACTACGAGAATTCTTCCTGTATCCGGCACATCTGCGTTATCGAGGGCGTTATTCCCCTCGATGATCTCATCATAGATATTTTCAGGACTTAATGTAACCGTTGTTTTTTTAGTACCTGCTCCCGTTGCCATCTTCCCATAAACATAGGTATCAACTTCCGGGATAATGACTTCGCGCTGCTGTCTTGCCAGTGCGGAAGCTCCCGAAAGTACCCCGCCTGTCTCATCCTTGTCCAGCTTATCTACCACAAAGGTAAACGACCTGTCCTTTGTCAGCGTGAACTCTTCCAGTGTGTTTCCAACAGATCCCAGCGCCCCATAGCGTGACCAAACGACCGTTTCCGCTTCTCCGGTTTTCTTACCAACCTTACTGCCGTCTCGGTCGTAATCTGTCATGGGTACTGTATTCACCTTATGAACCTTTACCGTATGCGCTCCTGTCCATTCAAAGTCGTTATTTGTCAGGAGCGCCTTTTTACTTTCTTTTGTAAACATTTCATCCACATACGGATGAAACTTTGTAACTAGACTAATCGCCATTTATTTACCTTTAACGTTTCGGCGGTGCAAATGCCGAAGCAAGTGCTATTGCCTGACTTTCCCTTAACGATCCCCCTGCCCGTGGAACCTCTCCGGCAAAAGCCGTCTTAACTACCTTCTGTAAAGCTTCACGGAATATGCCTGAAACGTCCTTATAACTTCTCTCATAAGCTTCTTTGTCGCTATAATCCAGAATTTTCGCAAGAGAAGAAGGAAGGTTATCATTAATTAGCGCATCCTTTGCATCTGCCATCAGTTCCCGCCTTGTAACGTCCCTTTCCCTTTTTTCGATCTCGCTTTCTTGCTGTTCGCCTTCGAACATCCTCTGTAACCGTTTACGCTCGGCAGCGATCTTCTTCGCTACGATCCGATCAACGTCCGCATCCGTGTATTTCTTTTCCGTCTGCCCTTGATTCTCTGCGTCCTGTTCGCCCCGTGCTCCTGCCTCTTCTTCTGCACTGGCAGCCTGTGCTTCTTCAATGCCTTCTGCACCCATATTCTTCATTTCTTCGTCCATGTTATCGACTCCTTTCCGTTTAACGCCCGCCGGCGACTATATCGCATTTTATAAGGTGATGCCGCACCCTTACGGAGGTAGTCAATATTGAAATATAAAAAAGACGCAGGAAACAGCTTTCTTCCATTTCTGGAATTAAGTCATTTCCCACGCCCTCCTGAGCTTACACCAATACAGAAAGGAGGTATTGGTGCGGTACTTCAATATTGATATAACCATCATACATTAACTTCCGTGAAAGATCAACCCCTTTTAAAGCCGTCGCTTCTACTACTCTCCACTTGTAGACGACCTAAGTACAATATAGGCCCGTTTATACTGTCCTCGTTGTGGTTTCACCTTCCACTCCTTAATCTCTGGAGAAAGCAGTTGTATCAACCTTTCCAAATCCTTACCACTTTCATATGACACTTTAACCTTCACGCTCACGCCATCCCCCCCCTTTCTACAAGCCGCTCGTCCAACTCCTCTAAATCTTCCACAATTCGATCCAGATGATCCATCACACCGCAGAGTGACAGGTCTATGTACTGATCTTGCATCCTGCCATTGCCTTCATCAAATTGTAACCTGATAGTGCCGACAATGGCCGATATCCCTTGTATTTCAACCTGTAAATTATAAATATCTTTTTTCATTTTCACTTGTCCTTTCCTCTGAATCTCTGTTATTATGTACCTGTATCCTTTCCACAGCCCCGCAGCCGTGAAAGATACATCTGCCCTGTGGGGAGTTCCCGCTCCCTATGGGGTCTTTTTGTTACAATGTGTCAGTATCCACGCTTCCGCCGATTCGGAAGAATGTATATCCGGGAGCGTAAGTGGTCAGTGGAACCTCGCATACACACCCGGCAAGGGCGCCCAGGCACTCGGCCACTGTCTCAGCTTCTGGCGATACCAAAACATTCACAATCTCTTCCAAACAGAAATATGTCATAAGTTTTATAGCTTGGTCTGCCGTGTATCCCATCTCACGCAGGATATCCACTCTGCGCAGCTTATCCTCTGCATACTTCTTAAACTCTTTATTGTCATCCTCAATAACCTGCTTCATCATTTCTTCGTTAGTCATTTTTTTGCTTCTCCTTTCTTACTCGTTGACCGTCCTATATACGCCTGGAAATTCCACCGGTAAAGCTCAATTCCTTGTAAATACTGGCCTTGCTTTACTCGTTGGTGCCAACCAGTAAATAAGCGTCTTTCTCGTTTATTCGTTGATTATCCTCAAATAAAGCAACCCCTTTTAAATACTGGATTTTCTCTTTACTCGTTGGATTTTTCAGCGTCTTTAAGCTCCATAACGAATTTTTTTGTTTTTCCATATCCAACATTCCACACTCTGGTTAGTCCTTCTTTCTTGAGTGCCGCTTTTGCATCTTTCAAAGCGTTCTTACTGATACTGTTAGCCGCCGCCAACTCGTCCAGTTCCGAAACTTCCATCTGTTTATGCTCTGTAAGCGTTTCAATAATGAAATCCTTCGCATCTTCCACCACTGGCCGGATATTACGTTCCCGTGAATCTTCTTGGATGAATTCTCGGTCTTTCTTTGGAGTGTATGCCTTAAATACCGGGACGCATTTATCGAGGGTATACAAGACGGTTTTTTCCAACTTTCCCCAATTTGATTTTTCATGTGATATATAACGGACGTCACTATCTTTTGTTGTGCCTACCATTAGCACCGATCTGGAAGAATCCCATATGTCTGAACTGTCTGCGATTCTTTTTCTTCCCCACACGCCAGACTGTTTGTTCGCATGGGCGATAATAATCGATGTTAGTCCGTACTTTTCGCCATATCCAATCAGCGGAGAAAAGCACTTTCGCATTGCATTCCTGTCTCCCATCCGTAAATTAGGCGGAACAAAAGCCTGCAGTGGATCAAATATAACAGCACTTGGTCGAACAGTCTCGATAACATCCCGTAGAAGATCCCCATCAAAATTCAGATCAACGAACCTGTCATCTTCTGGAGATATGTAACTTATACGCTCTAGATCTGCCCCGTTGGCCTCCAACCGCGCTCTTAACACATAAGACCATGAATCCTCAGCAGATAACACAAGAACGTTCTCCGGCTTATCGTTAAATGGAATTTGCCCTCCCAGAAGAAAAGATTGTTTTCCTGTCGTAATGCTTGCTACCAAAGAACACCAGATTGATGTCTTACCGACACCGCCTTCTCCTGCTATCGTTGTAATTCCGTACTTTGGTATGTACCCCGGTACCAGCCATTCCGGTTCTTTTATTATTACGCTACTGGCCTTAGCGATCTCCGGAGCCTTCTTGAGCTGCCTGGGCTTTCCTTTGTCATAAACTATATTACCGTCTACTCTCCGCTCTTCCTCAGCCTCTGCAATAAGATCAATAGCTCTTTGTCGCTCCTCTGCTGTAAGTCCGCTTTCAGTTGTTCCACTTCTTGCCGTTTCCGTGACTCCCTCACCTCCCGCCTATTAAAATTTTGTTTTAAATACCACGCCGCAACATTCTTCATCTGTTGCTCGTGTCTCTGCTTCCATTCTGCTCGAACAGTCTCATAATATTCCCGCGCCCTGCTGCAACCCAGTTCTTCCAGCCTTGAAAGCATCTCATCCGCACATCCAGGCCAAGTCATTTCAAAGCCTAGGACTTTCTTGAAAAACGCTCTTGTCAGCCGCATACCCGGCTGTATCTCATTCAATAGCTGTTCCATCAGTCATTTCCCCACCGAAGAAGAACCGCTCGCGTACATAAGCAGCCGGAATCTTGCCCCTGACGGTCAAAAATCCTTTTTTCTGTAATTCTTCGTTCATCTGCCTTATATACTGGTACGCCTTACTCTCAGACACTCCTAAAAGCTCCTGCAAGTCCTTTGCCGTGTACACCTGTTTTGTCATCGTCACGTCTCCTTTCCTTTCGTCTCCTGATCCACACCCCGGCCGGTGTATCAATCTTCTGCTTCGATAATTTCTGTCACATCAACGCCTATGCCTTTAGCGATCTTCCCCGCAGCCTGCGGCGTGACTCGCTTCTGATTCAAAATCATAGCGTAGCGTTGTCTGCTGATTCCTGCCCGATCTGCTGCCTGTCCGATGGTTAAGCCGCTGTTAGCAAGTGCAATGTCAAACTTTGCATCGCTGATTCTCATTCGTTTATCACCTCTCTTTTTATTACTTTTATACGCATTACTTTGTTTCGTGTTACGCAATATCATGTTACTATTTTTCGTATTATTTGTCAATACTATTTTTCGTATTTACAAATACTTTTTTTCGTGTTTTAATATTATTGGAGGTTTAAAAAGATGGCACTTGGTAAAAGATTAAAACAGTTACTGGACGAAAAAAATATTACGGTAAAAGAGTTTGCGCAGAGTATAGATGTAGCCCCTACCACTCTATATTCTTTTATTAAGCGCGATAGTCCCACTGGAAAACTTGAATTAATTGGAAAGATGGCAAAGGGACTCGATATGCGCATCGATGAATTCATGGCATATGATACCACCGAATCTCCTGATACCGCTGAGCGAGCCGCACTAAAAGAATGGCAAAAATTCCTTGACCTAAAAGAAGATATACAAAAGGATTCAGCTGAGATTTTAAGAAAGTTACTCGATATGATTAAAGAAATCATTGCGGAAAACGATGATGCAAATATTTTTACAAATATACCAGAAGAAGATTTACTCTATTATTTTTGGAGCATTTCACCAGAAGGGCAACGCAAAATAATAGAATATGCAGAAGATTTAGCCGGAAATCCCGAATACCGCAAAAACACCGAATAATGCTCAAAATTGAGCAAAACCTATCAGTCAAAAAAGACTAACAGCTTATATCATTTCCTGATCCATGCCCCGGCCGGTAATGAAAAGGAGAATGATAAAGATGCCAACTTACAAGGATGAAAAAACAGGTACATGGTATTGCAAATTCTATTACACAGACTACACTGGAAAACGTAGGCAGAAATTAAAGAGGGGATTTGTACGGCAACGAGACGCCAAGGACTGGGAGCGGCAATTCCTGGAAAAACTGCAAGGAACGCCTGATATGACATTTCAGTCTTTATATGACTTATATTTAGAGGATATCAGTCACAGACTACGGGAAAACAGTGTTTACGGAAAAAAGAATATTTTCAAAAACAGAATTCTTCCGTACTTTAAAGACAAGCCAATAAATGAAATAACGGCGGTTGATATCAGGAACTGGCAAAACGCACACATACAGGCCGGATATTCTGACGCATATCTTGACCGAATACAGAACACACTCACAACGATAATGAATTATGCAGTAAAGTACTATAATCTTCCTCAAAATCCATGTGACAAAGCCGGACATATGGGGAAACGGACAAGATCAATGAAGTTCTGGACATTGGAACAGTATCAAAATGTCCTGCAATATATTAACGATACAATGGCTCATACCGCTATTCAGATTCTTTTTTATTCAGGTATACGCTTCGGGGAGCTGCTCGCTCTGCACCCTGCTGACCTAGACTTTAATGCAAATACTATCAGCATCACAAAGTCCATGCAACGGAAAGGCGGCAAAGATATCTATACGCCACCAAAGACTGAAAACGGAATCCGTACAGTAAATATGCCGACTGCTATTATGGAGGAGTTAAAAGCGTACATTGGGAAAATATACGGAATACAACCACACCAGCGCATTTTCCCCTTTACAAAAACTTTTATCAGTAACACAATAAGAAGATGCTCAGCGGCGGCAAATGAGCCTTATATTCGCATACACGATTTAAGGCATTCCCATGTTTCACTGTTAATTGAATTGGGCTTTTCCCCGCATTTAATAGCTGACAGAATCGGGGACACTGTACAAATGGTAAATAACACTTACGGGCATCTGTACCCGAATAAGCAAAGTGAGGTTTCCGACCGTTTAAACTCAATTTTAGTATCAAAATAGTATCATAAAAGGGACTGCCTTTCGGCAATCCCTTTATTTATCGCAATCTTCAATTACTCAATGATTGTAGCAACACGTCCAGATCCTACTGTACGTCCACCTTCACGGATAGCGAAACGAAGTCCCTGCTCCATAGCTACTGGATGGATCAGTTCAACTGTCATTTCTACGTTATCTCCAGGCATGCACATTTCTGTTCCTTCCGGAAGTTCGCAAACACCTGTTACGTCTGTTGTTCTGAAGTAGAACTGCGGACGGTAGTTGTTGAAGAATGGAGTATGACGTCCACCTTCATCTTTTGTCAGAACGTAAACCTGAGCTGTGAATTTTGTATGGCATGTAAGTGTTCCTGGTTTAGCAAGAACCTGTCCACGCTCGATTTCGTTTCTCTGAACACCACGAAGAAGAGCACCGATGTTATCACCAGCCTGAGCTTCGTCAAGAAGTTTACGGAACATTTCGATTCCTGTAACAACAACTTTACGTGTTTCTTCTTTGATACCAACGATTTCAACTTCTTCAGATACATGAAGAACACCAGCTTCTACTCTACCAGTAGCAACTGTTCCACGTCCTGTGATAGAGAATACATCCTCTACAGGCATAACGAACGGTTTGTCTGTGTCACGCTGTGGGTCCGGAATGTACTCATCAACTGCGTTCATGAGTTCCATGATCTTGTCTCCCCATGGGCCAGCCGGATCTTCAAGAGCTTTAAGAGCAGATCCCTGGATAACCGGAATGTCATCTCCTGGGAAGTCATACTCGGAAAGAAGTTCACGAATTTCCATCTCAACCAGTTCAAGAAGTTCGTCATCATCTACCATATCACATTTGTTCATGAATACAACGATGTACGGAACACCAACCTGACGAGCAAGAAGAACGTGCTCTTTTGTCTGAGCCATAACACCATCTGTAGCAGCAACTACGAGGATAGCACCATCCATCTGAGCTGCACCTGTGATCATGTTCTTAACGTAGTCAG
>OLRQ01000411.1_pt1 | contig 46218 bp, 41 predicted proteins | sample 1671971 | NCBI WGS metagenome assembly OLRQ01 (sample SAMEA3136631, study PRJEB25190) | human gut metagenome | biome: human gut; feature: human-associated habitat; material: faeces | place: Austria | collected 2013
AATATTGATTCAGTTTATCAATGTTCCGCTGCTCATCCCGCTCGTGATCGAGCATTTCCCGGATCCGTGAAAATACCCGTCCCAGCTCCTCGGCATTGACCGGCTTGAGCAGATACTGCTCTACCTCAATGTCGATCGCTTCCTTTGCATATTCAAATTCATCAAACCCGGAAAAGATGATGATTTTTATATTCGGGTATTGTTCCTTGAGCTTCCGACTCATGGCAAGTCCATCCATATACGGCATCTTGATATCCGTCAGGACAACATCCGGAACACATTCCTCTGCCATCTCCAGTGCCTCCACCCCATTATGAGCATAGCCACTGACCTGGAATCCCATACTCTCCCAGTCAATTTTTTTCATGATGACCTGAATTACATCTTCCTCATCATCCACCAGCAAAACTGAATACCGCTGCATTATGCTCCGTACCTTTCATCCATCTTTTTCCACAAAATACTAAACACAATAATCCACACGACGATCTGTACGACCGCTGCAATCACCTGAAAATAGAGCAACACTGTCATAACCAGCGAGCCAGCCGCCAGAAACAGCATGAGCTTGCCCGCCTCCTTTGCATAGCGCTCCTCATCTTTTAATTTTCCAGGCTGATCTTTTCCCCGAATCGCAGAAATGTCATGCAGCACCAGAAGCCGCACCCCATAGTAGGCCAGAATAATCAGCATTAAAATCGGGATCATGGCCATTGACCAGTAGCCTTCCTGCATTTTCTCTCCTCCGTTCTTCTCTGACAAATGGGGCTGTCACATCGTTGCCAAAGCAAGTCCGGTGCGGCAGCCCCTCCATTGATTTTACCTGTTTTTTTACTTTCTCGCTACATATTTTCTGATATCCAGAGAAATTGCAACAAAGATGATGACTCCGAGTGCGATCCACTGTGCGTTCGCGTTGACACCAAGGAACTGCAGTGCTGTCTTTAAAAGCTCAAAGACTGCTACACCGATGATTGCAGAGGATACCTTTCCTCGTCCACCCGATACGGATACACCACCGATTGTGCAGGCTGCGATCGCTTCCATCTCGTATCCAAGTCCCAGGTTGACGGATGCACCGCCGGACTTTGCACCGAGCATAAAGCCTGCCAGGCCATACATCGCCGCTGCCTTTGCGTAAATGATAATTAAGGTCTTCTTTACCGGAACACCTGCTACTTCCGCTGCCTGCGGGTTGCCGCCGATTGCATACATGTATTTTCCATGACGGGTCATGTTGAAAATAAACCATGTGATTGCCGCTACGAGAATCGCGATCCAGATCAGATAATTGATTCCGAGGAATTTTCCGGTCGCAATGTCTGTATACTGCTTCGTATATCCGCCAAGTGGAGTCGCATTGGTATAGATCAAGTTAATTCCATATACGACTTCCATCATTGCCATTGTGGAAATAAATGGCGGTACATGCATGTAAGCGATAAAGAATCCGGTCACACAGCCAAATACTGCGCAGATCACCATGACAATCAGCAGTGCCACAAAAATATTCATCGGCTCCATATTCGGGAAGAATTTCTTCGAATAATCCATCTTCTGCAGCAGCGTACCTGCAATACAGCCGCCAAAACCGATCATACGTCCTGCGGAAAGATCGCAGCCTGCGGTGATGATACAGCCTGCAATACCAAGTGCAATGACGATACGGGAGCTCATATTCATCAGAATGTTGTTAAGGTTATTACCGGACAGGAAATTTTTTGATGTAAAGCCCGTGTAGATAACAAGCAGAATCATGATAATGATGACACCATAATTCACCATGATGTCCTTAAAGCTCAGTTTTTTCTTTCCCATGTTTTTCTCCTCCTATCAGAACTGCGTTGCGTAGCTCATTACTTTCGCCTGGGTCATTTCTTCTTTTTCGGTAATCTCGCCGCGAAGCTTTCCGTCGCACATGACATAAACGCGGTCTGACATACCAAGCAGCTCTGCCATTTCAGAAGAAATCATAATGATTGCCTTGCCCTGTGCCGCCAGGTCATTCATAATCTCATAAATCTCATGTTTTGCACCTACGTCAATTCCGCGCGTCGGCTCATCCATGATCAGAATATCCGGATCGTTTGCCAGCCATCTCGCCACGATAACCTTCTGCTGATTTCCTCCGGAAAGGTTCGCGATATGCTCCTTCATGCTTGGCGTCTTGATACGGAGCTTTTTAATGCTGTCATCCACAACTCCGTTAATGCGCTTGTGATCCAGCATAAATCCGGCTTTCAGATATTTATTATAGACAGATACACCGACATTGTCCTTGATCGAGAGGCAGCCGAAAATACCATTTCCGCGCCGGTCCTCTGTGATCAGTCCGATTCCCGCCTTCATGGCGTCAGACGGCTTTTTGATCTTTACCGGTGTTCCGTTAATTTTAATTTCACCGGATTCAATTCCACGAATGCCAAAGATTCCTTCAAGCAGCTCCGTTCTCTGTGCACCGACCAGTCCACCAAATCCGAGAATCTCTCCCTTTCTTAAATTAAAGGAGACATGCTGGAACGAATTTTCATGGATCGAGCAGAGGTCATTTACTTCCAGAATCACGTCTCCCGGCTCATTTTTCCGCTCAGGATATACATTCGTCAGCTCACGTCCTACCATCTTCGCAATGATCTGATCTGTTGTAAGCTCGGATGCCGGCCAGGTGCCGACATAGGTGCCGTCACGCATGATTGTGATATCATCAGCGATACGCTTGATCTCATCCATCTTATGGGAGATGTAGACCATTGCAACGCCTTTATCCCGCAGATCATTCATAATCCGAAACAATGCCTCTACCTCGTTGTCTGACAGTGAGGAAGTCGGCTCATCAAAAATAACAACCTTCGCCTGATGGGATACTGCCTTTGCGATCTCTACAGACTGCATCTGACCGATCGACAGATCTCCCAGCATTGCCTTCGGATTAAAATCCATCTTTACTTCATGAAGCCAGTATGCAGTATCTTCATACATTTTTTTATGATCGATCATCTGGATCGGTCCAATTTTTTTCACCGGGAAGCGTCCCAGAAACAGGTTCTCTGCCACGCTTCTTGCCGGAACCGGCTGCAGCTCCTGATGTACCATTGCGATACCAAGCTTCATCGCCTCATCCGGATTGTCTACCTGGATCTTCTGCCCATTCATATATATTTCTCCGGCATCCATCTTGTAGATACCGAACAGACATTTCATCAATGTCGATTTTCCCGCTCCGTTTTCCCCCATCAGCGCATGTACCGTCCCGGGTCTGAGTGCCAGCTGTACATTATCCAGCGCTTTTACTCCGGGGAATGATTTACATACGCCTTTCAATTCCAGTAAATATTCGGACATTTTCCTCCTCCTCTTTTTCCGGCCATTCCTCTTTGGTTCTGCCGTATTAGTGGTGTGCCATTCCTGAAGGTTCCGACAGAACTCCCAGAAAAAGGAGGTGCGGTCTCACACCAGCCGCACCTCCTGTATGATCATTTCTGCAGAAAGTTCACGCAGTGTGCTTTCTGTTTTATCCTCCTGCCTGCCACGTTGTGCCGCAAGGCGGATTATTTTACCATGTCAAGAACATCCTGTGCATTGTCCTTTGTTACTTTTACATAGTCACATCCGATGTAGTGCTCGTTGCCTTCGCCGGTCAGATATCTGACTGCTGCATCTGCTGCACTATGGGACTGTGAGAAGTGATCATTGAATACAGTACCAGTCATTGTGCCTGCAAGTACATCCTCAAGTGCCTCGGAAAGTGCGTCAACGCCTACCAGATAAATATCCTCGCCTACGGTGCGGCCTGCTGCCTCGATAGACTGCAGTGCGCCAAGTGCCATTGCATCGTTGTTGCAGAATACAACCTCTACATCGTTTCCGTACTGGCTAAGAGAGTTTGCCACGAGCTGCTGAGCTGTTGCCTGATCCCAGTTTCCTACCTGATCATCAAGCTCATTTACCTCAAGTCCCGCATCCTCCAGAGCCTTTACTGAGAACTCGGTACGATACTGTGCGTCCACGTTCTCCGGATCGCCCTCGATCATGATATAATCGACCTTGCCGTTTCCGTTCTTATCAATTGCATCCAGTCCCAGATCAGCGATCAGCTCGCCCTGGAATGTACCGGACTGACGTGCGTCACATCCAACATAAGTAACGTTCCAATTGTTCTCTTCCCATCTTGCTTCCTCATCTGCATCCGGCTCACGGTTGATGTAAACGAGCGGAATGCCTGCCTCTACAACCTTATCTGTGATCGTGGCTGCAGAAGAAGAGTTAACCGGGTTGATAATCAGTACATCTACCTTATCTGCGATGAAGCTGTCGATCTGTCCGGACTGAGTCGCCTGATCGTTTACGCCATCTACGATGGTGATATTATCCTTGGAGAATCCAAGCTCTACCAGATAGTTCTCCAGCTCGGTACGGAACAGTGTCATAAAGTTATCAGAGAACTGATAAATGCAAACACCGACCTTTTTGTCTGAAAGATCTACATCTGTAGCTGCAGCAGCTGCTTCCGTTGCTGCTTCTGTTGCTTCCTCTGCCATTACCGGAACGGCTGCCACCATCGTGCCTGCCATCACTGCTGCTAAAAACATGCTGACAAATCTCTTTTTCATTGTAAAACCCTCCCTGTTTTGTATAAGCTCTATTGGCTTTCTTTTGTTGCTGTTGAGGAAATTATAGCACAGACAGATGAAATATCTATACAAAATACTTCTGTTTTTCTGTAATATCCTTCTTGTTTTATGTAATTTTTCTCAGAATCATCCTGATATCCTTATATATATTCAGCATCTTATCTGTTTTCCATCCATTTCCCGTTATATCTGCCGTCATTTTATATTCCTGATTGTTTTTCGTAAGTAAAGCGGACATTCGCAATCCATCCCTGCAGCTCTGCTGACAGGGCCTAGCTTCGCTACTCAGTGCTCCGCGCACTTGAAGCGGGGGAATGCTTATCTGCGGTAAAGCGGACATTCGCAATCCGCTTTGCTACTTGCTCATGAACGCAGTCGCTTCGCGATCTGCGTTCAAAAAAGGACCCTGCAGATTTCTCTGCAAGATCCTTCTCTTCTTTCTATTTCGCGTAGTCGACAGCTCTGCTCTCGCGAATGACGCTGACCTTGATCTGGCCCGGATATTCCAGCTCCGCTTCGATCTGCTTCGCAATATCCCTTGCCAGAAGTACCATATCCGCATCGTTCACCTGATCCGGAACTACCATTACCCGAATCTCTCTACCCGCCTGAATAGCAAATGACTTTTCGACACCCTTGAAGGTGTTTGTAATATCTTCCAACTGTTTTAATCTGTTTGTATATGTTTCGAGAGTTTCCCTTCTCGCACCAGGACGTGCTGCGGAAATTGTATCCGCGGCCTGTACGATACATGCAATCAGAGACTCTGCTTCGACATCGCCATGATGAGCCTCTACTGCATTGATAATAACCGGAGACTCCTTGTATTTTCTACAAAGATCCGCACCGATCTGGATATGCGAGCCCTCAATCTCATGGTCGATGGATTTACCGATGTCATGCAACAATCCGGCACGCTTGGCCATACGAACATCCACACCAATCTCACCGGCAAGCAGCCCTGAGAGCTGTGCTACTTCAATGGAATGCTTCAATGCGTTCTGTCCATAGCTTGTACGGAACTTCATCCGTCCAAGCAGACGTACCAGCTCCGGATGAATGCCATGTACGCCGACTTCAAGTGTCGCCGCCTCACCTTCCTCACGGATGATTGTCTCTACTTCCTTTTGTGCCTTTTCCACCATTTCCTCGATCCTGGCCGGATGGATTCGGCCATCGACAATCAGCTTCTCGAGGGCGATACGCGCTACCTCTCGTCTGATCGGATCAAAAGCGGACAATATAACTGCCTCCGGCGTATCGTCAATAATCAGATCTACACCGGTGAGTGTCTCAAGTGTCCGGATATTTCTTCCTTCCCTTCCGATGATTCTTCCCTTCATCTCATCGTTCGGAAGCTGTACGACAGAGATTGTAGTCTCTGCTACATGGTCAGCAGCACATTTCTGAATTGCCGTAACCACGTACTCCTTTGCTTTTTTGCCTGCTTCTTCTTTCGCCCTGCTTTCCAGCTCTTTGTAAAGCTTTGCAGTGTCAATTTTTACTTCGTCTTCAACAGTTTTTAAAAGATATTCTTTTGCTTGTTCGGAGGTAAGTCCTGAGATTCTTTCAAGTTCCTGGAGTCTTTGACCACGAAGCTTTTCTACTTCCGCGCTCTTTTTCTTTAACTCTTCTTCTTTTGCCGTGATTCCTGATTCTCTCCGCTCCAGAGCGTCCGCTTTCTTATCAACACTTTCTTCCTTTGATAATACTCGCTTCTCATAGCGCTGCAGTTCTGTACGACGTTCTCTGGTCTCTCTTTCCAACTCATTCTTCGTTTTCAGAGATTCTTCCTTCGCCTCCAGAAGAGCCTCACGCTTCTTCGTCTCTGCAACCTTGAGCGCATCATCGATAATCTGTCTTGCCTTCTCATCTGCACTGCCAAGCTTCGCTTCTACTACTTTCTGGCGGTAGCTGATGGCAACCATACTCGTCACCGGAATTGCGATAACCAGCGTAATCACAACAGCAATAATAATCGTTACTGCACCAGGCACAGGAGCACCTCCTTATTTAGTTTTCATTGTTCGTAAACAACATATCAATTTTATACTGTTTTGTTAAAAGTGTCAAGTAATAGTGACCCTGTTTTCGATTTTTGTGCAACTGTTCTGTATTGTATTCCATCTGGTACAGTGAATCCTTACAGTCTGCTTTTCCGTCTGTATATCGCCAGCTTGCACACTCGTCATTCTATCTCTTCACTGCCACGCAGAACCCTCTGAATCACTGCCATCCCATATCCTCTTCGCAGTAAAAAACGGATCAGGCGATCCCGCTCCTGCCGGTCAGCTGTCTCTGCATCAAAGCGCTTCTTCATGATCCACTGACGAACCTGCTGCTCTTCATCCGGAGCTTCCATCTCCTCTGACGCTTTCTGGAAGTCCGCTCTGGAAATCCCTTTCTGATACAGCTCCCGCTCCATCTGCCGCAGGCTCCTGCCGGTCTTGCGATACTCCATATAAGTCCGCGCGTAACGCACATCATCGATATAATGAAATCCTTTGACATACTCCAGTGTCTGTTCCACGATCTCCGACGGATATCCACCTTCCGTCAGCTTCGTCCGCAGCTGCTGCTCTGTACGGTCCATGCGTTCGAGCAGATGCAATGCCTTCTTCTTCGCACGTGCAGGCAGCAGCTCCAGCATGATCTCCAGATATGCCTCCTCTGACAGTACTTCATTGACCTCGATGCCATACTTTCCCATCTCTTTCCCATAAAGAGGAAACTGCAGTCCGTCATCCAGCGTGATGTAATAGCGTCCGGAGGAGAGCTTCTCAATCTCAGATATCTGATGCATCATTTTCCTCTGTCACATCCGGCTCTGCTGCACGATTACCCTCTACCATACGAAGTCCCTTCGCAGTCTTTGCCTTTCCTGCTGCCTCATCCTCTACAGACTCCTCGACATCTGCAGTCACCTCTCCCTGAATGAGCCCGTAATGTTCCCGCACTTTGCGGTCTACTTCCTGCATAATCTCCGGATGCTCCCTCAGGTACAGCTTCGCATTCTCACGGCCCTGACCGATCTTGTTGCCCTCGTACGCATACCATGCTCCGCTCTTATTAATGATATTGATGTTCGCAGCCAGATCCAGAATATCCCCTTCCCGGGAAATCCCCTTTCCGAACATAATATCGAACTCTGCCTCTTTAAATGGCGGCGCAATCTTATTCTTCACGACACGCACACGGGTGCGGTTACCGATGACCTCTCCGCTCTGCTTTAAGGACTCGATCCGACGCACATCCATACGGATAGAGGAATAAAACTTCAACGCACGGCCTCCGGTCGTCGTCTCAGGATTGCCGAACATGACACCTACCTTCTCACGGAGCTGATTGATAAATACGACGGTGCAATTGGACTTGCTGATGATACCGGTCAGCTTCCGGAGTGCCTGCGACATCAGACGTGCCTGAAGTCCGACGTGGCTGTCTCCCATATCGCCGTCGATCTCCGCCTTCGGAACCAATGCCGCTACAGAGTCCACGATAATGATATCCACTGCCCCGGAGCGTACCATCGTCTCTGTAATCTCGAGGGCCTGCTCGCCATTGTCCGGCTGAGAGATGTACAGATTATCAATATCCACACCGATATTCTTCGCGTATACCGGGTCAAGTGCATGCTCTGCATCGATAAAGCCTGCAATACCGCCACGCTTCTGTACTTCTGCCACCATGTGCAGTGCCACAGTCGTCTTACCACTGGACTCCGGTCCGTAGATCTCAATCACACGTCCCTTCGGGATACCGCCTAATCCAAGTGCAATGTCCAAACTCAGCGAGCCGGTCGGTACTGTCTCAATATTCATATTCGCCCCGGAATCGCCAAGCTTCATCACAGAGCCCTTTCCAAACTGCTTTTCAATCTGCGCAAGCGCAGCATCCAATGCCTTTAACTTATCTTCCTGTGCCATGTCTTTTCTCCTTTCGAACTTACGTTCGCATCTGTTTTCATAATAATATAGCTTCCTCCAGTTGTCAAGCGTTTGTTTTATCATATCATCTCTTTTTGTTAATGTCAATCTATATGTTATTTTATAACATCTATTACTAAAGCAATAAAAACCAAAAATCATCTGCAGGCATGGCTGCCCAGTCTGTTGCCCGCGGAAATAAAATATCCATGTGCGCATCTTCCAGACCAGATAAACAGGTAAAAAACAGCTCCGAAGAAATCCCGCACTGTCTTTCCTTTCAGAAATCTCAGTGTCTGAATTTCCTCAGAGCATTTCTTTCGCCTTACTGTTTTCGCGCATGCCGCAATACATTGCCTATTGCTTATGCTTATTGCTTTGCACAATTGAAGCAGGAGACTTGCCTGATTCGGTTAAAAGAAGATTTTTCTCACATCATTAAACATTACAAAAACCATCAGAAGCAGAAGGAGCATCAGCCCTGTAAAGTGAATTTTTGCCTCCAGCTCCGGCTCGATGCGCTTTTTCCGAATCGCCTCCACAATCAGAAATACAAGTCTTCCTCCGTCCAGTGCCGGAATTGGCAGAAGATTCATAACACCAAGGTTTGCTGACAGAAGAATTGCAACATTCAGCAGATTCAGCCATACATAAAAGGCTCCGTCCGACCGGCTCTCCTCGTAGGTCTCTCCGATCGCATCTACAACACCGACCGGCCCTGACATATCGTTGATCGATACGCCGCCCTGTACGAGCAGCTTCAGGCTCGATACCGTTGTCTCGATCCAGTAGCCAACCTCATAGGCACTGTATTCCAATGTCTGCAGCGCATTCGTTTTCTGACGCGTCGCATTGACATTGCCACTGATCCCATACCGGTAGCTTCCATTGATAAGCACCGGGGACACCGTGACCTCCGCCCGTTTTCCGTCCCGCTCATACTCAAACACGACGGTCTCTCCGGAATGAAACATGGAATAATTCTGTACCTGTCGCCACAGCCGGATATGTCTGCCGTTCATTTTTATGATTCGGTCTCCCGCCTGCAGTCCGGCATCCGCAGCCGGCGTCCCTTCTGCGACGCCGGTCAGGATCGGCGCATCATAGCCGATACTTCCGACAATAAAAAGTGCCATCAGAAAAGCAAGCAGGAAATTAAACAGCGGCCCTGCCACAATGATCGACATCCTTGCCCACACAGACTTGCTCCCGAAGGTACCCTCTCCCTCGTCGCCCTCATCCTCGCCGAGCATCATACACGATCCTCCAAATGGAAGCAGCTTCCATGAGTATCGCGTACCTCCCGCCTGAAAACTCAGAAGACGTGGCCCCATGCCAAGTGAAAACTCCGTGACGGTCACCCCTGCCCGTTTTGCCAGCAGGAAATGTCCAAGCTCATGAAAAATGATAATCACGCTGAATACCAGCAATGCAATGATAATTTTCAATCTACCACCTGCTCTCAATCAACTCATATACGCTCTGCTCAGTATCCAGGATCTGCCGGATATCCGGATCCGCAATCGTCTGATGTGCATCCATGCAGTAGCGGATGATCTCATAAATATCTGTAAAGCCGATCTTCCGATTCAGGAACTTGCTGACGGCCCGCTCGTTTGCCGCATTGAACACAGTCGGCATGGAGCCTCCGATGCGTGCCGCATAAAATGCATACTTCAGGCCGAGGAAGGTCTCCGGATCCGGATCTTCAAAGGTGATCTTTCCAAGCTTTGCAAAATCCAGACGCTCCCCGCCCAGATATCTCCGTTCCGGATAATACAGTGCATACTGAATCGGGAGCTTCATATCCGGCGTGCCAAGCTGCGCGATCACTGCCCCATCTACGAACTGTACCATGGAATGGATGACACTCTGCGGCTGGATCACGACCTGAATCTGGTCAAGATCCGTCCCGAACAGCCACTTTGCCTCCATTACTTCAAGTCCCTTATTTACCATTGAAGCGGAATCGATCGTAATCTTCTGTCCCATAGACCAGTTCGGGTGCTTTAAAGCATCCTCGACCTGAAGCCCCTTCAGATCCTTTCTTCCACGAAATGGTCCGCCGGAGGCCGTCAGCAGAATCTTATCGATCTTGCGGCGTTCCTCGCCCTGAAGCGCCTGAAAGATGGCACTGTGCTCGCTGTCTACCGGAAGGATTTTTACCCCGCAGCGTGCAGCCAGCGGCATAATGATATGGCCCGCTGTCACGAGCGTCTCCTTGTTCGCGAGTGCAATATCCTTTCCCGCCTCAATCGCACGGATCGTTGGCAGAATTCCGATCATCCCAACGATCGCAGTCACCAGAATCTCTGCTTCCTCACAGATAGCCACCGCTTCCCGGCCCTCTTCTCCATAAAGAATCTCTACCTCTATATCTGCCACCGCTGTCTTTAAAGCCTTTGCATCTGATTCATCTGCAACTGCTGCCAGCCACGGATGGAATTCCCGGATCTGCTGCTCCAGAAGCTTTATATTTTTTCCGGCTGCAAGCGCTGCCACCTGAATATCTCCGTTTGCCCGCACAACATCAAGCGTCTGTGTGCCGATCGATCCCGTCGAACCTAAAATTGCTATTGTTTTCATTTGTTTCCAGTCCTTTCTGCGCTTTTACAGAAGTGCCAGCGCCAGGTAGTAGATAACCGGCGCAATGAGAATCACACTGTCAAACCGATCCAGTATGCCGCCGTGTCCCGGAATCAGATGACCGTAATCTTTGATATCATGATTCCGCTTGATCGCAGATGCCGCAAGGTCACCGACCATTGAGATCAGTCCGCCCGCCGCACAGATCACCGCAAAAGATGCGATATGGCTGCCATCTCCCATCTTTCCGGCAATCGCCAGGCCATACACTGCCCCGAGAAGCGCAGCTCCCGCTACACCTCCGATCCCACCTTCTACCGACTTTTTCGGACTGAGCTTCGGCGTCATCTTATGCTTGCCGATCAGCTTGCCGACACAGTAGGCACAGGTATCACAGCCCCAGGAACCGAGAAACACAAGCCATACGAGATAGACACCCTTATCCAGAATCCGCAGCTCATAAATGCAGGAGAGCATGACTGCCACATAAACCACACCGAAAAATGCACCGGTCACCTGATCTGACCGATAGCGTGGATAAGTGAACACATAGACCCCCATACACAGAATCAGCGTCGCGAGAAGCACTGTCATAGTATATGCAGAACCGGCAAAAAATACGATTGCATAGTAGGCGGCCGTCCCAAGATATCCGACTGCAGCCAGCGGCGAAAATCCTGCATCCTGCACCTTCAGTACACGGTAGAGTTCAAACACTCCGATCTCCGATATGATAAAAAGCGTCGCAGCCAGCACCGGCCCTCCGGTAATGATGACCACGAGCGCGATCAGCACCAGCACGATTCCGCTGATCAGTCTCGTCCGAAACATCGTTTATTCCTCCTTTACACCGCCATATCTGCGGTCTCTGTTGTTGTATTTTTCGATCGCCTTCGCCAGCTCCTCCTTCGTAAATGCCGGCCACGGTACCTCGGTAAAATAGAACTCCGTATAAGCCAGCTGCCAGAGCAGATAGTTTGAAAGACGCTGCTCGCCGCTTGTACGGATCAGAAGATCCGGATCCGGCACCTCCGCAGTATCCAGATAGCCCGAGAAGCGCTCCTCCGTGATCTCCACCGGCTTCAGCTGCCCATCCACACAATCTGCCGCCACCTTTCGGATAGCCCGCACGATCTCATCCCGGCTGCCATAGTTGATCGCGATCTGAAAATTCAGCCCGGTATTGTCTTTCGAGCTCTCCACCAGCTTTTTCAGACTTTCCTGCAGATCGTCCGCCAGCGCCGTCGGATCACCGAGCACGCGTACTTTCATGTTATTGTCGCGCGCGGTCTTGATACAGGTCTTTGTATATCTGCGAAACAGCTTCATCAGCGCATCGACCTCATCCGGCGAGCGCTTCCAGTTCTCCGTGGAGAACAGGTACACCGTCAGATATTTGATTCCCATATTATAGGCATCCCGGCAAATAACCTCCAGGTTCTGCGCTCCCTTTACATGTCCGTAATTGCGCGGCATTCCCTTGCTCTTTGCCCATCTGCCATTTCCATCCAGAATGATGGCCACATGATTCGGAATATTCATCCTTTTTCCTCCCGTAAAAACAGGGGTATCACAGCTGCACTCCATCTGTAATACCCCTGTATGCTATCCCGTGAAACGATTATACCGTAAGGATTTCTTTTGACTTTTCTTCGGTCGCTTTGTCGATATCCTTGATGTATTTATCCGTCATCTTCTGGATTGCATCCTCAAGATCACTGATCTCATCCTCAGATACCTCTGTCTTGCCGAGCTTCTTCAGGTAATCATTCGCATCTCTGCGGATGTTGCGGATCGCTACCTTGCCTGCCTCACCCTTTTTCTTTACCTCTTTTACGAGATCCTTTCTGCGCTCCTCGGTCAGCTCCGGGAATACGAGACGGATAATCCGTCCGTCATTCGACGGGTTGATTCCGATATCAGAGGTCAGAATTGCCTTCTCGATTGCCTTTACCATGGATGCCTCCCACGGCTGAATCTGCAGGATTCTCGGCTCCGGAACCGTGATGTTACCGATCTGCTGCAGTGGAGTCGGTGTGCCGTAATAATCGACACGGATCTTATTGAGTATGCTCGGATTCGCACGTCCTGCACGAATTGTCGCAAACTCACTGAGAAGATTGTTGAACGTCTTCGTCATCTTCTCGTCATATACTTTGATTCTCTCATCCATTTTATTGTCCTCCTTGATTTGCCTTTATACGTTCACTCTCGTCCCGTTAAATGTTCCGCTTACGGTATTGACGATGCTGTTCTCTCCGTTCAGTCCGAATACGAGCATCGGCATCTTCTGCTCCATGCACAGAATCGACGCAGTCATATCCACAACGCCAAGCTTCTTGTCGATGACCTCCTGAATGGAAATCTCATCATACTTCTTCGCCATCGGATTGTCCTTCGGATCGCTGTCATATACGCCATCAATCGACTTTGCGAGCAGAATCACATCTGCCTCAATCTCAATCGCACGCAAAACCGTCGCGGTATCCGTAGAGAAGTACGGATGTCCGGTACCACCCGCAAAGAATGTAACGGTATGCTCTGCAAAGCACTGCTTTACGCGATCCTTTGAGAAAAGCTCTGTAAATGCACCACATGCAAACGGAGTCATCACTGCTGTCTTCATCCCTGCTGCGCGAAAAATTTCCGACACATAAATGCAGTTCATCACGGTCGCCAGCATTCCGATCTGGTCTGCCTTCGTCCGGTCGATATTCTCACTGGAACGTCCACGCCAGAAGTTGCCTCCACCGATGACAATCCCTACTTCAATCCCCTGATCTACCAATGTCTTTACCTGCTCTGCCACCTTCATAACCGTCGGCTCATCAAAGCCGGTCTTCTTTTCCCCGGCCAGCGCCTCGCCACTCAGCTTTAAAAGAACTCGCTTCATATCTGATCTCCTTATCTTTCATAAGTGTTTCGTCTTTCATTATACCAGTATCTTATCACAAAATCCACAAAAATTTCACTGTGGACTTTATAGATTCTGACTTCTTTGCGCTTTTTCTGCCTGACGCAGGCGATGCTGTGTATACCATTCAGACAGCTTCCTGATCAGGATACTTAAATAACGGAAGGTCGGCTCCGTGACGATTGCAAACACGATCAGCAGCATCATACTCTGCTTCGATACACTCGTGATCGCAAAAATACGACTCACAAAGATCATGCAGTACAGAAGGCCTGTCGCCATACCAAACCAGAGAATCCAGTGGTACTTCGTCATCGGCGATGCAATCTGGTACAGAATCATCAAACCGACAATCGCAAGGATGATCGTACAGGACGTCGACACATCTGTCTCACTGACCTGAAACTCCATACAGAACATGTAAAGGGAGCTGACAACAAGAAAATCAGTCAATCCACCCGGCAGCGCCTTGAACAGAACGTTGCTAAGGAAATGTCCCTTAATCTGATCCGTATTGCGCTCCAGGGACATCACAAAGGCCGGAATACCGATCGTAAACATACTGATCAGAGAGATCTGCGACGGCTCCAGCGGATAATTTACCATCAAAATAATCGAGAAAATCGACAAAAACAGGGAGAAAATATTTTTCACAAGGAAAAGGCTTGCGGTGCGCTCGATGTTGTTGACCACCCGGCGTCCTTCCGCTACCACTGACGGCATCTTGGAAAAATCTGACTCCAGAAGCACAAGCTGTGCGACCTGGGAAGCCGCATCACTTCCGGATGCCATCGCAATGCTGCAGTCCGCATCCTTCAATGCAAGCACGTCATTGACGCCGTCTCCTGTCATCGCTACCGTATGTCCACGGCCTTTCATGGCGCTGACAAGCTGACGCTTCTGATCCGGTGTCACGCGTCCGAATACCGTATACCGCTCTGCGGCTGCAAACAATGCCTTTTCATCTGTCAGCGTACTTGCATCCACATAGTCTTCTGCATCTTCGATACCGGCCTCCTTTGCCACCTCTGATACCGTGACCGGATTGTCTCCGGAGATAACTTTGATCTTTACGCCCTGCTCTGCAAAATAGGCAAATGTTTCCTTCGCATTTTCCCGGATCGGATTTGCCAACAGAATCATACCCATCGGCCGAACATCAGCGGTGAGCTTCTCCCCGTCCAAGACACCCTCATACGTTGCAAATACAAGGACACGATACCCCTGTCTGCCCCAGTACTCGATCCGCTCGCTGTAAGCGGCATACTGGTCGCGCAGAATAAATTCCGGCGCGCCGAGCACATAGCTCGCATCCTCAAATACCGCGCCGCTGTATTTTGTCGCCGATGAGAAGGAATATACCTTCTCCGGGCGCTTTCCGCTGCGCTTCTGGAAATAATCCTTGATCGCCTTCATTGTGATGTTGTCCGTCGCCATCGCCGCTGCGAAATCGCCGATTGCAAGCTCCAGCGCTTCCTGTTCGGCTTCGGTGGTCTCCGGCTCAGCTTCCCCACATGCCTCTGACACAGCCGTCTGTTCTGCGTCTGCTGCGGCATCTCCTCCCGCATCCGGCATCTCTTTTGCATCCGGCATCTCTTTTGCCCGAAACGGGATGACCTTCTTCACACTCATCGTATTGTCCGTGATCGTTCCGGTCTTATCCACACAGAGCACATCGACACGCGCCAGTGTCTCGATGCATTTCATATTGTGTACGAGCACCTTCTGCGTAGCCAGACGCATGACACTGACTGCCAATGCCACGCTTGCAAGCAGATACAGTCCTTCCGGAATCATTCCGATGACTGCCGCGACCGTCGAAGTCACACTGTCACGGATCGACGCACCGTTGATAAAATGCTGCTGGCTGAACAGCACAATACCGATCGGGAGAATGATAAATCCGACGATTTTTACAAGGCGGTCCAGCGACCGGATCATCTCAGAGAGTTCCGTATCGTTCATTGCCTTTGCCTCTAAGGTCAGCTGAGAAACATAGGAATCCTTTCCTACCTTTTCGATCCTTGCGCGGCATTCACCGGATGCGACAAAGCTGCCCGACAGCAAAGTATCGCCGTTTTTCTTCTGGATCTGGTCTGCCTCACCGGTGATCAGTGCCTCATTGACGAGCACCTCTCCGGATACGACCGTCGCATCTGCCGGAATCTGACTGCCTGCCTTCAGGAGCAGGATATCATCCAGCACGAGCTCCTCAGCCGGTACCGTCTCTTCCCTGCCATCCCGCAGCACCGTATTCTTCGGCGCATTCAGGATCGTCAACTCATCGAGTACCTTCTTCGAGCGCAGCTCCTGAAAAATACCTATCGCCGTGTTCGCAATGATGACCGGCAAAAAGGTCAGATCCCGGAACGAACCTACCACAATCAGCAGCACCGCAATAATGAAAAAGATCAGATTAAAATAAGTAAAAATATTGCTGCAGATGATCTCCTTTTTCGACTTCGACGCTGATTCCACTGCATGATTCACCGCTCCGCGCGCAATTCGGTCTTCCACCTGCTCCTTCGTCAGTCCCTGCTTGGGTGATGCCTCCACCCGCACCAGCGGAGAAGTAAATTCCGGGATCTGGTACTCCTCAGAAATGGGCTTTTGCCGCACAAATTTCTGTCGGATCGTCTTCAAGGTCGTCCACAGATCACGGTTCTTTTTTTCCTCAATCACAGCCGGCAGCAGCAGTTCTCTTTGCTCTGTCTCCTGTAATGTTTCGTCCTTTTTTTCCACTGTATCCACCCTCATTGTGTATTTCCGGCTCCTGTTTCTCCGGATATTGTTCTTTTTGTTCCATGTGGCTCCATTCTACCATACCTCTATTTCTTTTTTAACCCCGCAAATTCTGAAATTTTCTTAAATAATTCTAATTTCTTGTCACTCAAATTGTTTTCTGCTATACTGCAATGAGAACTTAAAAGGAGATTTTATTTATCATGAGAAGCTCTATTGCAAAAAAGCTGACCAATGTGTCTACCTTATATTATCTGTTCGTCCTGGAAAAGCATTTTCCGGATGACCGCAAGAAAATCAAACAAAAACAGAATAAAAATGTACATAAGCTGATGAAACGCGCCTATGAGATCCCATTCTACCGGAAGCGCTTTGACGCCTGCCATCTGACCCCGGACGATTTTCACTGCAGCGAGGACCTGCAGAAATTCCCGGTGCTCACCAAGGCAGAGCTGCGCGCGTGGATGAAAGAGCTCTACGACACACACCCAGATACCCGCGATACTTGGGATGCCACGAGCACGAGCGGCTCGACCGGTGTCCCGCTCGTTCTGTATCAGTCTCAGCGTGAGCATGCCTGCACCAACGCAAACTGGATCCGTATCCTGATGAGCTTCGGCTACAACCCGGTTTTCGGCAAAATGCTCTCGTTTGAGTCAAGCTACCGCAAAGAAAAAAAACAGCAGGACTCCTTTTTACAGAAATTCGGCATCCTGCAGCGGCGCAAGCTCTCTGAGACGCGCTGCACGGCTGAGGGAATGCCGGATGTGATCCGGGAGCTGAACGAGTATCATCCGGATCTGATTTGTCTGCGTAAGAACTGTATCGTGCGCATCGCCCTCTATGCTCAGGAGCACAATCTGACAATCCGCCAGCCGAAATGGTACATCCCGGTCAGCGAGATGGTCGATGAAATGACACGCATGACGCTGGAAAAGACATTCGGACCGGGTCTGGTCGACGCATACGGCAGCGATGAGACCGGCAGCTGCATCATCAAACGGCCGGGCAAGGATTACTATGACATTTGCAATGACACACACGTCGTCAACATTTATGATGACAAAAATGAGCTTGCCGACAATGGCCGCGTCATCATCACGCCGCTGTTCAAGACCGATTTTCCGCTGATCAATTACGACATCGGGGACATCGCTTCCTCCTATGTAAAAGACGGCGTCCGCTATGTCACAAAGATCCATGGACGCTTAAACGACATGGTACGCCATGAAAACGGCGAGGAGACCTCCGTGCTTGAGCTCCGGAAGATCACGAACGGTATCACCGGCATCGCACAGTTCCGCTTTACCCAGGAAAGCTACCACGACATGCGCGTGGAGCTCGTGCGCGATCCGATGGACACTGCTTACACGAAGGAAGAGATCGAAGCATTTTTCCGGAATAAGCTGCACGATATCTACGGCGATGAGTTCCGCCTGCGCATCGACTGGCTTGACGTGATTCCGCCGGATCCGAACGGCAAGCTGCGCTGCTTCGTCTGCCAGCTTCCGGTAAAGGGAGGAAAGTAATATGGCCGACGCCACAAAGGACGCTTCCTTAAACCGCCGTGCCTTCAAGGCCGGTATTTTCTACATTGCCTGTCAGCTTTTTGTGCGCGGTATCACCTTCCTGATGACACCTGTGTTCACCCGGCTGCTCTCACAGGAGCAGTACAATCAGTACAAAATTTTCGAGTCCTGGCTTCTGATCTTCGCACCGGTCATGTCGCTCTGCCTGTGGCGAAGCGTTGAATGTGCCAAGTATGATGTAAAGGAAAAGTTCAATGAATACGTTTCGAGTGTCCAGACCCTCTCATATCTGTCCATCTCGATCTTCTTTGTGATTTTTCTGATCTTCCGGAAACAGGCAGAGGCGCTGTGCGGCATGAATGATTTCATGCTCCTTATTGCTTTCCTGTATACTTATGCACACACAAGCATTTTCTACATGCAGCGCCGCGAAAAGCAAATGATGCGCTATAAGGCGAGCACGACCCTGACTGCCGCCACCGTCATCCCGGCGACCCTGCTCTCTGTGTTGCTTGTCGTGCTCGGCAAGCGCGCCGGGCACGAAGCGGATCTGATGTATCTGCGCATCGCAGGCTATTATATCCCGATGACTATCGGTGGCTTTACCGTCGCCATTTTAATGGCGGTACAGGGCAAAAAGCTCATCGACCGCTCTTATTGGAAGTATGCGCTCCGCTTCAGCCTTCCGTTGATTCCGGAAGTGCTCTCGATCCAGATCATGAATCAGGCGGACAAACTTATGGTTACGCGGATAACCGGTGATATTCCTGGATCCATCTTCGCGGTCGCCACGACAGTCTCCTACATTATCTGGATTCTGGAGGATTCCGTCTGGAATGCCTGGCTGCCGTGGATGTACGAAAAAATTGCCCGCAACGAAGCGGGCGAAATCCGCGGCTCCTGGTCGACCCTGATGCACGGCTTCGGCGTCATCTCCTGGGTGCTCGTACTTTTCGCACCGGAGATCATTTTGATCCTTGGCGGCAAAAAATATGCCGATGCCAGCTGGCTCATCGCCCCGATGGTGACCGGCACATTATTCCGCTTCTACAGCTACAGCTATACCGCGATCCAGAATTTCCACAAAAAGACGAAATTCGTGGCGATCTCGACCGTATCCGTCATGTTCCTGAATGTGTTCCTGAACTATGTCGGCATCCGCACCTTTGGCTACCAGGCTGCCGCCTACACGACGGCCTTCTCCTACCTGGTGCTGATGATCATGCAGGCCTTCATGGAAAAGCGCCTGACCGGCACGCAGATCATCCCGCTCTCCACGACGCTTTGCATCTCCTGTGCCTACTTCATTACCTGCGTCGTAACGATGGCCGCCTTCCGGTTCCCTTTCTGGGGGCGTTGCATCTTCGCACTGATCGCTGCGCCGATTGCACTTTGGTATTTTCTTCCGAGACTAAAGAGCATTCGGATGCTCATGAAGAAAAAGAAATGACTGCACCTCCGTGTGTGCGGCAAAACACCCCCTGTGGAATATCCCGCAGGGGGTGTTTCGTATTTTCATTATTCTCTCGCTGTGTTCAGCAAAAGCTCACTTCCGCTCGCCTCTGCGATATTCATCACATGGTTGACAATTCGCATCAAACTGTTCAGCGACTCAATAAATGTCAGTCCCTGCTCAAATGTACAGGTCTTCTCCTGCAGACGTTCCATATGATTGCTCTGCGCCTTAACAGCCAGCTTCATGATCGTACGCTCCTGCAGCTTCATATCCAGCCAGCTCTCCGGCGTCGGGCGCTGTCCGCGGAACAGCTTCATCGTCTTATCGAGCAGATCCATATCCATCTGATAAATCTGGCGCAGCTCATCCTGCGCGGCCTGTGAATAGGCCTGCCCCATCTCCACGCATTTCTCCGTCTGTACAAGAATCTTGATCGCATGATCGCCGATCTGTTCCAGATCATTGATGACATGAAATACACATCCCATGTAGTTGGAAACACTCTGCGGCAGCTGCAGGGCATTTACCTTCGTCAGATAATCGGTAATCTCGGAAGCCAAATAGTCGATAACCTGCTCCCGCTCGCGAATGACATTTGCTGACATGATGTCATTTTGAATCAGGCCTTCCGCCGCATCGGATACATTTTTACGGACCATGTCGCACATTCGCTCCACCTCACGTCCGACCTGCAGAGAAAGCACTGCCGGAGATCCGACCATATTCGGGTCGATATATTCAAAACGAAATGCACTCTCGTGCGCCTGCTTCGGAATAATCCGGTATGTCCACTTTACAACAACGTTTACAAGCGGAAGCAGGATCACACCAGTTACGACCTTAAAGATGATATGGTAGACCGCGATCTGAAATACCGGATCCGGAATCACCCGCTCAATCATCTGTGCGATCGGGAACAGGATCGTAAGCGGAATAAATAAAATTGCACCCACAATGTTGAAAATCAGATAAATGCAGGCGGCACGCTTCGCATTGTTCTTTGCATTCAGTGCGGAAAGCAGCGGCGGTGTCGAAGACCCGACATTGATACCACAGACTACAAACGCCGCAAAATACAAGGGCATCAGTCCCTGCATGGCCAGAGCCTGCAAGACACCGACAGCAGCCGAAGAGCTCTGAATCACAGCACAGAGGATGACTCCGACTACAAAGCCAAGCAGCGGGTTCTTCGCATTCAGAATGAATTCCTGAAATCCCGGTGAGTCCTTCAGCGGTGACATCGCCTGGCTCATCGTATGAAGTCCCTGAAACAGAATACCAAAACCAAGAACGACCTGCCCGATATAGCGGTTACGCTTTTTCTTGGCATACAAAAGCATCACTGCGCCGATACAGATACAGATCGGTGCGATGCCGGATACGTCCAGCGCGATCAGGATACTTGTGATGGTCGTACCGATGTTCGCTCCGAAGATAACGCCGGTCGCCTGCGCGAGGTCCATGATCTCAGCATTGATAAAGCCCATTACCATGACTGTCGTAGCCGAGGAAGACTGAATAACGACAGTAACAAGTGCACCGAGCAAAAAGCCCATGATCCGGTTGCGCGTCAGCTTTTCGAGCAGCTCCTTCATTTTCGGACCTGCTGCGAGCTCAAGGCCTTCTCCCATGTACTTCATACCAAACAGGAATGCGCCTAATCCGCCCAGCAATGCAATAATACTATTAATCCCCATATGCTGTTTTTTCGGGAAATCTCTTCCCTTTCCTCCTTACATGAGTATGCGATTCTCTGTCTGCCGCACGTCTGCTCCCACAGCGCCTCAGGCAAGAATCTGGTTTATAAAATCGCAAATTTCATCAATATATAGCATAACATACCAATGTAAAGTTTGTAAAGGGGTCGTAAAAAGTGTGTAAAATTTTATTGTATTTGCATTGAATGACCCCTGTAAACTTCTGAATATTATACAGCATTCACGAATCTGACTTGGCTATCACTCTCACATAACGAGAACCCACGCAGCACCGCCTCAATCTCATTCAGGCTGTGTATCTCACAATCCACCCGCACATCTGTCTCATTTTTCAGCCTGTTTGGATTGTACCAGCAGCAGCAAAATCCGGCGTTGTTGCCTCCGCGCATGTCACTTGTCAGAGAGTCTCCGACAATCAGGACGTCCTTCTTCTCAATGCCCTGCAGTGCTGCAAATACCGGTGTGAAAAATCCGATCCCGGGCTTTTCCGTCCCGATCTCATCAGAGATGAACACTCCGTCCATATATGCGCCAAGGCCGGATTTTTCCAGCTTTGCCCGCTGTGCCACAACCGTTCCATTGGTCACGACATACTGCTTTACTCTTCCATGGAGATTTCTGATGATCTCCAGCGAATTTTCCTTTTCAAAAAAGATTTCACCGAGTTTTCTCTGATAGGAATCATTGAAAGCCGCAACATCCGGACAGCAGATCCCCTCCTGTGCAAAAAAAGTTTTGAACCGCCCGATCAGCACCTCCTGCTTCGTGATCTCGCCACGCTCCAGCGCTTCCCAGTAGCTTCGGTTAATTTTTTCATATCGTGTCAGCATTTCCTCATCCACGTCATCAAAACCAATTTCCTTCATGCAGGCACGGATCCCGTACTCCTCTGATTTTTTAAAATCCAGAAGCGTACCGTCCACATCCCATAGTATTGCCTGTATCATATTATATCCTCGCTTTTCTGTATCTGTTTTCTGTATCTATCGCAATCCGCTTCGTTACCTGCTCATGAACGCAGTCGCTACTCGCACTTGAAGCAGGGGAATACTTATCTGTGTTCATGTGCGAGCAGCTGCAGCAGCATCGGCTCAAATCCATACTCCGGCCATTCACCCAATACCCGCTCCATCGCGGCAAGATTCGGATCCGAATGCTCCAGCTCGCGTGAATACCTCCATGCCAGTCTCATCCGATCCTCAAACGTCGGCAGCGTCCCCTCCTGCATCCACGCGGCCATTCCAAGCTCCGATAAAATCAGCACGCTCTCCACCGCCATCTGCACCTTGCGCATCACATCTCCATCGTAGACGGCACCACAAAAATAAGTAAACAGGAAATAGACCAGAATCTGCTCATACTCTGTTTCCCATTCCTCTGACCTCTCTGTCCACTGCAGTTCCTGATCCAAATAAGTGGCACAGCCTTTTTCATACAGACACCTGCGATACATCTGGAGATCCTCTGTCCAAAGCGGATCGAGCACCTCAAATTCCCGAAACAGATCCAGCATTCTCCAGCGCACCGTAATCCAGTCCTCCAGCCATGCTCTTGCCCCCCGCTGCTGCTTTGAATGCTCTGCAAACCGGCACAGCTTTGCATCCAGCAGCTCTCTTGCCTGCGGACGCTGGTAACGCTCCAGCACCGTCTCCACCTCAAAGACACGATTCCGTTCGATCCGATTCTGCACATCGTGCGCCAATGCAAGAATCCTCGCCATGCGCAGCTGCAAGGACACGCTCCGATCCTGCGCCAGTGTCAGCATGACCTTCCTGCAGTCCTGCAGTGCCGAATACAAAAACTCGTCAAAATCCTTCTCCGACTCCTCGCCGCTCTTCTCGATACTTCGAAATCTGCACGGCTGTTTTTGTCCCATTATCAGTCTCGCAGCCGCCGGGCACGACAGGGAAAGTGAAACCTCCCTCTCATTCTCATAGACTTCGACATGCTTTGGATACCGTCTGCATGTACGGCACAGCGCATCATGTCCCGCCTCTATATGGATGTCGCACAAATTCTCCTCATTTAAAAATGCACACCGGCCATGGTACTGCTGAAAGGTACCATCCTTCCAGTCGATTGAATTTTTCAGTCGGTTGCCAAAGCTTCCTTTATAATTGCGGTACTTTTCCTGTGTCTTCTCATCAATCACGATCTGCCATCCTGCACAGCATGTCGCCGGACAGGCAGATGCCAGACATTGAAACTGATTATAATATTCCGGTACAGTATAAATCATATTCTCTCCTATCATTTACAGCCCTTGCAAAAGCTTTCCCGTGTAAAAACAAACAGCAAAACGGCAGCATAGATGTGATTCTACGCTGCCCCCTGCACAGTCACATAATTTTATTTTACCACATTCCGACCGTTTCGCAACTGCCTGATTCATTTCATTGCTTTGGATTTTCTGAGCTATTTCGCGTTCCAATCCTTCCCAGCAGCCATACAAGCAGTAAAATCACCAGCGTGACTGCAAAAATTCCTGCCATTCCCTTTACCATAATAATCAGTGCAATCTGAATATCACTCATCGCTTCTCCCTTCCGATGCTTCGCGCATCTCTTGCTTTTTCACTTCTTTGACTCATATTTTCCCGAACCTTTATACACCCATACGCATTACAGGAATGCCGTCACCAGCTTTATCACAAGACCGCCTGCGATGACCGATGCCACCTGTCCGGACACGTTCGCCCCTGCTGCATGCATCAGCAGAATATTCGTCGGATCCTCCTGCTGCGCCATCTTCTGAATGACCCGTGATGACATCGGGAACGCAGAAATCCCGGCTGCCCCAATCATCGGATTGATTTTTTCTTTTCGGAACAGATTCAAAAACTTTGCAAGAAATACTCCGCCTATGGAATCCATCACAAATGCAAACAGCCCGATCGCCATAATCATAAGTGTATCCCAGGTAACAAAGGCTTCCGCCTGCATACGGAAAGAAATCGTAATACCAAGCAGCAGCGTGATCAGATTCGCAAGCGTCGTCTGCGCCGTCTCTGACATCGTATTCAGCACACCACATTCCCTGATCAGATTTCCAAACATCAAAAATCCGACAAGCGCCACAGAAGTCGGTGCAACCAGTCCTACTATCATTGTCACGATAATCGGAAATGCAATGCGCATGGTCTTACTTACATTTTGCGGTTCATAATTCATATGAATCTGCCGTTCTTTTTTCGTCGTCACCAGCCGGATTGCCATCGGCTGAATCAGCGGTACCAGCGCCATATAGGAATACGCCGCCACTGCAATCGCACCAATATAATCGGATTTCAAAATCTGTGAAACCATGATCGAGGTAGGACCGTCTGCTGCCCCGATCACTGCAATCGATGCCGCATTTTTCAGATCAAAGCCAAGCAATACCGCCAGCAGCAGCGCCGCAAAAATGCCAAACTGTGCACCTGCTCCAAATAAAAACAGACTCGGATTTGCCAGAAGCGGCCCAAAATCAATCATTGCACCGATTCCGATAAACAATAAAATCGGCATTGCTTCCGAGACATCAATTCCGGTCTCAAACAGCCATTGAATAATGCCCTTGCTCTCACCTACACCGCTGATCAGCTGATCAATCACACCGCTTTGCGGCAAATTTACCAAAATAGCTCCAAATCCCATCGGCAGCAGCAGCGAAGGCTCATAATCCTTTTTAATTGCCAGCCAGATCAGCAAAATACCTACTCCGTACATCACGATCTGCTTCCAGCTAAGCATACTGATTCCATCCAGTAAAAATTCCATCTGTTCCTCCCTCCTTCCGGTACAGAGTGTTGCGCTGTTACTGACAAAGAAAATAAAAAGAGACCTTTATCACAGAAATAATCTGTGATAAAAGTCTCGCTGTTTCAATCTTTGCCGGGCAGATCTGCCGTACTGACGACCAAAGATCCATATCTCTATGGCGCTACTCCCTTTTACCGGAATTTCACTTTTTTCTGATTGTAGCATCGCATCCTCGTACCTACAAGTGTTCTGCCCGATTCTTAACACTTTCTTAGCTCGCTTTGCACTTCTGCTCACGCTGCCTTCTCGTACGGATTCACATGCACCATCACATGCTTAATATTTGAAAAATTATGCTCCAGTCCATCATGCACACGCTCGGCAATCGCATGCGCCTCTCTCAGACTCAGGTCAGCATCAACAGAAATCTCCACATCAACATAGACCTTTTCGCCAAAGATTCTGGTTCGCAGCAGGTCAATCCCGCAAACGCCCTCCTGGCCTTTGATGTAGTCCCGCACCTTCTCAGTGTATGCATCGTCACAGGCACTGTCCGTCAGCTTCTTAATCGCATCCCGGAAAATGTCAACTGCCACCTTCAGAATAAAGAGACAGATGACCACGCTTGCGATCGGATCGAGTACCGGAAAACCAGCCCGTGCACCGACAATACCAATCAGCGAACCGATGGAAGAAAATGCATCTGAGCGGTGGTGCCATGCATCTGCCATAAAAGCCGATGACTGAATCTTTTTCGCACAGGCACGCGTATACCAGAACATTGCTTCTTTCGATACAATCGAAACAATTGCCGCAATCAGCGGAAGCATCCCCGGCACCGTCAGATCCTCATAATGACCGCCTATGATTTTCTCTACGCCTACCGATCCGATACCAAGTCCTGTCACAAACAAAATACCCGCCAGAATCTCTGACGAGATGCATTCAAACTTCTCGTGTCCATACTGATGATCTGCATCCGCACCACGCTTTGAAATCCTGACACCGATCATCGCAATAAATGTCGCCAGTACATCCGACAGGGAATGAACCGCATCTGAAATCATTGCTCCGGAGCTTCCTGCCAGACCTGCAATCAGCTTAAATGCTGACAACAGTACATTTCCCGCGATACCTACCGTGGACATCTGTGCCACAATTTTCTTTTCTTCCGCCTCAGAGACTGTTTTATTCGTTTTACTCTGCGCAGATATAATCGTCTTACTTTCACTTTGTTCCATATCAGGTAACCTTCCTTTCCTTCAAGAGCGCTCTGCTGTTCTTCCTTTCAGGGTAAAAAAATAACACCCCGAAACGATAGTAAAAAGTACTTACTACTGTCCCGCAGATGTTATGTTACCTGCTGTCGCAAATGCAACCCGGTGATAGGAATCCTACACCTGATCAGTTTGTACTGTAGATTATTGCAGTGCAAATTATTGGTTGCCCCTATCTTAGTACACAAAAAGTCAGATGTCAAACCATTTTTCACGATTCAGGCGCTAATCTTTCCTAGTGTTTTCAAACCTTTTTTCAGTACTACTGACACATGATACACGTCTCTGCCTGATGCTTTACCTGTGTATTCTCACTGACCAGTTTCTGAAAATCTGACCATGAAAAACGATGATACGTAATGCCAAAATCATCCTCCTCCACACAGTACACATACGTGTCGATGACCGACCGTTCCGGAGTCTGCACTTCTTCTTGCACCGGGCAGAAATAAAATACCATTCCGAGCCCTTCTGACTCCCGGTCTTCTTTTACGTAATGCTCACCATTCATCGCCGCCGCATCCGCGAAACACTGTTCCACGCCCTGCATCGACGGCTCCAGTCCGGTGATCACATCCAGAAAGCTTCTCAGAAATGCAGAATCCGGCTCATTCTCATGAATGTACGTGCAGCCCGCTGCCGGAACCGCAACACAGTAGCGGTCTTTCACATTCGAAATCTGCACGCCGCCAAGCCGCCCCTTTGTCTCCTTCGAAAATTCCTGCAACGCTTCCTTTAGCGATGCCTCTGTCCATCCCTCAGCAAGCTCCAGCAGTCCCGCCAGAGACACATCCGGATAATACAGCTTCATCTCCTCACTGCGATACCCGATCTTCATCTGCCATTCCTTTACTGTATCAATAATATGCCTCTCCAATGCAGCCGTATTCATCTGTTTTCTCCCATACTCTGTCGTATACTTTCTTTTATGCACGCTCTGTCAGGTACCTCTGTTTCTGCCCTTGCCTATTACAGTTCTATTTTTTCACCGCAGTCCGGGCAAAACTTTGCCTTACTTCCTACGACTTTACCACAGTTTCTGCAGACTCTTTTTGCGCCGCTTTCCACACTGTGCCTAACCATCGTCGGCTCAGACGTTTTTCCTGCTTCTTCCGGCTTTACCGGTCCCATCGGCTTCCCTGCTTCTTCCGGCTTTACCGATCCCATCGGTTTCTCTGCCTTCTTCTCGCCTGCCGCAAGCCGATCCATTTTACTGTTAATCTCAATAATGTTTCTTATTGCCGTAATCGCCATCATCTGCACTTCAAAAAGCAGACGCATAAGAATCGGACCGCCAACCATTATCGCCAGACCCATTGCGAAATTACTTCTTGTTCCGGTCCACCACTCTGTTACTGAAAACAGCATGAAGAATCCGATACAAAAGGACAACACACTTGTGACGATAAATACAAACCTGAGAATATCTTCTATATAGAATCTTTTAAAGTAGAAATAATTGTGTAACCAGTTTAAAAATTTATTCTCAATCTTCCCATCCATTTTTCTCGGTAAAACTTTCACATAAAGCAATATAATAAGCACAATGGAAGCTACCAATCCCAATGTACCCGCTGTATTTACGCTCATACTCTTCATCCTCTTTCCGTTTTTCTTTTTATCATACTTTCCGTAAATCGCAACCCGCAATAACTGCAAAACGGAGCTTCTGGCCAGGCGCGTCTCCTGAATCCAAATGCGTTACTGCATCAAGTATACGCCCTTCGCTATTCTTTTGCAACATCCTTTTATTTCTGTTTACTCTGCTTAAATTCCACCGCCTGCTCAACATAATCCATCTCAATCGGATAAAATAAAATTGGAAATGGCTGGAAATCTGCTATCAAAATCGGTTTTGAACGGATATGGAGATGATTTCGAGAGGTTCTGGAAGTGTACAGGAAGTTCCGGACATGAAAAAAACCCTTGAAAATCAAGGGTTTTTCGTTCTGCCGTAGACCGGGATCGAACCGGTACGGGTATTTCTACCCACGGGATTTTAAGTAACCCGAAAATTTTCTCCTACGATCCCTGAAATTGCTCCTAAATCCCCTGATTTCAATGGATTTTCATATTTTATTTGCCACTTGTTCTCCGCCCTATTATAACAGAAATTCTGTCAAAATACGGCCAACTTAAATATTTTTTACCGTAGAGATAACGATTCTTTTTTCTTTTTATTTTGGAAATTGGAATTTGCCCCTTCTTCTTAATTACGGCGACCCAAAACCTCTACCTTTAGAGAAAGCCGATATCCTTCCAGTAAAAAGTCCCAGAACCTCTAATTTGACTTTTGGCACATATCCCAAAAGTTACCGACCTTTTGAGCGATCCCGTTTCCGCTTCTGTTCCACAAGCCGATAAAAGCTGCTGCTGGATATTCCAAGTTCCCTCTGAGCTGCCTTGGCTGTGATTTTCTCCTGCATCCATGCTTCATATACCTGTTCAAAATTATCCGGAATCTTTAAAGGTGGACGTCCAAGGTGCTTTCCCTTCTTCTTGGCTGCCTCAATTCCTTCTCTCTGCCTCTTACGGATCATCAATCGTTCCTGTTCCGCCATCGAAGCCAATACCTCAATCAAAATATTCTGAATCATATCAATGATCCATTCTTGCTCATCCGGCACCTGTATCAATGAGCTTGGCAGGTCTAAAATCATCAGCCGGATTTTATTCTCTTTGAACCAGTCCAGCTCGCTCTTAATATCTGCTTTGCTCCTGCTAAGTCGATCCAGACTGACAATATACAGCACATCTCCCGGACGCAGCCCGAACATCCCTTTCAACGCATTGTAGCCCGGCCTGTCCAGATTTTTTCCGGACTGCTTATCCACCACGATATTTTCCTGCTTCACATACTTCTGTAATGCAAGAATCTGCCGGTCAAGATTCTGCTCCGTAGAGCTTACCCTTGCATAACCATATTCCATACGCATATCTCCATTTTCAGCGCAACAAAAAAGAGGCAAGTTGCCCTGCCCCTTCCGCTATTTTCATTCTTGCTTTTTCAGATACTCTTTTACCTGAGCAATGACGAGCGCCGCCGTCTGAAACTGTTCCTCTGCTTTTTCTCTCGAAGCAATGTAGAAATCATCATAATCACTCTTTTCACGCACCTTCTGCAAAGCTCCAAGTTTCCTGCCGATCTCTCTTGGGAAAGTTTCCTTGGCCACATACTCTTTATTAAAATATCCCATGACATCCTTGTGACGCTTAAAATCCACGGTGCTCAATGCCAGCACTGCCTTTACCGCATAAAATGCAGCGTAATAGGAACGGTTAATGGAATCCTTATACCATCCTTCTTTCAGACAATGCTCCGCTACTTTCAGGCTGTCATCTGCCTCGGTGATCCGGTAATTGCTTAAATCTCTCTGCCTGTCATCCAATCACAATCCCCTCCCGTTCCACATTATTATAAAAAGGTAACGCTCCCAACCAATACTGGTAATGCGCTTCATTCTCAATAACCGGATTGATCACGATTCCCGACTCCATCTCCAGATCGAAAGCAAGATCAAAAACAGCATTCTCAACCTTTTCAATCTGCTGATTTGAAAGCGGCGTCAGGATCATAACATCAATATCCGAGTCTTCCCTATAATCGCCTCGGGCATAAGAACCATAAACAATCAACTTTGACAGATCACCTTGCAAAATTTTCCGGCATCCCTGTGCGAATGTCATTAAAACTTCCTGTCTTGTCACCTGATCTCCTCCTCCCAAATTTTCTTCTGCTCACATAACACTTTTCATCATAATAACATTTTTTACACTCCTTTGCTATATCATTCTTTGATTTTTCCGTGCTCACGCCGCCTGCTCAACATAATCCATCTCATTCTGAGCATCGACCATATTCTCCTCAATCTTGCTCTTGATCGTCTCATCCGTGCTCAGTGCCCGTTGCAGCTCCGTACTGATCGGAGCATATTTGAGTGCCTGCTTAATCACCGTCTTTTTTGCCATCTCCTCAAAATTTGTATTCCACGGGCTGAACGTGCTCGCATACGCTTTTGAATACTTCTTTGCAAATGCTTCCATATCCTGTCTGCTCATGCAGGAGTAGCCGTACCCACCCTTGATCGTCTTGAACAGGGCATAAAAATAGACCGGCTCGCCACGGTCTGTGACTGCCGGTCTGTGGATCAGCTTTGGATTCAGGCCATACTCAAAGATAAACTCATCATTCTCATACACCGTCTGTGCCTGTATCGTCTGAATATCCGGATTCCGGTAAGCCAGCGTAATCATGCCCTTATAGCCCAACTGAAACTGACACTCGATTTGTCCCTTGTTCTTATATGGAATCAAATAGGCCAGTCCCAGTGGTGTATTCACCTCAAGGCCAAGTTGTGCCGCATTCAGAAGCGCACCAATAAATGACATCGGTGTGCACTGCTGTAACTCCGGCGTGTTATTCAATGCTGACAGCGCGATCCGGGTAAACCGCTCCGGTGTAATCACACTGGGCAACGCTTTTTTCAGCTCCGGGCTTAATGCCTTTACAATATCTGGGATGCTCATGTTCTTCGTCAGCTTCGCTTCATTTTGCGGGCGCTCCGCCTGCTTTACCAGTTCCTGCTTTAATTCCATTGTCTGATTCTGTGCCATATTCTCTCCTCCTCTGCTATGCCGCAATCTTCTTTACCGAAAATCTCCGGCTCACGCTCTGCTTCAAATAACGTTCATAGGTCTGCGGCGCTTCCTGCTTCAATGCCTTTGTGTCGATCCGGTTCTGCGTAGACTCTACCCACGAAATCCGGTACTGCTGCGTATTTGCATAAGACGCCTCTCCCATCTTTCCTTTGATCTCCTGATCGATCACAGTCTTTTCCTTATTCAGCTTATCGATCAGCTCCTCCAGCTCTGCCCGCCGGTTCAGCATATGATCCATGCCAAACAGCTCAAGCTCTTTCTCCCGGTCTCCCCGGTACTTCTTTTCGAGCATTTTGGTGTAATCGTCACTACCATCCGGCTCCGGTGGAACCTGTTTTGCGACGTGCTCATTCCAAAAGCGCTCCTCAACCGTAATTAACGACCCAATCAGTTCCTCATCTCTCGGAACCTTGTGTATAATCAATTCCTGACCAAAAATCAAAGCCGCAATATACCAGCAATCATACCCGCTGACCGCAAGATAATGTTGTACCTGCATCAGATAATGCGCCGGTATCTTTCCGTTTGCCCACTGATTGGATGCATACGGTGATACAGTCTTACATTCCAGCCCCGCCCGCTGACCAATAATCAGCCGGTCAAAATCTGCCAGAAGCAACGGGTGAGCATCATTCTGAAAAATCGCCAGCGCTCTTTTCGTTTTCAATCCGGTCTGCTCCGTAAAGCGCCTCGCCACATACTCCTCTAAATCCCGGCCTTCCCGCATCCGTTCATTATCCACATCCGCTTCGACCTCCGGTGTCACTTTCTCCTGATACACCGAAAAGCTGCTCTTATACGGGTTCATCCCAACGATTGCGCCTGCATCCGTTCCGGTAATTCCCATCTTTCTTGCTCGCAGCCATTCTGTCTTATCCAAATTCGCAGTATTTACAAATCTCTTCATTTTTTCTATCCTCCTATGCTACGCGCATCATCTGATACGCCTTATCAATCAATGGGTTTCCTTCGATCGTCCGTGCAAACAAATTTTCTTTAAAATTCGCAGTCTTACGAAGCGGCTCTGCATGCGTCGCAAAATCAGATACCGCATTGATAAAACGATACGCATTCCGTCCCGTCTCCTGTAAATCCGGCGCATCAAAATAGCGCATTTCCAGATTATTCCGCAACCACAGGATATTATTTCTCTGCCGTTCAGATACCTCCGGCTCCACCGGAAGCAACAGCTGAATATACTCCTGCACTTGCCGATCAGTCAGTTCCTTCTTTCTCAGGACGTCAAACTCTTTCTCCAATGCATTCATATACTCTTCCCCAAGGAACAAGGTATTTCTGGCCTCTTCTAGCCGCGCCTGAATCTTCCCTTTATGCATCAACGACCATGAACGACGTGCCGTCCGCAAGGCCAGATTCAGCGTATTATTGCATACGACGCGGATCGGTGTAATCGCTACTCGAACCGGCCCTGATCCATCATGTGCATTTGAGAACAGCAAGTACGGGCTAATCCGCTCCCCTCCAATGACATACTCATGCGGCATCCGAGCCAGCATCCATACCTTTCTACCTCCCAACAAACTTCCTGCCGTCTCGTACCGGACACCCTCACCCAGCAAGGCATCCGTAAATGCAAACGCTTCCCGGTTTTGCACAACCCGATAGCGATCCGTCACGACTCCAAGCACTGCTCTGTCCGTATCCCGTACATTTGCCTTGTACCCTTCCACGATTTCTCCATTTCTCAGATGAATGTCCTCGGAACGTACATTCCAGTTCAATCCTGCCGCGATCAGCGCCTCCTTGGATGCCGGAGCCTCTTCTACGTTCGTCCCCAGTCCATGCCACGGTTTCTCTCTTACATAAAACATCGTTTCTACATTTGCTGCCATAATTTCAATCCTCCTGTTCAATTGCTCGTTTTTTATTTGTTCTGTCCATCTTTAAAAATCTGACCGGCGATGATCTCTACCAGTTTGATAATGCCCATGATAACCTCTTCCATGAATCCACCTCCTTCTCTGCTGTGCTGAAAATTGCAATAAAAATGGGCAGAACCCGTAATGAGTTCTGCCCGGTAGGTATCACTATTATAATATACAATTACAATTGTGAATTGTTAAATACCTATGACTCTCTTGTAATATTTAATTTTTCCCAAACCTGTTTTCCTTTTTCTTTATATTCTTTCGCTTTTACATAGCACTCTTGAGAAGTTTTGTAATGTTCCCATTTCTCACATTCGGATTCTCCATTCTCTTCTGAATTTTTGAATCTCGCCCACTCCTTCTTAGCTTTACTCTCATAAAATTCTGCGGTACTATCATATCGTTTAGCCAATGTCACTTGAGCTTTTTCCCATTCACCTACCGATCCATACTCCTTCCCCGTCTCCTTGTCATAGTACTTTCCATTATCGCCCTTTTCTAAAACTTCACTGTACCTTTCCTCCTTCGTCGGTTTCACTTCATCTATATCTGAATTTTCTGTTGTTTCCAAAAAGAATCCCAGTTTTTCTAACGCTTTATCAAATCTTGACGCATCTGATAGTGAAGATATCTCAGCCAGCAAAGTATTTTCCGGCTTTTCTTTTTCTTGCATATTGATTTCGGCTGCTTCATCTTTCATTTCTGTTTCACGGAACTCGTTCATATGATTTTACTCCTTCCCGCAAATGAGGCAAACTCCCTCCATATCGGATAATCTACGCCATAACGTTCCACATACTCCTTCATAATAAGCGTAATCAAAATATTCACCTGCTCTTCATCGTATTCCATAATAGAAGGCTCTAATTCTGCCATAATCACTGTTCTTACATCATCAACAGAAATCTCACCTGCTGACTTTTCAAGTACTTCCTTTGCATTTTTAAAATAATCAAAAACCATTATCGCCAATAAGCTGATGCGTTCCACGCTTTTTTCCGCTGAAAGGAACTCTAATAATTCGACTTTCTTTTCCACCGGGATTGCCGATTTCAAAGCAGTTTCTCTTAACATGTCTTTCATACGCAAATTATCCAGTTTCTTTCCAATTCCGGAATCCAACAGGTCAAGTATCATATCTTCTTCCATGCGCTCTGGCATTTCAAATGGTTCAATAAAGTTCTGTTCTTTAATATTGTTCTTTTTAATTTTACATAACACAGGACTAACCCAGTCATTCTGATATACCGCTGCTACACCTCGTGGCAATTTCGACAATTCAATAATCTGATCTGTACTCAGCCCTGCCGCTTTACCTACCAGTTCACGATCCGAAAAATCTGGAAGACGCATAATTATTTTAGTATTAGTATTTCTTATCACCGACATATCAAGCAACCCTGGTGACTGATCCGCAATAATAAATCCCTCTCCATATGTACGCATCTCAGCAATCGAGTTTGCCAGCATCTCAACTGACTTTCCAAGCAAATTCGAAGATTCTGAACTTTGCTCCGTGCTTGTTCTTTTTAGCAAGTTATGAGCTTCTTCCAGCACGGTAACATGCCTAAGATCCGAATCGCTTCCATCTGAATGAGCAATCCGGTACTCCTGCAATTTCAACACTAAAATCCCCATAATTAATGATTTTGTCTTGCCTGACCCGACACGGCTTAAATCAACGATTACATTTTTATCAAAAAGCTCTCTGTCATCAATATCATCTGCGGTAAAAATCATACTATTAATCCCATTTGTCAGGGATTCCAGTCTAGTAAGCAGCGAGCCTTTATAATTGCTCTTATTTTCATCTGAGTATTCACTTCTATTTATGTATTTCTCAACCTCAATTGCAACATCTATAAAGCCCGGAAAGATATCGCCATGCTTATTTTCTGATTTAATAAGATTCCACCCAGCCGCGCGGTATGCATTTTCCATAGCTGCCTTTAATACAGCCGGCATCGCTGCATACATTGGCCAGCAGACGTTAAAAATCTCTATCAGCCTGTCCAAATGTTCATAGATGTGAATCTTATCACTTGGAAACTTAAACGGGTTAATTCTTAATAACCGTGTGATTTTCGGATTCGTTCCATATACTTTAATCTTAAGTTCCTTATCATTTGCCAGTGCATTTTTGTATTCACCTTTTGCCGGTTCAATCACCATAAACTTCACTGTCTTATCAGAATCTCCTACATCTACCATCGCCAATTCATCAAGCAATTTATAGATCGTTGTTGATTTACCAGCACCAGTTGACCCCGTAATAAACGTATGCGCAGTCAATGCCTTTACATCCAATGTTACTTCTTTTTCTTCTTCCCGATGCATGTGATAAACATTTCCGATTGAAATTGACTCTCCATTACTGTCTGATAAAGATGCCACCTCTCGTCCAAATTCTGCGCATGTTACAACCGGTACGCCTGCAACTGATTTCTGTGGTAATGCCATTTGATAAGCCATTTCTTTTCCACTCACAAGCATCGCCGCCGTTGTAGGATACTGATGAGCCTTGTCAATAACTGACAAAAATTCTGGATGATAGAAACGCATAAGATATTTTTTCATCATCTCAATATCTTTTTCTTCTTTCCATACATTCACATAAGAAGCCTCCACAGAAGAATTGTCACCTCTCGTCAACGATTTGAAAGCGCTGGCTGCTGCAATTGCCACATGATATTCTCTTGCTGCAAAATATGCGCAGGTATCAAACATGCCAAAATCTTCGCAAGTCCGCATTCTTTTAATTTGCTCATCTATCCGATCTAGCAACGTTTTTACAGCCCTATTTTCATAATTGAGTTGAATTGACTCGCCCTTTGTAGTCGAAAGAGCCTTTGCTACTGAGTTCTGTTCCGTCAAAGATTTCGCCGTTCCCGAAGATTTTGTATCTATGCTGGCTTTCGTATCCGTATCTGTCTTAGATTTTGCATGTGCATAAGTAGCTGACGCTCCTGCACCAATTCCAAAGATCCGAAAACCAGCAGTCCCACCACCACCTGCACTATTGGTATGGGTCTTGGATATTGACGTACCATGTGATAATGACTTTGCAATGGATTCATTTGTCGTATTGGTAACGCCTTTAATAATCCCTTCTGTATCTGTACTGGACTTCTGGAGATTAATCGTCTGAGAAGAGGTTTTGAATGGCACTAATTGTGAATAAATATCCTCATATTCCGCACACATTTCTTCAATTTTACTATTACTCATCGCATCTGCAATAATAAGCATCGAATACTCTTCCCCTCGTAAAGTATCGATTAATTTTTCCAATCCCTGAACAAATTCCTCGTTTTTATATTTGCTGGTATCACGCATGGCCGGTATGCTGCTGACTGACGCAATAAAATTTGCATTTCGAAATGACTCATTTATAATATCTGCTTTGCTCATAGAATCAACCGAACATCGACTTGAATCGTCAACTCGTACATTCTTCACTGTACGCAATTCTGTCCCCGGAAAATTACCTACAAAAGCATTTCGTAATACCTTTCCACCATTCGACAAATCTTTATCTGGAGCAAAAAGCTGACCCTTCCCCTCACGAGCCGATAAACTCCTCGCAACAACTCCTAAGAATAAATCCGCATACTCTTTATGTCCATTCACCAACATTACCACACCATAATTTCCCAACGAAAAAACCGATGAATAAACCGTAGTTAGCTTCGCCTGAATATTTTCATTTCTGTCGTAAACGATCTGCGCAACCCGATATAAAGAAATGTTCCCGCCAATCTCAATCGATTGTAATGCCTCATCCATTTTAATGCAGGATGAATCAGAAAGCTTATATAAGTATTTCTTCAAAATCACCTGATCTGCCGCTTTAAATGCAGAATACAAATCATCCAAAACCAGTGGATTCTTTACATGCACTTCTCCTTCCATTTGCATCTCCTTCTTTACTTGAATATGTTCTTGACTAGCAGTACTAGTATAATAACCAGAATGACTACCGCCATTATCATTCCGGCTATATGAAAATTTCCATCAGGAGTTGACTTTGGTTCCGTCTTTTTATTATTACCTGCCTTTGGCTTCTCTACATCTTTATTTTTCGCTGGCTTTTTATGTACCGCCTTCCCCACTTCTTTAATATATGGAATTCGGCTTTCCGCAAAATTTTCCCGAAACCAATATGTAAGATCGGTAAAATAATCTTTATTCCACAAGGAACGCTCTAAATGTTCCTCATATGGTAATTTTTTTTCTGATACGAAAATTTCAGGAACTTGCTTTTTTAGAACATTTATGAGTGCATCTGTCTCTCCATGTTCAAACATCGGATCATTCCACATTGTATTGATTGTTGCCGCTTTTAACCATAAATAATCTTTCGTTTCGATTGCTTTTTTTAATTCACTTTCTTCAAAAGATACAAACATAACTATTCCTCCTCGATTTTTCTTTTCAAAGAATTAAGCCATGCATATGTGGCACTATTTTTTTGAATTGCATCATCTAACTTTACAATAGAGTCCCCAAGGTTTTCCATCTGCATTTCCTGCCTTCTAATATCCGCCAAAAAGCTGCTCACTTCTTGAAAAATTCTATTTATCAAATCATTTACCTGCTTTTTTTGCACTTCCAAATTATCTTTAAAGCCCTTTTCCATTTCTTTGCTCTTTGCATCTATATCTTTCGTATAATTAGTAATGCGATTCATAATTTGTGCTGTTTTATACGATCCATCTACCTTTCGTTCAACAGTTTTATACTCATCCATAAAAAGCGAACCTAATTTCTTGAATGGATTCCAGCTTGAACTCCACTCATCTTTTTTCGCATTACGGACTTTTTCAGTCTTAGTTGTTCGATCTACAATACTAACCTTCGCATCAGAAATCAGTTGTTCTGATGATATATTTCCCAAATTCATTTTCCACCAGACACCATCTGTAAATTTGTATTCTCCCTGACTAAGCACTCCCGCCTTCTCTAATTCTGCAACCGTATCTCTAACCACTTCGAATATTTTACTAATCTGTGCATCATAAGTTTTTTTCATAAACTCTAAGACTTTATTTGTTTCACTGATTCTAGTATCAAAAAAATTTTTAATTCGGTAGATTCTCGAAGTGATTTCAGACTCTACTTCCCAACGCGATTTTTGTCCAGTATTTACTCCACCGTATATATGGTCACGTAAAAACTGAATGTCACTATTTGCATTTATCTCTCTCAAAACGCCTTTTATTGTTTTATCCAATGTCATAGAATCAAATTGAATTCTGTTTAGTTCTAATATCTTCATATCAATTTTTATTCTTGCATCTTCGAGCGCGGCGATTTTTTCTTCGGTACTCTTTTTTCTTTTTCCTACCTCCTCTCTCTCGCCATTCCTTTCCCCCAATTCTATTTTAGCCTGTCTCAAATCCGCCAAAATACCGTTTGTAAAACCGTTCACATCATCCAGTATTGCCTCAAAAGTCTCTAACAAGCCACGTACCTTAATTGGATACGCATAACGGCCGATATAATCCCGAATCGCACATTCTACAGAGATAAGTCCACACTGGAGTTCTGTGGCTTTAACCTTTTTCTTTTCCTCAAGAGCAGTTTTAAACTCTGCTTCTATTTCACTCTTTCGATAATTTGGTATATCACAATATTGTAAAAGCCAATAATCTTTTCTTTCTTTACATACATTGTTTCTAAAATTTTTATAGGCATTATAAAGTGCTTCCACTACTACATCATCATCTTCATCCTCATTATACTCAAAGGCTTTTTTCTGAATTGCATATGCTACTCTCGCCGTTGTCATAAAAATCCGTGGCACAAAATGAGACGCAGCCTCTGCGATTTGCTGTAATTCTTCCTCTTCTGTCTTTATCCCCCATTTTGACGGATCTGTTAAATACTCTGCAAATCGTTTTTTTGCTTTTTCAGCAGATTCTCCATTCTGTGTTTTATATACCAGAGCATCACTTTTATTCATTAAAAAGAGGAATCTATCATTAAAACCGCTCTCTTCTTTTGACTGCTCAATAATTTCACGCATAAATTCACCAATATTTTTATTTTCATATGTCTTAGCATCCACACATAGAAGAATCATTGGCTTACTGTTCATTGATATCGCCTCTAACGCAGTATCCTCATGCTCATTACTGCCATTTTTACTAGATTCAGCACTATCCATACCCGGCGTATCAATTAAAACGATTCTGAATTTGTCCTCACTTACATTTTCTGGATACAGATGTGACAAATCCACCTCCACTTCCATTGTATTCACATCAGCATACTGCTCTTGAATATCCGTCCTTTCTGTCGGTGAAATCCTAAAAAAAGCTTCTGCACATTCTTCGTCGCTTGTAAAAACCTGTCTCTTTACAATAATATTTTTATCTTTGTCATAGCAAGTCAATGCAATCCGATTTCCCAGGGAAGAATTATGCTTAATCCTACAATTTTTAGACGTACAGGTCTGGTCGCTAGTTGGTAAAATATCATGGCGCATCAAGACATTTAATAATGTAGATTTTCCAGAACTATATACCCCTGCAAATACAATGAAAAACTCATTTTCCTTAGCGGTTTTGTAATTCTTATCCAGATCTCTATATCTTTCGTTCAGATCTACTGCTGTTCTTTGTTCCACCAGTTTCCGGAATCTATCTGACTTTAATTCCCGCACTACTTCATCAATATTCTGTGACAGCTTCTTATCGTCCAATACCTTTTTATGTTCATAATGATATTTGACGCGGGTACCTTCTGAACGACTTGCATTTTGCTCTTCTATAGCGTGCTGTAAATCCTGAAAATCAATCTTTCGTCCAGAAAAAATAATACGAACTTCATCATTATTCTCCGGATCAGAAATTTCATCCACAAATCCATTCCATCCTAAATAAGGAATGGGTTCAATCCACGTCTGCAATGGAGTCCCCTGTTCGATAAACCTTCTTATGTTGCTATAATCGCGACTCTGACACACATCAATTCCCTCAATGTGCATCGTCGTTATCATTTTATATGGATTATAATGAATTTCTATATTCTTCATCTGTATCCCCTCCAAATCTGCTTACCTTAATGGCGCTTTACTATTGCTTTTGAATAGTTTTAAAACCTAACAACCCTTTGTTAAAATTGCTTTGTTACAGTAACCTGTCTTGATTAGCAGCTACTTCAATGTTATCCTTTCCTACTATTTTTACCGCTTCCAGAAAACTATTGCTTACAGCTATATTATATATCTTTTTATATCTAATAGCTAGTTCTTTTTTGTATCTTTTACCTGTAAATTATAAGCTGGAGGGTACAAAATATGGACTTAGTAACTATTGGGAATCGAATTAAGCAATGCAGAAAAAATCAAAATTATACTCAGGAATCATTGGCGGAAAAGCTTGACGTCTCACCCCATTATATCTATGAGATAGAGCGCGGTTCCAAAACGATGTCTTTAAAAATGTTGATATCCATTTCCGAAGCACTTGAGCTCTCTGTAGACTATATTCTTTTCGGTTCTCGAAAAGAATCCTTTTCGCCTACCGATGATTTAGACCTTCTAATCAGTGAGCTATCTCCTACTCAAAGAAAAGCTGCCACAGATATATTAAAAGCTGCTATTTTATACATAAAATAACATGACATTTTCAAACATAGGATTCATTGTTAGAGCCCGGAGAAATTAACCATTCAGAGTCCGAAAGAAACAGCCAATTGGAGCTCACTGAAAATAACCATTCATAAAATTATATCTGTTAAAACTAGCATGGCATTTGCTTACAACAGCCTTCAATCTGAATCAATGGCAAGGGCTACGCCGGCAAATATGCCCCATTGACACAGTTTCAGCCTGTTGTATAAAGTAATCAAGCAGAACAAGAAGATGTTCTGCTGAAGCCTACTTGTTATGGTCATTTCTATTGGACAGTAATTGGCTTTTTCTGTCGGTCTCAGATTGGTTGATTCTGTTGGTCTTACATTGGCTGTTTCAAGCGGACTCTAACATCATATTTGTTATAAATGATATGCCTAAGACTTCTTCGTAAGGAACTTTTATGAGGGTTCTTCGTAAGAAGTGGAATTATAGTAAAAGGATTCTAATTTGGGAACTACCTAGTTCCCATTCACATTTATCTGGATTCCCATCCATTTACGCCAAAGAGTCTGGCATTCGCCAGACCCTTCATTTTCACCCTCATAAAAATTCCTTACGAAGAACCCTCCCAAGTCCATCAATCTTTCAAGGACTTTGATTATCTCATCTTTTTAATCCAGTAAAATGTATTGTAGCTCATTCTTATAATCAAACACAATCGTCCTATACGGTGCTTCTCCATGTCTGTTTCTGAGCACAGGTAAAAAAAGCCGCATCGTTAATTTTTCCGGCTTTCCATTTACCTGCACAAATTTTTCTTCTATCTCTCTGTATATCCTGCTCAATAGCCACTGCTTGTATACAACCACATCAACCGTAGATTCCCGGTGGCCTTCCCCTCCGATCACTACGCTGCTCCATATCTGATAGTCTGGCATCCGATACCAGACTATTGCAAGCACAGCTATCGCTATCATGGCTATCTGCATGTATTTCCATCCTCTACCTCTCACTGTATAATCTCCTCATAATATTGCCCATTTATGGGTAATATTATTCTAGCCCATATGCGGGTATTATGCAAGTAAGTGAGGTAATACGCGCATGATAACTTATGATCCGCTCTGGAATACGATGAAAGCCAAAGGTATTTCTCAATATCGGCTGATAAAAGAATATGGCATATCTACCGGACAGCTTTCCCGCCTGCGGGCAAATCAGCATGTCTCTACGCATACGCTGGATCGGCTCTGTGAAATACTCGACTGCCAGCTTTCGGATGTTGCCATCTATAAAAAAGACATCCAAAAGCCCTCACAGTCCTGAAAATATCTTCTGAGAATTGCTTATTCCATTCTGATCACTTTCCTCTGTAACAAATCAAGGCCAGACTTTCTACAGTCCAGCCTTATTTTATGTATCATCATTATAATATACAATTGAGCTCTTCGATTTGTCCGTAATTTCAGGCATGACTTGAGACAACCTCATTACTCTCCCCCATTGCGAGTAATATGTATCCTCCCAATCCACTGTTACCGAAACACATTATATGGATCATAGAGGCTTTTACTTCATCTCAATGATAAAATTTATGATCCATATGACGCTATTACAGACAATCTGTGCTCTTCTATCAGATATTCAAATCTTTAATATTATTATTTTTATCCTATTATCAAAAAATCAGAAATAAAACTTTTTACCAAGTAATGGCTGATATAACCCTAATCCTGACTCATCACCATATCTGAAATATCCATCCGTATCATAATAACTTACTCCTTGTAAAGCAATGTGATAATCCTTCAATATAATGGCTATCCTCCTTTGCATATCCTTTATATCATACCGAAACAATTTATAATTTATAAAACTAACAGGATTTACAATAATATGTACATGATAATGTGATCTTGTATTTGTATGCAGGTATAATATAGCCTGATGCTCTGCAAAAAATTCTCTTCCAATAAATCCCATAATTACTCCAATAATATCCCGCTGAACAAACCGTTCATACTTCTCTGTATTAAAACTTAATATAAAATGGTGTGCTCTGGTATTCAACCTTTTCCCACTGCAATTTTGTATGTAAAGGAACTGGTTTACTATTGCTTTATACCCAAATAACTGAATATTTACAGATTCAATATATTTTGATTTTCTACCACAATAATATATCAAATTATCCAGATCCTTTTTATCTTTGTATTTACATACTTCTCCAAAGTCTTGTCTTTCTCTTGCTACCTTAAAGACTGCCATACGTTTTCCATCCCTTCTACAACTGCATCTGTCCACCCTAATATTTGTTCTAACACATAGGGGCTTTGTGTATTTTTATATCTTCTGCATGCATCTCTGAGCATACAAATATTATTGCTTAAATTCATGATACTGTCCTTTGTCTTTTTATTTTGATAATTATCTGCCTCTCTTACTATTGCCTTTTTAATCAAAAATGCTGATACCGATATTCCCTGTTGCTCAGCCATTTTACTTATTGTAGTATAGTCTTTCTCTGTTGCTCTTATTGATATGCTTTTCGTTTTCCCTTCATTCTGATTCATAATGTAATCCTTTCCTGCCAGCAACGGCATTTAGCCAGAAGAGCATTTGTAATACAACTGGCTCTTCTCCATGGTGCTTCGTATTAATTACCCTTATATGGGTAATGTATCATAGATAAGTTCTCTGCCCATGCAGTTTTTCCGAACTCATCTGTCATCTAAGCTTCCCTGACTCACTTTCATCAGCTTCGCTTATTCTTTATCTAGTTGTTCCTGTCCCATTATTTTTTAATCCGGTGTTGCACGGACATCTAAATAATAACCCATTTAATGAAGAGGAGGTACATACAATGCTACAAACATCTCACCCGATTTCATCAGATCAAGAACACGCTGTACTGACTATACTCAGTGTTGCTGATGTAGCTGAGTATCTCTGTGTCGGCAAAAACAGAGTGTACGAACTGCTGAATACAGGTAATCTAAAAGGCTTCCGCATAGGCGTCGCATGGAAGATCAGTCAAGTAGCTCTGGAGGCTTATATTCTGGACGCTTCAAAACTATAAAATCTCCTTTGTACAGAATCATATGTCTCACATGCATATGCTAGAAACTATTGCACTAGATAATACATTGAAAAATAATACTTTGGTTTATATGAGATGAAATTCTTTTTAAACTGGCAAAGTGGAGGAAAGAGGCGCCTAGCGATAGGCGCCTCTTGACGACATTTTGACAGTTTAAAAAAATTTTAGCTCATATAAACCAGAGATTTATTTTTGATGTAGCCGATATAAAAATGCTATATTTATAAAACACTTTTATCACCATAAAATGAACAGGACATGTCTTAACCGACATGCCCTGATTATTGTTGCTTTCTTCTATTATTTATTTTTATCAATAGTATATTATACTATTCAACATTATTCCTTTTTATCTACTTTACGTCTGATAATAAAATTTTTGTCTCCTTCCTTCACCATCTCAAAATTCAAACCAGCCTGATCCATGCATAAATTAAACGTCTCTGGCTGCATCGGACGATCATTTTTCCCTAAGTCTGTTATCATTTTCTTGATATTATTCTCATCTTCATTTACATCTGCTCCTTTGATAAAATATATAAACAGCTCTCGAACCGTCTTATCCTTCTTCAAAAATTCTTTGTTGTCCTCCGCTGAATAAGTAACTTGCTCATTTTCTCCCAGAAGCTTTTCCAAGACCGCTAACAGCTCTCTTTTATTATCATTCAACCTGTTCCCAGTTTCCCTTGTCAAAAATTCCTGTATTCTTTCCTCTGAAAATCCTAACCATTGCGCCTGCTGCTTTAAAAAAGCATTTTCGTCTGCTTCCATCATTTTTACCATCCGGCTATAAAATTCTTGTAAACCACGCAGTTTATAATCTGAAAGTTCACTCATCATTATGAAACCCATCTTGAAATAACAAAACCGTTTCAGCACCCTGTAAATTTTTTCACTAGAGAACATACTGTCCAGTATGTATTGTTGTGCAAGCTCAGGCCTCTTCTTAGCAAAAAGTCCCTTGTAAGTATTATAAAGTTTAAGAATTTCATTTATATCAGTCAATCTATCATTAAAATACTTTCTATCTCTTTTGCATACATACACATTTACATTTTGTCCGTCCTGCCTTTTTCTTCCGATCATCTGTATAAATTCTTCTTCTACATTTGCCATAATAATAAGATTTCGCAACTCAATATCTTTAAAGGAGACTCCATTGTCCAGAACAGGAGTTGCAATCAACACGGATCTTCTGACCATTTCATCTACAGTCAGTTCTTTCATGCTCTTACTTCCATCTTCATTCTCTCTATACCGTGCATCAATAAAAGCAATCTGTTCTTCTGACTTTGGCTTATACAACTTAGCTAACTCTTTAGCCAATTCTCTGCCTTTCTTTATATTATCTATAAAGATCAACCATTTTTCATGTTTTCTTTCTTCGACAAGCTTTACTGCTTCATCACTATCTTCAATATAATGCAAATCTACATAGTCATAATTGGCCTCCATCTCATAAGGATCCCCGATCTCCATAATAGTTTCTAAATCATACCTAATCTTTTTCTCGATATTTTCTATTGTAGCCGACATAAAAATTTGAACTGCATCGCGCAGACATTTTGTAAGATAATTATACGATTCTATAACTCCCGGATTAAAGTCTGCATCAGCATAAAAATAATGACATTCATCATATACTGCCATAGTATAGTACCTTGGTAAATTACCATATTTATCTTTAACCATCAATCCTAACGGATCAGCTATTCCATTTTTCAATTGATGCTCGATTTCCTGATATGTGTAAATTTCTATGTAATTCCATATGTTTATGCAGGTACCATATTGCAAAGTCAACTCTCGTTCAATTTCTTTGCACTGCTGAATCAATTGTTCCTTAAGAATTTTCCGGTTTACCATGTACAATATTCTCCGAGGGATTCCAATCGAATTAACTATACTCGGCCTAGCATACTCACTCAATAGCTTATGCAATATAAAATAACTCTTTCCGCAACCAGTAGGTGCTTTAATCATAATTGCAGAACCCTGCGGCCAGTTCTTATAATCCTCACCAATTACATCACTTAAAAAAGTCCTATTGCCCTGTCCTACATTCATATTACCTTCCATTTGTGCCCTCCTTTTCAAAATTAACACGCTTCAACACTTTTATTATTATATTTTCGTTTTATAAGTCATATAATATAATATTCGTCAGAAAAAATAAAGCCTTTATATTGATATTTGAAAATTTTAGGGGGTTGTGCCATAATGCACAACTCCCCATACTTAAATACGATAATAACACTAACTCAAAATAAATTATCCAGCTTACTGACAGCCTTTTTCTTTCCCTTCTTCGACACATGCGTGTAAATATCCATTGTGATTGCAATTGTCGAATGTCCTAACAATTCCTGTATCACCTTTGCCGATTCTCCTTCTTCAAACAGTAACGTGGCAAAGGTATGCCGTTACGGTATAATAACGACAAACAGAAAAAGCCTTTATTTTCAAGGG
>OLRQ01000416.1_pt1 | contig 46026 bp, 35 predicted proteins | sample 1671971 | NCBI WGS metagenome assembly OLRQ01 (sample SAMEA3136631, study PRJEB25190) | human gut metagenome | biome: human gut; feature: human-associated habitat; material: faeces | place: Austria | collected 2013
AAAACGCAATGTTGCATTTACCTTTGCAGCGTTGCGTTTAGTTTTTCGAGTGACCTTCAAGACCGCTTTCGGAACATTCGCTTTGCCAAACGTCACAGAGCCCATCATTCGTTGTACACTTGGGAAAAAGAAATGACGCAACGTTCGGCAGACCCCTCACCCCGTCGAACACTGCGCCACTTTTTTAGTGCATGAATTGAATGCATGGAGGTGTGCAATTATGATTCAAGAATTTTACGGGGGGGGGGGAAAGCATTTTTGACTCCCCGGAAATTAAGACGAAACTGAAGATTCTTCACGCGGTAGACAAGTCGCTTGACCGCATAACCATTTCGGAGATTTGCGAAAACGCCGATATTTCACGCCAGACGTTCTACCGCCACTTCAAGAGCAAGTACGACATCCCCTCATGGCACACCATATTCTGCAGGCAGTTTTACCTTAACGAAATTGGCCGAACCATCAATTGGGAAATAGGCTATTACCAGCACCTACGACTTATTACCCAAGAACGCGATTTCTACCGTAAATCGATTCAGTACACCATCAACGAGCCTTTCGGGCAAACCGTTATTCCCGAAAGCAGGAAAAACGTCATCTTTGAAACGCTTATCAACTGGCGACATGTCAATATCGATCACAATATGAGATTCCTCGTGGAAACATTCTCTAAGCTTGAATGCGAAATCCTAAACGACTGGCTTCGCTCAGAACGCGAAACGGATTTGACCCAATGGACAAACGACCTGTTGAGCATCGTTCCCGTCAAATTGTATAAAGCGATGCTCATTCCGCCTTCGGATAAAAAGCCCAAATCTTAATTCTTCCACCACCTGGAAACAACCGGTTTCTCTCGCTCCTCCGGTTCGATTCCCGTCAAAAACAGAGCCTCGGAAGACAAGCTTGTTCTCCGAGGAATGCTCCTGCATTCTAAACAGAAAGAGGGAGCGGCGTCTTTTCAGATGCCGCTCCCTTTCTGCTGATATCTCAAACCCTCGAATGTTCATGCGGTTAATGGCAAAGCATACAGCTAGAGACTTTCGTTCACCTTCGCTACCGTCTTATCCGTCTCTTGCTGCGTCCCTGCATTCATCAGATAAATACCACCTGCCACCAGGGCAATTCCGAGACCCGTATAAAGCGTGAACGGCTCTCCCCACGCCATGCAGCCAATAATGGTGGTAGCAACCGTACCCAAACCGCCCCAGATGCCGTACGCAAGACCAAGCGGAACGGTTTTCAGAACAATGACGAAAAGCGAGAACGATATGACGTAGCCTATTACGACCGCAATAGATGGACCGAGAATCGTAAAGCCTTCAGAAAGCTTGAGCATAGTGGTCGCAAAGACCTCAGTGACGATTGAGATGCCCAGAAGAACATACGGCATGGCTTACACCCCCAACTTCAGAACAACAACGCCGCCGATGATGGCAGCCAGACCCAATGCTTTCTTCACATTGAACCCTTCTTTCCAAACTACAGCGCCAACAATGGCGGTCAAGGCAATTCCCAGGCCCGTCCATGCGGCATACACCGGCCCCAACGGCAAATGCTCCAGCGTAAGAGCAATCAAATAAAACGCAATGCCGTAGCCAAGAACCGTACCCACAAGCGGCAGCTTCCTCTGGAAACCGTTAGAGAGTTTCATCATGGAGTCCCCGAAGACCTCAGCCACTACGGCAATGCCTATAAGCGCGTACGCGACCATAGCATCAATCCTTCCTTTCGGCCTTTGCGGCTGGATGCATCCAAGCAGACGCGACCAGCCTACGAGCCGTTCCAATAACCTTGCTCTTTGATTGCTCGGGAAACGATAAACTATGCCATTATGGCAGAGTCAACGAATTGCCCGGGCAGTTTGTCGACCTCACAAGCGCTTCACAAACGAATTCTCAAGACAATCTTGGCTTGCACCCAGCAATCCAGTCTCAAGTGATCAGCTCAAAGCAAAATGAAACGGCGCCGATGCAGGAGGAAGCATGAAAAACGAACTGTTAAGCATCGGGGAGGTTTCGCGCATGAAAGGCGTCAGCCCCAAATCGCTACGCTACTACGAGCAACTCGGCATCCTTACGCCCGCCTGCGTAAACGAGCACAGCGGCTACCGCTATTACGCCATGAGTCAAATGATCGTCGTCGACGTAATCATCACCTGCGTCGAGTTGGGAATTCCTTTGAAATCACTCGCCGATTACCGCAAGCCGGACGGTTTGCTCGATATTGCCTCCCTTCTCGAAAAGGGTCGCGAGACGGCCGTTGACAATATTCGAAAAGCACAAGCCTCTCTTGCGCAGATAGACAGCTATCTTCATGAGGCGCATGAGCAAAGCCAGATAGAAGACGAAAGTCTTCCGTACAAACGCGTCGTTTCCCGCCGAACAATCATGCATACCCCTTGGCAGAGCAAGCACTTCGATGCAAAGAATTATCTATCCCTGACCACCTCTCTTTACAACTGCGCAGCGCAGCTTGGCATCGTGCCTCTTTACCAATGGGGAATGATGCGTACGCCGCGCGAAGAGGGCGCGCAATGGAGTGTTTTCGTAGAGGTGGCCCTCGAAGACGAACCCGAACGCACCGAAGACGGACACACGGCGTTTCTCGACGGGTCGCTTAATCAGGAAATAACAGTCAGTACAACCATTGATGGCACGTATCGTGGAAGCAGGTTGCGGGGCGCAGGGTTCGACCAATGCTTTCATGACGTTTTTCGCATGGCGAAAAAGATGGACGGAGCCCTCGTCGCGACCGAGGTGTGGACAGACGAGCTCGACCCGCGCAACTACATTGTGGAATTGCTCGAAAAGCAATAACGATTCAAGAGACCGCCCCTTCCCTGCATAAAAGAACGGCACCCTCCCGGGTGCCGTTCTCATTCATCGTCTTAGACGAAAACTTGCTTAGTCCTCTTCGAGGGCAGCGACGACTTCTTCGGTCATATCCATGGTGTGATAGACGTTCTGGAGGTCTTCAAGCTCTTCGAGCTTGTCAACAAGACGCATGACCTTCTTCGCATCGGCCGGAGAAATCTCGGTCGGCGTGGTGGGCTCCATGGTGAGCTCGACACCTTTGGTCTCAATGCCGGCGGCCTCAAGAGCATTTTTGACGGCCATGAGGTCGGAAGGAGCGGTATAGACGATCCACTCTTCATCGGCATCTTCGTAGTCAGAGCCGCCGCACTCGGCGACCATCATCATGAACTCGTCCTCATCGACAGCGTTCTCTTTGTCGGCAACCTTCTTGTCATCGCTCTTGATGACCTTCTCGACCATAATCTGGCCCTTGCGTTCGAACTGGAAGGAAACGCAGCCCGGAGTACCCAGGTTGCCGCCATGGTGACGGAACGCAGCGCCCACGTCTGCGGCGGTGCGGTTACGGTTGTCGGTAAGGGCCTCGCACAGAATGGCGACACCAGCGGGACCGTAGCCCTCATACGTCAGGGTTTCGTAATTCGCCGCATCTTTGCCGGTGCCGAATGCTTTGTCGATAGCGGTCTTAATCTTGTCTTTCGGCAGAGAGTAGCCCTTTGCCTTTTCAATTGCGGCCGCCAAAGACGCGTTGTTCGCGGGATTCGGATCGCCGCCTTCCTTCGCCGCAACGGTGATGTTGCGAGAAAGCTTGCTGAACAGAGCGGAACGCTTAGCGTCCTGTGCAGCCTTACGATGCTTCGTGGTAGCCCATTTAGAATGACCGGACATGCTTGCCTCTTTCTTGCTATCGAGTGTGCACGTTTGCGCACAGGGCGCGATACGTGCGTCGCGTGCGTCTTGAGAAAATACCGCGCGATAGTTTACTGCAAAACCCCAGCTGCGTAAAGAAAGAGTCCCTCACGCAGCAGAGAACGCAGAGTAAAATTAGCCTTTCTTCAGCTCTTCGGGATTGAGCTGAACCGCCACTTCGCGGTTATCGCGATCCTCGAAAGCCTCCTGCACTTCCGCCTGGTCCTCTTCACCGAACGTATCGATGATTCCTTCGCTCGCGCGACGGGCCTCTGCGTCCGCAAACGTCGCGCTGTCCGCACCCTCAGGAGAAGTGACATACAGAACGCCACGCTTTGCATCGGCCTTCGCCTCGATAAGCAGGAAGGTGAAGCCGATAATGCCGGCAACGGTGGATGCGCTCAGAATAGCGGCCTTGGCCATGGCGATGTGCGTTTCATCAACATAAGCAAGGTTGGCAACGAAGATCGCCATAGTGAATCCTACGCCGCCTAGAATAGCCGCCCCCATCATATGAATCCACGAAACATTGGTCGGAAGCGACGCAAGTTTGGTTTTCACCACAACGAAGCTAAACAGCATGATGCCAATCGGTTTGCCCAAAAGCAGACCGAAGAACACGCCCATGAATACTGTGTCACCGAAAAGCATCGACGGATCGATTCCCGCTAGATGCACATCGGCATTCGTCAATGCAAACAGGGGAAGAACGAGGAAGTACACCCATGGGTACAGCTTGTTTTCGAGCCTGGTTGCCGGCGGAATAACCTGAGCAGCAATGGCGGAAAGGTTCTTCACGTTGCGCATGTAATCCTTCTGGCCGATAACAGGCTCATCGGGATTGAAGGAATCATATGCTTGGCGAATCTTTTTGCCAGACCAAGATAAGAACCCGCGAAGATTAACGCGCGAACCCGAAGGGATGGTAAACGCAAGAAGCACACCTGCGATGGTAGAGTGCACGCCACTCATAAAGACGCAGAACCACAGAACCACGCCAAGCGCCAAATACGGCACCAACGAATAGACATGCGTGCGATTCAGCAACAGCAGCAACACGACAACACCCGCTGCAGCAGCAAGCCACATGAAGCTTGGAGCCTGACCGTAGAAGATGGCGATGACGAGAATAGCGATGATGTCGTCCGCTACGGCAAGCGTGGACAAGAAAACGCGTACGCCAGCGGGAATGCGATTGCCCAGCAACGCCATGATGCCGAGGGCGAATGCGATATCGGTCGCAGTGGGAACGCCCCAACCATGGACAGTGTCGGGATGACCGATGTTAAACAGTAGATAGATGACGATAGGAACCAAAACGCCGCCGCATGCCGCAACGATAGGAAGCAGCGCCTGACGGATGTTGGTAAGCTCACCGACCGTCATTTCGTATTTGATCTCTAAGCCAACGATCAGGAAGAAGACCGCCATGAAGATATCGTTGATGATATGGCCGGCAGACATAGTATACGCAGCGCCGCCGATGACGAATCCGATTTCCTGATGAATCAAATGCTCGAAGGCCTCATAAGCGCCCGTATTCGCGATGACAAGCGCCGCGATGGCGGCAAGCAACATGATGCCTGCGGACTTTGTCGCCGAATGAGTGAACTCGAGAATCTTTTTGTATCGCGCTTGATGACCGCGAACCTCGTCGATAAAAATCGACGGTTCGGTATTGCGCTCCTCGCTCGCAGCGGCCATGCTCACACCCCTCCCGAAATCGACGCGCACGCAGACGCCAGAGGCAGCTACCCCTTCCATGATGCTTCCGCGACCGCATTCGAGACGGTCGAGTTGGCGAATGCAGCCATAGGCGAAAGACGCCTTGAATGCGCGTTTTCCTGTACGTTGAAGTTGCTATTATATCCCCGTCATTCGGTGTTCCTGTTAAAACCACGTGAAACACCGTCGGAACAGCATGCGAGCGCGCGAAAGCGGCGGCCGGACATCTCGCGGCCTCAGGCGCTTTTTTTGCGCTCCACTTGTGTAAGGAGGTTGCAGTGCACGCCGATCTTATTATCACGGGCACGCACGTGTTCACGGGGCTTGACGATGAAGCAAAACCCCTGTCCATCTGCGTGAAAGACGGAAAGATACAGGCAGTCGTCGCCCCTGGAGATGCTCAACGCTTCATTGGCCCCGATACAAGGACCGAAGATTTCAAAGACGCTTTCGTCTGCGCCGGACTGCATGACGCCCATTTGCACGCTTTCCATTCGGCCCTGTATTCCAGTCCGCTCGCCGAAAACTTTCTCGGAGAAAACGAAGCAGACTGTGTAGCACGCCTCGAACAGCTTGCAAAGCGACGCCCGAGCGGCTGGCTTCTGGCCCAGGGATGGCGAGAATATCGTTGGAATCCACCCGTGCTCCCCAGCAAGCACTCGCTCGATGCCGCCTACCCCAATCGCCCCGTGGCATTGTATTCGGGGGACGCTCATACGCTGTGGCTCAACACGAAAGCACTTGAAGAACTTGGCGTGACGAAGAACAGCGTCGCCCCTGAAGGCGGCAGCTACGATCGCGACGAAGAAGGCGAGCTGACGGGCATCGTCCGCGAGGCAGCCGCCATGGAGCTCATGCCCCGCATCGTCGCATCGTTCACCCTCGACGAAATCGCCCATGCCTACGAAGGCTTCCTGAAGCGTCTTGCCGAAAACGGCATCACGAGCATTTGCGACGTCAGCTTGATGGCGCAACCTGGATTGGACTTCGTGCGCGACGACGTCTATGCGGCCCTCGAAAAAGACGGACGCCTCACCGCGCGTGTGCATCTCTTCCCCACCCTGCTCGAGGACATGGGACGCTTCGAGACTATGCGTGAAACCTACCGCGGTCCTCTCCTGAACGTATCTGGCTTCAAACAGTTCTTCGACGGCGTTTCCAGCCAGCACACCGCCTACCTGCACGCTCCGTACACCAATGCGCGCTTCGAGGGCGACCGCGGGCAGACCACCGTCCCGTTCTCAACCATGCACGACCTTGTCATGAAAGCCGCCGAAAAAGGCTATCCCGTCCGCATTCACACCATCGGCGACGAAGCCATTCATGAGGCTCTCGACATCTTCGAGGAGGCCCGCGAGCGTTTCGGCCTTCCCGAATTCGGCCGCAATTCCCTCGAGCATCTTGAGAATTTCCAGCCCGACGACATAGCACGACTTGCCCGCCTTGGAGTAACCGCCTCCGTGCAGCCGCCGCACATCACGCTTGACCCCGGCGGCCCTGAACGAGACCTGGGGGCAGAGCGTTGCCAATACATGTGGCCGTTCAAGACGCTCCTTGCCGAAGGGACCGTCTTGGCGTTCGGAACCGACTCTCCCGTCGTCGACGTCAACTCTCGCGGGGTTCTCTACACCGCCGTCACGCGCAAAGACGCCGCAACGCATGCTCCTGAAAACGGATGGCTTCCTTCCGAGCGTATCAGCATGGCGGAAGCACTGCGCGCATACACCGCAGGCTCGGCAATCGCCGCGAACGACCCCGACATCGGAACGTTGGAAGCCGGGAAATGGGCCGATATCGCCGTGTTCGATCGAAACCTGCTCGGGGAAGAACTGGCTGACAAGCCGGAACTCATCCTCGAGACGGAAACGCTTGCCACCTACGTTGCCGGACGAGAGGTTTACCGCGCCAAGTAATGCGACACGCCCCGATACGTGACTTAAGGCTCTGTGGCCACGCCCCGATACGTGGTGCAAGGCACTTCGACAAGATGGCAACACGCGTGCTGCGTCGGCCGAGAAGTGCGCTACCATAGGGCTAAGAGGAACTAGGGGAAGTTAAAAATAACTAGCTCATCCGAACAACAACTCGGACGTTCGCATTCGTTCTTCCGAGCGACACGCATCCACGAGCGAAAGGATGGAAAGTATGGATATCAAGGTTATCGGTCGCAAGGTCACGGTTACCGACGCCCTCAACGACTACGCAATCGAGAAGATTGGCAACGCGATGAAGGTCATGAGCCTCGATGTTGCCGATACCGAAGTCGTACTGCGCGTCGAAAAGACTCGCGCCATCCCTTGCATCTGCGAAGTCACCATTCGCCTCAAGGGCCACACCATCCATGTGGAGGAGCACGAAGAAGACATGTACGCCGCAATCGACGTCGCGTCCGCCAAGGTTCTTCGTCAGCTGCGCAAGTACAAGACCCGCGTTATCGATCACCGCATGCGCGAAACCCTGAAAGAAACCGCTCCCATCGAAGCAACCGGTGCAAACTTCGACGAGCTGATGGCCGAGCTTTCCGCCGATGACGAAGTCGTCCGCGTCAAGGAAATGGACTTCGAGCCCATGACCGAAGAAGAAGCGCTCATTCAGATCGACCTTCTGGGCCATGACTTCTTCGTCTACACCGACCGCGACACCAACGAAGTCAACGTCATGTATCGCCGCACCGGCGGCGGCTACGGCCTGCTGAAGCCGAAGGCCGAATAACAAGCCAAGCGCAACCAAACGGCACAAGGGAGGAGCGAAACGCTCCTCCCTTTTTCGTTGAGAGTCTCTATCGAATACACTCGCGCGTCTCGTCCTCGAGCATTTGGACGAGCTCCTCCTTCGAGCCTATTCCGAGCTTTCTATACATGTTGCGCATGTGGGTTCGCACGGTGTTTTCCGAAATATAAAGCTGCGACGCAATATAGGGCGAGGTATGCCCCGAACTCAGCAGCAGAAGGATTTCGCCCTCACGAGGGGTAAGCCCGTGCTTGACCGCAAAGATTCGACATGCGCCGTCTGCATCGAAGGAGCCGTGGCATTCAGGGTCAAGAAGGCAGACGCCGTGTTCTTTCTCGGTCAATTGAGCCATGGCCCTAATAAGCGAACGCGTCCTGAGCAGCGACGAGAGGGTTATGTAGACGAAATAGACCGATGCGACAAAAAGCAGCGCGGAACCAATGCCGTAACCGCCCAATGTCCTATGCAAACCCAGACCAAGCAGCGATCCTGCGGCCATGCCCGCATACACGAACGCAAACAGCGAAAAGACAGGGAATTCTTCTCGCGAAGAAACGAACGACGTGGCGCCGAAAGCCATAACGGCAATGGCCGACATCAAAACATGGGAAATAAAAAAGCTTGCCACAAACATGGGCGTATCAACGGCAAATTGAGAGAAAAGGAGAAAGAACGCTCCTGCCACAGGAATGAAAACATCCATCAATGACGACAGGGTCACATTTTTGCGAAGCGCGAAAAAGACCGCCGCACAAACACCCCCACATGGAAGCGCCAGTATTTCCAATAGCTTGAACATATGCGGCATTGCCCCTGAATCATACGCCGCACAGCGAGCGCTTGAGGCAAAGACAAACACAAGCAAGCCAAGGCAGAGGTTCAGCGTCAGAAGCATGGCCCGCGGCAAAGACGAGCTCTCCGACGAGATTCGTTCGAACTCCAGCGAAGAAGCATCGTCTGAAAAGCGACCTTCACGGCTAGGCGATGAAGGCGTGCTGCCCGGGTTTCTTCCCAAAGAAGAAACCACATCAAGGCACGGAAACAGAAGGCCCGCCAACGCCGTGAAGCAGACCGCCATAGGATGCGGGTCGAACAACGACGAGGCAAACAGCGCGTTTATTGCCCCTCCCAACGCGAAAGCACAGCCAAAAGAAACAATACCCTGGCGAAGCGGAAGCCTCTTGTACAGAAGCCCCCAATACATCATAGGAGAAAGCGCCAAAACAGCGCACAGCACGTCAACAACGTAGGCAAGCTCGACACAAGGCGCTCCCAACAACGCCATGAAACCGCGTATAAAGCAGCACGCCGCATACGCCGCCATAGATCCAAGGGCAAACCGCAGCGCAACCTTACGATCCGCATCAGAAAAATGAGCAATGAGCGCGGCGCCGACAAGGCTTGCAAGCAACGCCGCAAAGGCAATTGCCGCGCTTTCCGTCTCATTGACCGGCATGCTCCCGAAAAGCGAAATCTGCGGTGAAAGAAACGGTATCGTTATAAAGAAAAACCCGAACGACACATAGGGAAAATACGATGCAAACCCGCCCCTGCGTATGAAGTCATCTCGATCGATCGTTTCTACCATCGCGCCTCCGTTATCACATATTGCCAGCTCAGACGGCATCACCGAAACGTTTAGGCAAATACCTCACGGCGGCGATACCGCAATTCTCCTCTTGCCTTTATGGTCATGGCCCACAGCAGCAACGCTATATGCACTTACATGCAAGGAGGACATCATGGCCGAAAAAACAAGCGGAATATCCCGTCGCAACTTCCTATGCGGCGCAGGAGTTGGCGCGGCAACGCTTGCCGCAAGCAGCATCTTAGCAGGATGTTCGCCTCAAAAAGCCTCCGAAAGCTCCGCGTCTGAAAAAGCAACGACGGCGTCATGGCGCACCGCACCGTCCCCTATCGACGAAGCCGATATCGCAGAAACGGCCGAGTGCGACGTTTTGGTTCTTGGACTGAGCTACGCAGGCGCCGCCGCCGCACGCGCAGCGGCGGAAGCAGGAGCGAACGTCATCCGTATGGAGAAGCAAGCCGAAGAATCCCGCACATTCGTGGGACAGGGCAACTTCGGACATATCAACTCCGAATTTCTCAAAAACCGCGGAGTGCCCGAAGTTGACGAACTGGACTACTTCAACAACTGGCAGCTTCGCAGCGGAAATCGCTCCAACGCCCGCCTCGTTCGAAAGTTCTGTCGAAATCTCGGCTCGACCTTCGATTGGTACATCGATGCCCTGACCGACGCCGAAAAAGAACAGCTCACCGTCCAGTTCTTTCCCACCGACCCTTCTTACACCATATCGAAAAACCATATCGAAACATGGCCGGGATGCGTTGGGACACTTGATTTCCAAACCCAGCTTGTCAACGGCATGGCAAACGTCGCCGTTGAAAAGGGCGGAAAGATATTCTGGGAAACCGTCGTCGAGCAGCTTGTCTGCGACGAAAACGGTGCTGTGACCGGGGCAATCGGCAAAAAGAACGACGACAGCTATGTCAAAGTGACCGCAGCAAAAGGCGTTGTGGTCTGCCTCGGAGACTTCTCGGGCAACCCTGAAATGTGCCACGATCTTCTTACGCAGGTCGATTCGCTCGTTGGAGCAGATGGCAACATATCGGGCATGGGCCAGGACGGGTCGGGCGTGAAGCTGTGCTACTGGGCCGGCGGAAGACTTGACCCCTATCAGGCAACGATGGGCGGCGATTACTACTACCCTTGCGATTCCCCCACCGACCCTCTGGGTTCGAGCTCTCCTCTGTGGCTGAACGCAAAAGGCGAACGTTATTGCAACGAAGGATTCGGCTGCGTCGAGCTTGCTGCGATGCAGGGCGCAACACAAGGAGATGGAACCTTCTGCGCCGTTTTCGACGACAACGTGGAAACGCTGCTGAAGGCACAAGGCGCATGGCACATGGGTATGGACTGGCCGAACGTGGGATTCGACGCGCTGCGCGAGCAAATGGCGGCCGCAGTGGCGAACGGAGCCGGCGGATCAACCGGACAAGGCAATTCCGAAAGCCAAACCACCACGGAAGATGGCCAGGCCGTCGACAAGAAAACGCTCGCAGGCGCCACCATCTTCGCCGCGAACGATTTCGAAACGCTTGGCACCTATCTTGGCTACAAAGACGAAGCGCTTGACGCTTTCGTTGCCTCCATCGAACGGTACAACGAACTGTGCGAAGCAGGCGTCGACGACGATTTCGGAAAAGACGCTTCCCTTCTCTTCCCCATTTCTACGCCGCCGTTTTACGGCTATGCGGGAACGAAGGAGCTCGGTACGATGCTCGTCAACGGATCGGGCATGCTCATAGATGAAAACGGACAGGTGCTCGGCGAGGACTTCAATCCCATCCAGGGTCTTTTCGCCGCAGGCAACACCGCCGGCAGCCGCTTCGGAACGCAATACAGCACTCCAGTTGCGGGCTCGAGCGTGGCGTTCGCCATTGTTCAAGGCAGGTTCACCGGAGAATACGTCGCGAGCCTTTAGCCGCAACGCCTCATAGCACAACCCATTCCCCAGCCGCACACGAGGTCCCTCCCCTCCAACAAGCCTCACGTGCATGGATCAAGCCACCCGTTTGTACGGGTGGCTTTCTCTCTGTCACTCGTCGGGCTTTAGACAATGCAGAGCCTTGGCAGAAGGCGCAGTCTTGAATTGCCTTACCTAACGTTCCATGCTCTCCAATCCAGCGAGAATCATCATGCAAAAGAGGCGCCAAGCGTGCTGCCTGGCGCCTCTGACCCACGAGCAGTCAACGCCTGGACTAGCAAATTTAAGGGGAGGGATTGAATCCAGACTTCGACGCGCTACGCGGTCTCAAGGAATTTGCCGACGGATTTTCCGCATTCGCGACCAAGGGTGATGGCCATGCCGAGGCTGCATCCAGGAATAGGAGTGATGTATTCGTAGCCGAAGCGACGACCGCAGTCGTTGCCGGAGACATAAAGGCCGGCAATAGGTTCGAAGTTCTCATCGAGAGCGTTCTGCTCGCCGTCGGTGATAATGCCGCCGCACGTTACCATGGTCTCGCCGAGCACGGGGTCGAACGTGCACGCATAGAACGGAGGCTCTTTGACCGGGAACAAAACCTTTGCGTCGCGCCCGAATTCCATATCGGCGCCCGCTTCGCAATACGCGTTGTAATTGTTGATGGTCTCGACGAAATTCGTTGCCGCTTCGCCCTCGAGGCCGAGCTGGGCAGCAAGACCTTCAAGCGTGTCATCGGCAATATATTCCACCTGAGTGACAGGCCCTTGGCTCTGCTCGCCTTCTTTTTCTTCGGGCTCGACGTAGGTTCCCTGGAATTTCGCATATGCCGTGTCGAGGGATTCCTGAAGGGATGCAATGTTTTCCTCGTTCGCCGTAAAGCCCGCATGCTGAGGAATAGTATATTGGCGATATTCGGGGAAATTCGAATCGAGGACTGCGAATTTCGTCTTACGGCTGCGATACACCGTAGCAAGACCGCGCTGCTCAGAAGTGGGGTAGTATTCGTTACAGAAGCGCTTACCGTTTTCGTCGATCCATACCGCCTGCGGCAAGCAGTTCATCTTGCCAGGGAGGGAAAGGCCCTTCATATTCATGCCGGGAATGGGACACGTCTCAAGATGGGCGCCGGCCCAGTAAGCCATCTGCACGCCGCGGCCATCATTTGCAGACATGGAGCTCAACGCCTCTTCACCAACCAAAGCGCCAGCCATATCGGGCATCAAATCGGTCATCATCTCGGGGTTTCCACCGAAGCCGCCGCATGCAATAACAACCGCTTTGCAGTTGAACTTGATATTGCCGTTGGCGTCGGAGGCAACCAGACCCGCAACCGCCCCGTCGTTCATGATGACGTACTGGGCCTCGGTCCCGAACATGAACGTCGCACCGTTTGCCTGAGCGGCAACGCGATTGTATTCGTGAATCTTCTTCTGATTGCAATCGCCGTAGAAGCTGCAGACCGAAGGCCAGAATTTCACGCCGCTCAATTCGTCAAGCTGATGCTCGGTCTTGGGAAAGAACGCCGTGGTCATGGTGGCGAAGTCTTCCTCGCTCAAGTCAGACAGGTACCAATCGGTATTCGCCGCAGAGTTCTGGGCGAATTTCATGACCAATTCCTGATTGGGGTAATTTCCCGTGATGAGCATCCAGTTCTGGAAGAACTCGACAGGGTCGATCTCGGGCACGCCGCGCTCTTTCAGAATGGATGCATTCAATGCGGCGAATTCGTTCCCGACGGGTGCAAAGGTGTCTTCGGGCTGTTTTTCCACGAGGTAGACGGACTTGCCCTCTTCGGCAAGCTCGCGACATGCAGTCAAACCCGCAAAACCATGCCCGCACACCACAACGTCACAGTCTATTTCCTGAGCGAAATCCGTCACCTCAGCAGGAGGATTCTTCCAGTTTGAACCCTGAGATACTTCGTCAGTTGAACCCTCTTCGGAATTGCTCGCTGAGGGAGAGCATGCGCTCAGTGCAGTGGCTGCCGCCGTTGTGGCGCCAACGACCCCCAACCCTTTCAAGAAATTACGACGACTCAGCTCCTTTTCCATGGCTGCGTTTCCCCTTCCCTTCCGCTTTATGTGCTAGCCGCGCCAAGCAAGACGGCGAACAAGAAATCCGCTTTTCGCCGCATCGCCGACGCTTTTCGTCAAAAACCTTACGAAAACAGGCCTTCATCCACCATCGTGGCAATTAAGGAACCGCATCAAGGAAATTAGGTATTGCCCGTTCTAAGGCATAAAACCTATAGTTTTCCTGGGAGGGAACATGAATAGAAAGCTCATGCCGTTAGAGGCGTTCGCGCTCATTGCGTTTTTTGCAACCATGCCCATTTACTCGCCCAATGTCGTTCCTTTGCAGGAATACCTGCAGGACAACGAGATTATGGGGCATTTCGTAACGCCGCTGCTTGTTTCTGTGGCAGGCGCATCCGCCATATTGTTCGCCCACGCGGCCACAAGCGCAACCGGCTTTAAAAGAGCCTTCTTGCTGTATTCGAAGGCCTCCCCTTTTGTCTACGTTGCATGCATGACGTATTTCATCCTCACCTCGGTCAGGGTTATCCCCGCGCACTCGACAGCAGTAACGCTTTGCGGCATTGCATGCGGACTTTGCCTTCCATACGTGGCAATCTGGTGGGGAAAGCGTCTCGAGCCTCTTCGCCTGCAACAGGCGCTCCTTCTTGTCTGCGTGGTCTGCGCAAGCACTGCGATTATCAACTGGGTTTTCAGCATCCTTGCCGCCACGCCGTTAACGGTGCTTTCCATCGCCCTTGTTGCCTTGGGGTCTTTCTTCCCCTCTGCCTTGAACAGAGTCGAACACGCAAAAGACCCAGGCAGCAAAACCGCAAAAACGCGCCCTGCGTCTTGCTCTGACAATTGCCTGCAAAGTGCCGGAAAAGAAAACGTTTTGCCAAACAGAAACGAAAAGAAGACCGACCCCCTCCTTCTTCCGCGCTTTATGTCGGTTTTGGTTCCTGCGCTCATAGGCCTGTCGGTTTTCGCGTTTCATATGGGAGTGAGCAGAGAGTCGGTACTTGACTCCGTGAGTACCGAAATTCTGGGCAATCTTTTTGCCGCCCTCGTCCTTGCTCCTCTCTGCTTCGTCAAAAGCCGAAAGCCTGTATCGGTGCTCCTTTTCTCAGGGGTCGCCCCTGTTGCTGCAGCCATGCTGCTTTCGTACATGGCCATAGCCAGCGACTTCGAAGTGCTGGAAAACTTCACCTCAACAGGCATATATACCTTCTTCTGCATGATCGCCCAGATTTCTCTTGCGCTTGGCATAGCGGGGACCCACGCACGAGAATTTTCAGCACGCATGATCTGGTCCGGTTTTACGCTCCTCTTTGCCATATTCAGCATTTCGGGAATTTCCCTGGGCGCCCTCCTATCGGACAAGCAGCCTCTTATACCTCAAACCATTACCGCGCTGTATTGCGCCTATCTTATTGTCCAGTCGGTCGGTTCATTTTGGAAAAACGAAGCCGGTCGCAGCAGCAGTTCCGCGCATGCTAACGAAGAACACGATTACGCCCATCGCTGCAAAAAACTGGCAGACGACTTCTCGCTTTCACCCCGCGAACAGGAAATCAGCACGTATCTGGGACGAGGGCATACGTGTACATACATTGCGAAAATGCTGGTGATATCCGAAAGCACCGTGTATACCCATGCACGAAACATCTATCGCAAGGTGGGCATTCAATCAAAAGAAGAGCTCATTCAGATTCTTGCAAGCAATTCCGAATAACCGGAAGGCGTCGCGCAGGACGGAGCAAGGCGAAACGCGGTCAAATACAAAGGGGCGCCAAACGTGCCGCCTGGCGCCCCTGGACACTTTGCCCCAATGCGCAGCCGTCCTTACGCGACGGACTGCTCAATTGCTTTGTCGGCAGAATCGTCGGGTGTTTCCATGGCCTTCGCCTCCGCCATGCCGCCGTTTTCAAGGCGCTTGCGACGCACCAGTCCCGCGCGAACCACCAACCCGGCATAGACAACGGTCAAAACTCCCGCAACCATGTAGGCAACACCCCATTCCAGCCCGAAGCCAATCTTCGCATTGAGCAGATAGCTCGAGCACACGAACATGTAGAAAGATCCCGGGATAAGGGTCATGATGCCTGGCTTGCGAAGCCCGAACAGATACACGCTGATCAGGGCAAAGGCAAACACGGCACAAGCTTCGTTGGCGAAACTGAAGTAGCGCCACAAGATGTTGAAACCGTTGGGGTCAAGCTTGGAGTACACCAAGATGACAGCAACCGGCACAAAGATTGCCAGCGCCAGCAGGATGCGCTTCGTCTTGCTCACCTGGTCAATATGGAAGTAGTCGGCAATCATCAGGCGAAGCGAGCGCAATGCGGTGTCGCCCGAAGTGATGGCCAGAACCACCACGCCCAAGATGGCAATGATGCCGCCTATCTCCCCCAAGAAGCTTTTGGAGATAAGACCCACCACGGCCACAGCGCCCGTCACGCCCGCCTCGGCAACACCGTTGTTGTAAACGACCATAGCGGCTGCAGCCCAAATCATGGCAATGAAGCCTTCGAGAATCATCATGGTATAGAACGTGTTGCGACCCTCGAATTCGCTGTTGACGGAACGCGCAATGATACACGCCTGGGTGCTGTGGAAGCCAGACACAATACCGCAGGCCACCGTGATGAAGAACAGCGGCACAAGATTGTCCAGACTCACCCATGCAGGCCATGCGCCCCACAGTTCGTTAAGCTGGAAAACGCCGCCCGTGAAAAACAGACCGAAGAAAATCCCCACTGCGGAAAGCAGCAGGATCGCGCCGAAAACCGGATAGATGCGGCCGATGATCTTATCGATCGGGAAGACCGTGGCAACCAGATAGTAGGCAAGGATGATTCCATAAATCGCAAGAATGGGAGCAAGCGCGCCAATACCGAGCATTGCGCCGTCCGCATCGGTAAACGAAGGGGAAAGACCCAGAATAGAACCGGCCAACATGTCTCCGGGCGTGTAGATGAACACAACGCCCACCAAAAACATGAGCAGGCATACGAAGATGCTGTAGATCTGATAGACGCCTTTGCCCATGAAACGCCTCATAAGACCCGGCATCTGATCGCCGTTGTGACGCAGGCTCATCATGCCGCTGAAGTAGTCATGCACGGCGCCACCGAGTACGCAACCTATAGGAATGAGAATGAATGCAACGGGGCCGAACAAAATACCCTGGATAGGACCGAGTACCGGACCGGTGCCGGCAATGTTGAGCAACTGAATAAGCGCATTCTTCCACTTCTTCATGGGGACGTAGTTCACACCATCACCCTGCGCATAAGCGGGCGTCGTTCGCGCGTCCGGACCGAAGATGCGCTCGACGAATTTGCCGTACACATAGCCGCCCACAAGCAGGACGGCTAAGCCAATGAGAAACGTAGCCATAGACTCTCCTGACTATCGGAGGAACAATGCTCCTGACAACTGTTTACAACGCGCCGTAACGGCGCACTTCAAGCAAGTGTCACGCGAGCCTCGAGCATGTCGAGTGCATCGCATGCTATCGTTTGCGGAAAAGTTAACCATGGTTATTAACCGTTGCGAAACATGAAAAACAGCGAGCGGCGGTCACGGCGCGGCGCTCGGCAAGAATGCATGAAATATCGATTCATTATGCATAAATGTACGATAATCATCATCTGTGTGTTTTTATGCATAGCAACCCTGAAAGATTATGCATACCACCACACCGAAAAGTTTTTGCGCGTGCGAAAAAACGGACGCGCATGCAAGCGCGACACTCAAGACCCCTGCAGCAAGAAGAACACCGGCCAAACCGCATCCGAACAACTGAAACGATTCCGCGAATTCCTCAAGACAAAAAGAACCTAGGAAGCCTCCTTGCGGTTTGAGGCGAAAATCATTCTCCAAAACCAACAACGGCGGCACCCCGCCAATAGACAGGATGCCGCCGCAACCGTGAATATTTATTTGTTGACAAGCTCGTTTACCGGTAAGCAAAACGCGCAACAGCCGGCACCTTCGCGGTCGGCAAACTGGGCGTGAAAGACCCGTAAAGCAAACCCGCCGGAGAAACAAGCCCTAGTAGCGAGCCAAGAACTCCTTGGTACGCTGGTGCTGCGGATTGTTCACCACCTGCTCCGCCGGCCCCTCTTCCACAATCACACCACCGTCCATGAACACGATACGGTCGGCCACATCACGCGCGAACTGCATCTCGTGCGTGACAATGACCATGGTCATGTGCTCCGCCGCAAGTTTCTTGATGACTTTGAGCACTTCGGCCGTAAGCTCGGGATCGAGCGCGCTCGTAGGCTCGTCGAAGAACACGACCTCAGGGTTCATGCACAAAGCACGCGCAATGCTGACGCGCTGCTGCTGACCGCCCGAAAGCTGGCAGGGAACCTTGTCCTCGTTGCCCTCAAGACCCATTTTGGCAATCAGCTCACGCGCCTGGCGTTCCACTTCCTCCTTGCTGCGTTTCTGCACGCAGATGGGCGCATCCATGATGTTCTTGAGCACGGTGTAATGGGGAAACAGGTTGTAATTCTGAAACACCAGGCCGAATTTCATCTTCGCACGGCGCAGGACATCAGACTTGGCGTACTCAGCCTTGCCGCTGTCGCCCGTACGAGCCACCGTCATATCGTCGTAGAGCAGATCGCCCGAATCAAACGTTTCGAGCAGCGTAGCGCAGCGCAGGAGCGTAGATTTGCCGCCGCCCGACGGACCGATCACCGCAACGACCTCGCCCGGCATGACATCGAGCGAAATATCCTTGAGCACTTCGTTTTTTCCGAAGCTCTTTTTGATGTGCGACAGGCGCACTACAGGGTTTTGAATATCCATGAGTAAGTCCTTATTGCAGAAACGTTAGTCGTGGTAGTAATTGAGTTTTTTCTCGACGCGATTGAGCACAATTTCAACCACGAAGTTGAAGACCCAGTAAAACGCAGCCGCGAACACAAACGGCAACATGCTGACCTGAGAAGCGACCAACGCCTTTGCCGTGCTGAACATCTCGGCGACACCGATGGCGAATGCAAGCGAAGTGTCTTTGACAAGCGTAATGATTTCGTTGCCCATGGCGGGAAGGATGCGCTTTATCACCTGAGGAAGAACAATCTTCATGAACGTCTGGGCGCGCGAATAACCCAACACGCTCGCTGCTTCAAGCTGGCCCTTGGGAATGGACTGGATACCGCTGCGGTAAATTTCGGCAAAATAGGCCGCGTAATTGATGATGAACGCAATAATGGTCGCGTTAAATTTCGAATCGGTGGAAAGCTCTACGCCGAAAATGTAGTACGGCGCAAAATAGATGAAGAACATCTGCAGCATAAGCGGCGTACCGCGCATGATGGAAATGTAGAAACGCATAAGCCACGCAAGCGGCTTGAACTTGCTCATGCGTCCAAGGGCGACGAGCACGCCCAAAGGCAGAGACCCGACAAGAGTCAGAAAGAAAATCTGCAGGGTGACCACAAAGCCTGTCCCCAGCATTCCGAGCATAGTGCCAATATCCACGAAAGTCCCCTTTCCTTTTGTATATACACGCGAGCATTGCATGCGAGAAATATAATTCGGCATCTGTGCGCATATAGCGCAGCCGTACCAGGCCGTATATGCGCGCAAAGCCCGAATCTCGAAAACCCGCACCAACCAAGCTTGCCAAAATCGTTCCATACGGCGCACAAGGTTACAGCGCAAATCGCGGACGAGCATGACGCCCGTCCGCGATGCAAGGTATCAAAACCCTTTCAGCAGTCTACCTGAAAACCGCTTTACTTAATGAGCCAGTTTTCAAAAGAGAGGCCGTACTCAGAGTATTTGTTGCACAGCTCCTCGACGGTGCCGTCCTCATACATTTCTTTCAAGGTCTGGCTAACCTTCTCGGCGGTCTCCGTATCGCCCTTCTTGAAGCCGACTGCATAATGTTCGGAGGAAAGCGTCTCGTCAAGCATGACGTATGCATCGGGCTTCGCGCTCATCTGATACTGAGCGATGGACAGGTCGCAGGCAACAGCGTCAACGGCGCCGGACTCGAGCTGCATGAACGCCGTGTTGTACTCGGCGATGGTCTCAAGGTTAGCGAAGGTGGCAGCCAGATCGGCACGGTCGCCTTCGAGAACGTCAAGAGCGGCAGAGTCGGTCTGGGTGATGACGTTTTTGCCGGCAAGGTCGGAAAGGCTTGCAATACCCTTGTCTGCCTTCACAACAATAACCTGGCCGTTAAGCATATAAGGATCAGAGAAGGTGTAATCGTCCTCGCGGCCTTCCATGGTGAAGCCGTTCCAAATGCAGGTAATGGCACCGCTGTTAAGCAGGGTGTCCTTCGCGTCCCAATCGATCGGCTCGTACTTGACAGTCCAGCCGTTGCGCTCTGCCACTTCGGCGGCAAGATCAAGGTCGAAGCCGGTGAAGTTACCGTCATCGCCCACAAAGCCATACGGCGGATAAGACTGGTCAAAACCAACGATAAGCTCATTAGAAGCAGCAGCATCGCCCGAAGCAGCGTCGGAGCCTTCGCTGGAGTTGGAAGAGCATCCCGCAAGCGCTGCCACAGACAGAGCCATTGCCGCCACGAAGGCGAAAATCAAAGAAAGTTTCTTCTTCATTTCGTCACCCTTGCTTTCTGAAACGTTTTCCTCTTAATACCCTCCTGCACTTTACCATGCTAAAGTGCGTGGCACATAGTATACCACAGCAGCGTGATGAAGCGAATATGACAAAGAGAGAACGGCAGACGGGCTGTTTCGCCCCACAGGCGCACGCCGTAAACGTAGCCAGGGGGGACTTAAGAAACGAGCCGCAATCAGAACCCCGCAGAAAGATACGAGAAGTAAAACGGCAAACGAGCCAGAAACGTGGCGATGAAAACAAGGACGCAACCGAGACTACCCATGACGGCTCCCCGCCAACCTTCGCAACGTGCCGCTTTCCCCAGCACATAAAGACCCGCCAGGCTTATTGCCGCATACGAAACGATGACGACGCCGTACCACGGCACGGCCTGATAAGCGCCGGCAACATTGTTCTCGACCCCCGCAAGGAACCGTGCATGCATTCCCAGCAAAAGAACGACGCCGGCCACGCATGCATACGAAATACGCCGCAAAACGCGAGGCCAGCGATCGTCGCAACCAAACAGAACCCCCAGTACGCAGGACGCAAGCGCCGTTCCTGCCGCAAAGGAAAGGCCCCAGAGATTCAAGGGGGTATGCCATGTGTCCCACGAAGGCACGGTGGGAACCGAGTATGCGAACGCGGTGAACCATATCATGAGGGCCGATGCGACGATCGAGCAGACAAGCAACGCTTGGGCGAGTGATTTTAAGTAGCTGATTTTGTACGTATAGAGCCAGTACATGCCGCCGACGAAAAGAAACACGACCGTGCAGAGCACTTCGTTTGAAAGCGGAGACCTCCCGATGCCTGCGAAAGCATGCAATGCATTCGCAGGCGTGCCCAGATGCGTGGCGGATGCCATGAAGCCCATCCAGACCACCCCAAGCGGAACCAGAAACGCATGGCTCACGCGATCCCACGATGCTTGGTCCATACGCTTTGCGTGTGCCAGAAGATATGCAGCCATCAATGCGAAAGTCAGCGCACCCGCCGGAGAGAGCGCCGTGAACATGGCGAGCGAAACCTCGCTGAATCCTCCTGCCATCATGCCCCTATCGATACATCCTGCGCACCGCAGGCTCCACAGCAAGCAGGCCTTGGACATCGCGCAACGTCGTGTGGCACAACAGAGCAAGTCCGCGATACGTATTCGTTTCGCACGCTTCGTGGAATTGGGTCAAAAAACGCCCAGACCAGCACAGAACGTGATCGCCCAGCAGCTCGCACAGCAAATCGGGGCGATTGCGCGCAACCTGCGCGCACAGCATCAAAAGGCGACCGAACTGGTCTTCGGGGTCATTCGCCTCATACAGGCTTGTCACCCCGTGGTCGCGCATCCAATCGCGCAGCATATGCCACGTGCGGCCGTACATCACCTTGTCGCGATCCATATACACAGATCCCCACGCAGGCGCCGGCTTTATTCCCGGACCGCGAAGCAGCCGCGTAAACTCTTCGGAGACTTTCTCGGGAAATTCGTCTTGACCCTCACGCATAAGAAGCGCTGCCTCGCGTCGGTCGCGTTCTTCGCCAAACGGCCAGTCAAGCGCGATGTCCATGCCGGCAAGAACAGAAAAAACCTGCGCGGCCTGCTCTTTCACGGGGTGGAAAAGAAAGCATGACCCCAAGATATCGGCGCATGCCGCAAACGCCTCGATGAATTCGTCGTTTTGAAGCATGGCCGAAGACTGAGCTTCGTCTTCGACGAAATACGGCTGTTCGTTCATCGAATTCCTTTCACGAATGGCTGCCGGCCCCTGCGCGAAGCTCGTTTCCGAGCCTTCGCCCCGTCGCTTCCGCTACACCTCGCGGTTATTCTCAATCTCCGCCGGATTGGCTATAAACCCTTTCGCCTCGAGGGCTTCGCGCGCAGCCGGAGAAAGACGCACGAAGAAATTGGGGCTCGTGTATGACGAATCGGGCAGGGGCACGATATCGGACGAAACATCCTCGGACAGCCCCCTCAGCTCATCCGGCCGCCCGAACGTAAGAGCACGAAGCGGACAGGCCTCGACGCATATGGGCAACTTGCCTTCAGATACGCGGTCGGAACACCCGTCGCATTTCGAACTCTGTCTCGAAAACGGATCGATCGAAGGCGCATGGTAAGGACACGCCATGGTGCAATAGCCGCAGCCGATGCATTTCTTCGCATCGACGCAAACGAGGTCGAATTCGTTTTTATGCATGGCCCCCGTCGGACACACATGAACGCATTCGGGTCGCTCGCAATGATTGCACGACAGGGAGACGTGGTACGCGTACGCATCCGCATGGACGAGCCCGCGCGAATCGACCTTGCACGATCCGCCCTCGTAATCGATCACACGCCGGTACGCTCGCCCCAAAGGAAGGTCTCGATAGTCGGCGCACGCCATCACGCAGGTGCGGCAACCCGTGCAGCGCGTATTGTCGAAATAGAACCCGCGAGCCAAAGCCTCCCCTTTCTTTGCCATCGTGCCATTGTATGCGTGAAATACGCCAAGGCGAACGCAAAACGCAATAACGCGTCCGAACACCCAAAAGCGCCCCGTGCCCGCAGGCACAGGGCGCTTATCACGGCCGATAGAGATTATTCGAACGCAGCGACGCCCGTAACCTCTTTCTCATTGGCCACAAAACCGGTGGTGTCGCCCGGTTCTTTCGCGGCCGGGCAGGCATTGATCAACAGGCTCGGCACCGTTTCAGAAGGATCGGCCAGAGGAGCAATGCCGGCAACCGCATCGGGATGAGCCGCTTTGAGCTCGTCAAGGTCTCCCCATTCAAGAGCACGCAGCGGGCATGCCTCAACGCAGATGGGCTGCTTGCCCTCGGCAACGCGGTCGCGGCACATGTCGCACTTCTTCGCCTTGCCCTCTTCCTTCACCAGGATAGGCACGCCGTACGGGCACGCATCCACGCAGGCGCCGTTACCCGTGCAAGTTTCCTGGTTGATGAAGACAATACCGTCATCATCTTTCTCGATAGCGCCCGTCGGACATGCTGCGAAGCACTTCGGGTTTTCGCAGTGGTTGCACGCATCGGAGACGTGGTACATGAACGCGTCGCTGGCGACGGTTCCGTCGGCGCCGAGCGCGCACGAGCCGCCCTCGTAGTCGAACACCCTGCGGAAGGCAGTTTCGGCAGGAAGGTCTTTATAGTCTTTGCACGCCATCTCGCAGGTACGGCAACCCGTGCAGCGCGTGCTGTCGAAATAGAATCCGTATGCCATCTCTTAATCCCCCTTTAAGCCTTTGCAACCTGAACGATCATGGAATGGGCGTTGCCGTTGCCCTTGGCAAGCGGCGTGGGCTTGTAGGTGGTGAGCGTGTTCACGCAACCGCCTTCGTCCACCTTGTCGCCGAACATGTCGGCCTTATGCCATGCGCCCTGAGGAATGCCGACGGTTCCGGGAACAATACGGGACGTGACCTTTGCCTCGATGCGAATCTCGCCTGCGGGGCTTTTCACAGACAGCATATCGCCCGAAACGATGCCGCGGCTTTCCGCGTCGGCCGGGTTGATCCACAGCTGCTGACGCGCAACCTGCTCGAGCTCGGGGATGAACCCGAACGACGAATGGGTGCGGCTCTTGTGATGGAAGCCGGTGCAGTACAGCGGATACTCGTCGTTGACCGAGCCATAACCCTGGAAGCCAGGAGTGAACACGGGGATAGGATTGATGGTTTCGTCTTCCTCAAGCTCCCACGTCGCGGCGATGTCGGCCAAGCGCTCGGAGTAGATTTCGATCTTGCCCGAGGGGGTTGCAAGGGGGTTGGCCTCGGGATCGTCGCGGAAGTCCTTCAGGCCGATAGCGGTCGGCAGCTCGCGCTTGTACACGCCCTGCTTCACGATTTCATCCCAGCTCGGCATCTCGGAATCTTTCTCGGCGCCGGCTTCATAGAGCTCGCGAATCCAGTCTTCCTGCGTCTTGCCCTCGGTGAACTGGTCCTTCACGCCGAACTTATCAGCGATGTCGGCCATCACATCGTAGCTGGTGCGGCACTCGCCAGGAGCGTCCTGAGCAGGGCCGCCCACCACGACGCCCGTATACCACTCGGTGTAGCCGTTGGTCTTCATGTTCAGCTGCTCGGAACGCATGGCGTCGGGAAGCAGGATGTCGGCGTATTTCGCAGAGTCGGTCATCACGGTATCCCATACCAGGATGAATTCGCACTTGCTCTCGTCGGAGAGAACCTCATGCGTGTAGTTGATGTCGCCGTGCTGGTTGGTGAGGCAGTTACCCGCATAGTTCCAAAGGAACTTGATATCGTTGTTGAGTTTCTCGACGCCGGTGACGCCCGCGTTGGTGGCAGTCATCTCCTTGCCGTGGTCGACAGCATTGACCCATTCGTAGCACGGAATGCATGCCTCGACCGGGTTCTTGCCGCTGGGCAAGCCGCCAACCAAAGCCACGGACGGCTCGGCCTCGCGCTGACCGGTGTTGGTGCCGGGAAGGCCGATTTTGCCAAGCAGGATAGGAATCATGCAGATGGCGCGGCAGGTGTCCTCGCCGTTGGTGTGGCGCTGGGGACCCCAGCCCTGCACGACGAACGGAGCCTCGGCAGAAGCCAGGTCGGCCGCCAAAGAGCGGATGGTGTCTGCGGGAATCTGGGTGATTTCGGCAGCCCATTCGGGGGTCTTTCCCACCATGTCGTAGCCGGTTCCCATGATGTAGTCCTTGTAGGACTTGTTCTGGCCCTTGGCAGATTCAGGCATGGTGTCCTCGTCATAGCCCACGCAATACGTATCCAGGAATTCTTTGTCCACCTGATCGTTGGCGATGAGTTCATGGGCAATTGCGGAAGCGAGCGCTGCGTCGGTGCCAGGGCGAATCGGCAACCACTCCTCAGGATGTCCCGAGGCGCTTTCGTTCATGCGGTAGTCGATGTTGACGATCTTGCCGCCACGACCCTGAACGGCCTCGCGCACGCGTGCGAAGTCCCAGACGATATTCGCGCCGCCCATGCGGGTTTCCGCCGGGCTGTTGCCGAACATGACCACGAGGTCGGAATTCGCCTCCGCCTCGGTCATGGAAGACGCATAGACGTCGTCGTAAGGGCCGCAGTCGTCACCGTACAGGAACGGCAAAGCGGCCGAGAGCATATTGGTGGAGTAGTCGTAGCTACGCTTCAGATAGCCGCCCAAAAGATTAAGCAGGCGGGAAGACGGATTGCCCGTAGCGGAATACATGCCGGTCGCATAGTTCACGTAGATGGCGTCGTTACCGTACGTGTCGATGGTGTACTTCAGCTTGTCGGCGATGGTCTGAATGGCCTCGTCCCAGCTAATCTGTTCGAACTTGCCTTCGCCACGCTTGCCGACGCGCTTCATGGGATAGAGCAAACGGTCGGGGCTATTCAGCCAGCGACGCATGGAGCGGCCGCGCAGGCAAGCGCGTGCCTGAAGGTTGATATCTCCGGTGTTGTCGGACTCCATGTAGACGACTTTGCCGTCTTTGGAGTGCCACTGGAATACGCAGTTGCCGCCGCAGTTCACGTTGCACTGGCTCCATGCGATGGTTTCTTCGGCGGCTGCGCCGGTGCTGCCCTCTTCGCCCTTCGGAGCACAGCCGTACATGGAAGCGCCGCCGAGCAAGCCAGCACCAGCAACGGCGCCCGCGAAGGTGCCCTTCACGAAATTGCGTCGCGAAACTGCATGCTTCTTGTTCTCAGTAGTCATACATTCCCCCTCTCGTGTTTGAGCCATCATCTGGCCCCTATGAAAGGAAAGATACCTAAAATGCCTGATGAAGGCATCACACCTCACATGTGATTTCATCTCCTACACCCCTGATGCGCTTGCATATCTTCCCGCGCATTGCCAAACTTACGGCATGAGCGAAAGGACGCCCTTTTGAACCGTACACTTCTCAAGCCGCATGTATCGAGCATCGGCTACGCCATCTTCCTCGTCATCAACGCCGCCCAGATATGGGGCGGCATCTTTCCGTTTTTGCCGAAAGATTTCCAGACCGATGAAGTAACGCTAACGTTCTACCTCTCCCAGACGTTTTCTTTCTGCGCCGCTTTCATAGCAAGCACGCTCGGTTCGTACTACTTCCCCAAGCAGGCGCGCCGCATGCTTGTCACTCTCAGCACTGCCATGGTCTTCTCCGGGTCGTCATGCATCATCGCCGCCATGTATCTGCCTGTGTACACGCTTCTCTTCATTCTTGCGGGCGGTGTGTTCCTCGGCGTGGGTACCGCAGGGCTGTTCATGCTTTGGCAGCGCTATTTCTCCTCCATTCCCAGCGAAGCATGCAATTACCGCCTCGCACTCGGCACGGTCTTCGCGAGCGTATGCTACTTCGCCCTGTACGCCGTGCCCACCGCACTCACGGCGTTTCTGGTCCCCCTTGTCTTTTTGCCCATCTGCGCGCTGTGTCTTTCGCTTTCCGTACGCGAAATGACCTTCGACCAGCCGATGTTCGAGGATATTCCCCAGGAGCACCCGCAGGTCTACCTCCAACTTCTCAAGGACTCTCGGGCGGATGCCCTCTGCGTCGGGGCCATCGCGTTTTCAAGCGGCCTGGCGCGCGGCGTGGCAATCGTCAATCCCGCTGTATCGGACGTGGTGAACTCCGCCTCCATGACGGGGTCTCTGATAGCCGGATTAATCCTGCTGGCGCTGTGGCTGACTTCGTCGGTTCGCTTCGGCCTTCGCACCATCTTCCGAACGGTCTATCCCGTCATCATTACGGGACTGCTGCTTTTCCCCTTCATGCACCATGCGGGCCTGAGCCTGTTCGCAGGCCTGACGTACATGACGTTCTCCCTCATCCTGCTGATTATGATGATGCAATGCGCCCAAACATCCCGAGACCGCGGCACGAACCCCGTGTTCGCATACGGTTTCTTCGGAAGCGTCGCATACGTCATGCAAAGCGTCGGATTTCTCCTGGGATGGTTCGCGAACGACGTGGCGATCTTCGGCGTCGAGCAGGTAACGCTGCTCTCGCTCATAGCCGCTTACGTGCTTGGCATGGCGCTTCTTGCATCCACGGGCTCTTTCGCCGGACAAGCCACACCCGAATCGGCAAGCCAAATCGAATTCGCCGCCACCAATGCACGCAGCAAGGAGAAAGCCTCAACGATCCCAGAGAGAAACGCTGGAAAAACAAGGAAGCCGAAGAAAGCCATCGCAAGCGACGGACACGTCATCACCGACCGTCTTTCGAAGCAGTGCCTGGTCGTGAAGGCGCAGTACGGCCTTTCTTCACGCGAAACCGAGGTCATGGAGCTTATCGCGCGCGGCCGCTCCATGGTCGCCATTGCGGAGGACCTCTTCATATCGGAGAACACGGTTCGCACGCACTGCAAGCATATCTACGGAAAGCTCGACATCCATTCGCGCCAAGAGTTGAGCGATCTAGTATCGAATACGGAGCTGTAGAGGCATACGACTAGGGACGAAAACGGAAGCGCGAGCATGCGGGACAAATTGTTCTCCCCTTTTCTTCCTTGAAGAAACGGTCGCATTTTTCGCATCGAGCCACATGGATGGGGTTGCACGCCAGCGCCGGAACCTCCGACGTACGCAATTCGACCCATCCTCCCAGATTATCCTCCGGGCAGCTTAGATAGCACAGCCCGCACTGCGTGCAGCGGCTTGCGTCATGAGCCAAAAACCGGGGAACGGAATCATCCGAACAATGCATTCCTTCGACATCCGCCGCGAAAGACAGAGCGCCGTGCGGGCACATCTTGACGCATATGCCGCAACCGCGACATGCCCCATCTTCCGAAAGGGTGAGCCAGCGAACAGCCGGACGCTCTTCGAGAGGAAGCGATACCAACGCATCAAGAAGCATCGCCCGCGAACGGGAGACGGAAGGCGGCTCTTCGTTTCCCGACAAACGAGCCGTGCCCTCTTTGACACTGTCGGCAAAGGTGGAAAACATACGACGTCGCTGCGCTCCCGACACGCGGCCTTCGGCGTGCTCTTGTGCAAGCGCAGCCGGAATGCGGGGGAACACGCGGCGAGAAAACTCTTCCGATCCGTAGAAATCTTTGACGTGACGAATCGTCTCCTTCAGACACAATGCCGCTTGGGCATCGGGACAAGTTTTACAGGGACCGGTCTTAAGAACAACGGGGATGCGCAGCGCTATCGCGGCAATTTCATCCCAAGAAAGCGAAGCAAGACAGGCAAGCACCGCGTCTGCTGTCCCTTCGTAGCGCCGACACGCCAAGACCACGCACCCTTGCGCGGCATCGACCGCAGAATCAACCTGCTTGCACGATGTGCCCGACGCGTTGATGGCCTGCGCGGGGCACGCCGTCACACACAGGCCGCAATCTGTGCAACCTTTCCAATTGGGATTCTTCTCGTGAATCGAAAGGCCGGCAGGACAGACCGCGCTGCATTCATCGCAAGGAGTTTTTCGTTGGATGTCATTGAGACACAACCCCGAAATACGGGAAGGATGGTTTTCGTGCATCCAATATCCCAGCGCATACAGCGCTGCTTCGTCGGCAATGCCCATGAACCCTCCTTATCGACGCGAACATCGATCAGTATAGCGTTCGCGAAGACGAAGACGAAGACGAACGATGCGTCCACCTGAAGCTGATTACCCCACGGCAATCCGCGCATTACAAGCTGATAGCCGCGCCTGGATTGTCCGGGACGGCGCCAATGGCGATATTCCAGAAATCGTGCGTCCGCCCTGCAATCTCGCGGATATCGTACCAAAGCTGATCGTTATACGTTCCTTCGTCGCTCACGATACCGCGAGCGTCCATCCCGACGCCCTGGGCATCGAAAACCGCGCGATAAAGATGATACTCCTGGGTAACCACGAGGCAGCTTTCCGCCCCGAACACCCTCGATACGCACCACATGGTGTCGTAAGTGTTGTATCCGCCGGGATCGCAAAAAACATCATCCGCAGAAACGCCGCAAGAGACCGCATATTCCTTCATGGCGGAAGGTTCGTTATAGTTCGCCTCGCGACCATCTCCCGACATCACGATGACGGGCGCAACGCCGCGCTTGTAAAGTTGAATAGCGGCATCAACCCGGCTTTGAAGAATGGGAGAGAGCGTTCCGTCCGCATAAACGCTTGCTCCTAACACAATGATGCAGTCGCACGGATCGCTCGAAGTGTATACGGCTTCGTCGAGCGATTCCATGCTTCCCTTGGAAGACAGAATGACCCAAGCATTCACGCCTACGACAACAAGCGCGCACGCAATCACACAGGCCCCTATGCCTTTGAGAAATCCGCGGATCAAGATGCCCCTTCCCATAAACCGCCACGTTGCAACCACGCCGTCTTCAGCACGAACGCCCCAAGCACCGGCAGAATTTCGTTTGTCTGGCTTGGCGAATTGCATCTTCGGCATCGAGGCAAGAATCGCGAATGACACCCGTTCGGCATTCTTCGACTTTTGCGTTGCAGGCAGCATCCTACTCCATCGGTAGCACCCTTTTCGCATCGTGGGAAACATTCACGGGAAAAGGAATCGAGCTGCAAGAATGCAACACAAAAACACCACCTGGAAACGATACCCATCACAAAAAAATCCCCCCGGTGCATCGGGGGGATTTTTTTAAGATGTTCTATTTTGCCACAATGTTTACCAAACGACCGGGAATGACGATTTTCTTTACTACGTTCTTGCCTTCAAGCGTATTGGAAACGGCGTTCAGGGCAACTTCGAGAATCGCGGCTTCATCAGCATCGGCGGCAACCGTGATGCGGGACTTCACCTTGCCATTGACCTGAACAGCAAGCTCCACTTCGTCGGCCTTCGCCATCTCGGGGTCGAACGTCGGCCACGCCTCACTATGGATGCTACCCTCATGGCCAAGGAGCGTATGCCACAGCTCTTCGGAAAGGTGCGCAGACATCGGAGCAAGCAGCTTGACGATGGTCTCGGCCACGTCGCGGCCAAGCGCCGCATCGCGCTGATCAGGGGCTGCTTTGCGCAGATAATCACCCGCAGCATTCACCAGCTCCATGATGGCGGCGATAGCAGTGTTGAAGTTGTTGCGATCGAAATCGTCGGTCACCTTGCCCACAACGCGATGGCGCTCACGCAGCAAAATCTTCGCAGCCTCTGCGGCCTGCTCGGGCGTTGCGGCGCCTTCCTGGTAATACGTATCGTCTCCCGCTTCACCCATCAGGTCATACGCAATACGCCACACGCGATTCAGGAAGCGGTAGATACCGCCAAGACCAGCCTCGTTCCAATCGAGGTCCTTATCGGGAGGAGCCATAAACAAAATGTAGGTACGGACGGCGTCCGCGCCGTATTCGTCCATCATATCTACCGGAGAAACAACATTGCCCTTCGACTTGGACATGGTTTCGCCATGCTCGTCTTTCACCATGCCCTGGCACAGCAGATTGGTGAACGGCTCGTCGAAATCGACCATGCCGGCATCGCGCAGAACCTTGGTGAAGAAACGCGAGTACAACAGGTGTAGAATAGCGTGCTCGATACCGCCGATATACTGATCGACCGGCATGTAGCGGTTCGCTTTTTCAGGAGCGAACGGCAGCTCTTCGTTATGAGGATCGCAATAGCGCAGATAGTACCAGCTCGAGCAGGTGAACGTATCCATGGTGTCGGTCTCGCGACGAGCGGGGCGGCCGCACTTCGGACACGTGCATTCGACGAATTCAGCATGATCAGCCAGCTGCTCGCCCTTGGTGATGTCAAGGTCAAGCGGCAGTTCGACCGGCAGATCCTCTTCAGGAACAGGGACAATGCCGCACTCGTCGCAATAGATCGCAGGGATCGGATTGCCCCAATAACGCTGGCGACTGATCAACCAATCGCGCAGACGGAACTGCACGGAAAGCTTGCCCTTACCCTGCGCCTCAAGGTCAGCGATGATTGCGTCCACAGCAGGAGAATGCTTTCCGCCCTCCATGCCAGTGTATTTGCCGGACTGCACCAAATAACCCGTCGCCTCGAAAGACTGCTCCCAATCGACGTTTTCGACCACCATATCCTGCTGGTCTTTAAGCTGCTCGTACAGCTCGTCCTCTTTCGGAAGAATAATGGGAGGAACGGGAAGACCGTATTTGCGGGCGAATTCGAAGTCGCGCTGATCGCCACACGGAACAGCCATAACCGCGCCGGTTCCGTAATCGGCAACGACATAGTCGGCAACCCATACGGGAACCTTCTTGCCATTGATGGGATTTACCACATAACGACCCGTAAACGCACCGTGCTTTTCGAGCTCTCCCTGGGCGCGCTCGACCGCAGTCACCTTCTCGGCGCCCTCCATGACCTCACGTACGGCAGCTTCGTACTCGGTGCCCTCAACCAGTTCGATCAGGCCGTCATACTCGGGAGCGAGCAGGAAGAAGGAGCAGCCGAACAACGTATCGGGACGTGTGGTGAAAACGGTGATGTCATGGCCCTCCATAGGATTGCCTTCGGCGTCGCACAGGGTGAAATCGACCTCGGCGCCTTCGGAGCGACCGATCCAGTTTGCCTGCATCTGCTTGACGCGCTCCGGCCAGCCATCAAGCTTGTCCAGGTCATCAAGAAGTTCCTGAGCGTAGTCGGTAATCTTGAAATACCACTGCTCGAGCTCGCGGCGTTCAACGGCATTGCCGCAACGCCAGCATACGCCGTCGGTAACCTGCTCGTTCGCAAGTACGGTATGGCAGGATTCGCACCAGTTCACCGGATTGCTGCGACGCTCGACCAGGCCTTTCTCCCACATCTTGAGGAAAATCCACTGACCCCAACGATAGTATTCCTTATCGCACGTGCGCACCGTACGATCCCAGTCGTAGGAAAAGCCCATGCGCTTGAACACGTTGCGCTGGGTTTCGATGTTGCCGTACGTCCACGTGGCGGGATGGCCGTTGTGCTTGATCGCCGCGTTTTCCGCAGGAAGACCGAAAGCGTCCCAACCCATAGGATGAAGCACGTCATAACCGCGCATCTTGGAATAACGGGCGATAACGTCGCCAATGGAATAGTTGCGCGCATGGCCCATGTGAGGATCGCCCGAAGGATATGGGAACATTTCGAGCACGTATTTCTTAGGCTTGGAAGAATCCTCGGCCATGATGTTCTGGTCGTTCTCCTCCCATGCCGCCTGCCATCGCGGTTCTATTTCATGAGGGTTGTATTCTTTCATCTGCAGCTCCTGATGATCGCTCAGTGTACGGCCTCGCGGCCTTTGAAACACGAATTCGTCCTATTATACGGCGGCATGCAAGAATGAGGGAATCCTAAGAAAAAATCCCCGACTCTCGCCGCGACCCTTCAGCCACCCTTTTTTAGCAAGCCCCCTCAGCAAACCCTTTCGAGAAGCGGCCGTTGCCCACGGCTTCGAATCCGAGCTTCCGCGATTGGAGCGACTTCCCGGCAAATCGCTAGCTCTTCGGGTGGCCAAAGAGGACGCATTGGGGGGATAAAGGTGCCCGGCTGCGGTTCGTGGTCAAAAATAGTGAGTTAGGGAAACGGAGAGCACCATCACAGGGCAATCGGCTCAACTCGCAAAACAGGCGGCTTTCTCGGTGCAGCTACGCACGCGCCGAGCTATAACCAGCAAGCGAAAGCGCTCGGGAAACCCCGAGCGCTTTCGAGCTCAATATGTATACGGCGGTTCTGCAGAAAGCATCGCCATCCACGAGAAACGGTTCTGCGGAAAGGTTGTCGTCCGCGAGAAGCGATTCTGCAGAAAGCGGTGCAATCCACAAGGAATGTCTCGGAGGAAGCGATTCTCCAGAGGCGACCCCTCTATAGGAAGCGACTCCGCAGGAAGCAGCCTTACAGGAAGCGGTAGCTCACTGTGCGCACACCCCAATCGAAGCATGAGCTTGCACCAAACGCACGCCATACACCCGGCTGCAAATCGAGAGAGCGCGATCCGCCGCCCATACCTCCAAGATCGTTAACCGTGGCAATCACGGTCATGCCACCATAGCTGATTTCAACCTGCCTGCCCAAATACGAACGGGCATTTTGCCACGAAAGAGGAACGGCAACACCCATCGAGCTTTCGGTCACAATGGCGCCCGTAGCCGTCGCAGCGCCAAGCGTGCCATCGCTTTCCGATCCGTACGCTGAGGCAGAACCCGTCTTCCAGCCAGTCTGCGAATCGGAAGATCCACCGGCGTTTCCACCAGAAGAAGACCCGCCCGAATTACCCATATTCGAGCCAGCATTGCCAGTATTCGAGCTTGCATCGTTATTGCCGGTGCTTTCAGGCTGCGAAGGCGCCTCGGGTTCGGGGTCGGCGGGCGTTTCAACGGCAGCCTGCCTTTCCTCCTGTTCCTTTGCCAAAGCTTCAGCCTGCGCCTTGAGCTCGTCAAGACGCTCGGCTTCAGCAGCGGCGTCTTTCGCATCGGCAAGCTTCGTTTCGGCATTGGACACAACCTGAGCAGCCTCGGCGGTTTTTTGCTCAGCCTCGGAAATCTTCTTCATCTGTTCGTCTTTTTTGCTGTTCAAATCGTCAAGAGCAGCATTGAACGCTTCCTGACGCTGGCGCTGCAGCTCAATTTCGTCCGCCTGTGCCTGCTGGACGGCATCAAGATAATGGAGATTGTTGACGAGCTCGTTAAGATTCTCGGATTCGAACAAGACCGTAAGCAAGCCAATGCCACCCGTCTTGTACTCGCGGGAGAGCATTTCACCGAGATGTTCTCGGCCTTCTTGGACCTCCGACTGAGCGTCCATGACTCCTTCGATAGCATCGTCAATCTGAACCTGCAGGCCTTCGGCCTCCTCTTGCAGCTTCGTATGCTCTTGGCTGATCTGGGTCAGACGCTCTTCCGCCTGCTCGAGCGTAGCCTGGGCATCGGAAACATCATCCGCCCACGCCTCGGAAGGGGTCATGGGTATGAAAGGCGTTGCTGCCAGCACGCCAGCCAGCAGCAACGCGGATATGTTCTTTACGTACCTGATGAGAACTACTTTCCTCGGTGGACAGAATTGGCGCTTAGCGCACCTTGCTCACGTAAGGAGTCTTATCCTTCAGAAGGACGTCGTGAGCGCCGCCTTCGACGATGGACGTCGAAGAAACAACCGTAAGCTTCGCCTTATCGCGGAACTCGGGAATGGTAAGAGCACCGCAGTTGCACATGGTGGAGCGAATCTTAAGCAGCGTAACGGCAATATTGTCCTTCAGGCTGCCTGCATAGGGAACGTAAGAGTCGACGCCCTCCTCGAAAGAAAGGGACTTCTTGCCACCCAGGTCGTAACGGCCCCAATTGCGAGCACGGGCAGAACCCTCGCCCCAATACTCCTTCATATAGGTGCCGTTGACGACGACCTTGTTCGAGGGGCTTTCGTCGAAGCGGGCGAAGTAGCGGCCCAGCATGACAAAGTCGGAGCCCATGGCCAACGCCAAAGAGATGTGATGGTCGTAAACGATGCCGCCGTCAGAGCAGATGGGCACGTAGATGCCGGTCTCCTCGAAGTACTCGTCGCGCGCCTTGGCAACTTCGATGGTAGCGGTTGCCTGGCCGCGACCGATGCCCTTGGTCTCACGCGTGATGCAGATGGAACCGCCGCCGATGCCCACCTTGACGAAGTCTGCGCCGGCCTCTGCCAGGAAGCGGAAGCCCTCGCGGTCCACCACGTTGCCTGCGCCGATCTTCACATCGTTGCCGTAGTGCTCGCGCACCCATTCGATGGTCATCTTCTGCCAGTCAGAGAAGCCTTCAGAGGAGTCGATGCACAGCACGTCTGCACCGGCTTCGACCAGGGCGGGAACGCGCTCGGCGTAGTCGCGGGAGTTGATGCCAGCACCCACGATGTAGCGCTTTTCGGCATCGAGCATCTCGAGCGGATTGTCTTTGTGGGAATCGTAGTCTTTGCGGAAGGTCATATAGACAAGACGGTCTTCGGCATCAACAAGGGGAAGGCTGTTGAGCTTGTGCTCCCAGATGATGTCGTTCGCTTCCTTGAGAGAGGTTTCCGCAGGAGCGACGATGAGCTTTTCGCGCGGGGTCATGAAATCGACGACCTTGGCGTCCAGAGACATGCGAGACAGACGGTAGTCGCGCTCAGTCACCACGCCGAGCAGCTTGCCGTGGGGCTCACCGTCGTCGGTAACGGGCATGGTGGAGTGGCCCGTTGCCTCCTTGAGCTCGAGCACCTGATCGAGCGTCATATCCGGAGAAAGGGTTGCGTCGCTCACGACGAATCCCGCCTTGTGCTGCTTTACGCGGGAGACCATGGCAGCCTGGTCTTCGATGGTCTGGTTGCCATAGATGAAGGACAGACCGCCCTCGGTTGCAAGCGCCACGGCCATGCGATCGTCGGAGACGGCGGCCATAATGGCGGAAACCATGGGGATGTTCAGCGAAAGGGGGCATTCCTCCTCGCCTTTGCGGTAACGAACCAACGGCGTTTTCAGGCTGACCTTCGTCGGAATGCAGCTGGCGGGCGTGTGACCGGGAACCAGCAGGTACTCGTTAAAGGTGCGCGAGGGCTCCTCATAATAGAACGCCATATGGCTTCTCCTTCATCTTCGAGGCTGAAACGTTATAACGGAACATTATATGCTTCAGAAACGTATTTGAAACGACCCCTTGGCAAAAATAGCGTCAAGCAGTTGCCTTGCTTCACGAAAATTGCACCAAAATCACCTTGCACAATGCCTCCACCCCCACGTGGTACCATGCCCGCATCAGCAACCATACCCGAGCGCGACCGCACGCTGCAAGGACACGCGCCCGGATTGAGCCGAGAGAAAGAAGCATCATGGAACATAGAAACGCGTGGCTTTCTTACGACGAAGCCGACCTCGCGAAAGTCGAGACCTTCGCCGCCGACTACAAAACGTTCATCACCAAAAACAAGACCGAGCGCGAATGCGCAGCCACGGCCGTGTCCATGGCCCGCGCGGCAGGCTATATCTCCATTGACGAAGCGCGGGCAGCGGGCGCCGTGCTCAAAGCGGGCGATAAAGTGTACGCCGAATGCTTCGGCAAGTCGGTCATCCTGGCACAGATCGGCCGCCGACCCATGGAAGAAGGTCTCAATATCCTTGGCGCCCACATCGACAGCCCCCGCCTGGACATCAAGCAGAACCCGCTGTATGAAGCGGGCGGATTCGCGCTGCTTGACACGCACTATTACGGCGGCATCAAGAAATACCAATGGGTCACGCTGCCCTTGGCTATCCATGGCGTAATTGCCAAGAAAGACGGCAGCGTCGTCGAGGTGAACATGGGCGAAGACGAAGGTGACCCCGTGTTCTGCGTCACCGACCTGCTGGTACACCTGGCACAAGACCAGCTTCAAAAAAAGGCGTCTGAAGTGGTCGAAGGCGAAAATCTCGACATCCTCGTCGGAAGCCGTCCCGCAAAAGCCGCCGACGCGCATCAAAAGGCAGCCGGGGCCCAAGCCGACGAGCTGGATAAACTGGCGGAAAAAGAACCCGTCAAGGCGCTGCTGCTGTCCATCCTTGCTGAAAAATACGATATGACGGAGGCTGACTTCCTCTCGAGCGAGCTTGAGGTGGTTCCTGCAGGCGCCGCGCGCGACTGCGGCTTCGACAAATCCATGGTGATCGGCTACGGCCACGACGACCGCGTATGCGCCTACCCCAGCCTGATCGCCCAGCTCGAAGCAAGCGACCTGGAGAAAACGGGCGTGTGCATTCTTGTGGACAAAGAGGAGATCGGCAGCGTCGGCGCCACGGGCATGACCTCCATGTTCTTCGAGAACACCATCGCCGAAATCATGGATCTTGCGGGACAAGCGGGCGATTTGCCGCTGCGCCGCTGCCTGGCAAACTCAAGCATGCTTTCCAGCGACGTTTCTGCAGGCTTCGATCCGTCCTATGCAAGTGCGTTCGAGACGAAGAACGCGGCGTATCTCGGTCGCGGCGTGGTGTTCAACAAGTTCACCGGCAGCCGCGGCAAAAGCGGGTCCAACGACGCCAACGCCGAATACATGGCGCGCATCCGTGTCATCATGGAAAAGGGCAATGCTGCGTTCCAGACCGCTGAACTGGGTAAAGTCGATGTTGGAGGCGGCGGCACCATCGCCTATATCCTCGCCAAGTACGGCATGAACGTGATTGACTGCGGCGTGGCCGTGCTCAACATGCACGCGCCGTGGGAGGTCGTCGACAAGGCCGACCTCTACGAGACGCTCAAAGCCTACCGCGCGTTTCTGAAGTGGGCATAGCGCCTGATAGCGCCCGATAGCGCGCCTGGAGGCGAAAACGGGCGGCAAGACGAGATGGGCGGAAATCCGAAGAGGTTTCCGCCCATCTTTTTACTTATCGGGGTATATTCCTACAATTTGGCTTACTGCCAGCGGCGCATCGATTGTCGGCATCGCAACTCCGTCCGGAAAAGCGACACGCGCGAAAAAAATACGATGCCGCTGGCCTCGCACGGCGGTTGCCAGAGCGCTTTCGCGCCCCGAATCCACCTGGGTACGAAAGCAGCATCCGACATGTTGGCGATACGTACACGCCTATAGTGCACGAATCTGCTGCTGCAAACTCAGTTTTTGTACGAAACGTATCATTAGCCAGACTATGCAAGCCAAATAAGACAGCAATAATCAACATAAAGCAGTATTATGTTGATTAAGCTAAAGCCTTTCGGACCTGCACAGGACTCCGATGCAGTCGTTTTGATACGTTTCGTACAAAATTCGAGTGATTGACCGCGTTTTCGTGCATTTTCCCATTTCAGAAGCGCAGAAGTCGGGCTGATTCTCCCTTATGCACCTTGCCGCGACCCATCACCAGGCAAGCATGCACCGCACTTGCAGATTCCCTGCTCTCTTGGGCGCATCGCTCGCCGGCGTGCAGCAGACGTACTACCATAGACCGCGTTTTCCAAATCATACGAACCGCGCTCGATTGCCTCGCGCAACGAAAGGATATCCGTGTCCCCATCGACCTCTCCCGCCCAAAACACCGCCGCATCTCATGCGCCGTCCATCTCTGGCACCCAGGTGTTTAAGAAGTTCATAGGCTATTACAGCAAGTACAAGTTCCTCTTCTGGTTCGATTTGGTGTGCGCCACCTTGCTCGCTTGCATCGACCTGGCGTTTCCCCAGCTGCTCAACTTCTTCACGCGTGATTTCTTCTTGCAGCCAGCGCCCGTAGTCATGGGCGCGCTCGGGCTCATCTGCGCCGGCATGGTCGCCCTCTACCTGCTGCGCACGGGCTGCCAATGGTTCATCGCCCGTTGGGGTCACGTCATGGGTGCGCGTATGGAAGCCGATATGCGCGCCGATTTGTTTGACCAATACCAACGCCTCAGCTTTTCCTACTACGACAAGAACAACACCGGCGAAATGATGAGCCGCCTGGTCACCGACCTGTTCGACGTATCGGAGCTGGCACACCACGGACCTGAAAACATCTTCATTTGCTCACTGAAAATCATCGGATCGTTCGTGCTGCTGTTCTTCATCAACGTGCCGCTGACGCTGATCATGCTTGTGTGCACCGTGGTTATGGCGGCCTATGCGACATGGATCAACTATCGCAAACGCGTTATTTTCACCGAGAATCGCCGTACCATGGCGGGCGTCAATTCGCGCATCCAAGACGCCCTTGGCGGCATGCGCGTGGTGAAATCGTTCGGCAACGAAATGCTCGAAGCAAAGAAGTTCGAGCACACCAACCGCCTGTTCGTTGATACGAAAGAGCGCTCGTATAAGTTCATGGGGCGCTTCCATGCCGTGAATTCCCTGTTCACAGGCCTGCTCTATACCATCGTTGTCGTAGGCGGCGGCTACTTCATGGTGCAGGGACAAATCGAGCCAACCGATCTGGCAATCTACGCCCTTTATATCGGCATCTTCCTCTCGCCGATCGAACAGCTTATCAACTTCGCCGAACAGTTCCAGAAAGGCTATGCGGGGTTCCGCCGCTTCGCAGAAATCATGGCAATCACGCCCGCCATCCAGGACCGTCCAGGAGCCGTAGAGCTGGAGAGGGCCGCATGCGCAAACAGCAGCTCGAACGAAACGGGCGGTTCGGGCGTGCGCGGAGACATCCGCTACGAAAACGTCTCGTTCTCCTACGACGATGCGACCGAGGTCCTGCATGGCTTCACCCTGCATGCGCCTGCCGGTAAAACCACGGCGCTCGTGGGGCCGAGCGGCGGCGGCAAAACCACCACGTGTTCGCTGCTCCCCCGCTTCTACGACGTGCTCGAAGGCCGCGTGACCATCGATGGAGCCGACGTGCGCGACGTCACGCTGGCGTCGCTGCGCCGCACCGTAGGCATCGTGCAGCAGGATGTGTACCTGTTCGACGGCACCATCCGCGACAACATCCTCTACGGCAACCCCGAGGCGAGCAACGCCGAAGTGATCGAAGCGGCTAAACGCGCAAACATTCACGACACTATTATGGAATTCGAAAGCGGCTACGACACCTACGTGGGCGAGCGCGGTGCGCGCCTTTCGGGCGGCCAGAAGCAGCGTATCTCCATCGCACGCGTATTCTTGAAAAACCCGCCGATCCTAATCTTGGACGAAGCAACCAGCGCGCTCGACAACGAAAGCGAACGCCACGTGCAAGAATCGCTGGCAGAGCTCTCAAAAGGGCGCACCACGCTCGTGATCGCGCATAGGCTTTCCACCATTCGCAACGCCGATAAAATCGCCGTCGTCGACGAAGGTCACGTTGTCGAAGAAGGCACGCATGACGAGCTAATCGCCCTCGGCGGCACCTACGCGCGCTACTGCGCCATGCAGTTCGGCGTGTAGTCAGACGCCATGCACCATTCGGAATCCTCATCCATTGTTCAAGACCGTGCCTAACGGCAACACAACCTCGTCAAGTTTCCAGCCCATTGCCAAGCAGCTACTCTTTCTTCAAGGCAAACATGCGCAGCGCACCTGGACGAACGGTAAGTTTGACGGGCAGGCACGGGCCGTCGTCACCGTCGACCCCGCAGCAAAGCCCGCCATCGACGCACGAAATCTCGATTGTCTTTCCATGCAGGAAAAGCACGCGGTCGTCCCCGTCCACAGCATGCATCAATATGTCCGGAAGAAGAGCAAGCAGGGAAGGAAGCGATGCGTCCCTGAGCGCAATCAAATGAATCTCCCCGTCGGCCACGCTTGTCTGGTACCTGGAAAACTCATTCGCCAAGGCATTCGCGGAAAATGCCGAAAACGAGCTGATGTCTTCCTTGCGCTCTTCCCCATCGACCACGATACGCAGAGCATGATGCTCTCCATCGCCCATACGCAAAATCGTGCTTGCCACGTAGGCGAGAAACCCGTATCGAGACTTGAGCTCGGGCGACACTTTTCGAATGCCCTCAGGCAGCGTTCCCCCTGTTACGGTATAGGCGAACGGCCGTCCGTTGACCAACCCGACATCAAGAAGAATGGTTTCGGAGAAATCGTATGACTCAACCGCCCGCAAAGCATCGGGCGCAATGCCGAGAGTACGAGCCAACCCGTTGCCCGTACCTCCGGGAATCAGGCCGAAAGCAGGCAGGCGGCTGCTTTCGCACGCGCCGTCGAACAGCCCGTGAAAACTCAAGCCCACCGTGCCGTCTCCTCCCATGACGAACAAGGCGTCGTATTCCTGCTCGCGCGCTTCACGCGCCCACGTTTCGACATCGGCCGCGCACGACGACAGCCGCACGTCCACGCTGGAAAAATGCTCGCCAAGGTGCGCCGCCACCCGTTCCGAAAGAGCACGCCCTTCCTTCTTCCCCGAATTCGGGTTCACGATGAGCATGGCGCTATTCACGGCACACCCCCTTCGGAGACATACAGACAATCAGGACAACGAGAACGATCGGGGCGCCTCAGCGAAACCCGACCGTATGGGCGATTACTAACAGCCGCATGCGTGCGAATGAGCATGACCGCCTTCGCACGAATCTCCGTGCACATGCTCATCGCGGACTGCATGGTCGTGGCCGCAACCGCAGTCGCCCCCATGTGCATGCTCGTGGTCGTGGCCGCAGCCGCATGCATCATCGTGTGCAACAACGTCGGACGCCGCAAGTGCCGCCGCCACAGCCTGCTCTTCCGCAGTGGTCACCACGTCGTAAGGCCACTCATCAAGAGCGCCGGCATCGTAAACGTTCACGTAGCCGATTGCTTCCATGTGCTGCAGCACCTGCGCGCTACGTTCTCCGTGGGTGCTATAAAGCACGATGACCGATGCGTCGTCGGAAAGCTCCATCCCGCGCATGTTCGCGATGGCGTCCAATCCGCGCTCGCCAAGCGCCTCGTCGTAAAGGCAATCGAGCATCTCTTCGGCAGGCATGCATCCGGCGCCGGGAATATGCCCGGCGTCGAATTCCTCTTTGCCGCGTACGTCAACCAGCAGCATATGAGGATCGTTGGCAATGATCTCCTGCACTTCAGCAGTATCGAGCTTCATAGGGAACTCCTATCTTCATTCGCTTCGTAAAAACGCCCTGAAGCAAGGTCATCTATCACCTAGCCGCACGTCAGTTCGACCAGGCGTACGCTTTCCACCGCGCCGCCGCAGAGCACAAGCTTCGCCACCGTGGGCGAAGAGCCGCCCCGCGGACGTGTGACCGAGCCGGGACAAACCAGCAACGTCGCAGGCCGAGCATCCTTGCCTTTCACAATACGCGGAATGTGCGTATGCCCATGCACCACGATATCAGGAACGGGATCGCCCGGCTGAAGCGCCGACGTACAACCGCGAAGAGCGCGTTCCAAATCATCGGGCTTGTGCGTCACCAGAAACGACACCCCCGCTATCTTCACCGAGGCAAACTTGTCCACCGCAGCGCCGTATTCCCGATAATCGTTGTTGCCCAAAACCGCCGTCACGGGCGCCAGCGTTTCAAGCTCCGCCAGAATATCGGGGCCGCAGATATCGCCCGCGTGAATGATGTGGTCGCAATCCGCAAGCTCCGCATAGGCCGATCGCGGCAACGTTCCATGCGTGTCCGAAAGGACCCCTACCAGAAAGGACCCGCGATCCGATGATGTGCAGGATGCAGCAGTGTTGGAATCCATGCCTTATTCCTCTTCGTCTTCCTCTTCGGCGGCGTCAATAATCGAAGCCGGAGAAAGCCAATCGATGTAGGGGCGGCACAGCAGGCGCGCATCCCTGTAAGCCTGAGCCATGGTGACCACGGTCTGCCCCTGGTAATTCCCCGATTTCTGCAACTCAACGACAAGCGCCACGTCCGGCGTCGGCGAATCGGTGAGAATGAGCGGAAGCAGCAGGTTCATGCTATTCGTACGCGGGTAATACGCAGGAACAGCAGTCTTGTAATTCCAGCGGACCTGACGCTTCGCGACGTCGATGGCGGCATTGATGCTTGTGCTCAGCCTATTGAAGAGACGCGTGTCGTTTTCAATGACGATACGCAGTTTCTCGAACCTATCGCCACGCGCGCCGTCCGTCAAATCCTCGATACCGGCAAGAATGCCCAAACATTCCTGAGAAGAAGCCAGCTCATCGCGCAGGAAATTCACCGGCAGTCTGTGCACGTTGTCTACAACAATGTGATGGACATCGCAAACAACCTCTCGATCGAGGTCGAACAGCAGGTCCTCCTTCCGTTCAAGATAGCTCGCCGGCTGAGGAAGCGGGCTAAGCTCGCGAACCAGTCGCTTGCCGAGCCTTCCTGTACCGGCCGTGCAAAAGCCTGCGAATGACCACGCATAACGAGCCTCTTCGGGGCGCTCGGGATCGGAAGGCTCAAAGCATGCATAGATGTCCTCATAATGCCTATCCACCAGACCGGTATTGAACACGGCGAAATCTTCGTCCGACGAAAAGCCTATCTTGTCCTCGAGGGTCAGGCGGTAGAACGTGTAGCGGATGTAGTTGTGGAGGATGTCGTACTTACGCGTTGCCTCGCCGATGTCTTGATTGCAGAAATCCCACGGCTCATCGAGCGCCAGATTGGCAAGCGTGCGGAGGAACTCGGGCCATGTTCCAAGATAGCCGAAACGCTCGAGAGCTTTGCCGGGAATAACGCGTCGCCGAGGCCTATCCCCCGATGCGCGCGAGACGGCCTGGGAACGTGAAGCAGGCTTCGAGGAAGATCTCGTTTTCTGCTTCGACGAAGAACCCTTGGGAGATTCCAAACGGCGCGACGGAGCTATTTCGCCCTGCGCTGGCGAGGGCAAAGCGGCTACAGACGAACGACGATCGCCCTTACTTCCTGCATCCTCATCTGTTTTCTTAGCCTCTTTAGTATCTTTTTGTTCCTTAGCTACTTTTTTATTGTTAGATTCATTTTTGTTGTTTGTTGCTTTTTCGCTTTTGATTCCATTTTTATCTTTAGAATCATTTTCGTCTTTAGTAGCTGAAACTTTTTTGCTATCTTTTCCCTCTTTATCTCCCTTTGTATTTTCAGGGCTTGATTCGGCGCTTATTTCTTTTTCACTTCTAGTTTCTATTTTTTTATTACTGTTATTTTTAGTGTTAGTTTCTTTTTTACACTTTTCTTCATCAGCAATAACTTCTGAAAAACTCTGCTTGTTGTCCTTTTTCGCATCGGAAGACGCTTCGGATGCTTCCGGCTTCTCTTCGGAACCAGAAGCGCCTTCCTGCGTATCCTCCGATTCGTCCTCTTCCGCAAGCTTTTCTTCGAACGGAGCGAACTCATGAAGAGCAAACATCGACTGCGACACTCCCCCGATTTCCTTCGTGGAAGTGCTTACGAAATCGACCATCTCCTCAAGCATCGCCTTAAGCTTCAGAAAGCCGTAGTCTTCCTTGTTGATTCCCTCGCGAACAAAACACCAACCAAGATTGGCAAGGGGGTAATCCTCATCGAAAGAAAAGTTCTTTTTCAAAATGCCGTATATGGAAAGACGGTCCTCGGCGGACATGCGAGGTTCGTCTTTTTTTCGAGCAGTCATACAAACTCCTTATGGTAAAAACAGAGCATGCGCTCCGCTGAAATTGTTATTCGGCCATCATACGAAAAAGCGCGCCCACGCTTTTGATATGCATCGAAAAAGCGGAGGCCGGAAAACCTTCGAACGTGTCTGGACAAACGATGCCAAGGCATCCGGCACCAACTCGTTCAAAGACGAAAACGTCCGACAACTCAGCCGATTTCGGTCAACCCGTGTCTTCGGCAAAACAACCCACACCGCATTTGGGAAAGAGAAAGCGAACCAGGCCTCCAAGCGGCATGCTGGAAACCTGGTTCGCCCATATTGCTTATGTCGTGAAAGCTCTATTTATGGTAGGGCTCTCCGCGGCTGATTTTGAACGCGCGATATATCTGCTCTAGAAGCACCACGCGTGCAAGATTATGCGGAAGCGTGATTTTGCCGAACGATAGGTGCTCGTCCGCAAAATCGTACACACCGCGGCTCACGCCGCCCGATCCGCCGACGACAAACGTAATGTCGCTTACACCGGAGAGCATAAGCGCATCCATGCGGGCGGCGATGCCTTCGCTTGAAAGTTGCTTTCCGCCCACATCGAGAAGAATAACGTGGGAATGCTCGGGCAGAGCCTCGAGGATGCCTTTGCCCTCGATCCTGCGAGCGCCCTCCTCGCCGCCGCTTTTCGCAGGGTCGCGATCGGGAATCTCCTGAACCGTTACTTTCGCGTACGCCTTCAAGCGTTTAACGTATTCGGCGCAAGCATCTACCCAGAACTTTTCCTTCAGCTTACCGACCGCTATAACGTGAATCTTCATGCCCGGCACCCCCTTTCGATGAAACTTTCGCAGAGCCATGTAACTTGTTATTGTATCCCATGCCCTTGCGCTGAACAATGCGCGAACGAGGTTGCCTTTCTTCTGAAAACGCAATCTACCTGCGCTTATATCGGTCAATCATTGCGCCAAAACCAAGAATTGCCCTAAACGATCCACCTCGCGCAAGTCATACCGGAAGAAAAGGCCACGGCAAGACGCATAAAATAGAACGAAAAAGACGCGCTGTCCGACGCTACAGAGAATCCCTCAGGGCGGCAAGTTTCGCACGAACAGATGGGGCAAGCCGATCGCTCACGGTGTTTTTAACCGCAGGGCGAGGCGTTTCATCGAGCTCGTATTCTTGATGGTTCACCTCGACCGCATGGCTAAACCCATTGGCGCTCATGCGATCGACTCCCAAACCGAAGACCGTATTCTGGATAGTGGCATCGCTGGTCACCACCATGGTTTCGATGCCACGTTCGCGCGCATCGCGGCTCAGCTTCTCTATGACCTTGTCCGCCGAATCCCCCGCTCGTGAAAACATGATGCGCACGCCGCCGACACGTTCGACAGAACCGTCGGAGAACTGATTACGACCTCCGTCGAAAACAACAACAGCATCGCAATCGCGGCCGGCGTACGCCACCACGTCGTTAATCAGGGCTTCACGAGCCCTATTGAACGCATCGTCAGCATAATCAGGGTTCGGCCCCGCATCGCGCAGACACCGATACCGCGAGCCGCTTCGCAGCACGTTGTATCCGTCTACGATGAGAAGCCTCGGGCGACTTGCGGTTTCTTTTCTAGCCATTTCGTTCCAACCCCGTATCAAATCCTCAAACCAATACCGACATTTGCGCTGCTAGAAGCATAAATCGTCCTTCCAGACGGAGATAGGTCGGATTACCCTGTCTCCATCGAAAGAACCGCCCCCGGAGCCATCTCGAGCCATTCGGGAGGCATGTTTCCACATCACCAGAAAGGAGGCCGGACGTTGCCGGAAGCGAGGATCAGGTCGGTCAGGGAGCTCAGATGCGGCGTGTGGGAGGTTGACATCATCGACGCGTCGCGCAAGAGGCTCCGCAGGAGGTTCCGGGCGGAAAGCGAGGACGGCGCACGCGCGGCGGCGCTCGCATCCCTGCCGGGGC
>OLRQ01000425.1_pt1 | contig 45367 bp, 36 predicted proteins | sample 1671971 | NCBI WGS metagenome assembly OLRQ01 (sample SAMEA3136631, study PRJEB25190) | human gut metagenome | biome: human gut; feature: human-associated habitat; material: faeces | place: Austria | collected 2013
AGTATACAGGTAAATCCACGTTGCTACAAATGTGAGGTCACTTCATATTATCTGAAACTTCAATATCTGTGACATCCGGATAAGCCCCGTGGTAGTCCGGGAATGTAAAGAACACGTCGCCATTTCCTCCATAGCATACCGCCTCTGAACCATCACCAGTAAATTCCGCTGTTCCGGAAAGCAGGCACTCCACTCCATTGCTCGCACGGTCCACCAGATTCACAGAAAAATCAAAGGTGGTTTCTGTCACGTTACTGATATTAAGAGTGTAATAGTCTGGCATTTGTTCCATTGGAATTCCTTCATAAATACTGGATTCTGCATATCTTCCCGCATACACCTGTACCGCCGCCACGACTCCATCTGTGTCGTTTTGGCTCTGGTCTGCATTTTCTGTATTGGAAGAAGGAGTATTCACACGATTGTTATTTGCAATATTTTCAGAAGAATCTGTACTCATTCCTGCCCCGGTTTTCAAATAATCCTGTGAAATATAGCCGCGAATTCCATTGTAGTTGACTGGTACCCATCCATTTACTGCCGTTCCAAGCGCTGTCACTGTATACCCCTGCGGCACAATGCCCATTACCGGACTGCTCGTCGTCGTTTTACTACGGATATTCACTGTGGCTGTCGCTGTCATTTGCATGCCGGAAGCGGCTGTTGCACTGCCCGTACCAGAAGAAGCTCCCTGCGATGTCCCTGCTTTGCTCATACAGCGAAGCATCAATGCAATATTTTCATTTTCATACTGATTCAATACCGTTACATCAAATTTTTCTGCCGCTATCGTACCACTATACCAACCCTTCCCATCAAAATACTGCTGGATACTCTTCGTCACAAATTTGCGGTGATGGCGCGCATAAATTTCATTAATTGCCATCTGAAGCTCATCTGCACTCATTCCACTCAGGTCGGATTCACTTAGGTACTTTGTCGAACTGTTCGGAAGGATATAATCCGCATCCTGTGCCGCATCCGATGCATTCTGTGACAGCTGATCCATATCTACAACTCCTTCACCCGGATTTGTCACAGTGATATTACTTACCACCCAATCGGTATCCCCGGAAAGCTGTAGCCACTCTGCCCAAATCGCATCATCTTCCATATAGCCCTGTACATCCGTTGGAAGACTTACATAGTAAATATAACCATCTGTCTCTCCAATGATCCGATAGCTCGGCAGCACATCCATAAAATCATAATCATCGCTGCATGTCAGTGTAAACAAATATCCACCGGAATTTTCCTGACCATACTCTGCTGAAAGTGCTTCCTGTGATGCCTTATGATAAACAGATACCGTTCCATATGGGAAATTTGCATCCTCATCAACCTCCAGTCCGTATTTTCCGTCCCAGTCTGCCGGAATCGTCAACTCCACATCCCGGAACTGATATACCTGATCGCCTGCTCCGATCGCCTGCTCCATCCGCTGCCAGCTCATAGCTCCACAGATCCTCCGTCGCTCCTGCACTCAATGTCATTCCAGACATGACTCCAACTCCTGCCAGCACCAATACTACTGCCTTCCCTTTCATATCCAGTCCTTTCCTGCGAGGTCTTCTCGACTCGCATATCTTTTATTCCCGCGAGCAACGAGCCAAACAGCTATATTTGCACGGGTAGTTACTTCAGCCAACGTCCTCTCATCTTCGCTCAGATCCGCCGCCTCAGGATAATTCCATTTTACGCCTTTTCCACTATTATCCAAGGAAGTTAATCTGAGCTTTTTCTTAATCATTCCTTAAATTGTTTTTTCTTTCATCCATTCCTGATTTTCCTTGCAAATACCCACTTTACCGTTGCCCGCCTGTATGCTAACACGTCATTTTTACAGACTCCCGCACGTGTCCGGAATCTCATAGATTATGTCCTTTTTCATCTCAAAAATGCCGAAAAAGCCTGAAGGCCAATCCCGTCAGGCTTTTTTGTGCATCTGCTTTCCTGCACGACTGTTACGTTCTGCTGTCTTTTTCAGGTTTCTCCGGAGTATCTGTCAGTTTCGCAGACAAAAAACTCTTAATATCTGCAATTCCGTTTTCCACTTCATCAAGGATATTCAGCTTTTCTGTCAGCTGACTGATGATCGCCTGATAATTCCTTTCCCGTTCCTCCTGCCGTAAATCTCTTTTTTCATTTTCTTTCACCACGTAAAGCAAAAGAAAAACGGCAAGCACTGCCCAGATTCCCTGTGACAAGGCTGCATCCAGAATCGTACCGTCCATGGCACTTCCTCCTTTCTGATAAACTCTGAGTTTGCAAGCTCATCTTTTAAGGATATTTTTTCTACTAAATTGTAAACTTTTCAGCCAGTTTTCTGTATTTGCTTGTCTGGTCAATTATTTCAGTAAAGCATCCTGTTATATTCTCTTTGCTTCGTATTGTGGCTGTAAAGCGGACATTCGCAATCCATCCCTGCAGCTCTGCTGACAGGGCCTAGCTTCGCTACTCGCTCATGAACGCAGTCGCTTCGCGATCTGCGTTCAAATTTTTTCAGAATTTTGTTTCTGATTTGACCGCAGCTCTCTACTTCCCCTCAAAAGGGGGTATGTCTTTTGACTACAATTACGAAGCTGCTGGAAGAATATCACAACGGTTCTGCCGATGCCTGTGAAGAAATTCTGAAACGTATGATGCCACTCGCAAAGAAATATGCCGGAAAGATCCACTGTATGGACTATGAGGACGCACTTCAGGAACTGTGTCTCACCATTCTCGAAGCATTGACACATCTCGATCCCGCCTGTCCGGAAGGAAAATGTATCAGCTATATCGAAACATCTGTCATTAATCGCTACTATGCACTCTGCAAACGCTATCTCTCTGCTCCGGAAACCGAAAACATCGACGATACCAATGCAGATCTTCCCGATTCTTTTTCCTACGACGATTCCCTTCTCGACATCGAGCATTACATCCGGAACATTCCGGAAGCAGGCGGAAAGCGCAAAATCCTCTCCCTGTTTTTCTACGAGGATCTCAGCGACAAAGAAATCGCCGAACGGATGCAAATGTCGCGGCAGTATGTGAATCGCATCCGCCGTCAGTTGATACAGGAATACTTTGACCAGACAAAGTAAGCTCTGCGCACACAGACAAGGGCAAATATCTCACTGCAAAGATATGCGGATCATTTACCAGAATAGCCGCTTATTTTAGCCCGTAAAAATGAGACAGCCATGCAAGTGATATGCTGCCAAAGAACATTATCACCCCTCTCGGCTGTCTCATTCCATACCTTCCTGTCATGTGTCACTCAAAATCTAGGCCCCTGAAAGTTGCAAGAAGTGCACTTCCCACGCCCGCAATTCCATTCATCCATGACGGATTATAATACTCATGCGCCACCTGCTTTCCATACCCCTCCAGATGCAGCAACAATTCTGCCAGTAGCTGTTCATAACGGCTCTGATACGCCTGCTTTTCGAAATCTTCTGGCATATCTTCCGCATACTCAGAAAGGTACTTTTTCATGATGAGAAGATGTCCTGCAATCCCATGGCACAGGCAGATATGATCTCCCGGTTCCTGCATAAAAAGAGCCTTTGCCGACCGCCGGATGTCCCGCTGTATCTGTTCTGAATCCATATACCTTGCCAGTTCCATGCGGGACAGCAGCACACCCGGTGCGCCATGACACCAGGCATTCATGACACGTGGCTTTCCTCTTTCGCGATAGTCGAGCCAATTCTGCTGTTCTTCGGAGTACAGGCTATCTTCATAAGATAACAGCTGTAAAATCTTATCCTGATATTCCTTACGCCTGTATTCCCGTACTTTCTCATCCATATCCCCTGCCTGCTCCAGCATCTTGAGCAGCGCTGCATATGCCATCAGAAATCCGCTGTTGCCATGCGCCATTCCGGCCAAAGGCATTTCCCCTTCATCTGAGAAGCCTGCACCTGCTTCCATTTTTCTTGCCTGTGTCCACAGCTTCGCTTCTATTTGCGCCGACAGCTCCAGATATTTGGATGACTGCACGAGCCGATACAATTCTGCAGCCAACACAATTGCCCCGGCATTTCCATTCATATAATCCAAATATGGCGTTTTCTCCCACACCCATTCTATATACTGAAACTGTCGTTCCGCATACCACCGATATTCCTGTTTCCCGGTAATCTGATACAGCATCAGATATGCCTTTACCAGCGAACCCTCCCCGTCCAGCACTCCCGTCTTCTGATCGGAACGACTCTTGCTCTGCAGCAGCTGATCCGTATGCTGAAACAGCTGCTCTTTTAATTTTTGAAACATTGCTTCCGCACGTTTATCCCGAAAACAGACCTGATACTGTGCAAGAAACACTGCAATCCCGGAAAGCCCATCATACAGAGAAACACCCATCGGAACAATCCGCCACTTTGCATTGCTGTAAAACCGGAGTCCATGCCAGTCGACCCGCACGCCAGAGTCTATCGCCGTATCACAAATCCACTTTCCGATCCTGCAAATATACGTTCTTAAGTAGCGCTGCTTTTCCGTCTGTGATAAAATCTGCGGTACTTTGCTTCGCTTCATTTTTTCTTTTTGCAAAAGTGCCACAGACAGCCGGATCAAAACAACCTGCTGTACCTCATCCTCCCTGCCCAAATGCTTCCATTTTCTTTTCCACGCTTCCAATGGCGTCATCGGCAGATATTCCGGGTATTCATTCCCGTCTCCATCGTACAGGCTTCTGCTTTCTCCGGCCAATTCGAAATATGGAATATCCATCCGCATTAATGACTCTATTTCATAGTCATGCAACCGTTTTGTGCACTCACTCATGTTCTCTTCATAGAGCACTTCCAGAAGCTTCCGCCGCTCTTCTGTACTTCCAAGCACCCCCGGATGCAGCGATGTGAGCCGATACATGGCATACTGCTGCGAATGTCGGAGCAGTATGCGAAAACGCCCTTCAAAAAACTGTTCCAGCAATTTCTCTGCCTCGGAATCCTGCAGGCAATCCCTGTATGCATCCGCAAATCCCCTGCACAGCTCTTCGGTATAGTCTGCTGGATTCACTGCCTGTCCCTGCAAGCGCACTACGCATTCTGTCAGTTGCAGTTCGATCGGCTCATGTGCAATACAGATATCGGATCTTCCCTCATTTTTGACTACCGGCATCCGAAAAGGTGTACGAATCTTCTCACCATCCGAAAGAGCACTGATCACAGCGGCCTGCCCACCTGCTCCCCACGTCAGCACCGGAAGGAGTCCCGTAGTAAGAACCGAACTCTTCCGCTCTCCGTCAGGTGCATATCCGGGAAATGTCTCAAAATCAATGATCATTGGATATTCGCCACAGGCAATGAGATTTTCCCCATGCAAGTCAGAAGCAGTCAGTACATAGCCCAAAAACAAATGGATTCCCATCCGATAGTAATAGCTCTGTACCTCTGCAACAGTATCACATCCCCGGCTGACTATCTCCGCCTCCCATCCATACGCACCGCAATCCAGATATGGTGCAGGCAGGCAGGACAATCCCAGTGACTTGCTGATCCGATTGTAAAGTGTCTGATAGAGTGCCTTTTTTCTGATACTATGCGGCTTGTAATACAGCCAGACACCATTCTCCAGCTGCACCCGAATCGTACTTCTCCCTCCATTGTGCGGATCCCCTGCTTTCAAACCCAGCGAACAGATCCCTGCATGCTCCACACCCGGGCATATCTCCTCCGCAATTTTTCTGCGATCATTTTCAAAGCGCTGCAAAAACTCCTGCAAAAATGCCTCTGCCTGTTCCATTACCTGTTCAGTGACACGCATCAGCTCCGGATAACGGTCACAAAGCTTTTGCACATGCTCCGTCGACGATAAATACCGTTGTAAATAATCCTGATACTCCTCCTCCGGTGTCATGCCACACAGTCCATCCGTTGCTTTTGCATGCTGAATATCTGCAATCAGCATACGCAGGGCCAGACCCTGCGCACTTTGTACCTTGTATTTCTCTATTGCTTCGTTTGTTTCTTTTTTCGCTTCATTATTGTTCTTTTTCTTCGCCAGTAATTCATTTAGCTGGCTGTTCCATAAAGTTTCTAATTTTTGTCTGCTGCTCATGCGTACTTCCCATTTTTCATAAATGTCAAGTTATAAAATAATTCAATTCTTTTTATATAGTTGTTCACCTCTTTTAATTTGCACAGTTCTAAATACAATTTCATTTAGCAACACAAAATTGTTGCAATCGTCCCTCCTCCAAGTGTAACAAACTGTGGCTCTACAATGCTTTCCGAGCCTTCTATCTGCAACCCTTTCGCCTCATCTATTTCCTCTCTAATCTCATTAATCCAATTCTTTGTCTCTTTCATTCACTTTTCTCCTGTCCTACTATAATATTAATTCTTGCTTGAAACATATTTTTATCATAAACAAAGTCTGTCTCGCCGCTGTACTTATCCACAATACTTTTAACACTTGCAATTCCATATCCATGGTTAAAAGAATCCTTTTTAGATGATACAAAACGTGTATCTTTTTGGATTGGAAGCACCGCATTCGAATTTTTAATTAAAATCATAAACATATTATTTATCTGCTTTATTTTCAATTCAATAATACGTTGCTTCACTTCACATTTTTCTACTGCCTCAATTGCATTATCTAACAAATTTCCAAGAAGTACAATAAAATCACCTTCCTCTATTGGAATTCTATCCAGTGTTACATGAAACTTAAATTCAACGTGAAGCCTATCCATCTGTTCACATTTCATGTTAAATAGAAAATCAAGTGTCGGAATACCTGTCCACGTTTTCCCTTTACTCTTTTTCATATCATTGTGAGCATTCTGAATAAATATTTTCGCCCGTTCTATATCTCCATTCTCTAAGCATTCTTCAATAAATTGCATACGATGTTTTTCATCATGTATTAAACAGCGATTTTGTTCATATGCTTTTCTTAATTCTTCATACTGTTTTTTAATCGCTTCGTTCTTCATAAATAATACTTCTTGTTCAGCAAGCATGGATTTTCTAAACAGTAAGATGAGTCCCGTCACTATAAATATAACTATTAATGCAGATATAATAATTATAATCTTGGCTTTATAAACAGCTATATTTTCCCATCTTATTAAATCTGTAAAAAAATTTAGTATTATGCTCTCGCCGATTGCCGTAAGAACCATCCATTTTTTATTTTCTCCAAGCATTTTGTTTACTACATCGTAAACAGGAAAACATTTTGTCAGGAAAAAAATAGCTCCATACACAGCCAGAGGAATTATTACTGCTACAAATGTATGCATGCCCCCATTATAATTTAATTCCATCAATGTTTTCTGTTCTGCTGCTCCCTTATAAGCCATATAAGCACACTTCATAATTTGTACCGTTACCAAGTAAAAGACGTTCCAGATGTATGCTTGATAAATTTTACACTTATATCGTTTATAAAAGAAAAACGGCAAAAAAATATTTGCAAGCCACACCATTCCTATCGATATATAACACTGCCAATAATTCCATGCTAAAAAACCGCATACAGAAAACCATTCTAATATTGACAATACTAAATCTATTTTCTGAATGTGTGCATTAGAAAACATCTGCTTTTTTACTATCGTATACCGGTAGCCTACAATTGCAACAATCCATCCGATTATAATCCCAGTTTTTACATCACTCCCATAACGATGAAAAAAATTGTGAAATATCAGACTAAATATAATCCCATGCAATACCGCCTCATTCACCACCTCCTTCCATCCCCACTCATCTTCTGCCCTGCGTGGAAATGCTTTCGAAAAAATCCAGATACCAAGGCCTGTCTCAATTATGATTCCAAGTGTGTTTAACCCTAATATCATCATCTCTAACACCGCCAGTATTCTGCTATTTTTCGTTTCACTTCTGTTACCCGCTGAATCCCCACAGGAAGCTTCGAACCGTCCCGCATATACAGGACATGATCCTTCATCTTCATGACATGCCTGATATTGACAATGAAGCCTTTCTCAATGAATAGAAACTCCTCAGAATCCAGCTCTTCAAACAGCTCACTCAGCGATTTCCGCACACGGCCTTCACCTCTTTTATGAATCAGCACCGTATATTTTCCGTCTTTTTTCAGATAGTAAATATCATCATAGCTGATTTTTTCGATGTTGCCTTTTTTCTCAATGACGTAATATTTTTCCTCCCGCTCCATCAGCCCTGGCAAAAGTGCATCGTAGGCTGCTGTCAACTTGTCCACCAGCACTTCTTTCGGTATGTAGCGATAGGTATTGACTTCGTAAGCCTCTACTGCATAATCAATGAAATTCGTTGCAAAAATGATGACTGGATCCGGATACAGCATTCGAATACCTCTGGCTGCATCAAGGCCATTCTTGCCCGGCATTTCGACATCCAGTACATAAATATCGAATTTCTTTTCCTCCAGTTCACAGAGCAGCCACTCTGCGTCCTGAAAAAGCTCGATCCTGCATTCCTGTCCTTTCCTGCGAAAATATTCCTCCGTGATACGCTTTTCTTTATCCAGATACATTTGCTCATCGTCTACGATTGCAATGGATATCATTCGCCTTTCCTCCCTCATTTTTTCTCATTTGATTCTGCAAAAGTATAAAACCGGAAATTGCTCACATCATAAAAGTAGCTTCCCTGCTCCTCTATAATCAGTTCATAAGCATCCGGTATCTCATCGTCACTTCCTGCAAAGCGATGATATGTGTACAGATACCGTCCTTTCTGATGCCCGGACACCTTAGCTATGATGTCATCGACGACTTCATGAATGCTCATCGGGTTTTCCTTTGTCGGACGCCATCTGCCGATCATGCTGCGCACCTGCGTCCTTGTCAGCTGAATCTTTCTGCCACCAAAACCGGCATCCGGTCGAAATGCCTCCTGACCTTGCCCTAACGTTTCCAGGGCGGTACGAATCTCTTCCATCTCCGGATTCAATGAATTTCCGGTATTCACATAGGCCTGTAAATGCAGCCGTATCAATTCCAGAAGCTTTTTATCTCCGGTATTTTGGTACCATCCGAGAATCATATGCAGCGATGACCGGAGCGTTTCCGCAAGAGATATTTCCCGATAATGCAGTGTCCACATAGAATACATCATAACACATATTTCCTTATACTTGTTATCTTTTATATCCAATTTCTTCTCTCACCTCCTAACTGCGCATATTTGTGTACCGCCAGAGCTTGTCATGCGTTTAACATTTTTTATGTGACCTGTTAGACTACGCATAAGGAGTACACATATGAATATGAGAAAAAACATTGGTTTACGTCTGAGCCAGGCACGAAAGGCGAAGGGATTGACTCAGGAACAGCTTGCAGAACTGGCATCCTTTTCGGTCAGCGAAATCAGCCGTATTGAAACCGGACATGCAGAAACACCTCTTACCACGTTGCAGAAGCTCTGTGATGTCCTGCAGATCGGGCTTGATTTCCTGCTCTATGACTGCTTTCCGGATAAAACTGGTTTTACGAATCCTACCATTCAGCAGATCATGGAACTGCTCTCATCTACATCGGAAGAAGAGCAGAAGGTTTGCCTTGAAATTATCAAGCAAGTTCACAAGCTGTCGGATAAAAATATAACATCTTAAGAGAATGGAAACGTCAACTGTCCGTCAACTTGGACGAAGTGTCCGTCTTTCGCATTTCAGACCTAAAAACAGACATAAAGAAACCTCTGAGCGTCATTTTTCAGAGGTTTCTTTATGTCTGTTTTTATATGTTTAATTATCTAATTCTGTCACTCGTACCAGATATGCCGCAACCCTTTCGCCAAGATATTCTACACACACGGTACTGTCCATCGTATACTCATCCGGCTTTACCGCCATCTGGTCTGTCAGGCGGAAGGTTCCTCCCAAAGCCGTTTGAATTTCCAGTTCGTCCCCATCCAGACTGCATACCTTGCCTCTGGCCTCTTTGATTCCTTCGTCATAAGATTCCCGTGAAGATGTTCGGCTCATATACTGAATCAGCGGCTGCCCGTACAAATCTCCCAGCCATATCAGCTGCACATAATCACCACATTCTCCCCATAGTCGGCTCGTCCACTGACAGGAGGTAAACGTAAGCTTTCTCCCGTCATCTGCCTGCAGGAGGATCCTCGTCTGTGAGGTAGACTCATCCGTTTCCCGTTCCAGTACCGTTCCCATCATGGAACCTCCGGCTTCTATCAGCGCCGTATAATCATCTACTGGAATCTGACTATTACCCGATTGTATCCTCTCTGTATCTGCTTCGTCTATCAGCTCTGCCGTAACCCACGGCATCAGACAGTTTGTCTCACTCCACGAATCCCAGATAGAATCTTCTTCCATGTACCCTCGCATTGCTATTGGTTTTTTCAGATAATATAAACCTTCCGTCCCACTTCCAACAGTGCCATACCAATTTTCGCTATCTGTCTCCGGCAATTGATAATCGGCAGCTACTCCAAGTGCAAATAGCAGGCCATTCTCACTCTCATCTGTCTTCCCGCTCTTCAGCCATGCAGCACGCGATGCATCGTGGTAAAACCGTATTTCCTTTTCCGTCTGCTCAATCGCAATTTTACCTTCCCATTCCTCTGGTAGCTGAAGCCGTACCTCTGAAAAGTCAAATACAATCGCCCGCTTTTCATGAGAAAAGTACATATCATGATCCCAGCCAGCCGCATATACAGGCACTGTCATTAATTGAACTGCCAGACTGCAAATGATAAATGCCGTTCTTTTTTTCATACGCAATTACTCCTGATACTATAACTTTTTATTTTCATTTCCGTTTTATTATATGTTTACTATAATAACAGCTCTGGCAGGTGTCAAGAAACTCAAAGCAACTGTCTGTGAATTCAACGCTCTTCTCCGCTTATCCATCTCTGAAAAAGGGCGAAAAGGAATTGAGCAGAAAACGATTCTCACCACGAAAGAAGTCCTCTGAGTTTTTTTCTCAGAGGACTTCTGCTGTGTTCAAATATTCTCTTGACGTTCTAAGATTACCGGCTGTTCGGATCCAAGGCATCCCGCAGGGCATCGCCGATGAAGTTGATGGCCATGACGAGGATGACGATCAGCGTGCCGGCCGGTATCCAGAGCCAGGGCTGCTTGGTGAGCACGGTCAGGGACTGAGCACCGTTGAGCATGTTGCCGAGGCTGGAGGTCGGCGGCTGTACGCCGAGGCCAAGGAAGCTTAAGGCCGCCTCATCGAGCATGGAAAGTGCGAGCACGGAGGTCGCGTACACGAGGATCGGCGCCACGGTATTTGGCAGGATCTCGGAAAAGAGTATGTGGCGCACCGGCATTCCGGCGATGAGGTTGCCCTTTACAAAGTTCGTCTCGCGCAGGCTGAGCACGTTGCCGCGCACAAGGCGGGCAATACCCGGCCAGTCGACGAAGCCGAGAATCAAAATGATGTTCCAGAGGCCGGGACGGAAGATTGCTGCCGCCACAAGCACGAGCAGGATGTATGGAAAGGACATGACCATATCCGTAAAACGCATGATGAGCATGTCTGCGATCCCTCCAAAGTAGCCTGCGATCAGCCCGAGCACAACGCCGATCACCGTCGAGATCAGAGTCGCCAGTGCGCCGACGAGCAATGAGATCCGCATCGCATACAGCAGACGGCTTAAGACATCTCTTCCGATCTGGTCTGTGCCAAGCCAGTTCTGCAATGTCGGCGCTCCGCTGAAGGGACCGACGATCGCATTCGGATCATATGGCGCAATCCATGGAGCAAGCAGCGCCGCTCCGACGAGCGCCACGAGCACAATAAAACTGACTAAAGCAAGCCGATGCTTGCGAAAGCGCCGAAACACAGTCTGCAGATAGCTCTCGTTGACTGCGGCCTGCGTTTTCTTTTTTCCGGCTTCCCGGGTGTTTTTTTTCTGCATAGTTTTTCTCCTGTTTTATAGTAACACATGCGGATGTTTCGCTAGCAAGCCGCAGACTCACCTATAAAGCGAGTCTGCGGCTGATGGGCGTTCCGCCCATCCCAAAACATGAATCCATGGTTCGGTAAATAAATTTCGCGAACCCTAGCTTCCCGTTTTGCTGCCAGCGAAACTGTTAATCAAGCTGTATCGTCGGATCTACGAGGGCATAGAGGATATCGGTCACAAGGTTCGCTGCCAGCACAACGATCGCGGAGAGCAGGCAGACGCCCATGATCACCGGGTAGTCGCGTGCGGTGATCGCACTCATTGTCATCAGGCCGAGGCCGGGCCAGGAAAAGACCTGCTCAATGATGACTGCTCCGCCAAAGAGCACCGGAATCTCCATACCGATCACTGTCACGATCGGAACGAGTGCGTTTCGCAGCGCATGCTTGTTGATGACGCGAAAACGGCCGATACCCTTTGCCTTTGCGGTGCGCAGATAATCCTGCTGCAAAATCTCAAGCACAGCGCTTCGGATGTAGCGGATGTTGCTGCCCGCCATGGAAAAGGCGAGCACAAGCACCGGCATGATCATATGCGCCGCAATGTCCTTCACACCTCCCGACGAGCCGAGCGTCGTCATACCGCTCGACGGCAGCCATCCAAGCTTTACCGTAAACACATAGATCAGAAGCAGGGAGAGGAAAAATCCCGGAATGCTGCTTCCAAGGAAGGAAGCCGTCACGACTGCATAATCTCCCTTCTCATACTGGTGAATTGCACTGTAAATACCGGCCGGAACCGCCAGTATCAGGCTGGCGATCAGAGAAACGCCCATCAGAAGCAGCGTCGGCCCAAGATGGCTTGCAATCATCTCGCTGACTGCCTGCGAGGACTTGATAGAATAGCCCAGGTTGCCATGCAAGAGCTGCCCCAGCCAGACAAAGTACTGGACATAAAATGGTTTATCCAATCCAAGCGCGATCTTCTTTGCCTCCAGCGCAGCCTGTGAGACACGCGGCCCCTGCATCATTTCCAGCGGAGAGCCTGCCATGCACATGATCGCGTAGTCAATGACCGTAATGCCGATCAGCACCGGAATCGCGATCAGGATTCGCTTTATAATATACTTATACATCTCTGCGCCCTCCTTTTTGGTCTGTCAAAGCCCCGGCAGCTGCAGCTTTGGCTACCCCGGTCTTTTGCGGCTTAGTCTCAGCCATTACCGGGCAGGCCACAAGATGGCCCGGACATCCGGCGAGCTCCAGAAGCTCTGGCACCTGCTTTGCACACTCCGGCGTCGCATACGGGCAGCGCGGGTGAAACCGGCAGCCCATCGGCGGATTCGCACTGTCACCGATCTCTCCGGCAAGAAATTCCTTCCTGCGATCCTTTTCCTCCGGATCCGGAACCGGAACTGCCTCGATCAGCGCCTGCGTATACGGATGCACCGGATGACGGAAGATCTCCTTCGCCTCTCCGATCTCCACGATTTTTCCAAGATACATGACTGCGATCCTGTCACTGACATAATTGACCGCGCCGAGCCCGTGTCCGACAAAAAGCAGTGTCAGATGCAGCTCCTTTTGCAGGCTCTTCAGCAGATTCAGGATCTGCGCCTGAATTGATACGTCCAAGGCAGATACCGGCTCATCACAGACGATAAATTTCGGATTCAGGGAAAGAGCCTTTGCGATCCCGATCCGCTGACGCTGTCCGCCGGAAAACTCATGCGGATACCGTGCCAGCACGTGTTTTGGCAATCCGACCATATCAAGCAGCCGTTCCAGATCCTTCTCAATGGTCGCCTTTGTCGATATGTGATGGTACAGCATCGGCTGGGAGAGAATTTCATAAATATGCTTGCGCGGATTCAGGGAAGAATACGGATCCTGGAAAACCATCTGCAGCTGTGTGCGGATCTGATGCATTTCCCTGCTTTTCAAAGCCGATATATCGCTTCCCTGATAATAAATTTTCCCTTCCGTCGGCGTCTCCAGCCCGACGAGCTGCCGTCCGATCGTCGACTTGCCACAGCCGGATTCTCCGACGAGGCCGAGTGTCTCTCCTTCTGTGATCGAGAAGCTGACATCATCGACCGCATGGATATTTCCCGTCACATGGGTGATAATCCCACCCTTGATCGGATAATATTTCTTCAGGTGATCGACCTGAATCAGAGGTGTCTTCTCACTCACCGGCGCTGCCCCCTTTCTCCTCACAAACCGATACTTCCGGCTGCTGAGACTTCTGCTTTTCTGACTCATCCGCTCTCTCCCACCGGTTCTTCATCACGATACACCGGGCCGTATGCTCCGCACCCATCACATAATCCTCCTGCGGCTGCTCACAGAGCGGACACGCGTAGGCGCAGCGGTCTGCAAACCGGCACCCTGTGATATCATCATAGCTCTCCGGCACAATGCCCGGAATCGATACAAGCTGCCGGTCGGCATCGTCGCGGATCGTCGGCACGGTATCCAGCAATGCCTGCGTGTACGGATGTGCCGGATGATAAAACAGCTCTTTAGACGGCGCCCGCTCGATCATCTGTCCGGCATACATTACGAGTACCCGGTCCGCCATGTTTGCCACGACTCCGATGTCATGTGTGATCAGAATCATCGCCATCCCGGTCTCCTGCTGCAGCTCTTTGAGCAGATTCATAATCTGTGCCTGAATCGTCACATCCAGCGCCGTCGTCGGCTCATCAGCGATCAAAAGGCGCGGATTGCAGGCAAGCGCCATTGCAATCATCACGCGCTGGCGCATACCTCCGGAAAGGGTATGCGGATATTTTTTCATGATCGCATGCGGATCCGGCATGCCGACCCGGGCAAGCAGCGACTCTGCCCGGACTGCGGCTTCCTTTTTTGACAGATGCATATGGATGCGGATGCTCTCCATCATCTGGCTCCCGATCGTAAATACCGGGTTCAGGGACGTCAGCGGATCCTGAAAAATCATCGTGAGCTCATTGCCACGAATCTGATCCAGCTCCTTTTCCGACATCGTAAGCAACTCCTCGCCGTCAAACAGTACCGATCCGTCAATGACCGATCCCCCACGGCCCAGAAGCCCCATAATGGACAAAGAGGTCACGCTCTTTCCACAGCCGGACTCTCCGACAATGCTGACGACCTCGCCCTCATCCACATGAAAGCTTACATGATCTACGCTGACGGTCGTCCCGTAATCGCCCGTGAACGCGGTCGTCAGGTTTTTTACTTCAAGTAAATGCGACATTTGTATTCCCTTTCTGTCTGCTTTGCGTAAAGCGGATCTGTCATGGTTATAACGCAGGAAAAATCCCTGTCCACGCCGGAAGGCGAAGACACGGATTTTCCTGATCTGTATGATGTGATGATACCAGGGTCAAAAGGTCATGCGTTTCATGCTTGCATGAAAGAGCATGACTTATTGACCCGCAAAACACCGAAAAGTAGCCATTTTTCGTAGAAAAATGAGCGGATTTGAGGTGTTTTAGGATTGCGGGAGCATGAAATGCGAAGCAATCCGTGTATCATAGGAGTCAAAAGGTATTTTACTGTGCGATATCCCAGTTCTGCACATCATTGAAGAAGCCATATGCGCTCGGCTCTGCGCCTGTCAGGCGATTGCTTACTGCACCAAGAGCACTGATGACATAAGCGGAGAACATCGGCACATCTTCCTGTACCTTTTTATCAACGACAGAGTACAGGCCCTTGATCTCCTCGATATCACTCGTCTGCTGTGTCCCACCAAGCGCTTCCTTCACGGAGTCGTCGGTATATCCGGTCCAGCTTCCCTCACCGCTAAGCAGCCAGTCTACATCCGGATACGGATCAACCGGTGCGTAGGTATACTGTACCGCCATGATATCATAATCCGTGCTGCCCGCAACGGTCATCAGCGTCGCCAGATCCACGGTCGTCACTTCTACATTGATGCCGACTGCCGCCCACTCTGCCACAAGCACCTGTGCACCATTTACAAAAGTGCTGTCGCCGGAGTTCACATAGAAACGAAGTGTCTGGGAACCGTCCCATCCGGCCTCGGCCAGAAGCTCCTTCGCCTTCTCCGGATCATACGGAGTCGGCTCGATGGAATCGTCAAAGAACGGGCTTGCGGAAGAGAGGAATCCGTCTACGACCTCTCCATGTCCCTTCAGCAGCTGCTCTACGAGCTGATTCCGGTCGATGGCATACAGAAGTGCCTGACGTACTCTCGCATCCGGAATGTTTGCGGTCTGGATAAATGCGGACTGGTTCGTGATCGGAAGACCGTATACCGTCTTTACGTTGTCCAGAGACTCGATGCTCTCGTAATCCTCCTGCGGGATCGCAGTCATCGTATGATGTGTGATGTCGATCTCACCGGACTGCAGGCCGGAGTAGATCTGGCTGCCCTCTACGATCTTGAGGTTCAGCTTGCCGATCTTCGGTGCGCCTTTCCAGTAATCTGCATTTGCTTCATAAGAAACATAGTGGTCCGTATCATAATCGGTCAGGAAATACGGTCCGCTGATCACATCCGGATGATTGAACCAGTCAAGGGTCATCAGCTCTTCATCGGAATAATCAGCAAGTACGTGCTTCGGCAGTGTATGGATGTAACGCCCATACGTATTCTCAAAAGTCGTCAGCGCCATCGGAGACTTCGCAGTAAAGGTGATCGTCTTGTCATCTACGACCTTGATACCATCGATCGAAGCAGCGCCCTCCTCGGTAAATCCATCATCGCCAATGCCTTCAAATGCATAGAGCATCATCGTTGTGTTATTCACAACCGGGCTCGCCAGACGCAGGATCGTAAACTCCACGTCCTCGGCTGTCACCGGAGTCCCGTCTGACCACGTCGCCGCGTCATCAATGTGTACGGTAAAGGTCTGATTGTCCTCAGTCGTCACAGAATCCGCCAGCATCGGCTGGAAATTCAGCTCCGGATCCAGCTCCACGAGCGGAAGGAACTGCAGGTCCGCCGCATACTTATTGATCTCGGTCTGATCCATCATCAGGGGATTCACTCCGCCAAGAGAATCGGTCACGCCGATATTCACGATCTTATCCGCGCCGTCCTCCGCTGCAAACACGCCAAGCCCTGCGGACGATGCCGCCATCAGTGTGGCAAGCGCAACACCGGTTACCTTTTGCATAAGCTTTTTCATAGTTCTCCTCCTTTTGCGTCCGGCTGCACCCGGCGCTTTGCTGCAAGCGGCTAATCTCCGCTTTTCCTACCATCTCTATATGTTTTATATGATTTGGTTAATTTATTTTAGTATACCACAGTTCAAATGTCAAATACATTTTTCAGAAAAAATTAAAGAATTTCTTTCTTTGCTGAATTCTCCAGGCATTATCATAAAAGTAAAAGTTAGATTCACAGTTAAATCTTGACAAATCATCCTGCAGACGATACAGTAGTTGAGAATAATTCTTAAGAGAAAACAGGCGGGATTTACTTATGAAAAATGTTTTAAACTATCAGACCAGTGAATATGACTGCGGACCGGTTTCGTTTCTGAACGGCGTCCGCTATCTTTTTGACCGGGAGGAGATTTTCCCGGATATTGTAAAATTTATTATGCTCTACACGCTGGACACGTATAATACGAAGGGAGAGCTGTGTCGGCGCGGCACTTCGGCAGCGGCGATGCATTATCTCACGAACTGGATGAATCATTTCGCAGAGACGCGCTGCTTTCCGATCCACTGCGAATTTCTCTCCGGTGATGAGGTGACGCTCCTTCCGGGATCCCCGGTGTATGAGGCGCTCAAAAGAGGCGCGGCTGTTCAGGTTCGCCTGATTCTCGAATGCCCGCACTATGTCCTGCTGACCGGGCTGACCGATGACGGGCGAGTGCTGCTCTTTGACCCGTATTACGAAGAGGAGGACGATCCGGAATTCGACGAGGAATACCGCACCGATGAGATTCATTTTCTCTACGACATGCCGAAGCGCGCGAACCGCAGCGTTTCCATTGAGCGGCTGAACCGCACCGGTTCCGACTACTACGAGATGTCAGACCCGGCACTGCGCGAGGCCGTGATCATGGAGCGGACAATGGCAGAGCCATGCTTTCTGATCGAGCCGCATGCGGATTAAACCCGATATTTGCAGACTTCGCCACGCCGCTACTTTCCTTTTTTATTGAAACCATACATTTACACAAAATAAAAGAAACAGAAACGCAGCCAGCACAAACACACCGCCGACTGCCAGAGAAGCCTTCAGGGCGAGCCAGACAAGAGAGCGACGTTCTTCCTTTGTCAGCTCGTCCTGTTTTTGTTCTGCGAGAAATGCGGAAAGTGCATCCTCGCCATCCTGTTGTGCATCATCCGGCTCTGCATATTGAAGACTTCTCTTTTTCCGACTCTCCCTTGCAGGGTCTCCCGGCAGAAGCTGCCACGGACGCTTTGAATTCCACGGCATGCCATCGACATCCATGTGCGCAACGGTATAATCAGGAAGCTCCTCCTGTCTGCGTTTTTTCTTTTTTTCCTTCATTTTATCCGCTTCTCCTTTTCTTCCTCTCTGATTTCTCAGCGCTTACTTTTATATCGTCTGTCTGATTCTTCGTATCGGCCTGTATACAAGAACTGCCAGTCTTCCGTCAAAGAAAACTGGCAGCTATACTCAATCGTACAGATGGCACTTTACAACATGTCCGTTCCCCATGTCCTTTGCCTTTGGCTCTTCCGTCTTGCAGCACTCCATGCAGCGGCTGCAGCGGGTGTGGAACTTGCAGCCCTTCGGCGGATTGGCCGGGGACGGGATGCTTCCTTCCAGGATGATACGGTTCCGCTTCAGATCCGGATCCGGCATCGGAATCGCGGAGAAAAGCGCCTGTGTGTACGGATGCAGCGGATTTGCGAAGATGTCCTCGGTCGCTCCGGTCTCCACAAGGCCGCCAAGATACATGACACCGATCGAATCGGAGATGTGCTCTACGACGGAAAGATCATGAGAGATGAAGAGATACGTCAGGTTCCGCTCCTTCTGCAGGGTCTTCAGCAGGTTGATGATCTGTGCCTGCACGGATACGTCCAGCGCAGATACCGGCTCATCACAGACTACAAACTCCGGATTCAGGGCCAGTGCACGCGCGATGCAGATACGCTGACGCTGTCCGCCGGAGAACTCATGCGGGTAGCGATCCTTGTGATAGCTCTGCAGGCCGCAGTCATTCATAATCTTTGTAATGTAATCCTGATACTCATTTTTCGGTACCAGATTGTGCTCCTTTACTGCCTCGCCGATGATCTCACCGACCGGCAGACGCGGAGATAAGGAAGAGTACGGATCCTGGAAAATGATCTGCATCTTTGTACGCATATCCCGCATTTCTTTATTTGACAGTCCATAGACGTCCTTCCCGTTGAACAGTACCTGTCCGTCCGTCTTTTCGATCAGACGCAGGATCGTACGTCCGGTCGTCGATTTACCACAGCCGCTCTCGCCGACCAGTCCCATCGTCGTGCCGCGCTTTAAGGTAAAGGAAACGTCGTCGACTGCCTTGACTGCTCCGACCTGACGGCCAAACATGCCGCCCTTGATCGGAAAATATTTTTTCAGGTGGGACACCTCGAGGATGTTATCCGCTTCCTGCGTTGTTTTATTCTTCTTTTCTGTCATAGTCAATTCTACTCCCGAAATTTCCCACATATCACCGGTGTCTCCGGCTTATATGCGGACCTTTGCATTCCCGGTCGGCAGTTGTCATGCTGTCTCTGACCGGAACACCTTTTTTACCGTTCGGAAGCGCCCTCCTTTCCGAGATGTTCTCCCATCAGCCATCCTGCCTCCGGACGGTCTGCGTACCGGTAGCAGCTGACCTCATGTGTCGGGCTGAGCTTGATAACGCCCGGATAGCTGCCGGAGCATTTCTCGCAGCAGAGCTCGCAGCGATCCTTGAAGTAGCAGTAGTCCGGCATGTTGATCGGATTCGGTACCTTGCCCGGAATGCTGTAGAGCTTGTCGACCTGCTTGCCGACTACCGGCTTGGAACGCATCAGTCCGATCGTATATGGATGCGACGGGTTCTTAAAGATCTCCCGCGCGGTTCCCTTTTCCACGACACGTCCTGCGTACATGACAACGACATAGTCTGCCATCTCTGCGATGACACCGAGGTCATGTGTGATCAGCATGATCGAGGAATTGATCTTGTCCTTCAGGTTGCGCATCAGATCCAGGATCTGTGCCTGAATCGTCACATCGAGTGCCGTTGTCGGCTCATCGGCGATGATCAGACGCGGGTTGCACGCCAGACCGATCGCGATACAGATACGCTGACGCATACCTCCGGAGAGCTCGTGCGGATACATCCGATAGACGCCGTCGCTGTTTGCGATACCAACCAGCTTGAGCATCTCAATCGTACGCGCCTTGACTTCCTCCTTGCTCATAGTCGGATTGTGCAGTGCGACGATCTCATCCACCTGCTCCCCGATCCGGAATACCGGATTTAAGGAGGTCATCGGCTCCTGGAAGATCATAGACATTGCGTTGCCGCGCAGCTTCTGCATCTCCGTGATCGGCGTGTTGACGATATTGTAGACCTTATCTCCGTTGTTGAAACGGATCTCCCCTTCTACCGTCTGTCCCTGCGGGCGCTGTACGAGCTGCATCAGAGAAAGGCTCGTAACGGATTTTCCGCAGCCGCTCTCTCCTACGATTCCTACCGTCTTGCCCTGCGGCACCTCAAAGGAAACACCGTCCACTGCCTTGACGGTTCCGATATCGGTAAAGAAATATGTGTGGACATTGTCGAACTCCACGACGTTATCCGGATTCTTCATCGTAGTGATATATTCAGATTCCGGAATATTTTTCCGGTTCCGCTTTTTTTCAATCTCCCCGGTGATCCGGCGGTTCTCCTTTGAGATCCGCTTTGTCTCCTTTGAGGAAATGTAGTTCTCATTTTTCTTTACAAACAGTCCCATATGCACACCTACCGTTTCATCTTCGGGTCAAAGGCATCTCTTAAGCCATCGCCCACGAAATTAAATCCAAGTACCGTAATCAGAATCAGGAAACCGGCCGGAATCCATACAAACCAGAAGTTCGTCAGTACATAGACATCATTTACCGCATTGACGATATTTCCCCAGGACGCATACGGGAATTTTACACCGATTCCCAAAAAGCTCAGGGTCGCCTCCATCAGGATGACATCGCCAAGTCCCATCGTCGCAATGACGATCAGCTGCGGGATGACATTCGGGATCAGGTGACGGAAAATTCTCCGGGATATACGCACTCCGGTCGCCTCTGTCGCGATCATGAACTCCTGCTCACGAAGGGAGAGGATCTGTCCGCGGACCATACGTGCAATGCCCGGCCAGCCGATCAGTCCGAGGATGATACACAGGGCATAGATTCGCAGACGCGGATCGACCTTGTAGTAATCCATGATGGAACCGATGATAATATACAGCGGCATTGCCGGGATACAGATTACGACATCCACGACACGCATCAGTAAGGTATCCACCCAGCCGCCGAAATAGCCGGAGCAGCCGCCGATGATAATACCAAGGACAATCTCGATCACGATAACGACAAAACCGATCATCAGGGAAATACGTCCGCCGTACATCAGACGGGTCAGCATATCCATACCGTTTCCGTCCGTTCCAAGCCAGTGCTTCACTGACGGCTTATGATAGGTATCATTCACTGTGGTCTGCTTCTGCACACGGATAATATACTGCTGATTCTTATTCTGAAGCTGATAGGTGATTTCTTCGCCGGACTCATCTGCTGCCGTAAAGGTTTTTTCCTTTGCCAGAATCGCCTGCTCCGCCGCTTCCTTAAACTCCAGTGACAGGAAGGTTCCGCTCGCCTGCGGAGATACAAGCAGATTTGAAATCGTCGCATAGATTTCTCCATCCTTTGAAATCTCTGTCGCACCGTTTTCCAGTATCTGCATATCATACGTCTCACCGTCACAGGTAAAGGTCGATGCATTTGCCTCACTTGCCAGCAAGGCTTCCTTCTCAAAAGCATAGTCACTTCCGGTATCTGCCTTCGCTGCGTTGAATACCTTTTTGGTCGCCAGCGCGATCTCGCCTCCTCCGGAAATCGTCTCCTCTCTTCCGGATTTGCTAATGAAGTACGTCTGACCATCCGCCTCAAAGGTCGTCTCTTCCTTTTCGGATGCCTCCTCGTAGGCTTTTTTGATTGCATCCGTCACCGTCGCATCTCCAATTTCCTTAAAGGAGGATTTTCCCTTTAATGTCAGTACGGTTGCAAGTGCCTGCTGTGAGGAAAGCGTATAAAAATCCTCCCCACATTTTTCCAGCATGTAGGTCACTCCGTCTGCATCAAAGCTCTCCTGTGACTTATTGACTGCCAGGATAAATTTCTGCTGCGCCGCAGCCGGGAGCTCCTGTCCGTCTACAGACCGGAAAATGTAATTGCTGTTGTAGCCCGCGCCGGCATAATCCTTCCAGGTCGCCTCCGTTTTCCGGAACACCTCACTCTCGCCATACGGACTCACCATTCCTCCGATGAAGGAGAAAACAAACATCGTAACCAGAATAATCAGTCCGACCATTGCCAGACGGTTACGGAAAAACCGCTTTGCTACCAGCTGTCCCGGAGAGAGTACCTTTACCCGGCGTTCATCATCCAGCGCAGTCGCTGTATTTTTATTGTCGCTCATTTTCTCTCTCCCTTCTAGTTGATTCTGACACGCGGGTCAGCTACTGCATACAGAATATCTGCAAGCAGGTTGCCCAGCAGCGTCAGTACTGCAAGAAATGTCATGTAAAACATCGTAAACGGAATATCCCCCTGCACCAGACACTGGTAAGAGGTATAACCGATTCCCGGAATCTGGAACAGTGTCTCTGTGATCATGGCTCCTCCGAACAGACCCGGAAGCGAGCTTCCGAGAATCGTAATGATCGGGATCAGCGTATTGCGGAATGCATGATGATAGATGACCTTCTTCTCCGGCAGGCCCTTTGCACGTGCGGTACGGATGTAGTCTGCGTTGAGCACCTCCAGCATGTTGGTACGGGTATAACGCATCAGGGATCCGACACTGACAATCGTGAGTGTCACGATCGGAAGTACCATATGCTTTGCCATATCCAGTACCTTTCCGACGCTTCCGTACGTCTCATGCATACGCCCGACGATACCATACAGGTCGAACCACCCAAGATTGATGGAAAAGATCCATTTCAAGATCGTCGCAAAGAAAAACGTTGGCAGTGATATACCGATCAGCGCGAATACCGTCACCGCATAGTCCGCCTTGCTGTACTGCTTTGTCGCGGAAATAATTCCCAGCGGAATCGCTATCATGATTTCCAGGACAAACGCCACCGCACTTAGGGCAAAGGAATACCAGATAACATTGGCAAATTTCTGTGTTACCGGCTGTGTCCAAACCCAGGACTCTCCGAAATCACCGCGAACGGCATCCTTCAGCCATACAAAATACCCCTCCAGTACCGGCTTATCCAGTCCGTAGGAGGCGTTCAGATCTGCCAGCAGCTCCTCATAAGGCTTGGCACCCTGTTTCTGCGACATCGCCATCGCTTTTCCTTTTACATAAGAAGTCGGCAGGCTGCGCTCAATCGAATAGATAATCAGTGATACAAAAAACAGAATCACTACGCCAAGCAATACCCGCCGTATTACAAATTTTTTCATGCAATGCTTCTCCTTTCCGGTTTTTTCTGATCTGTTTCAATGATCGGAATGCCTCAGAGTACCGTTCTCCCGGTTCTCTGAGGTATTCCGACCACAGACGCCTGTCCAGGAACCCTTTTGCTGTACGCTCTGTATTGCGTACAACAGCCCACCATCCGGTGGGCTGTCATCCCTTTTTCATTGACAGCCGGTACTGCGCAAAACCTCTTCGCAGTACTGCTGTCTGCTTCCGTTTCCGTCAGTTAGTTCATTTCCATATTCTCTACATCTGCATACCAGTTGTAGTAGGTCGTCACATCCGGAGTAAAGGTATCTGCATTGATACGCTCCGTACTGTAGATGACACAGTTCTGTCTCTGGTATACCGGAATCTCTACGGCCCAGTCCATAATGATATCCAGGCACTGCTTGTATACAGACTTACGATATGCCTGATCAGCGGTTGATCTTGCATCCATGATGTCTGCATCCAGCGTCTCATCCGCGATGCGGTAATGGTTAGAGCTTCCCTTTGTGCTGTGGTAGATCTGAACCATATCCGGATCCAGGGTTGCCTGCCATGCTGCACACCACAGTTCGCTCGTACCCGCATTGTTTGCATCCCACATGATATTTGAATCTGTAATATCGTTGATCTCAAGATCAAAGCCGATGGTTGCAAGTGCTGCCTTTGCATCGGTCAGGATTGCGAAGGACGGATGATCACCGGTACCAGCTGCACCGATCATAACCTCGTAGGAAAGCTTTGCACCGGCTGGAGCTGCAGTCATCTTTCCGTCATCACCGAAGGTGTAGCCTGCTGCTGCGAAGAAGCCCTTTGCCGCCTCAAGCGCTGCTGCGAACTTCTCATCATCGGTCATATCATCTGTATAAATCGGGTTGCCTTCAACGTCCTTGGAGAATGCCACCTCATAGTCTGCATCAGACTTCTGCGGTGCTGCCCAGGAGGTATTGGAGATCGGGTAGTTGATGACTGCTGCTGCGTCTCCGTAGTAGGAATCGATCGTTACGTCACGATATACAGCAAGAACCGTTGCAATTGCCTTACGAAGATTCTTGGAGGCATCGCTTCCCGGCTCGTCGCCTACACAGACATTATTTGCATTCATACCGATGTAGCCGTAGCCGAGGTTGTCTACCAAGCTGGTATTGATGCGGTCGCCATCCAGCTCACCGTTAGAGTTGATGCTCTTGATCTGCTCAAATGCAGACTTGCTTCCGCTCGGATCTGCCAGGTCGATCGTACCCTGCTCTACGCCCGGGATAAAGTCAGCATCTGCGGACTCACGAAGCTGCATGTTCTTGATCTTCGGCTCGCCCTTATAGTAATTCTCGTTTGCTTCCAGATAAACGGTCTTATTCTCATATTTTACAAACTTGTATGCGCCTGCGCCCATCGGCTTGGCGGTCTTCTCGCGTACTGCGGAAAGGTCGCCTCTGGTAAAGCCGAACTGATTGTTGTCATAATCATACAGCGCCGGATCACCATAGTAGCTAAGCGGAGAGACTATCAGTCCGAGCTGATAAATGGTAGTCGCATCAAAGCCATCGGTCGTTACTTCGATCTCATAATCGCCAAGCTTCTTGATACCTTCAATATTCGGTACCTCTTCGCCTTCACCTGCAGCGGTCTTCTCTGCTACCAGGTATTCCTTTGCAAGTTCCGCAACGGTCTCATCAAAGTAAGCCTCATCTCCGTATGCTGCTGCCAGCGTAGCATAATCGGTGCCATAATTCTCAAGAACGTCGTTCACGATCGTCTCGCGGTCTTTCCCCTCTACACTGTAGTCCTCCGGGCCGTAAAGCAGTGCAAAGAACTCTGCTCCGCTGTTTACACCGTAATCTGCGGAGTAATCCTCCCATGCAGCATCCGCCCAGTCATACTCAGAATCAAGCAGTGCCTTCATTGCCTCTTTTACAGAAGCAGCCAGGCCCTCCGGCATCTCCGTCAGTGCTGCTGCAACATCCTCATCTGTGATGGAATCCGCTACAGTGGAGTTCAGGCGGTAATTCTGAAGTCCCTTAATTGGAGTTCCGCTGAAGGTTGCATATCCGTCATAATCCATATCTGCGTAAACATACATAGAGAAAATCACATCATCTGCGGTCAGCGGTGTGCCGTCTGAAAATACGACATCATCACGCAGCTTCAGATTGTACACGGTGTTGTCCTCGTTCTCGGTAACGGTAACATTCGCCAGTGTATGGTACGTGTAATCCGTGCCATTGTACGCGATCGTCTCGCCCTCCGGATTTGCACCGTTGTAAATAATGCTGCCGGAACGGTCGTTTTCGATCAGATACAGATTTGTCAGATTGACAATCGTCTGATCCGGTACGGATTCCGCAAAAAATGCGCTGAATTTCTCTGAGAAATTCTGGCTGCCGACTACAAGCGGTGTAGTCCCCCCTGTCGTGTCTGCCGCAGCTGTGCTGCCAGCCTCTGTTGTCGCTTCACTGGCTGCCTCGGTCTCTTCTGCGAATGCGCTCATGCTCATCGTTCCAAGTACCATTGCGCCTGCCATGATCAGTGACAGAACCTTTTTCATCTTCATGCTATATCCTCCTTTTTTTATTCACTTATTCGTTTGTCAGAAAAAAACAAGCTGGTCTTCCCCGTCACAATAAGTACCTCTATACTATATCATTTTTTGGATATATTTCAATGGGCAATCCATGCAGGGCGTCAAGAAAACGGAATTTTTGTATATCTTTTCCTGCATTTTTTACATTTTTTTAGCATTTTTGTTAGTTTTTAGGTACACTTTCGTTGCATTGTCCTTCTGGCGCGGACATTTCTTTTTCCATGCGGACAGACGCATGCACTTTCCAGCTTTTCACCGCACAGACCAGATTCAGAACTGCCAGGACAGCCGCATTTCCTGCAAAAACAGCCTCGCCTGCCACCGAACCAAGCGCGGCATCACTGACCAGCACAAGAATATCCGCGAGAAAAACAGCGTTGGACAGCACTGCCCCGGCCACAAAGCTGCGCAGCAGACGACGGAACGACTGCTCGTATTCCGAGCGGCGCAGATGGCTCCGATGTGCCTTTGGAATCTGTACCTGCAAGGCGTCCGAAGCCGCCTGATTTGCACGGGCGTTTTCCAGACGTTTTCCAATTCCACACAGCTTTGCACTTCCCATCCATCCGTATAATAACGGAAGAAACAGCGCTACAAACGGCAACAGAATCCAAAGTATCCGGCTCCCTGCATTATTGAGTGAAAGACCGAGCACAAACTGTACTGACATCACGGCAAGGCAAATCCAGAAAAAACGTGCCTCTTTCTTTAAAGCATCTCCGGTCAGCGACGTTTTATACCAGCTTCCGATATACTCATAGCCGTCTGCAGCCCTCCGGTAATCTTTTCCATATTTCTTCAAGACATTTTCCTTTCCATCCGGCTGCGTCAGTTCTGGAACTGCTGCAGGTCCGCATCCTCTCCGACGACAATCAGTACCTCTTCTTTTAAAAGCGGAGCCTCCGGATCGATTTTTACACGCATTTCATCCCCGTTTTTAATACCAACTACGTTCAGATGATACTTTTCGCGAATTCCAAGCGTCCGGATACTTCTGCCGATCCAGGCTGACGGGATTGCCATTTCCACCAGGCTGTACTTCGGGGACAGCTCGATCCAGTCGGCAAAATTGTCCGCCACAATATATTTTGCCACCCTTCGTCCCATCTCAACCTCCGGGTACATCACACGGGTCGCGCCGACCTTTCGGAGAATTTTTTCATGCATTTCATTCCTTGCCTTCGCCATAATCCGCGGAATCCCCATTTCATGGCACATCATCGTCGTCACAATGCTGGCCTCCAGACTCTCCGTGATTGCCACAATCGCACCGTCCAGATTTTTCATGCCAAGATCGGCAAAAATATCCGGATCCTCGACGTTCGCACAGATGGCATAGCTGACTTCATCTGCGATGTCCTCGATCACCTCCGGATCCCGGTCCACGACAATCACCTCGCAGCCGCGGCTCTGTAAGGTCACCGCAATACTTCTTCCAAAACGGCCTGCGCCGAATACCACATACTGTTTTTTCATGTTACCTTCTTTCCCGCGAATACTCTGCTTCGCTGTTTGATTACCGGATGCCCGTGTCTCCTGCCGGCTATCCGACCATGATCCGTTCTTCCGGAAGCTTCCGGCCTTTCCCGTGCTTTTTATACCGGGATGCAAAGAGCAGTGCCAAAGTCACCGGGCTTAAGCGCCCCATATACATGAGCACAATAATTACAAGCTTTCCGGCCGTCGTGAGCACCGGCGTCAGGCCTGCGGTCAGGCCAACCGTCCCGACTGCCGATACGACCTCATAAAACGCCGGGATCAGTCCGGTGTGCTCAAGCACGAGAATCAGCATCGTCCCTGTGAGCACGGCAGTCCCAGCGACCGTGAGCACGGAAAATGCCGTCCGTACATTCGCTGCCGGCATCCTGCGCCGGAAGCACTCGGTGTCCTCCGTACCCTTGAGCACCGACCAGCAGGTCAGATACAGGATCGCGATCGTCGTCGTCTTGATGCCGCCTGCGGTTCCTCCCGGGCTACCGCCGATAAACATCAGAATACACGAGAGCAGCTGTGACTGCGGCAGGAAACGATCCTGTGGGATTGTAAAAAATCCCGCGGTCCGCGTCGTCACCGACTGGAACATTGCCGCCAGCCATTTTTCTCCGACCGGCATCCCGCCTAAGGTCCTCGGATTCGAATATTCCATGCAGAAAATTCCGACTGTACCGATCGCAACCAGCGAGACCGTCATCACAAGCGCCAGCTTCGTGTGCAGCTTCAGCTTCTGGATCACCCGGCAAAGCGGATATTCCCGATGGTACAAACGCGATGCAGCCAGCATCAGGTCCTTCCACACCAGAAATCCGAGTCCGCTCACAACAATAATCAGTATCGTTACCACGTTTATATATGGATCTGCGACATACTGCTGCAGGCTCGTCTCGCCGAGAATGTCAATTCCGGCATTGCAGAATGCGGAGATGGCATGAAATAGCGCATACCAGAGACCGCGCAGCAGACCATACTGCGGGATAAAGCGCACAGCATAAAGCACAGCTCCGCAGCCCTCTACGAAAAACGTGCCGCGGATCACATAGCGCAGCAGTATAACAATTCCGGTCATTGAATGCAGATCATAGCTGTCCTGAATCATCACGCGGCTGCGAATCGTGATCTGTTTCCTTAAAATAAGGAACGTTCCCATCGTACAGGCGATGATGCCAAGCCCGCCAAGCTGAATTAAAATCAGCAGGATCACCTTGCCGGTCAGTGTAAACTGCGTTGCCGGAACGATCGTTACGAGTCCGGTCACACATACGGCTGAGCACGCGGTAAACAGTGCATCGATAAAGCGCAGCCAGTGCCCATCTGCATTGCAAAAAGGCATCGACAGAAGGATTCCTCCTGCGAAGATTGCCAGTGCAAAGCCCGTCACCATAATCTGCGATGCTGTCATATGTGCTTCAATCCGTTGAAAAGCCTGTTTCATGCGTCCGGGGACGCGATCCATCCACCATGCATCCCGCTTCATATTCCCTCCATGTCAGAACAGGCGGCAGCCCACATCTCTGTCCGTGAGCCTGCCGCCCGATTTTTATTTTACAAATCCGCGCTGACGTACGATCTCAAATGCCAGTACGCCGGTCGCCACCGATGCATTTAAGGAATCAATATCCCCCTTCATCGGAATCGACGCAGTGAAATCACATTTTTCCTTTACAAGGCGACTCACGCCGTCCCCTTCGTTTCCGATCACCAGCCCGATCGGCCCGGTCAGGTTCTGCCTGTACATGATCTCGCCGTTCATATCTGCGCAGATAAACCAGATGCCTTCCTTTTTGAGCTGGTCAATTGTGGCACCAAGGTTCGTCACACGCGCTACCGGCGTGTAGTTCAGTGCGCCTGCCGATGTACGTGCAACTGTCGCGGTCAGCCCGACTGCCCGGCGCTTCGGAATGATAACGCCATGTGCGCCCGCAAGATTTGCGGTACGGATGATCGCGCCAAGATTGTGCGGATCCTCAATGTCATCCAGCAGGATAATGAACGGATCCTCGCCCTTTTCCTTTGCTTTTGCCAGAATATCCTCTACCTCTGCATATTCGTAGGCTGCCACATAAGCGACAACCCCCTGATGAACACCGGTCTGTGAAATCTGGTCGAGACGTTCCCGCGGTACAAAGTCCATGATGGTACCGCAGCGCTTTGCCTCACGCTTGATCGTCTGAATCGGTCCATCCTGACAGCCGTCCTGAATCAGCAGACGGTCAATCGTCTTGCCGGAACGGAACGCTTCGAGCACGGCATTGCGCCCCTCAATGATCCGTCCGTCTTCCTGCGCCGCTGCTCCGTCTGTATCTGCCGCTGCCAGATATTCTGCGCTTCTATCATACTTCTGTTTCCGGAACTCCCCTCCGGCTGCCTGCCCATGTCTTCCATGGATTTCCGTCCGGTCACTCCCGGTGCGTTCCTTTCTTGCACCGTAGCCTTCTGCTCTGCCTCTTCCGGTATTACCGTCACGCCGCTCCGGTCTGCGCCGACTCCGGTCCTGCTCTGTTTTTCTCATATCTTCTCTCTTTTCTGCCGCCTTCTCCATGCGGCCTCCATTATAACTTTATTTTTCCTGCAATGCTTCGATCCCATGCGCGATCAGGGCGTTCATTCTCTCATATTCCTTTTGCAGATATAGATACCCGACCAGCGCCTCAAATCCGGTCGCCTTTAGATACTCCTCCATGCTCGCATTTTTCGCCTTTGTATACGGCTTGGAGTTGCGGCCCCTGCGGTAAATGCTCTCCTCTTCTTCGGTCAGCTCTCCTATCAGGGCGTCCATCATCTTCGCCTGTGCCTTCGCGCTGACGTAGCCTGTCACCTTCCGGTGCAGCTTCTGAGTCTGCATATTCGTACGCTTGACGCAGATCGTACGAATCACCATCTCATAGACTGCATCCCCCAGATATGCCAGCGTCAGCGGGGAATACAGCTTCCAGTCTTTAGAGGACAGCCCGAATACGCTATCCAGGCTGTCCTCCAGAGAAATTATGCTCTTTTCCATTTTACTCCTTCTCTCGTGTCGAGAAGTGTGATGCCCTTTTCCAGAAGCTCGTTGCGGATCTCATCGGCACGTGCAAAGTTCTTTGCCTTGCGCGCCGCCTGACGCTCCTCGATCAGCTTTTCAATGTCCGCATCCAGCAGCTCTTCCTTCGGCTCTGCGATCAGTCCCATGACATCCATCAGCTGCAGAATCTCATCTCGGAGCAGCTTCGCAAACGCACGGGAGCTGTTCTCGTTCACATTGCTGTTCGAAAATTTGACGAGCTCAAAGATCGCTGCAAGCGCATCGGCCGTATTGAAATCATCGTCCATCGCCTCTTCAAACTTTTTCCGATATTCTGAAATGCCTGCCGCCAGCTGCTGCTCTGCCTCACTCATGGTCTCTGCCTGCGCATGCTCCTCCGTGTACTTCAGATTCGCTGCCGCATTGCGGATACGCTCCAGTGCATTTTTGGAAGACTCCATGAGCTCTGCACTGAAGTTGAGCGGACTTCTGTAATGTGCATTGAGCATGAAGAACCGCAGCACCTGCAGATCATATTTCTCAGAAATCTCACGCACGGTAAAGAAATTGCCAAGCGATTTGGACATCTTGCGGTTGTCAATGTTCAGAAATGCGTTATGCATCCAATATTTGGAAAAAATCTTGCCATTGCAGCACTCACTCTGCGCAATCTCATTTTCATGATGTGGGAAGATCAGATCCTCTCCGCCTGCATGGATGTCGATCTGCTCGCCAAGGTACTTCTTCGACATAACGGAGCACTCGATATGCCAGCCCGGACGGCCATCACTCCACGGAGACTGCCAGGACGGCTCTCCCTCTTTTTTCGGCTTCCACAGTACGAAATCCAGCGGATCCTCCTTCTGGTCCTCACCGGTCACGAGAAGGGAACGGTTGCCTGCGCGCAGGTCATCCAGATTCTTATGAGAAAGCTTTCCGTAATCCTTGAATTTTCTGGTACGGAAATAGACGGTACCATTCACATTGTATGCGTAGCCTTTATCGATCAGCGTCTGAATCATGTCGATCATGCCGTCGATCTCCTGTGTGGCGAGCGGATGCGTCGTCGCCGGCTTCACATTCATGCCGGCCATATCCTTTTTACATTCTGCGATGTAACGCTCGGAAATCTCCTGGGCACTTACCCCCTCCTCGTTGGCCTTTGCGATGATCTTATCGTCTACATCCGTAAAATTCGATACATAATTCACCTCATACCCACGATACTCCATATAGCGGCGCACAGTGTCAAATACGATCATCGGACGTGCATTTCCGATATGAATAAAATTGTAAACGGTCGGTCCGCACACATACATGCGCACTTTGCCCGGCTCGAGCGGAACGAACTCTTCTTTTCTCTTCGTCTCTGTATTAAAAATTCTCATTTTGCTGTCCCTTTCCCATGAACTCAGGATTTCCTTTTTACTGTTTATTAGAAATAAGTAAAACACCCTCTAGTCTAAGCAACTCACATGGCTTTGTCAATTCTTTTCTCAGTTTCGCAAACAGCCGCTACAGCCGGCGCATCCGGAAGGAGTCATGCGGGAATCCGCCACACCATCGAGCAGTGGCTGCAGCAGGCACACCGCCTGCGCGGAAATCCCCTCTCCGCTTCCGGTAAAACCAAGTCCCTCTTCGGTCGTCGCTTTGATATTAACCCGGTCCATTGTAAGCTCCAGCACACCGGCCACATTTTTCTTCATTTCTTCCATATAAGGAAGCAGCTTCGGGCGCTGCGCGATGATTGTCGCATCAATATTCTCGATCACAAAGCACTTCTCATCCAGCAGCCCTTTGACTGCCTCCAAAAGCTTCATACTGGAAGCCCCCTCATACTTTGGATCGGTGTCCGGGAAATGCTTCCCGATATCCCCGAGTGCCGCTGCTCCGAGCAGTGCATCCATGATCGCATGCAGTGCCACATCTGCATCGGAATGTCCGAGCAGTCCTTTCTCATACGGAATCTCTACCCCGCAGAGAATCAGTTTTCTTCCTTCTACCAGACGATGTACGTCATAGCCCATCCCAATCCGCATCATTCCACCTCAATTCTTCTTAGAATCGCTTCGCATCCTCGCAAAGCATTGTCCCAGCCGGAGTTCGGACTCTCAGCTGAGACAAAAAGCCCGCAATCGAAATTGCGGGCTTCTGCAGTAGCGGAAGGGAGATTCGAACTCTCGACACTACGGGTATGAACCGTATGCTCTAGCCAACTGAGCTATTCCGCCATATTTAATTGGTATGGGGCCTATAGGGCTCGAACCTATGACCCTCTGCTTGTAAGGCAGATGCTCTCCCAGCTGAGCTAAGACCCCATATAGCGAAGTGTGATTTGCTTTACCGCTCCTCAACTTGCTTCGCTATTATAATATGAATTGTAGTGAATTGTCAAGCAAATTTTGAAAATTTTTTCAAGAAATTTTATCCGCCTGTTTCGGGCAGCTGAAGCTGCATCTTACTCACGTCCGACGGAACAGTGTTCTGCTCTTCCGGCTCGCTGCAAGTGCATCCTTCCACTCTACCTGATATACAAGACCGTGCAGTACAAAGCTCATCATCGCTCCGCAAACGACATCAATCACGGAATGCTGATCCAGCAGTACCGTCGATGCACAGATCAGGATCATGATCACAAAATGGACGGCAATCGTCAGCTTCCGATGCTTCAGATGATCGAGGCTGCATACGGCCTGAAAGATCATTACCGTGTTCATCACATGAATGGACGGGCATACATTCGTCGGCGTATCAATGCCGCGCAGATAACGGACCATATTATACAGAATTCCGGTCTCATGCGGGTTCTGCGCCAGACGCAGATTCAGCCCGGTCGGGAATACATAATAGATCACCAGGCAGATCGTAAGCCCTGAAAATATCATCAGGCAAAGCTTCTTGTAATCTTCCCATCCGCGGCGTTTGAACCAGATAAAGGTACCTGCCACATACGGAAACCAGAATACATACGGAATGATAAATGCCTCGCAGAACGGGATCATCTCATCCAGCTTACAATGAATAATGTATCTCGGTACGATATTCTGCTCCAGCCACTCAAACGCCTTAAGATAAAACGCCATATACAGCAGTGCGATCATATATGGATATCGTTTGAACCAGTTTTTAATTTTTTCAAGCTTCTCGTTCATATTATTCCTCATTGCAGCGCCGTATATCCGGCACATTTTCTGAACTCCAGGTGAATTGATCCCGACCGAATGGCTGCTTTGCAGCTGATATGGGTCAAGCGGATATTCGCAATCCGCTTCGCTACTTGTAGGATCACAAGGAATCTTCCCGCAAGCGGGCCCCTCCTTATGATATGTCATAACCGAATGCTGCTTCGCAGCTTATCAGGAGTGGCTTGCACCACTCCTGATACAAGCAAGTCCCAACCCACTGCTTATTGCTTTGCGCAATTGAAGCAGGGGACTTGCTTGATTCGGTTAAATACGCATGACATCATAGCATTTTCCCATCTGCAGTGCAACACTATTTTCGCTGAAATTCAGAAGGGATTTGAAACTTTTTTCAGTAAAGCGTTCAAAAATCACAAGATCTCTACTGCTCTGTATCCTTCACATACGTACCGATCAGAGGAGAATCTGATGCATCGTAGTCCTCCTCACTCGAAACAGATACATCGAGGAGCGTTCCATTGATATTGAACACAATCACATAATGGTCGTCTCCTTTGTATACTGCCTGACTGCCACGCACATCCGCAACTCCGGAAATCCCGGCTTCCGCAAAGGAAAAGGATATCTGGGTATCCTCTGCCATCGCAATCGTCAGCGTCTCATCGTCTGCGACATAGGTTCCGCTCCAGATATCGCCGTCCGCGCTCTCGCTCTCAGTCTCGCTCTTTGTCTCTGTGACCGCCGTGCCGGAGGTCTGCGCTGTCTGTGTCTCCCCGGCAGCTACCGTCTCTGACTGGGCAGGTGCTGCGGCTGTCGCATCTGAGGTGCTTCCGCTCTCGCCCGCCACACTGACTGCTGTACCGCTCACGCTCTGCGTACCGGAAACAGCCTGAAGCGGCTCCTCTGTCTGTACTTCTGTTCCATTTTTTATCGTATCGTTTTTGGCTGCGGACTGCTGATCCGACTCCTGCTCTGACGAGCTGCAGGCGGTAAGAATCATAACACCTGCAAGAGCCAGCGCTGCAAGCGCAGCTGCCTTCTTCTTCATCATGCCACTCTCCTCCATTTGGCGGATGTTACAATCCGCTTTGCTGCATGTATCTCTCTCCTTGCCCCGCTATTCTAACACGTTTCCATTCCTTTGTCATAAAGTTTCGTTTTTTTTAAGAAATACCGTTTCTTACGTCATGCCTCCGCCTGCACTTCGTTATCATATATAGTATCATCAAACGAATGCGCTTCCTTCGGAAGCTTTTTCCGGATCCTTCTCGCCCCGTGATGCAGCCGCAGCCGGTGAAAGGCCTCCTGTGGATCCGAAGAAAAAAACTGCAGCAGCACACTGCAGTCCACCATGCCCCAGTGATACCCCTGCTGATAATTCTGATAGCTGCTCCACCAGTAGTCCCCGATCCGGCGGACATAGCCAAGGCTCAGGGGCAGCCGGTGTACGGCTCTGCATCTTCTGGCAAATTCAGACATGGAACGGATCGCCTCAATACGCTGCGCACGCAGCCAGCGCGTCCCCTCCGTGTCCGGAAAGCCTTCATATATTTTCCAGAAGCGCTCTGTGACACGTTCCTGCAGCATCTGCAGTGTGTACATATCCTCCGCCTCTGTAATAAAATATGCGGCATCATCGGTAACACAGAACGCATATACCGGGCAGCTGCAGGCTCTGTGCGCACAAAGAAGCAGATCCAGCAGGTGTTTTTTATTGCGCTCATCTGCGAGCAGCAATGTACTCCCCTTCATTACATAACAATAAACATCAGACATACCTTTCCCCTTCCCGGTGAAGAGCTCCTCCTTGGGCAATTCTGCCACATCTCTTCACATCCTGTTCATCGTATCACATATGCAGTCTACAATCAACATATTGTTTCAATAAGTGTCATTTTATTTTTCTCTTAAATGGCTCTGGTTTCAGATCCAAAAAAAAAGATGAAATGCAACAAATCGTGTCACATTTCATCTCTCAAATCCATTTTCTGAAGCTATTTCTTTTTATTGTGTTCCGGAAGCAGTCACCATTCCGTCCGCATTTACAGTCACACCGTAATTTGTGCTCATCGTGTTGATCCGGTCAATGACAGAGGCACTGGCATCCCCCTCCGTTGGGGTCGGCTGATAATCGTTATAGCCTGCGGTCGAGGAGATACTGCACGGCACCACCGTTGCAGCTGCAGCTGCCTGCACCTCCCCTTTTTCGATTGTAAATGTCTGCTGAAAAATCATCGTATCCATATCAGAAGGCGCACTATTACCGCCAAAGCAGAAATTACCGAGGCTGTAAGCAATGTATTTCCCTTTATAGTACTCTATCGCCTGCAAAACATGCGGATGATGACCGACGACCAGATCTGCCCCACAGTCAATCGCCGTATGCGCCAGCGATTTCTGTGTCTCATCCGGCTCCGCCGCTTTTTCCGTGCCCCAGTGGAATGCGACAATCACCAGCTTCGCGCCCTGCTGCTTTGCAGCTGCAATCGTCTGCTTTACCTGTTCTTCCCGCGCCATTCCGTCATTCAGGACATATATTCCAATAAAGGCAGTCGGTATACCATTTACCTCTTTTACTGCGATTTTATCTCCGATGCAGTAATCGATTCCGGCCGCATCCAGCGCCTCCTCTGTATCGGTCAGGCTCTTTGCCCCATAATCGCTGCTGTGATTGTTCGCCAGGGTGACGACATCTATGGATCCGTCTGTCAGAATCTGCGTGTAGGACGGATCGCCTTTAAATGCATATTCCTTTGATTCCCGTGCTGTCTCAGTCGTCAGCGTCCCTTCAAAATTTGCAAAGGTCGCATCATCCGCCTCAAGGATCGACCGGACATTCTGGAAAAAGTATGAGGTACCGTTCATTGCCTCATACGCGTTAAAGCTCGTGCTCGTATTAAAGCTTTCATCTGTCCCGAGCGTACAGTCGCCAACCGCACTGACCGTGACTGTCCGCGACTCAGACACCTCTGCTGTGCAGATTGCAGCAGACACACCGTCCGCGGTGACCCTGACTGTCCCGGTACCATTTGCCAGCGCCGTGACCACTCCGCCGTCACTGACAGAAAGCAAATCCGGATTCTGGCTCTCATAGCTCAGGTTCTCCAGCAACGCATATTCCGGTTCAACCTTTACCGTAAGCGCTGCCGTCTCGCCCGGATACAGGGCAAGCGTTTCCGGCGATACGGTAAGGCTCTCTGCCGTCTTCATATTTGTCACAACCGGCGTACTGCGGTTGCCTGCCGCATCCTCGGCATAGAAACGGTAAAGCATACCCTCTGTATAACTGATCGGCTCGGTATATTTCTGATACTGCGGCACCAGCTCCGACTCCGTCTCAGGGCCGACGGCATAATAGAGTGCGCGCACGCTGGAGCGCGCATCCGCTGCGGTCAGCTCGATCCGGTCCTTTTGCAGAGACGCATGTACGACCGGAGGCTCCCCGTCCAGCTTCGGGATCTCGACCCGCGCACTGCGTGTTCCCTGATCTGTGGCCACCTCTACCTCCAGAATATCTGTATTCGCCCCGACCGTAATCAGTCCGGACGCATCCGGCGTATAGCCTGTACCATTGACCTGCACAGACTGCAGCGTCGCATCCGTCACAGACAGCTTCAGCTGTACCGGATAGGAGCTGCACCAGTTTTCCGGCTCATCCTCTACCGTAATGCGAAGCCCGCTATCCGCTGTGACATTCTCACTCTTGCGTCGACTGGCAATGCTGCCGCCCACCGCCTGAAAAATCAAAACAACAAGCAAAAGGACAAATACCGCTGCCGCTGTGATCATCGCCATTTCCCGTCTGGAAATTCCTTTGTCCCTCAGCGCTTCTATCCCGTCCTGTACACATTCGCGCGCTGCCAGCAGCATATCTGCCGCCGTACGCTTCTGTGGTGCAAAGCCCTTGCGGAGCTCTTCTTCCTTCTCTGCCGCTGTCTTTCTCCGACGCTTTTTCGCGTTCGTGATCTTAATAGATGCAGCATCCTCAGGAGTATCCGTGGTCTGCTCCGGCTGTGGCTGTTCGGCCGACTCTGACTGTTCAGCCTGCTCTGACGAAGTAACCTGGGCAGTATCCGTTGTATCCTTCAGCTGTCGCTGCTCATCCTGCTTTGGCGAAGCAGCCTTAGTGGTATCCGTTGTATCCTCCGGCTGTCGCTGCTCATCCTGCTTTGGCGAAGCAGCCTCGGTGGCATTTCCGGTGATCCGTTCAAATACATTCTGGCTCTCCGGCTCGACAGGCAGCTCTTCCTTTGGCTCTTCTTCGTCCTCATCCAGGTCTCTCAGGATCGAATCCCGACGCAGCAGACCACTGCGCGTCTCCCCATATCCTGTGTTCCGGGAAAGATGCTCAGGGTAGCGTGTCCCCTTCCCTTTCGGGAGGATCCCCTTCCAAGGGCGGGAACTTACCGGGCGCGCAGACTCCGATTGTGGCTCTGCCTCATTCTCCTTTGCATTCTCCTGCCCCTCTTCGGATGATGCCGCCTCCCTCTCCGGCTGCTTTTTCTGCTCAGTGGGTGTCTCTTCTATATCATCATCTGCATCATTCGCATCCTCAAGTTTCTCCCGGCTGCGTCTGATCCGTTTTTTTCTGTTTTTTATGCCTGTCACCAGTGACTGGATCACACCACCGGATTGCGCTTCTGCATCCGTCTGCATTTCTGTTCCGTCAGCTTCTGCCCTTTGATCCGCCTCTGCTTTTGGCGCTTCTGTGTCATCTAAAGGAAGTGCTTCTTCCTCTGTGTCTTCGTAATCGTCGTCTTCTTCAGACTCCTGCTGTGCCCTCCGGCTTTTCAGATAGCCGGCCGCCTTCTGCCAGAGCCCTCCAAGCCCTCTGCCGCCCGCCGACTGCTCTTCCTCTTTCGTAAATCGCTCCCGTCTCGCACTGATACGGGCATCGGTCTCCTCCAGAGATCGGACGAACGCATCGTCCTCTGCGTCCCAGTCCGCTTCGGTATCGGTCCGCTTTTCCCCCGTCTGCGCATCCGACTCCGGCTCATCTGACATCGGCTCATCTGACATCGGAGCGTCTGTCTTTGACACACGCTCCGCACTCTCCCGGATACTCTCCTGCGTGGGTTCTTCCCCACGCTGAAGAGATCTCACAATTTCCATTAACTGTTCGACGTTATCCGTCTTTATCTTTGTCCGTCTCATTATTTAAAATATGCTACTCCCGACTCAAAAATCCTGAGGTCCTGTTCACCGTAAATATTTACCGCAACGGAATCTCCACGGCGCTCTGAATGCGCCATCTTACCAAATACCCGACCGTCCGGACTCGTAATACCCTCAACCGCCAGGTAGGAGCCGTTCACATTCCACTCCTCATCCCCGGCGCATACCATTCCCTCCGGATCACAATACTGTGTCGCCACCTGACCGTTTGCAAATAATGTTTCCAGCCATGCGCGGTCTGCGACAAATCTTCCCTCACCATGTGAAGCCGGATTCACATACACGCCGCCAAGTCTGGCCTGTGCCAGCCACGGGGACTTGTTGCTTACGACCTTCGTATATACCATCTTCGAAATATGACGTCCGATTGTGTTGAATGTCAGAGTCGGAGCATCCGCCTTCTGTCCGGTGATCGCACCATTCGGAACAAGTCCGAGCTTGATCAGCGCCTGGAAGCCGTTGCAGATACCAAGCGCCAGTCCATCACGCTCATTCAGCAGCTTCTCTACTGCCTCCTGCAGCTTCGCATTCCGAAATGCCGTCGCAAAGAATTTTGCAGAGCCATCCGGCTCATCGCCTGCGGAAAATCCGCCCGGGAACATGATGATCTGTGCCTGGCTGATTGCCTCCTCAAATGCATCTACCGACTCACGGATCGCTTCTGCGCTTAAGTTGCGGAACACCTTTACCGTCACATCTGCCCCTGCACGTTCGAATGCCCTTGCACTGTCATACTCACAGTTTGTGCCTGGGAATACCGGAATAAATACCCGCGGACGCGCCACTTTATGGCGGCATACATAGATCTTATCGATGCAATAGGTACCGTCGGTCGTCGGAATCCGGTTCGGATCATCCTTTCCTGCCAGCAGTACCGCCGTCGGTCCGTCCGTCGGATTGCCATCGAGATCCAGCCCTCCTCCGATCGTCGGAAGTCCGGACTCTGTCTTAAATACACGCTCTAAGGTTCCCTTCCACGCCGCAAGCGCCTCATCGATCGGAAGCGCTGTCTCGCGATACCGGAATGTTCCATCATCTGCTGTATGTCCGATTACCGTATAGGTCGATGCCAGACTGCCGAGCATTCCGTCCGGAACCTCCGCTACGATATCACCGAAGCCTGCGGTAAAGAGGTCACGTGCATCTACATCATGAGAAATCTCAAATCCCATGCCATTTCCAAATGCCATCTTAGAAAGTGCAGCTACAAGACCCTTTCCATCCAACGCATATGCTGAAATCATTCTTCCGGCCTGAATATCTTCCCGGATCTTTGTATACAGATCCATGATCTGTGCATAGACCGGAAGGTCATAGGCATCCTTTTCAATCTTCAGAAGTACAAGTGTACTGCCTGCCTTTTTCAGCTCCGGTGTGATGATATCGCCTGTCTTCGCTGTATCGACTGCAAAGGAAACGAGGGTCGGCGGTACGTCGATCTCATTAAAGCTGCCGGACATACTGTCCTTTCCGCCGATCGACGGCAGTCCAAAGCCCATCTGTGCCTCGTATGCACCAAGCAGTGCGGCAAACGGCTGGCTCCAGCGCTTCGGATCCTCGGTCATTCTGCGGAAATATTCCTGGAAGGTAAAGCGGATCTTGCTGTAGTCTCCGCCGGAAGCGACAATGCGTGCAATCGACTCCAGTACCGCATAGACAGCCCCATGATACGGGCTCCAGCTCGACAGATACGGATCAAAGCCATAGCTCATCATCGTAACCGTATCGCATTTTCCTTTAAGCACCGGAAGCTTCGCCACCATCGTCTGCGTCTCGGTCAGCTGATATTTTCCTCCATATGGCATAAATACAGAGCCCGCTCCGATCGAGCCGTCAAACATCTCGACCAGTCCCTTCTGCGAGCAGCAGTTCAGGTCTGCCAGTGTCTCCAGCCATTTTTTGCGGACATCTGCAACCTCTTCTCTTGTAAAATATTTGTCTGTCTCAGATGGCATCTCCACCTCGACGGACGTCTCCTGATGCGCGCCGTTCGTGTCAAGGAAGGCTCTGGAAATGTTTACGATCTCCTTGTCCCTCCAGATCAGCACCAGACGCGGCTGCTCTGTGACAACCGCCACCTCGACAGCTTCCAGATTTTCCTCATCCGCATAGGCAAGGAAGGTCTCAACATCCTTCGGATCGACAACGACTGCCATACGCTCCTGAGACTCGGAAATAGCAAGCTCCGTGCCATCCAGTCCTGCATATTTCTTCGGTACCTTATCCAGATAAATCTGAAGACCCGGTGCCAGCTCGCCGATCGCTACCGATACGCCGCCTGCTCCGAAGTCGTTGCACTTCTTGATGAGATGGCTGACCTCCGGCCGACGGAACAGACGCTGCAGCTTCCGCTCGGTCGGTGCATTTCCTTTCTGTACCTCTGCGCCGCACACCTCGATAGAGGCCTCTGTGTGTACCTTGGAGGAACCGGTTGCTCCGCCAATACCATCACGTCCGGTCCGGCCGCCGAGCAGGATGATGATATCGCCCGGATCAGAATTTTCCCGGATCACGGCAGAGCGCGGAGCTGCTGCCATGACTGCACCGATCTCCATACGCTTCGCCACATAGTTCGGATGATAAATCTCCTTTACATAGCCGGTCGCAAGGCCGATCTGATTGCCATAGGAGCTGTAGCCGTGTGCTGCCTCACGCACCAGCTTTTTCTGAGGAAGCTTGCCCTTTAAGGTCTTCTTCACAGACACGGTCGGATCTGCCGCACCGGTCACACGCATCGCCTGATAGACATAGGTACGTCCGGAAAGCGGGTCACGGATCGCACCTCCCAGACAGGTCGCTGCGCCTCCGAACGGTTCGATCTCTGTCGGATGGTTGTGTGTCTCATTTTTAAAGTTTACAAGCCACTCCTCGGTCTTACCGTCGATCTCGACCGGAACAACGATCGAGCAGGCATTGATCTCATCGGATTCCTCCTGGTCCTGCAGCTTGCCCTCCCGCTTTAATTTGCGCATCGCCATCAGCGCAAGATCCATCAGGCAGACAAATTTGTCGTCACGTCCCTGAAAAATCTCTTTATGCGCTGCCAGGTATTTTTCGTAAGTACCCTGAATCGGCGCCTTATAATAGCCGTCGTCAAAAATGATATCCTTCAGCTCTGTGGAAAATGTCGTATGGCGACAGTGATCTGACCAGTAGGTATCAAGCACCCGGATCTCTGTCATCGTCGGATTGCGTTTTTCTTCGCTCTGGAAATAACGCTGAATATGCTGGAAATCCCGGAAGGTCATTGCCAGATTCAAGGAAGCATAAAGCGTCTTTAAGGATGCCTCATCCATATCTGTAAAGCCATCAAACGTGATGACATCCTTCGGCTCTTCAAACTCTGTCACAAGGGTATCCGGCTTCGTGAATCCGGTCTCACGGGAATCCACCGGGTTGATGCAGAGATTTTTGATTGCCTCGAATTCTTCATCGGTAACCTGTCCCTTTACCACATAAACGGTCGCAGAACGGATAATCGGCTCCTCGTCCTCCTTCAGGAACTTCACGCACTGAACAGCTGAGTCCGCTCTCTGGTCAAACTGTCCCGGAAGGAACTCAACGGCAAACGCCCGCTCATCTTCCGCAATCGGAAACTGCTCTTCATAAAGAAGGTCTACCGGTGGCTCAGAAAATACGGTACTGCATGCTCTCTGGTAGACTTCATCGGAAATATTCTCTACGTCATAACGGATCAGCTGACGGACATTCGTCACATCCTCCACACCAAGGTAACTACTGATTTCATGTGCAAGACCTTTCGCTGCTACTGCAAACGCTTCTTTCTTCTCGACATAAACCCTTCTTACTTTACTCATTCCAGACCTCCCGGCTCTTGCCTGTATTCTTCTGTTTTGATGATTCGGCAGTTTCCCGTCATCTATGCGAATTTTAACACAAGCGAGCGTATCTGACAAGTTTCGCTTCGAGAAATCGTGATTCCGCCTTTCACATACATTCAGTCCACTGCCATACAGACAGTTGCATCTCATATACGTTCCGTCTGTCGCTCACTCCAGAACTTTGCAAGGCATCCCTGTACCGTCTGCAACGTGCACGTCTGCGGTGCCTGCCACTCCGCCGGAAACAGGTTCCGGTAACGCGCTGCCGCAAAACGCTCATCCAGGAGTAAAATGACACCCTCGTCCGCCTCTGTGCGAATCACCCGCCCAGCTGACTGCAGTACTTTATTCATTCCGGGACAGAGATAGGCATAGAAAAAGCCGTCCTCGCCTCTCGCATCATAAAAATTCTTCAGAAGCTCCCGCTCCCGGCATACCTGCGGCAATCCCGGGCCGACCACGATCGCACCGATCAGCCGCTCTGCCTTCAGATCGATCCCTTCGCTGAAAATACCGCCCATGACACAAAACCCAATCAGCCCTTCCGACGGTGTCTCCTCAAATCGGATAAGAAATGCTTCCCGTTCCGCCTCCGTCATTCCCTGCTGCTGCAAAATCAGCTGCGGATGCATTTCTTCCGTCTCCAGAATCTCTGTAAACGCCTCCGCCGTCTCCTCCATCATCCGATAAGAGGAAAAGAACACCATATAATTGCCGCTTTTCGCCCTTAATGCTTCGCAGATATAGGTCGCAATCCGGCGGTATTCTTCCTCACCGCGCCGCGTATACCGGCTGCTCGTATCTGTCCCGAGCAGGATGAGTCGCTTTTCCGGCTGAAATGTGGAGGTGGCACAGATTGCATAATTATCCGGAGCTGTGCTTAATAATGATTTATAATACTGCACCGGCAGAAGCGTTGCGGAGAAAAAGACCGTACTGCGCCCTTTATTGATACACTCCTGCAGGTTTCCGGAGATGTCCACACAATAAAGCTTCAGCATAAACCGCCCATCCGCACACAGTTCCGAGTAGATCACGTAGCTGTCATCGAGCCGGTCGCAGACCTCCAGGAAGCTGCGCGCCGAAAAATAGAGCTCCAGCATCCGCTCACCTGCCTCTGTATCCGCAAGCTTCTCCAGCACCTCCTCAATCTGGCCACACAGATTCATCAGATAGACCGGAAAGATCCCCACATCTTCATGCACCTTCAGCTCCGTGCTCTCCCGCTTCAGATCCAGAAGCCATGCATTACAACGCTCCAGCGCACGCGTCAGCTTCCGGCTGTGCTCTTCGACTGCCCGTTTTCCCTCCAGAAAATCTTCCTTATACAAAGTTGCCGAAAACATTTCCCGTCCACGGTCGACCAGATTGTGTGCCTCATCCACAAGAAACAGATACTCGCCCCTTCCCTCGGCAAAAAAGCGCTTCAGCTTCGCACGCGGATCAAAAATATAATTGTAATCGCAGATCACCGCATCGCACCATAAGGATACGTCCAGACTCATCTCAAACGGACAGACTCTCCATTTTTCGGCCTGCTGCAAAATAACATCCCGGTCAAATGCATCCGCGGCATTCAGCATTTCAAACACTGCATCATTTACACGGTCAAAATGCCCTTTTGCACGCGGGCAGGCATCCGGATTGCATACCATCTCCCCGCACGGGCAGACCTTTTCCTTGGCTGTCAGCGTCAGCGTCTTTAAACGAAGTCCATTCCCGCGCAGGACAGAAAATGCCTCTTCTGCGACGGTCCGGGTGATCGTCTTGGCCGTCGCATAAAAAATCCGCTCCGCCAGCCCTTCCCCGACTGCCTTTACCGCCGGATATACGGTAGAGAGCGTCTTTCCGGTACCGGTTGGCGCCTGCAAAAACAGGTTCTTTTTCCGAAGGATCGTGCGATACACATCCATCGCCAGCTTTTTCTGACCGGCCCGCCATGGATATGGGAACTCCAGTCCCTGAATCGAAGCCCTGCGAAGCTCCCTCCAGTCTCTTTGAAACTCCGCCCACTTCCGGTAGGCATCTGTCACCTCCTGAAACCAGCCTGAAAGCTCCTTCGTCGGAAGCATTTCCCGGAATCGCCGGATCTCCTCTGTCTCCAGGCTGCAATAGGTCATCTGCACCCCGATCTCATCCAGTCCGTGCTGCAGCGCATAAATATGCGCATAGCATTTTGCCTGCGCCAGATGCACCGGTATGGCTTCTTTTAAGGTATCCGGATCCCGGTACATGCTCTTGATCTCATCGATCCATACCGTATCCTGTTCTGTAAAAATCCCATCTGCACGGCCTTCGACCGTCAGCGTATACCCATCCCCGGGAAGCGTGATGCCAAGCGGTACCTCTGCCCTGTAAGCGCTACCCATTTTGCCCTGAATCTTTCGATGAATCCGGCTGCCCTCCTGCATGGCCTCCTTCTCTCCGAGACCGCCGCCTTTACGGTTGTCGATATCGCCCGACCGCAGGACAAATTCCACCAGATCCCGCACCGAAATTCTGATATTCAGGACTTTTTCTTCCGCCTCCATATGCCTCCCCCGCTTTCTCTTCGTATCAATCGGATATTCGAAATCCGCCTCGCATTTCATGCTCTCGCAATCCTAAAACACCTCAAATCCGCTCATTTTTCTAC